>Ga0315281_10004263_pt1 | contig 20785 bp, 18 predicted proteins | sample YL17G07_0_MG_FD_204540 | JGI IMG/M metagenome (GOLD analysis project Ga0315281, IMG submission 204540) | Sediment microbial communities from Yellowstone Lake, YNP, Wyoming, USA - YL17G07_0 | ecosystem: Environmental > Aquatic > Freshwater > Lake > Sediment | place: USA: Wyoming | collected...
CCCTGTGTATCTGTTCTGTCGTTGGACCTGATCTCTATCAGCCCGGAAGAAGAGGAGAAGGGCACCGAGGAGCGAAAGGTCTACTTCGGATAGATCGACTGGCCTTCGGCGAAACGGCTTCCGAATGTCGGGCACAGCCTTTTTATCCGACCGCGTAATGGTGATGCCGTGGACTATCACGAGCGCTTGTTGGGTATGATACTGGACGGGACGATAGGGAACCGGAAGATCCTCCAGGCCACGAAGATTGCGCTGTCCAAAGAGTACGGTCTCGGACGTGTCCCGCCGAACTCCGAGACGCTTGCAAAGACAGATCCGGAAACGCGTCCTCTCGTGGAGCCTTTGCTCCGCCGGAAGCCGGTCCGAACCCTCAGTGGCGTTGCGGTGGTGGCCGTCATGACATCTCCCGCACCGTGTCCCCATGGAAAGTGCTCATACTGCCCAGGCGGGGTCGAGACTGGTTCCCCACAATCGTACACGGGCAAGGAGCCCGCGGCCCGGAGGGCCCTGGCGAACGAGTTCGATCCGTTCAGGCAGGTATCCAGCAGGCTCAGGCAGCTTGAGGCGATCGGGCATCCTACCGACAAGGTGGACCTCATCATCATGGGAGGTACGTTCACCTCCAGGTCGGTGGAGTATCAGACGTCCTTCGTTCAGAGGTGCTTTGACGCCTTGAACGGGGGAGAGAGTACGAGTCTTCCGGAGGCGCACCTCAAGAACGAGAGTTCGGCCCACCGATGCATCGGTATGACGATTGAGACGAGGCCGGACGTTTTCGACGACTCGAAGGTGGCGTTCTCGATGGAGCTGGGTGCGACGAGGGTCGAACTAGGTGTTCAGATACTCGACGATGACATTCTCAAGGGAGTGAACAGGGGCCACGGCGTGGAGGCGGTCGCGCAGGCAACGAAGATAGCCAAGGATAAGGGTCTCAAGGTGTGCTACCACATCATGCCAGGACTTCCGGGGGCCAGCCCGGAGAAGGACGTTGAGCGCTTTGCCATGATATTCGATGACGAGAGATTCAGGCCCGACATGATCAAGATCTATCCGACTCTCGTTGTCAAAGGCACGCCTCTGTACGAAATGTGGCGCGAGGGCGCGTACTCGCCGTACTCAACGGAAGAAGCGGTGAAAGTAATCGCCGAGATGAAGAGGATCGTCCCGCCTTACGTCCGGATACAGCGCATCCAGAGGGACATACCGGTGCCCTTGATAGAGGCAGGCGTCGACAAGGGCCACATCAGGCAGCTTGTCAAGGAGAGGATGCGCAGCGAGGGCTACGGCTGCAACTGCATCAGATGCAGAGAGGTCGGGCTGATGGGAGTGGAGTCGTACGAAAGGGACGACGTGTATCTCAACATGATGAGCTATCAGGCGTCCGGAGGGACGGAACACTTCATCTCGTTCGAAATCCCCGAGATACGGGCCCTCGTCGGTTACGCGAGACTGAGCACCTCATCCTCTGGCGGAGGTCCAGCGCATCTCAGGGAGTTGAAGGTGTTCGGGCAGATGGTCCCGATCGGTGACTCGGGGGAGGGATGGCAGCATCGCGGTTTTGGAAAGGAACTCATGGCCGAGGCGGAGAGGATCGCCCGGGAAGCCGGCAGCGGGGAGATCCTCGTGACGAGTGGGGTCGGGGTGCGGCAGTACTATGCGTCCCTCGGATACGAACGGTCGGGCGTCTACATGGCGAAATCGCTTAGGTAATGTTTTATTCCATGTCACGCATACTTAAACTGGTGTTCCATTGGCTTGCGTGGTGTGCGGTGCGGAGACCAAGGGTGCCGCCCTCCTCTGCGGGAAATGCTTTGGGGAGATAGACGACCCATTGTCCCTGCTGCCCGCCGCTTTGGACCCCAAATCGGACCAGCGTCTTTTCCAAATCGGCAGCGTTTCTCTGAGGATCGGACCTGTGTCCTCGGCTGATATATCATTCTCCAAGGGGCTAGAGCCGGCCCTCCGCTTGAGAGAAATACTCGCCTCGGAGGACAAGGGCGGCCTGCCCCAGTTCGTGGATCATTATCTCGCAGGATTGGGTGTGGGGCTGTACCTGAGGGGGGACGAAAGGCTTCCCCGGAGGGGCATAATCTGGAGCATCTTGCGGAGTGCGAAGGATCTGGATTTCAAGACAGAGCAGTGGGCCGCCGCCTCGGTCCGCATGGGGAACATCCACGCTCTCCTTGTGCGGGAGGTCTCGAGGCTTCCGATCGAGGCCTCGGCTGTACTGCCGTTCGTTCAGAAGAGCTCCGACCTCGCGAGGACGCTTTACGCTAGATCCCTGCCATACTCGTCGCTGAACCTTGTGGCTTCTGCCGACGAAGCGTTGCTTGATCACTGGACTGGCAATTCGGAGAAGGCGCTGTCGACCGTCGAAGGCCTGATCGGTTCTGAGAAGTCGGAATCGATTAAGGCCCACCTGCTGATCGTCAAGGCGACGGTCCTCGCCGAGACTGGCATGAAGTCGCAGGCGGTCCAGGTCCTGGAGAGCATCCCGGGCAAAGTGAGAGATGAGAGGGTCGCAAGATTGAAGGCTCTGATCGGGGTGACCAGATGAACGATCTCGGACTGATGATCGACGAGAGCGTCGACGCCCGCATCCTCAAGGCGGTCCGGGACCTGAAGCCCGAGGAATTCAGGGAGCTTGCGGTCCATCTTCTGGAGAACATGGGGTTGAAGGTCACCGCCGCGGCACTTTCTGACGACATTGTGTTTGCTGAGGGCGAAGGGAAGGAGGGCAAGTATCTTGTCATGCTATCGAGACATCAGGATCACGCTTCAATCGCCGGTCTGAAGTCGATAAGAGAGAAGGCGGCCGCTGAAGCTCGGCTTCCGGCGCTAATAGTCACCCACGAGCTCGAGAAGGAAGCAATCGATTTCGCCGGGTCCTACGGAATCGCCTTCGCCGACGGACCGAAGTTACTCGCCCTTATGAAGCGTTACGACCTGGTGACGCCGCTGCTCAGGGAAGTGGACAAGCGGATCCTCGAAAAGGAAGGCGCTAGGTTCCTTCCATCGGTGGGCAAACTCGATGACATAATGGAGGGTGCAGATGGAGACATCGAGCACGGCAGATACAGCGAAGCGCTGGTGAAATTGGATAAGGCGCTGCAGTTGAAGCCCACGCATTACGTTGCCTTGCAGAAGAAGACGAGCGTGCTGATGAAGCTGGGCGATTACAGGGGGGCTCTTGAGGCATGCAGGAAGGCAACTGAGCTGATGCCGAACGACGCGTCTTCGTGGTATCTTATGGGACTGATTCTCCACGAGCTTGGAAACTTGGAGGAGGAAATCGGGTCCTACGATATGGCGTTGAAATTCTCCCCGCGCATGGCCGCGGCGATGCTGAACAAGGGTGCCACCCTATTCCAGCTTGGAAAGCTGGAGGTAGCCCTGAGCGTCTACGAGAGCATGTTGAGGTTCTACCCCAACAGCCCGAGGGCGCTGAACAATCGCGGCCTGATTCTGAAGGCGATGAAGAAGCCTGAGGAGGCGCTGCAAGCTTTCGACGCCGCGGCCGCGGCCAATCCATCCTACGCCGACCCATTGGTCAACAAAGGGTCTCTGCTCTCCGAGCTCGGGGATCTGAACGAGGCGATCGAGACTTGGGAGGAGGCCGTCAGGCTCCAGCGGGGAAGGGCCGATGTATGGATGAAGCTGGGTCTCGCCCAGAAGACGGCGGGCATGTTCGAAGAGGCGGCGAAGTCCTTCGCCGTCGCCGCAGTGTTGGACCCGAGCATGGCGGACGTCTCGAAAGAGAGGGACGAGGCCCTCGCCGCCGCCGGGATGATCGGCAGGCGCGAGGTGAAGAAGGAGACCGGCGACCTCTGCCGGGAGTACATGGCTTCTTCCCTGTTGTTGAGGGCATCGGGGGAGCTTGAGGGCGCCCTGGGAGAGCTCGGCAAGTGTGTCGACATGGAGCCAGGCATCCCCGATGCTTACCTGCATCAGGCCGGGATACTCCTCGAGTTCGGACGGCTCGAAGAGGCGCTGGTGGCACTCAAAGAAGGTGTCAGGGAAGAACCCCGCAGCAACGAGCTGCTCCTCGATCTCGAGGCTCTGACGTACCGCATGGGACGGAAGGAGGATTGTCTCAAGCTTCTGGAGGGCGCCCAAGACTCGCCGGAGGCGGTCGCGAGGCGATGTCTCCTGCTTCTGGACGTGCACCACGCCGAGAAGGCGAGCTCCGTCGCAAGAGACAGTAGGGGCGACCTCCATCAGCTAGATGACATTCTAGCAATCGCACTTATCAATCAGGGGAAATACAAGGAAGCGGCCGAGACCTTGAGAGAGTGTCTCGGCGAATTCACCGGTTCCCCCGAGCTGCTGAACAATCTTGGCGTCTGCCTACGGTTCATGGGAGAACTGGATGAAGCAGAAAAGGTGCTGAACGAGGCGGTCCAAATCGCGCCGATCTATGCGGACGCGTGGAACAACCTCGGATGCGTGCTCTATATCAAAGGAGCTCTCGAGGAAGCCGAGAAGTGCCTGAGCGAGGCGTTATTGATCGACAGGCGATCGTCGTTCCTCCTGAACCTCGGCATGTGCCGTCTCAGTATGAACGACCTGGACAGCGCGCAGGAGTTCTTCACTTCGGCTTTGAGGATCGAGCAGACCGCCGATGCGCTTAACGCACTCGGGATAGTCTCGGAGAGGAAGAAGGAGATCGTCAAAGCGCTCGAGTTCTACGAGGCCGCACTGGGGAAGGCCTCGAACTTCCAGGATGCGCTCGTAAACAGGGATCGATTGAAAAGCGCACTAAGGCAAGGCTCGGTCTGAAATAGGAATTGAAAGGGAAAAGGCCAGATTAGGTGATGTTCATCACGACGACGTCCCTGACCGCCCGCATCTCGCCGAACGGCAGGATGAGCCTCCCCTGCGCATCGGTCTTGTAAAGCCTGGATTCGATCTCCTCAGCGGGCACGACCAATACGTGTTGGATCTCACCAGTCGTGGTGTCGACAACAAAATTCTCAATCATCCCCAGAATCTGTCCGTCGTTCGTCATTACGGTCTTGCCCTTCAACTCCGTGATGAATTTCCTCATTCCCAGCACCCGCCCTTCTGATATTGGCCAATACTGATATTATGAATAAGGTTGTCCGTATTTAATCCTATTGCCATGCCATCTGGATTCGCCCTTTTCGGGATCATGCTCCCTCGGTCCAGAGGGTCGTGCCAGCACGACCTTGCAGGGACTGGACGGACGCGCCTTGTCATGAGGGAATGCCAGTTCCGGTGGTGCGGGATCTGGCTTTCGCGGCGAAGGAATCAGGGAGAAAATTCTTATAAAGAGTACTGCGCTAATACGGGTCCCAAGGTAGTATACTGATGGTGCGAAACCGTAGACCGCCCCGTCACTCGAACGGCAGCGCCTTCGTGAACATTTCTGGCGACTACCGTTACATGGGTGAGGGGCATTACGAGAGCGTCGAGGCGGAGATACAAGAAATCCCTGTCTATCCCCAAGTAAAGGAATCGCTGGACGCCTACGTCGTTCCTCTTTGCATGGAAAGGGCCAGGATGGCTGGAATCAAGGTCCCTGAGTACTATATCTCGAACGGGTACTTCGAGCCCCCGGCTATCGTCTATCCGATAAACCCCTTCATGAGGAAGCACAGCATTGTTTACAAAGAGGGGCACGTCAAGACGATCGGTAAGTCGCTGACGAGGAACTACAAGTACCCGATCTGCGTCCAGAAGATCAAGGGAGAAGCGTCGATCAGGGAGTTCAAGTGCGTCATGGGAACGAGCTCGACCGAGGAGTTCGATCCCATCGCCTCCAAGGTCTGGAACCTTTTCCACCTGCCGATATGCAAGGTGAGGGTGATCGAGAACGGCGAGCTCCTTCTGAGCGCTGTGGAGCCCTTGCCGCTGCACCAGCTCAGACCCAAGGAGCTCAAACTTCTAAGGAAGGCGAACGAATGGCAAATATAGCCTGCTTCGTCGAGCGCTACACCATCAACAAGGCCGAGGAGCTCAACGCCCTCACGAACTTCAAGATCGCGGCCATGAACATGGGACACCAGTTCGAATACATGTTCCGGTCGGACATCGGGAAGATACCCGACTTTGACGCGCTTTTCATCCGGTCCACCACGGACCCGATGAACGCCTGCTACGTCGCGTCGAGGATCGCGGAGATCAACGGGCTCAGAGTGATAGACGACCCGAGTTCCATAATCATCTGCTGCGACAAGATCAACATGTACCTCAGGCTGATGCGTGCCGGCCTCCCTATTCCTGAGACCAGATTCCTTGGCAAGAGGGAGATGGACAGGAAGACCGTGCTGAACCTCTTCGAGGAGCTTGGCTCCCCGATAATCCTCAAGGCGCCGTTCAGCAGCTTCTCCGCTTACGTCGAGAAAGTGGACAACATCCATGCGTTCTACGAGACCGCCCGGCGCTACTTCAGGAGGACGAGCGAGATCGTCGTGCAGCAGTTCGTGCCGTCCAACTTCGATTGGAGGGTCACGACGCTGAACGGCGAGGTGCTGTTCGTCTGCAAGTACGTCATGCCCCCTCACAGCTGGAAGGTACAGCACAGGGAGAACGGGCACGTGATGTGGGCGAAGATCGAGGCCATGGACCTGAATGATGTGGACCCTAAGCTCATCGAGGTCGGTCTGGCGGCGTCAAAGGCCGTTGGCGACGGCCTGTACGGTGTGGACATCAAACAAGTCGACGGGCACTATCTGGTCATCGAGGTCAACGACAACCCCAACATCGACGCTGGCGGAGAGGACGCGAAGAACCCCGAGGTCTACGAGCGCGTCGTGAGGTACCTGGCCGGTGAATAGGCATATGATCAGACCGGCAACCCTGTCGGACTTGGATTCGCTGGCACTTCTCGAGAGGCAGTCTTTCCCCGATGATGCCTTTTCTCGGAAGAGGTTAAAACACCTTGTCAGTCGCGCTAAGTCCGTGACGCTCGTCTACGATGAGGACGGGATCCGTGGCTACGTGCTACTTCTGTTCCGGGACGACACGGATGCCGCTCGCATTTACTCCATATGCGTGGACAGAAGCCACAGGAACAAGGGGGTCGGGAAGGCGCTCGTCGGTTCGGCCGAGAGGGTCGCGAAGGAACGGGGATGCGGGCGCATGACCCTCGAGGTGAGGGAGAACAGCGACGCGGCAGTCCGATTCTATGACAGACTGGGCTTCTTCTTCGTCGGCAAGCTGACGGATTATTATCATCCGGGCGCGCACGGCCTTAGGATGATGAAACGCCTCTGATTCTTGGAACGTCATCTAGCAGCCAGGAGATATCTGGGCACTACCTGTACGATCCCAGCCCTTCCCAACCGGCGCGCGCCTTTTCCAAGACCTTGCCGATGTTCTCGTACTGCTTCATCACGTCCCTGTCGACGGAAGGCTTCACGATCTTGAGCGCCGCCTCGAAGTGCCTCGCCTCGACCACCGCCGCGTTCTTATCCTCTCTGAGGGCGATCATCGCAGCCTCCCTGCAGAGATTCTCGAGGTCCGCGCCGACGAACCCCTCGGTCCTGGACACGAGGTAGTCGAGGTCCACATCCTTCAACGGCATCGAGCGCATGTGGATCTTCAGGATCGTGCTTCTCGCCGAAGCGTCAGGTATCGGCGTTAGGATGAGCCTGTCGAACCGTCCCGGTCTGAGAAGCGCTGGGTCCACGATATCCGGTCTGTTCGTTGCTGCGATTACTGTCACCCCATCAAGACTCTCGAGTCCGTCCATCGAGGTTAGGAGCTGGTTCACCACCCTCTCCGTGACGTTCGTGTCCGACCCGACCCCTCTCCTCGGCGCGATCGCGTCGATCTCGTCCAGGAATACAATCGCTGGAGCGACCTGCTTCGCCTTCTTGAACATCTGGCGTATCGCCTTCTCGCTCTCCCCGACCCACTTGCTCATGATCTCCGGACCTTTGATCGAGATGAAGTTCGCCCTGGATTCGGTCGCGACTGCCTTGGCGATCAGGGTTTTTCCTGTACCCGGAGGCCCGTAAAGGAGCACGCCCTTCGCGGGCTTGATCCCCAGTCTCTTGAACGAGTCCTGGTTCTCGATCGGCATCTCGACCATCTCCCTCAGCTGCATTTTCACCTCGTCCAGGCCGCCGACGTCCTCCCAAGTGACCCTCGGTATCTCGACCAGGACCTCCCTCATCGCGCTCGGCTCGACCTCCTTCAGGGCCTCGTCGAAGTCGTTGGCAGTGACCCTCACCTTTTCGAGGATCTCGGAAGGAACGGGTTTGTCCAGCTCAAGTTCCGGGACGAGCCGTCCGAGGCATTTCATCGCGGCCTCTCTCGCCAACGCCGCCAGGTCCGCGCCGACGAAGCCGTGAGTTATGTTCGCGTACTTGTCCAGGTCCACTTCCTCCGCCAGCGGCATGCCTCTCGTATGGATCTGGAGTATCTCCTTCCTGCCATCGCGGGTCGGCACCCCTATCTCGATCTCCCTGTCGAACCTTCCCCCCCTCCGCAGGGCGGGGTCGATCGAATCCTCCCTGTTGGTGGCCGCAATGACGATGACCTGCCCCCTTCCTCCCAGTCCGTCCATGAGCGTCAGCAGTTGAGCCACGACCCTTCTTTCGACCTCGCCCTGGACATCCTCCCTCTTCGGCGCGATCGAGTCGAGCTCGTCGATGAAGAGGATCGACGGGGAGTTCTTCTCGGCCTCCTCGAACTTCTCCCTCAGCTTCTGCTCGCTCTGGCCGTAGTACTTCGACATGATCTCCGGGCCCTGGATCGCATAGAAGTTTGCGCCTGCCTCGTTCGCCACCGCCTTGGCGATCAAGGTCTTGCCGGTACCAGGAGGTCCGTAGAGCAGCACACCTCTCGGCGGATCGATTCCGAGTCTGTCGAATAGCTCTGGGTGCTTGAGCGGGAGCTCGATCATCTCCCTGACCCTCTGAAGCTCTTCCTCAAGACCACCGACGTCATCGTAAGTGGTCGAAGGCGCGACCAGCTCCGCCGTCTCCATCGGCTCGGTCTTGACGCTCAGTTCCGTGTGGTCTCCAACGACGACGACGCCGTTCGGCACCGTGCTGACGACGACGAACGGAAGGAACCCTCCCATGAGCGCAATATTTGGTATGATTATCTCGTCGCCCTTCACAAGGGGCCTGTTGATCAGTCCCTTCCTGAAGAGCTCCTCGACCCCCTGGCCGAACCTCACTCTCTTGCCCTGCGGGATCTTCGGAGCGACAAGGACCTTCGACGCCGGCTGGGAGTCCGCCTTGGTGACCGTCACCTTCTCTCCGATGGAAACGCCGGCGTTCGACCTTATCATTCCGTCCATTCGGATGATCCCCTTCCCCTCATCCTCCTGGGCGGCCCTGAAGACCTTCGCGGCGGTGTTTCTCTTGCCTACGATCTCTATGACGTCCCCGACCTCGACGCCCAAGTCCTTCCTCGTCTTCGAATCGATCCTTGCCCGTCCCAGACCGACCTCGGACTGGTGATGAGCGCGTGCAACGCGGAGGGTTACTGAGTCCACCATCCTCTCCCCGTCTGCAAAACGACGAGTTCTCACTTAAACCTTTTGAATTGCTGGCCTCGCTCGACGCCGGCGACCAGAATTCGCTCCCGCCATAAGGGCGGGGGTAGGACGAAGGGTTAATCTCTTACGAGTCGTTTGAACGCCATATGCATATGGAGGCCGACTGCGTCCCGTGCCTTCTGGGCAGGGTGCTTTTCGAGACGAATCTGTGCGCTCCAGAGAAGAAGTCCAAGGTGATGGGGGAGTGCATCAAGGTGCTATCCGAGAAGTACCGTCCCGGCGTGAATTCCGCTGTGACCGCGACCGCGGTGCACCGAAGGGCGTACGACCTGCTCGAGTGCAGGGACCCGTACGCCGACCTGAAGAAGCGGAGCAACGAGGTAGCCGAGGAGATATTCGGGAAGGCAAAGGATTTCGTCGAGTCTGCGAAGGACCCGCTCGAAGCCGCGTCGTTGGTGGCGATCGCGGGCAACGTGCTCGACTTCGGCATCGATGCGGCGCTTGAGGATCCGGAGGAACTCGCAGGTGAGTTCGATTCCCTCGTTAGACAGGGGCTTGCGATCAACGATGTTCCCAAAATGAGGGAGATAATCGAGAAGGCGGAGAATGTCGTCTACCTCCTCGACAACTGCGGCGAGGTCGTCCTTGACAAGTTGCTCGTGGCGGAACTGAAGTGGTTCGGAGTGAGGGTCGTGGGGGTGGTCAAGGGTGAGCCGATACTCACCGACGCGACCGAGGAGGACGCGCGGTCTACCGGGATTGACAGGTTGTTCGATGAGGTCCTCACCACGGAATCCTTCGCCGTCGGCATCGATCTGAAGCGTATCGGACAGCGCCTGAAGAAGAAGCTCAAGGACGCCGATCTCATCGTCTCGAAGGGAATGGCGAACTTCGAATCGCTATCGGACACGGACCTCCGTCCGATCGCCCATCTGCTCAGAGCGAAATGTCTGCCGGTCGCGAAGGCCATCGGCGCGAAGAAGGAAGACAACGTTGTGAGGGTCGTTGACTGATATGGGGAGCATTCTTGGAAGACTCAAGCGCATCGTTCGCCAGAACCAGGCATTCAACGGCCTGCGCGGAACATCCTACTATTGGTGGTTTGCCAGGATCTATTCTGCCGTGAACAGTGTACTGGAACGCCGTTCGGGCCCTAGCTATGATGAGTTGACATTCAGGATAATCAAGATGGTATTAGGTGAGGATTCGAATTGCATTGATGTCGGTGCGGGAACCGGTTATATTCTTCGGATGATAGTGAAGTGCGCCCCTCAGGGACGCCACTATGCCTTTGAGCCGGCCCCAGCGTCGGCAGACGTGTTGCGAAGAAACTTCAGGAACGTGGAGGTCCTTCAAGTGGCTCTCTCTGATAAAGAAGGACAATCGACGTTCCAATATGTTAAGAGCAGACCGACCTTGAGTAGCCTGGCACAACGTGAGGTTGAAGAATGTGAAGAAGTAGAGAATATCACGGTGAGAACCGCCAAGCTGGACGACATCTTCCCAGAACGTTTGCCGCTGAGTCTTATGAAAATCGATGTGGAGGGTGCCGAATACTTCGTGATCAAAGGGGGAATCGAGACGGTCAGGCGATGCAAGCCGATCATCATCTTTGAGTGTGGAATCGGAGGGGCGGATGTTTTGGGCGTTCTCCCCCAGGATATGTACGATTTGCTGACAATCGAATGCGGGCTCAGGATCTCGACGTTGGAGGGGTTCTTGAAGAAAGAGATGCCGCTCTCAAGAGATGAGTTCGTCGGGCAATATGAGATAGGCATCAATTATTGCTTTGTCGCCCATTCTTGAGATGAAAACCGTGATCGCTTCTTACTTTCGAGGGTGGACAGATATGCCTTCCCCTTTACCTCCGTCGGTGATGCGGGTGCCTCTCAGTCAGGATTAAGTCCGGCTCCATGCATTGTTATGTGATCACCGGCGAACCGCTGGGGGGGCCTATGGATCAGGGAATGACTAGCTCGCAAGTCGAGTCTATAGACATGGTCAGGACTACTCTGAAACGGAGAGAGCGGTTTGTCATCGCTACTGGCGTGTCAAGTGATACGACGAACATAGCTGTTCGGGTTCGGAGCGGGAAATTGGAGGGTTGGGGTGCGGCCGCCCCGAACACCGTAACGGGTGAGACTTCTGATTCGATCGAGCGTGCCCTTCGTGAGGCTAGATCGCGTCTGATCGGAACCGACCCCCGTGACGTCCCAGAGATTCACAGGATGCTGGAGGAATCGATCGGGGCGAATCCGGCGGCAGTGGCGGGCATCGATTTGGCCATTCACGATCTATTGGGGAAGATGTACGATGCTCCTGTGTGCAGGCTGCTGGGGCAGAAGAAGGAGAGTATCGAGACCTCGATGACGATCGGCATAGCGGACCTCGAATCGACGGTAAAGAAGGCAAAGAGAAGCGTCGAGTTGGGATTCGGAGTCCTGAAGCTCAAGATCGGATTGGATCCAGAGGAGGACATCCGCAGGATCAGGGGGGTCAGGGAGGCCGTCGGCGAGGGGATCAGGCTTAGGGTCGACTGCAACCAGGGGTATTCTCTCAAGGTGGCCAAGCATGTCGTCAGAGAGCTGGAGCCTCTTTCCATCGAGTTCATCGAGCAACCTGTGCGCGCCGATGATTGGGAAGGGCTCAGGGACCTGACGTGTGCATCATCGATCCCGATCATGGCGGATGAGGCGGTGAAAACGCCGGACGATGCGGAGAGGCTGGTCGATGGTGGATACGCCCACATGCTGAATCTGAAGTTGATGAAGTGCGGCGGGATCTATCCGGCCGTCAGGATCGCAGAAATATGCGAGAGGGGAGAAGTCAAGGTCATGGTGGGGTGCATGGCCGAATGCCAGGCAAGCATCGCCGGTGGGTTGCATTTCGCACTTTCGCAGAAGATCGTTGAGTACGCTGATCTCGACTCTCACTTCTCTCTGCTGAAGGACCCAACGAAGGGTCTGACCTGTTCGCACGGCAGACTCTCGCCGCGACAGGGTCCCGGTCTCGGGGTTGAGGTCGATCTGGTGGCGCTGCTATTCCCGTTCCCCATTGCGTGAGCTCTTCGTTGGAAACGCTAATAATCGCAAACGGAGATAGTGGTCGGTTCAATCGCAACGGAAATGGAGCGAATGATTACGGCTTATTCCCTACATCACTTTGAACGTCCAGGAGGATCTCCAGTGGGTTGTAAGGTTCGTCAAGCGGTGGTTCTCGCAGGGGGTGAAGGGACAAGGCTCCGCCCTCTTACCAATACGAGGCCGAAGCCCCTTCTCCCTGTTCTCGGAAGGCCTTGCGTGGAGTACGCGATTCGGTCGCTGGCCTCGGCCGGAATCGAGCAGGTCTTCCTCGCTTGCGGATACAGGTCCGCCGACATTGTCGCAGTGCTCGGGGACGGCAAGGACCTCGGGATCGAGCTGGTCTATGCGTTCGAGGACGAGCCGGCTGGCACCGCCGGGGCCGTGAAGCTCCTGGGGGACAAACTGGAGGGCACCTTCGTCGTCGCGAGCGGCGACGTATTGGTGGATGTCGATTTGAGTGAGATCCTACGCTTGCACAGGGACAAGGGCGCAATCGCTACTATTGCCCTCACCGAGGTGGATACACCGCAGGAGTTTGGCATCGTAGGCCTTGACGAATCGAGCAGGATCATCCGGTTCAAGGAGAAGCCAGCACCTGCAGAGGTCTTCTCCAACCTGATCAATGCCGGAATATACGTCCTGCAAACCGATGTCCTCGATTACATACCTGATGGGGAGAAGTTCGACTTCTCGAAGAACCTCTTCCCCTCGCTTCTAGATGCTGGTAGGCCTCTATTCGGCTCAAAGCTCGACGGGCTTTGGAAGGACATCGGAAGGCCTGGGGACCTCTTGGAAGCGAACATCAAGATGGCCGCAAAGAGGGGAAAGCGGATCGAGATCGAGGGGGTGAGCATCTTCGGCAGCGTATGCGCGACGACATTCTCAGCGAACGGCGCCGTGCTCGAAGGACCTCTGTACCTCGGTGACGGAGTGAAGGTGGGCGAAGGCACGCGGCTCTCCTCTTCTGCCATCGGAAGCGGGACGGTCATCGGGAAGGGGTCCGAGATCCACGGATCTCTCGTGATGGACCGCTGCAACCTCAGCGACAATTGCATCATTAAGGGCAGCCTAATCGGTGAGAGGTGCAACGTGGGTGGCGGGGTCGCGCTGGTGAACAGCGTCCTGGGAGACGGCGTCACGCTGGAAGGCCCGATCTCTCTGGAAGGAAAGACGCTTGAGTGACAAGGTCGCTTTTTTTCGTGTATGCGTTCCGGTTAAATAATCGGAGGCGAATTGCCCCGGACATGAGGAAGGAGTTGATCAAGTACGAGGCGTTCCTTATCGTAGCTAGCTTCATCTGGGGCACCTCGTTCGTCTCCGTCAAGATCGGCGTGGAGCATGTTGACCCATTCCTCTTTTCCATTCTGCGGTTCTTCTTCGGCTCTCTGGTGCTAATCGTTGTGCTCGTCCTTCTGAAGAGAATGAACAGCAGGCTGTTCAAGGACAAGATCATTTGGGGAATCGCCTTGATCAATGCTGTCGCGCTGGAGTTCCAGCATCTCGGAATGACTATGACCAGTGCGACAAACGCGGTGTTGCTTGTCGATATCGACGTCGTCTTCGTAGCGCTGCTGGCAACAATCGTTCTGTCCGAGAAGATCACCAGCAAGATCATGATCGGATTGCTCCTGGGCATGGTCGGAGTCGTCATCATCACAACGAACGGAGACTTTTCCTCGGTGTTCAGCGGGAGCTTCATCGGGAACGCGATGGTGTTCTTCGGCGGCGTGCTCTGGGCGTTCTATGTCGTATATCAAAAGAAGGTCCTCGTCCGGGAGTCGGACGTCCTTCAAGTTACTGGCGTAGTGGTATTCGAGACGACGATCTTCCTGCTGCCCATGACCTTGCTGTTCGCTGGGAGCTATGTTGTTGACAGCGTTGGATGGCTGAGCGTTGTCTACACCGGCGTGCTGTGTACCGGCCTAGCGTTTCTACTGTACAACATTGGCCTCAAGGCAATAAGCGCGACCGTATCATCGATAATCCTGCTCCTCGAGATCGTGTTCGCCATGTTGTTCGCGTTCCTTGTACTGGGGGAGACCCCGACGGTCGTGACGGCGATGGGCGGCGCGCTGATAATCCTCTCGATAATCGTCATATCGCTGAACGGGGCAAACGGTTATCGTTCGAACGAGGCCGCGAAGGGTTCCTAGGTCCGATACTTCGACAGAAGCTCTTGGGCCTTGTCCAGTTTGTCCACCCCAATCGCTACTTCCTCGGCCTGTACCCTCGAGCCCAAGATGAATAGGGACTCTATGTTGATTCCGGCCCTCGCGAGCTTCTTCGTCACCTTGGCGAGCTCGCCTGGTCTGTCCGGAAGGGAGATGACCAACACTTCCCTCTCGGTGAACTCCATGCCAGCGCCCTTCAGGGCGCTCCTGGCACTGTTCTCGTCGTCTGTGATGACGTGAATCATGGGCTTGCTCGGCCCAAGATCGGTCGATATTCCGCGTATGTTCACCGCGTTCTTGGCAAGAACCTCGGCCATTCTGGCGACTTCGCCTGGCCGGTTATGGATGTAGACCTCGAATTGCTTCAGTGTCATCGCCATTCAATTGGCGGTCTTTGTTTAATAAACCTATGGTGGACCTTCGGACTCTTCGAATCAATGTGACCAGGAACGCGCCTTCCCCAGTCAGCGCCATTTGGCGGCAGTTCCGTCCCGGGAGACCGCCCCGAAATCCTTCTCCGTACATTAACCATGCAAACCCAGAAATATCGACCAAATCTTCTATCACCCTTGACCGAGAGATGACGGGCGGTGCAGAAGTTGAGGATACTGGTCATCACCAAGTTCTATCACCCTAGGACGGGCGGGGTCGAGACCACGGTCAAGAACATCTGCGAGGACCTTGTCCGGATGGGACACCAGTGCACCGTAGTGGCGATGGACAATGAGCTTTCCGGCAGGGAGATCATCAACGGCGTCGAGGTCATTAGGTTCGCCGTCGACACGAAAGCCTTGGCCGGTCTGAACAGAGGAGTATGGAAGTATCTCACGACAGAAGTCGACGCCTCCAGCTACGACATCGTCAACATACACCAGTACCACATCCTGCTTTCCATGGAGGCGGCTCTGTTCTGCAAGCTGCGTGGCATTCCTTACGTTTTCACGGCGCACTACCACGGGAAGGGGCACACGCCGTTGAGAAATGCATTGTTCAGGATCTACCACATCATGGGGAAATACGTTCTATCTGGCAGCAGCAGGATCATTTGCGTGTCGGAGTACGAGAAAGCGAAGATCCTTAGAGATTTCAAAGGCCTCGAAAACAAGTGCGTTGCGATCTCTGCCGGAATAAAGGAGTTCCCCGTGGTCGAGGTGCAACGCCGCCGTGACAGCATCCTCTACGTCGGCCGGCTGATGAGATACAAGGGTATCGATTACGCATTGATGGCGCTCAAGATCCTCAAGGACCGCGGGGTCTGCGTGCAGCTCAGGATCGTCGGGAACGGCCCGGACAGGGGCAACCTCGAGAGGATTGCCGCCGACCTGGGTATAAGCGACAGGGTCGTCTGGCTCGGAGACATAAGCGAGGAGGAATTGAACATCGAGTATAGGACCGCTGCCCTACTGATTCTTCTGTCTGCAGCGGAAGCCTATGGATTGGTTGTCGCTGAGGCGCTGTCCTGCGACACCCCCTGCATCGTCGCCGACAAAGAAGCCCTCACGGAATTCCTGTCGGAACCGGGAGTGCTGGGGGTCCGATATCCGCCCGACCCGCAGGAGGTCGCAGACCTCATAGCCCGCGTGATCGAGGGCGATGGCATGAAGGTCGGGCCGCTGAGCAGCAAGATAATCAAATGGCACGAGGTCTCTGGGAGGTACCTGGACGTTCTTGGCGAAGGAATCGAAACAGTGCGCTCGCCGGCCTCAAATGATCGTCAATAGTGCTAGGTGCGATAGCCTAGCTGGAAGAAGAACTCCTTGACCGACGAGACGACGAGTGACCTGCTTCTCACCGCCCTCTTCAGTCTGTCGACCACCGTCTCAGATCTTCCCAGATCCCCTACAAGATCCACCATCCCCACCGATTTCGCGCTTCGGCCGGTCCTATACGCATGCTTCATGAACGCAATCCAGTTTTCCTCCTCAATGTGCATTATGGCATTCTCCAGGACTCCGATCTTCTTCGAAAGCGCGTGCGTTTTCCTGAAAAGGAAGGCGTCATCGTACGTGAATACCTTCGAGAGGACACTATCTGGAATCGAGCTGTACGCCTCTACAAGCAGACCTCTTCTGAAGAAGCGCGGATAGAGGTTGGGACCGATGCCATCTTCGCCATGCACATTCTGATGGAGCGCGAGTCTTTGACGGGCAATCGAACGTTGAAGAAAGCCTTGCGGTCTGTACGAGACCTCCTCCAACACGAGCATGTCTCTATCCTTGATGGCCGCCATCGCGCGTTCGAGCGTGTCGGGTCGGAGCACCTGGTCCGCATCCATGTGGAGAATGAAGCTGCCTTTGCTATGCTTGAGACCCTCATACCTAGCTCCCATGGGTTTCCCCGGGTAGTCGATCATCACAGCGCCGAAATCGTGCGCTAACCTCCCAGTGCGATCCACCGATCCGCTGTCGACGACGATGACCTCGTAATCGCGGAGCGTTTGCGAGGAGATCGAGTCCAGGGCAGTCGGCAATGACCGCTCCTCGTTCAATGTCGGAATGATGATGGAAACGAGGTTCCCAGTCGGTTCTGTCCGGGTTCGCTCCTGAGGCATAGGATTCGATGCTGGTATCGATGCTTCGAAATATACTTGTTCCTAGAATGCAGGGGGTTGCAGCATTGCGCCGCGTCGCCAGGCGTCTGCTCAGCGCTGTTAAGCAAAGCGCTCCCAGGACCGTTCGGCCCTCGCTCTGAACTCCATGTATGTCCAGCTCACGACAACCAGGCATGCGCTGGTCAAGAGCAGGTCGAGGGCGATCTGCACCGCGGATTCGTGGAACATCACGATCAGAGCGACCTGGATAGCGGTGAAGATAGAGAATATCGCGATGTACGCCTTGCTCGCGATCGCCAGGCCGTAGTTGAGGAACAACCCGCACAGGCTGAAGAAGACCATCGCCAGGCCGAGGATCGAGAGCGCTGGGGCGGCATCGACATAGACGCCGCCGTAGAGGAAATTAAGTATCGGCACAGGGAAGAGGAGGTAGGCGATGGCGACGACGATCGTGATAGCGAACGTCAGCAGGGCCGAGACGCGCATCATCTCGGTCGTTCTCTTCTTCCTGGCATGATAGTCCGACACTTTCGGGAGCAGGACGGAGCACACTCCGCCCGAGAGGAAGTAGATCACTTTTCCGAGGACCGATGCCACCGAGTACAGTCCGGCCTCGTACGGCGGCAGGTACTGCCTTGCAAGGAAGATGTCGATGTTTATGAGAATGGCCCAGCCGACGATCGCGGCCGTCACCGTCAGTACGTACTTAGTCATCACTGAGGTCTCGGTCTTGCTCACCGGGACCCTCGGCCTCTTCAGATAGTCCCTCACGGCCACTAACCCGACGACCATGGCGAAGAATGATCCGATGACCACGCCGCCGATTGCGCCGGCCACGCCGAAACCGGCCGCGGTCAGCAGAAGGCCGAAGATGAGCTTGCCGGCCGGTCCGGCGATCCCGTATGCTCCCGCAAGGCGGAACCGCTGCAGTCCCTGGGTCGGTCCGTAACCGACGGGGGCGAGCATGACGACCAGGACACCCACCATGAGGATGAACACCGGAAGCGTGGAGGTCAGCGAAATGAACTTGGCGAGATACGGTATGGCCAGTAGAAGGCCCAGAGCGATGAGCACACCAAGGACGAGCGCATAGAGTAGCACCTTCCTCATTAGCCATGCTATGCCGCCGTGGTTGCCCTCCGCCTTGAATTTCGAGGTGTATCTTGCCAGGAATGTGCCGATGGTCTGCGTCGGCACGGAAACGATGTAGAAGATCGAGAGAAGGGCGTTGAGCTCGGAATAGCTCTCGGGGCCGAGGTTCCTGCCCATGATGATCTGGAACAGATAGTCGCAGCCACCCCCGATCAAGGTCGCCGTGAACATGATCATCGTGGGCCGAGCGATGTCCCCAAAAGTGAGTAGTCTCTTTCGCAACGGTGGATGATAAATGACGCACTAGAAAATCCTTTGCGAATCGCGCTGAGAACGCCACATCACCGACGTCGCCGGACCGTCAACCGAGCTTCTTCGTCGAGTCGACGACCTTCCATACGTACTGGTCCGGCTTGTTCATCGAGACGTAGACCGTGGCGTAGATTCTTGCCGTGAATTCAAGAATCACGGCTCCAAGGACTTTCCCGATATGCCCTTTGTTCTCCCTGAGGAATCCCGAGACCGCGAGGATAAGAGAGCGGACCTGCCATGTCGGGACGGTGAAGCCATACCGTTTCTTCATGTACTTCTCCCCGATGTTCACCCTCGTCCTCTGGATCATGAACTCCCTGAGATTCTCCGGCCCCCTGTTCAAGACGACCGCTTCGGGTGCGTAGGCGGTGACGTACCCCCTTCTTTCGATCTCCATCCTTATCCAGTCCTCGTCCGTGTTGGTTCCCGGTGGGATCCTCACCCCGAGATTCCTGAAGGCGACAAGCTCTCCTGTCTTCGGGGACACGAGGGACAGTCGGTGGTGCATATCCCATAGCATCCTCACGGCAAATCCCACAAGGGTCTTGTCAGTGTTGACCGGGACGGGATGGCCGCCGACAATCCCGACCTTCTCGTTCAGTAGCGGGGCGAGCAGTCGCGAGAGCGCCATGTCCGTCAGCTGATTATCCGCGTTCACGAGTACGAGAATGGCCCCTTTCGCCTCCTTCATGAAGACGTTCACCGCAGAGGACTTGCCCTCCCTCTTCTCCTGGACGACCAGGCGGGCACGGGGGTCCTTCGAAATGTAGTCCTTCACAATCGTGTCAGTGAGGTCGGTGCTGCCGCTGGAAACGACGACGATCTCCTCGAGTCTGAAATCCTTGAGCGACTGAGAAGAGATCGATGAGAGCGATTGATATATGTTCTTCTCTTCGTTGTGCGCGCATACCCCCACAGATACCGTCTGCATTCTGATTGACGATTACTTTGGTTGAATATAACCTTCACTGGGGACCGTGACCTTCAATCGCTCGGTATGCTGGAGCCGATGGTATCCCAGCTGGCGGCGATGCCGAATCCCAGGAACGTCGGCAGTATCTGGAACGACGGGAACTCGGTCGCGACGATGTAGATCAGCCCCATGTTCAAGAGGTATCCGCTGAAAGAAGTGGCGACTATCTGCATGCCGCGTATGATCCCGACGCTCTTCTTGCGCCCCGACAAAAACTCGTTCGCGATGACGACGTAACCGACGGCCAGAAGGAACGATATCACCATCGGGAAGATGATCATCTCGCTCCACGCCTCGCCAGTCATTTCGAGGAAGATGAAGGTGGAGAACAGGCCGAGCATCAGCGCGGCCACGAACCTCCCCAGCATCGTCAGTAGGAAGAAGGCGGTCACAGCTGCGAGCGCCTTCCCGCCCCACCCGCATTGCTTCATGATCGAGATGACGACCTTCGAGTTCAGCTTCGATGTCCCTCCCCTTCGCTCTCCGAAGTCGAACTCGATCTCCGAGACCTTGATGTCCTTCGGAGCGAACTTTAGAATGTCGAACAGCGCCTTGAAGCCCTGTCTCTGGAATCGAGAATGATCCTTTGCTATGATGTCCTTGCAGAGATCGGTCCTGCTGCCGAAGAACCCGCTCATCATGTCCCTCGAACGCGGCTGCCCTCTCGCCCTGAGGTATGCCAAGGCCATCCTGTGCGCTCCCCTGGAAGAGATCTTTCTTGCGAACGGGAGCTCCCTCATGTCCTTCCTGACCCCGATGACGAGGTCGCTTCCCTTGAGGAGGCCTTCCATGATCTCGCCGACCGCCTCCGGGGGATGCTGGAAGTCCGCATCGAGCACGACGAAGTATGGCGTCGTCGACGCGAGTATGCCGTCCACTATGCTCGCCGTCAATCCCTTGTCCTTTGGTTTGCGCTTGATGAGCGAGATTAGCGAGGACGTCTTCACGTAAGTCTGCACCTTCTCCGGCGTGCCGTCGACCGATGAATCGTCGACAACGAGCATCTTTGCGGAGGGGTACAGCTTCGATAGGGCATCGAGCATTGGGACTATGTTCTGCCCCTCGTTCAAAGTGGGCAGAATTATTGTAAAATCCCCATCCGACCCATGCCAGTCGTTCATCAAC
>Ga0315281_10004265_pt1 | contig 20777 bp, 12 predicted proteins | sample YL17G07_0_MG_FD_204540 | JGI IMG/M metagenome (GOLD analysis project Ga0315281, IMG submission 204540) | Sediment microbial communities from Yellowstone Lake, YNP, Wyoming, USA - YL17G07_0 | ecosystem: Environmental > Aquatic > Freshwater > Lake > Sediment | place: USA: Wyoming | collected...
GTGCTCGACGAGGAGCGGTCGCTTAGCGAGGAATCGCTGATTGACAACGGCCGCGTCGCGGCCTAGCATACGCGGGAGGGACCGCCCAACCTTACACTATGGGCGGGACATAATCGGTCATCACAGCATTGCCCGATGGTACGCCTATCCCCGTGGAGGCGCTCAGCGATGATCTTACCGTGGGTCCATACGGCAAAGAGATCCCTCGGAAGATGCGAGAGAATGCGGGCGGGCTCCGGGAGATCGAGATCGCCGACTTGCTGCCACAGATACAGCCTGCCGAAGTCGCCTGAGGTGCAGCTATGTGATCTCTTCGGCAACCCGCGTGCCGCAGGAACGGCCATCGACAACCATGTGAGCTACGTGGTGCCCACGCAGGGGCTGGCGAAGCTGCAGGCGGCCCTGGGCGTGCAGCGAATGCCTATGAGGACACGCGGATGGAAGATGCACGTCCGCGAGGAGGAGACCATGGGTCGTCCGCTCTGGGTCGTCATGGTTGGCGTTGCTTCTCTCCTTGGAGGCTCTCGATCGGTGTGTGCGGCGCCTCCGGCGGTGCCCCACATCGATAGCGTGGTGATGGTTCACCCGCAGCCCCAGGAGACCGCGCGTGAGGTGATCTGGTACGATGACTTTGACGGCCAGCCTAGGCAGTACACCGAGGCCGAGGGGCCAGCGGTTCCTGACCAGGCGTTCGGGGGCAGCGGCCAGTCGCTGCTCTCGCATTACGGCAAGGGATCTCGGGGCGTTGGGAACCGGAAGGTCTTCTTCGGCGACAGCCCCACGGGTCGAGTTGTGAAGCCGGGAGAGAGCTATCAGGAGATCTACTGGCGGATCTACGTGAAGCATCAGCACGGCTGGACAGGAGGTGGACCGGCGAAGCTCTCGCGAGCCACCTCCATCGTGAGCGGCGATTGGAGACAGGCGATGATCTCGCACGTGTGGAGCAGCGACGATGCGTTGACGCTCGACCCGGCATCGGGGGTCCGCGGCGATAGGGTGGTGACGACGCAGTACAACGACTTCGATAACCTGCACTGGCTGGGCAACCGCCCGCCCTCGCAGACCAAGCTGTTCAGCCCCGAAGAGTCGGGACGCTGGGTGTGCGTTGAGGCGCATGCGAAGCTGAACACCCCCGGCGAGAGCGACGGGGTCAACCAACTCTGGATAGACGGCAGGCTGGAGGCTGAGAGGACGGGATTGGACTGGCGGGGGAGCTACACGGGGCACGGCATCAACGCTGTGTTCCTCGAGACCTACTGGAACGCAGGGTCTCCAGTCAGCCAATCGCGCTGGATCGACAACTTCGTCATCTCAACCAATCCCATCGGGCCAGTCGTGGTGCCACTGAACCCGGTGCTGATCAAGACGCCGTACTACGGGCCCGGAAGCCAACAGGCTTGGCAGGTCGAGGTGTCGGCCGACGACCGCGGCGCATCCGTGGTATGGAGGTCAGGCAGCATCACCGCGCCTGATCGAGTGACGGTGGACGCGGTGACGGGACGCTTCGTGGGAACATCGGCCGGGAAGACCCGACTCGACGGAGGGAAGGTATACTTCGTCCGCGCCCGCCAGCAGAGCAGGAGCGGGGAGTGGTCAGCCTGGAGCGCGTGGCACCAGCCGGTTCGGACCCAGGGATGAGGTGGTTTCTGCTGTCATATGCCGGACATGCCATTGAACCCCCGACCCCAACGGTCCGTGAGGCCTGCCTGAAAGCATCCCTAACGAGTTTCGCCCAAAGAAGTAAGGGCGAAACTCGTCAGAACACCAGCAAATGCCTGGAGAAAGACGTTCGCGCAATGTTACTTCATTGCGCGAACGTCAGTAGGTGTCCAGGAACTCATCCGTGCTTGAGAGTGCCCTCAAGGCGGTCTCATGGGTGCCCGACACCCACATGTTCAGCCAGGATGGAGTGCCCACGATCTACCAGGGGATGCCGTCAGAGCAAGGCTAGGGCGGTTCTACGGCGAAGCAACCACTACAGTCGCGCCGGATCGTCGAGCGCGGAACAGTGGATGACGTCTTTGACCGTCCACGGGAGCCATATACCCGGCAGCTGCTGGGCGCCATTCCCCGCTTCGAGTTGGGCCACGGGGAAGCGGCAGCCTGACGGGCGCCGCTGTCAGCGATCATAGGATGGTCCCCTGCCGATGGGACAGGCCAAGTGGGCCCAGAACGGCGCTTACCTCTCTATGATGGGCACGATCCTCTACGCGGTTGCCGCGGGTACGACAGATGTGCAAACCGGAAAGTCACGCCCTGCATGAGTTCTGCTGTCGTGTCGTCGGGGTTCTTGCCGGCTTGATAGCGCTTCATGGCACTGATCTTTCTGGATATCAGCTCGTCGGGACCAAGAATCGCAAGCGCAAGGTGCGCATCGAACGGCACATAACTTTGGCCCACGCTCACCTCGTCTTCTGGCACATGTGAAAGCTCCAACTGAACGATGTCCTGCAACAAGGGCACGGGATTCAGTGCCAACCTTCTCTCCTGGTGGTCCCTAACCCGATCGCATCGAGGCACTACGTGATGGAACACGTCCGGTTTCAGCTCTATCCCCTCCTCAGAGAAAACCTTCACTTGCCAGTCGGTCATTGATTGGGCGCGGTCGACGTTTTCCCGCTGGGCCTGTTCCGTCACGATTCCGAAGAGCCTGCAGCTCAAAGGCCGCCAGGCATAGATGACACACGACTTCTCGTAGAGAAAGGGACAGTGCTCGTCCGGTAGCATCCACTGCGCCCACGAGTAATGAAACAGGTGCCGGAGCAGGTCGGGATGTTCGTTCTCCAGACCGCGCCTTCGAATCGCGTGACAGAGATAGGCGAACTCAACCGTGTATATGCACGGGGGGGGGCGACAACACGCACCGCATCGCGCGCATGAAGTCCTTGGTATCTGGCCATAGATTCTCTCCAACGCGGAGAAGGTCCCGTCGCCTTTGCACTTGTTGAGTACTGCTTTGAGGGTCTCGATACTCGCTATCATGGAACGGGCTCGGCACGATTATAGCGCGGATGCGGTTGCCCGAGTACGCCTAGGATAGGGTCGAAGGCACCGCGCGTGTTGCCAACGGAGGCGGCCATGGACCTCTGGGCCTATAGGGAGCGTTCTGACGCGCGGCCCAACGCATTCCCGCTGAGACGCCCCCAGACCCACCGTTCTGGGTTCTTGACGGGAGTGTACTGGCGACTGGAGCAGTAGGAACGCTCGCCCGGGTGGAGAAGACTGGCCGCATCACCGAGGGGCTCGCCCATGCCATCGTCGCCAATCAGCGAGTACCTGCCACGCCTCCGCCAGGACTTCCGGACTGGCAGCGCCACCGAGCGCACCTACTACGGGGCTCTGCAGGACTTGGTGGAGGCCGTTCAGCCTGGCGTCAGAGCACCGTTCGAGCAGAAGCGCATAGACTGCCTCGCCATAGACTTCCACGTGAAGCACCGCGACCTCACCATCGGGCACATCGAGGCCAAGGACGTCGGCGCCAGCCTCGACGAGGCCGAGCAGACCGAGCAGCTCAAGAAGCGCTACATCCCGGGCTTCCCCAACCTCATCCTCACTAACTACCTGGAGTTCCGCTGGTACCGCAACGGCGCGTGGCAGCGCACCTCCATGCTGGGTCGCGTAGACGCTCACGGCAGCATCAGGTCCACCGGCCATGCCGAGGACGAGCTCCGTTCCTTGCTCAAGGACTTCCTGGCCGTCGCTCCTCAGGGCGCGGCCAACGCCAAGGATCTCGCCACCCGCCTTGCCCACTTCGCCCACGAAATCCGTATCGTCATCGGCGAGTCGCTGACCCAGGGAAGGGCTTCGTCCCTGATTACGGACTTGCGCGACGCCGTGCACAAGCAGCTCATCCCCGATCTCACAGACGCGCAGTTCGCCGACATGTTCGCGCAGACCCTCGTCTACGGCTTCTTCGCCGCCCGCTGCAACCACAAGGCTGGACCCTTCCAGCGCCTGGGGGCCGCCGGGGAGATCCCCAAGACCAACCCATTCCTGCGCCAGCTCTTCGAGGCCATCACGGGCCTCGCTCTCAACGATGAACCTTTCGTCGGATACGTTGACGACGCCATCCAGCTTCTGGATCGCACCGACATGGCCGGCGTGCTCGCCGACTTCGGCCGCCGTACCGGCCGCGTAGACCCGGTGGTTCACTTCTACGAAACCTTCCTCAAGGAATACGACCCGAAGCTGCGCGAACTCCGCGGCGTCTACTACACCCCTGAGCCGGTCGTGTCATATATGGTCCGCTCGGTAGACCATCTCCTCCGCACTCGCTTCAAGTGCCCCGCGGGCCTCGCCGACACGACGTCGGTAACGTATCAGCATGAGACGCGGGATACGAGTTCAGGGAAAGCCAAAGCTGAGACCATCACGACGCCGCGTGTCCTTGTCCTTGACCCGGCCCTCGGCACTGGCACCTTCCTCTACGCAGTCGTTGACCTCATTCGCGAGCGCTTTCGCCAGAGGCGCGACGCGGGTATGTGGTCTTCCTATGTGCGCGAGCACCTGTTGCCACGCCTCTTCGGGTTCGAGTTTCTCATGGCCCCGTACGCCGTCGCCCATCTCAAGCTCGGAATGCAGCTGGCAGGCCAAGACTTGCCCGAGGCCCAACGTGACACGTGGGCCTACGATTTCCTCGGAAACGAGCGCCTCGGAGTCTTTCTTACCAACACGCTCGATCCAGGAGTCATGCAGCAAGAGCCGCTTCCGGGACCCCTGCGGGTGATCGCCGAAGAGGCGAACGCATCTGCCCAGATCAAGGGCAGGAAGCCGATCATGGTGGTCATCGGCAATCCGCCCTACTCAGGTCATTCGGCCAATCGCAGTTGGGAGACCAAGAACGGCAAGCGCGTTCCGACCTTCATCGGCAGGCTGCTGCAGGATTACTACCGCGTGGACGGTCAGCCCCTCGGCGAGAAGAACCCCAAGTGGCTGCAGGACGATTACGTCAAGTTCATCCGGTTCGGCCAGTGGCGTATCGACCAGACCGCCAGGGAAACCGGCGGAGGCGGTATCCTCGCCCTCGTCACCAACCACAGCTACCTCGATAACCCCACCTTCCGCGGCATGCGCCAGCAGCTCATGCAGGCATTCACCGACATCTATGTCCTGGATCTCCACGGCAACACCAAGAAGAGAGAGCGCGCCCCCGACGGCGGCAAAGACGAGAACGTCTTCGATATCCAGCAGGGCGTCGCCATCGCCCTCTTCGTCAAAGAGCCGGGAGTGACCGGCCCAAGGCGCGTGTGGCACGCCGACCTTTGGGGAAGCCGCAAGCCGAAGTACGAGGTGCTCGCGGAGGGCACCTGCCAGACCACCGCCTGGTGCAAAATGGAGCCGGCCTCCCCGTCGTACCTGTTCGTGCCTCAGGGGTGGCCGGCCCGGCCGGAGTATGACGGCGCGTGGGCCGTGCACACGATCTTCCCCGTGGGAAGCATGGGCATGAACACGCACAGGGACGGCCTCGTGATTGATGTCAACAGAGATCGCCTTCTGACGAGGATCGGTGAGTTCCTCGATCCCAGCATGACAGACGCCCAGGCCGCGGAGAAATCCGGCGTTCCGTTGGACAGGGCGCAGTCAGCTCGAGCGTTGCTCTCCAGCGATTCAGACTGGAAAGCTCGCGTCATCCGTTGTCTCTACCGGCCGTTCGACTACCGTCTGCTGTTGTACTCCGCTGCCCTCATAGACAGGCCGCGGTCTGCCGTGAACCTGCACATGCTTGCCGAGAATCTGTCGCTCGTCACCACACGCCAGACTCGTGAGGAGTTTGCGGCGTTCGCGACCCGTTCCGTGTGCGGACAGCACAAGATCACAGCAACCTACGACGGCAGCTCGTTCTTCCCCCTCTACCTCTACCCCGGGAAGAAGGGGCAGACCATAGATCGGAATCAGAGGATCCACGAGTACGTAGATGCGGTTGGGCGCGCCGGCCGCGATTACTCGCAGGTCGCGGTTCTGATGCGAAGGCTCTTCCCGGATCCCGCCTACCCGCGCTGGCCCAACCTCGACCCGCTTTTCCTCGGGGATCTCGAAGAACGGCTAGGCCTGCACTTCATCCCCGACGGCAGCGGGGACCTAACCCGGACCTTCGGCCCCGAAGACGTCTTCGACTACATCTATTCGGTCCTGCACTCTCCGACTTACCGCAGCCGCTACGCCGAGTTCCTGAAGCGCGATTTCCCCCGCATCCCCTTCACTTCCAGTCGCGACCTCTTCGCCGCGCTTGTCGCCAAAGGCGGCGACCTCATCGCCCTTCATCTGATGGAGTCCCCGTTGCTGGACAGCCCCATCACGAGCTTCCCCGAACCCGGCTCGGACAAGGTCGAGCGCGTCGCCTACAACGACAACCAGCGTCGCGTCTACATCAACAAGACGCAGTACTTCGATGGCGTGCCGAAGGCCGTCTGGGAGTTCCACGTCGGCGGCTATCAGGTCTGCGAGAAGTGGCTGAAGGACCGCAAGGGCCGCAAGCTCGACGGCGACGACCTCACGCACTACAAGAAGATCGTCGTCGCCCTCCACGAAACTATCCGCCTGATGGCCGAGATCGACGCGCTCATCCCGTCCTGGCCGATAGCCTGATCACACAGATCCGAGCCGCTGGTCCGATCGAGCAAGCCGTGAACTGCCGGAAGCTGAAGCATTCAGCCCATACCCAATGCTCTGTCGCGACAGACAGCCGTTTGCCAGCGAACTGCCTGTCGCACGGCTGAGGCGTTGCTGCGCAGCCGCCGCGGTGCTGTCAGCTCCATCCTCTCCTGAGCGCGGTCGCATTCACAGTTGACATGCTCGGGAGGGCTTTCCTTTCTGTGAAGGCGGAGGTAGAATGCGGGCATGAGAGCCATTACGTCTGGGAACGAGGGGTCAGCCGCCGAACTTAGGCACGGGGTCGGGGCCGGCGGGGGCTGGCTCGGGTCCTGTGCCTCAACTCTGTCCGGAGGTGGCGGTGTCTTGGGACTGGTGCGGCTCATCGGCACGTGTGCGTGTCTCTTCGCGGTGGGCGCGGCGGTGACGGCGGCGTCGGCGGCCGGCGAGCCAGTGCCGGCGACCCTCGTGCCCGACACCGCTACGGTAGGCCTATGGTCCTTCCAGGAGGGCCAGGGAGAACGCGTCGCCTGCGCGACCAAGGCGCCCGGGGGCACGCTCCACGGCGCGGTCTGGGTGCCGGGACGGGAGGGCTACGCGGTGGCCACCCGGTCGGGCTACGTGTCCATCCCTGACGATCCCGTCCTCCGGCCGGGCGGCGCGCTCACGGTGGAGGCCTGGGTCAAGCTTTCGCAGGCGGGCGGCGACCTGATATGCAAGAATGGCGCGTATATGCTCCGCCTCGGCGGGAGCATGCAAGGCTACTTCCATGTCGATGGCCAATGGCGCGTCGTGCACGGGCAGCGGGCCGTCCCGACGGGGCAGTGGTGCCACCTGGCGATGACCTACGACTCCCAGTCACGCACGGCCGCGCTCTACGTGGATGGTGTGCTCGATGCCCGGCAAGCGATCGCGGATCTCCCGACTGGCCTGCTGGATCAGGGGACAGAGGAGCTGCGCCTCGGCACCAACGACTGGCACCCGGTGGGGAGCTTCGTGGACGGGAAGATCGCCGCCCTCCGCATCTCCAACGTCGCCCGGATCTTCGCCCCCAGCTCCCCCGCGGGGCCCCGCCAGGAAGTGGCGCCGGCCGGCAACCTCGTGCCGAACGGCGACTTCGAGCTGGGCCTTCTCGGGTGGCGGATCGGGAGCGAGGGAGATGCCCGTCTGAGTTGGGCGCCGGACGCCGATCATCCCGCGCGCGGCCGGCTCTGCTTGCAGGGCCTTCCCAATACCGGGGACGCGCTCCTCTCTCGGCCCATCCCCGTGCATCGGGGCACGCGCTATGTGCTGACTGCTCGCGTGCGCGCTAATGGCCCCGGCCAGCGAGCGACTATCGGGGCCTGGGCCGCCGGCTCGCCGCCGGGGGCGTGGGACACCCCGTTCCGCCAGAGCGTGGACCTGACCTCCGAGTGGCAGGAAGTGTCGCAGGCCTTCGTGCTGCCCGAGGACTGGACCGCGCCTTCCGTCTACGTTCGCATCGACCGCCCGTGGGGCGAGCCGTTCTGGGTCGATGATGTTCGCCTGGTCGCCGAGGGTGCGCCGTCCGGCCCTGCGCTCCAGGGCACCATCGGCGTGAGCGCGCCGGTGACGCAGGTCGGCCACTTGTTCTTTGCGGGCGAAGTCGCCGCGATTCCGCTGGAGGTGGTCAACTCCGATACCCGCGTGCACCACGTGTCCGTGCGCGCCCGTGTGGTGGACTGGGAGGGTCGGGAGCTTCCGCCGAGGGCCGTGGGCACGTTCGAGGTGGCCGCCGGGAGCAGCCGGCAGGCGCCGTTCTCGCTCGACACCAGCCGCCGCGGCGCCTTCCGGCTGCGCTTCGAGCTGACCGCCGAAGGCGAGACCTGGCGCCAAGGGGCCGACCTGAAGTACGCGGTGGTGGTGCCCATGAAGGGCCGCGGCGAGGCCGAGTCCTCCGCCTTCGGGATGAACACCCACATGGAACGCGAGTCCACCCCGAACCTGGCGCGCAACCTGGAGGTGCTCTCCCAGTGCGGTGTGAAGTGGATCCGCGGCTGGTGGGGCTGGGGCCTGAGCGAGAAGGAGCGGGGGCAGTTCGACTGGCGCGAGTATGACCGCCAGCTCGCCACCGTCGAGGGCGCAGGGATGCGTCTCATGCCCATCCTGCTGCGCTACTACCCCTCCTTTGAGCAGGCCTGGTCCGGGCCGACGGATGAGATCCAGCGACCGCCCTATAAGATGGAGGAGTGGTCCGCCTTCGTGCGTAAGGTGGTGGAGCGCTATCGGGGCCGCGTCACCGCCTGGGAGGTGTGGAACGAACCGGAGATGTCCGGGGCCGACTGGACCCCGGAGCTATACGCCTCCCTGCTGCGCGCGACCAGTGGGCCCCTCCGGGAGGTGGATCCGAGAGCCACCATCATTGGCTTCGCGGGGGTGGAGCCTCCCTACATGCAGGAGACGCTGGCCCTCGGCGTGGCGCCGACCATGGACGTGGTCTCCGAGCACTCCTACTCCCAGTGCGGGCAGCCCGAAGCGCAGCTTCCCCCGCGCACCGAGACCGTGCACGCCGTACTGGCCGCGCACGGCGGCGACAAGCCGATCTGGCACACCGAGCAAGGGGTGAGCGGAGATGACGACGGCTACCTGGCGCCCTCGCTCTCGGAGGCCGACGCCGCCGCGCTCTACACGCGGAATCTGGTGGTGGCCCGCTCCCTGGACATCCGCAAGTACTTCTGGTTCTCGGCCCAGACGAGCCCGACCTACGGGATGGCCGTCTTCTATGAGGACTATATCCCTCGCCCGCGTCTGGTCGCCCTGAACGCCTGCGCCTCCTTCCTGGAGGGCACTACCTACCAGGGCGCCTTCCGCCCGAGCAGGAACTCCTACGCGTTCCTCTTCCGGGGGACCAGCCCGGTGGCCGTGGTCTGGAATCTGGACGCGCCCGCGCGACTGAGCCTGCCCATGGCGGCGGATGGACTCGAGGCCTTCGACCTGATGGGCAACCCGATCCCTGTGGAGGCCGAAGGAGGCCGCGCGGGGGTGGGCTTGCCGGCCGACCGCCCCACCTATCTGCGCGCTCGCGCCGGGGACGCCGGTGTGTTCGAGAAGGCCCTCGTTGGGGCGGAAGTGAGGGACATCGCTCCAGTCGCGGTCGCGGCGCACCTGGGTGCTACGGACAGCATCGAGGTGACGGTCACAAACCGGTCGCCGCGCGCGCAGGATGGAGTCGTGCAGCTCGTGCCCGCCACCGGCGCCGTCCCGGAAGGATGGCCGGGGCCTCAGCACTTCCACTCGCTGGCGCCCGCGGAGAGCCGGTCGTTCCGCCTCCCGCTCCCCGGCCAGCCGGCTGCCCGCGCCGTGCGCGTGCGCGTCGGCGACTGGCAAGTGCGGGAAGTAACGGCGGAGATCACAGGCGGTTGAGCAGCCTCGTACCGGGCGATCCGGGAGGCCGATCGCAGCGCTCGGGTCGCCTGACACGGCCGACGAGTGGGAGCAAGGGGAGCGCCACGGCGGGCACGGCCGCTTGGGGCTTGAGCGGCCTCGGGGTGTGGCCTGGGTGTTGGACAGCAAAGTCAAGATAGCCAATAGCCCCGGCGGGATTCGAACGCTCTTGACTTTCCGACTGCCGTCCAGATGTATTCGCCTGACCGCCTGGCGTCAGGGCGGTGGGCTGCCCCGTGATCAGCAGCGGCGGGCCGCTGCGAGCGCATAGGCAGAGAGCCCCAGTTCGGCTGGTAGAGCACTGGACTGAAAACCCGGGTGTCCCCAGTTCGATTCTGGGCCCCGGCGCCAGGCAACAAGGCGATGGCAGAGAGAGCCGTCGCCCCCTGGCCTAACTCCACCTCTCCCTGCCGCAGCTTGTGGATGATCTGCTCGGGCGTGTGCGCCTTCCCGCCCCTCTTCCTCGCACCTCCTTGACGCGCCCAGGCCCACTCACTAACATGGTGCCTGGACTTGTTCTCGGGGGCAAGGTCGGTCATATGCCACGCAAGCGAATGCGCCGCAAACCGTCTGAGCCGCAGAGACCACGCCGTAGGTGGCCGCCGTGGGCGGCGGTGGGCGTGCTGCTGGGCGGGACGGCGGTTGTCCAGTTTCACCTGATCGTCCATGAGCTGCCCAACAAGACCTTCTACAGCGGCGACTGTGGCATCAAGCTCCTGCAGGTGCAGAGCCTGGTTGCGAGGCACTGGCGTAGCCTGGCCCTCATCTATCCGGGAGAGGTGATCGATCACGACCACCACTTTGTCGAAACCGGCGGCCTGATCGCTCGGAAGGGGCAGGTGTTCGGGTCCCATTCAGCCGCGTTTGCCATCGCCGCGAGTTTTCCCTACGCCTGGTGGGGATATGGGGGGCTCTATGTCGTACCCGCCCTGTCGCTGCTCGCGGCAGGTTTCCTGCTCTGGCTGGTGGCCCGGAGTTGGAACGGGCCGTGGCGCGCGCTCCTGGTCTGCGCGCTGCTGGTATCCGCCACCCCACTGCTATTCTATGGGCTGGAGTTCTGGGAGCATGCCCTGGCGGCGTTCCTCATCATGGGCGCGCTGATCTGTGTCGTCGCGCGCCAAACGCCGGCCTCGTGGTTGCGCCTGGGGGCGGGCGGTGCGGTGTTGGCGATCGCATTCGCGGTGCGGCCTGAGTCGGCCGCCTTCTTCGCCGCCCTCCTCCTCGGGTTGGCGGCGACAGTTCGCCCCTGGTCGGAGCTGACGCGCGTGCTCGCGTGGCTGATCGCAGGCTACGCCCTCGTGCTGGCTCCGATGGTTGTGCTCAATACCTGGGTGTTCGGGGACCCGTGGGGCACTTTGCTCGGGTTACATCTCCGTGCAGGCCACGCCGATCCGCGGAGCCTGGTAGTGACGAAGCTGCTCAGCCCCCTCGATCGCGCCTTGCTCGCCAAATCGCTGCTCGCCGCTGTCGCCGCTCTGGCGGTGTGGCGCCTGCGGGAGCGAGAGAGGCGGCGGGCGCGGGGGGGAGGGAATGCCTTTCTGTCCTTGCTCGCGATTACGGCCGTGCTGATCCTCGCGGCGCTCGAGGCAAACCGCGCCTGGAGCCTGTGGCGCCATCCCCGGGAGCTGACCTCACTGGTCGAGACGCTCCCGTTTCTTTGGTCCCTCCCCGTCGTGATCGCGACTTGGGCCGAGGCCGCGGAGGTCCAGGCGAGGGCGAGACGGCGGTTTCTGGTCGTCACCACACTAAGCTTCTTAGGGGCTGTCTTGGCGATCACCCCGACTTGGGGCGGCGCACAGTGGGGCCCGCGTCAACTACTGCTGCTGATGCCGATGCTCGCGCTCCTCGCCGCCGGGTTCGGCCCTATCAGCAGCGCCAGCGGGAGAGTCGCGCTGTCGGCCGTGCTGCTGCTCGCCGCGATTTCCCTCGGCGTCCAGGCCGGTGGAGTCAAGTTCCTGGCGGAGGTGAAGGGCAAGTACGTGAACATGGTGGACAACTACTCTCTCCTCACCGAGCCGGGGGCCGTGATTGCCTCGGATCAGTTCTTCCTCCAGGAGGTCTTGGCCCCTATCTACTACCAACGCTGTTTCTTCTACCTAGCCTCGCCGCAGCTCTCGGGGGAGTTCCTAACCGCGCTGCGCCAGGCCAAGGTAAGGCAGTTCTACTTCTTCTTCAAGCGCGGGCCGCGGCCGAGTAAGGCGGATGTGGAGCAGCAACTCCGGGCCTGTGACATGCTGCGACCCGGCGTGGTACCCCTGCAAGCCTGGATTATCAAGGAGCTCCCCTACTACTTCGTGCGATTGGGGTTGACCACGACCCAGCGCTACACCCATCTGGAGGTCGAGGACCTGCAGGCTCAGGTCGCTGATATGCCAGCCAATCCGCGCTGTCGCGCCTCCGGCTGAGCCGACAAGAGGCAGCTACGGAACCCATGGGCCAACCGGGCAGCCCTTGGTCAGAGCATAGGGAGCGCGGCAAAGGCCAATCCATAGGGGAGGGCTAAGCGGGTGAAGCTGGCGATCCCTGGTGCGCGTCCGGCGGTGAGACGCCAGCGAGAGATGGAGCTGGCCGCTTCGGACGCCGTCCTCCCCTTGCACTGGCTGATGAAAGCGGCGTCCCCGTCCTGCCCGGCTATGGGCCCCAGTACCAGTGTCCGGCGATCGGCAGCCACGCGCTGGGCTTTGGGCCATAGCGGAAAGCGTAATCGGCCGGGCCGGGCGAGTTCGAGTTCCTGAGGTAGAATCTCCCCCCGGTCGGGTCATAGAGGCCGACCGTATCAGTGCCGTCGCAGTCCCAGTCCCCGGCCACCGGCATCCAAGTGCTGGGCGCGGGGCCGTAGCGAAAGGTCAGGTCAGCCGGGCCGGCGTTGTTGCTGTTCCGGAGGTAGAAGGTCCCGGTCGCCGCGTCGTAGAGGCCCATTGTATCGACGCCATCCCCGTTCCAGTCCCCGGCGATCGGTTGCCACGTGCTGGTCGGCGGCCCGAAGCGGAACGTAAGGTTGGCGGCACCGGGCGTGTTGCTGTTGCGCAGGTAGAACACGCCTGTGGCTGCGCTGTAGAGCCCTACGCTGTCCGACCGATCGCCATCCCAGTCTCCGGCAACGGGGATCCAGCCGTTCGGCACCGGGCCGAACCGGAACGTAAGATCGGCGGGACCTGCGGCGTTGGTATTGCGGAGGTAGAAGGTCGCGCTAACCTGGCTGTAGAGGCCGATCGTGTTCAGCCGATCATCAGCGTTCCAGTCGCCTGTGACGGGGACCCAGGTGCTCGGGGCCGGGCCGAAGCGGAAGGTCTCGTCCGCCGCGCCACCGGTGTTGGCATTCCGCAGGTAGAGCCGAGAGGCCGTCGGATCGTAGAGGCCGAGCGTGTGAGTGTCTGGACACGACGCGAAGGGTACGGCGCACGGGTCACCCGAGGAGCCCAGGGCCGCCTGGATCCAGGCCGCGGCGGTCTGGTTGCACATCTCTTGTACCGGTCGGAACGTGCCATCGGGGAAACCGATGAAGGACGCGCCCAGGGCGTCGGCCAGGAACTCAATGTAGTTATAGAACGGGTAGTCGGCGGGGACGTCCAGGAAGGTCGGGGTCGCAGGGCCAGGCGGCACGTTGGCATCTCCTACCATCGCGCGGGAGAGGTGGGCGGCCATCTCGCCCCGGCGTTCTCGCTTGGCAGGCCGGAAGGTACCGTCACCGTAGCCGCCGCAGATCCCCTGCGCGTAGCCGAACTCGATCTCTCTGTAGGCCCAGTGGGAAGTCGGCACGTCCTGAAAGGTAGGGCTGGCGGGAGGCACGAAGGCCGCGAAGGTGGACATGCCGTGAGAGATGAGATAGATCATGCCGCCCCGGCTGATGCAGTGGTCTGCGCAGTCGGTGGAGACAACGGCGGCACGCAATGGCAGAGGGAACAGCGAGAGGGCTACCGTAAGCAGCAACCGCGTCTTCATGCGTTCCAGCTCCTTGCTTCCAGTGCTGCCAGTTGCCCACTCTCGCAGTCTGGCAGTGGTGCGCCCTGGTGACTCTATCCGGGCTCTCTCGTGTGCCTCCCTTCACTTTCGGGGACTCGCAATCCTTCCCCACATGGCTCCGTTTCGGGCTTGCGCAGCGTGTCAGGCCGGGAGCAGAGGTCTGTGCCGCCGTCGTGGTTACCGCGTGGAGTCGCCAGACGGGCTCAGTGCCTGCCTGTGCCCGTCTTGCAGTGATATGGTTGCCCGTCCTGTCCAAGAAGTCATCTGGCTCCCGGGACGCTCCTGCAGCCCTAATCGTGGCATTCTCGGTGATCGGGGCGATTCCTGTGCTGTGAGGCGCCGAGGATCGAGAAGGATGCCGAACGGGGATCTGACTCTAGGGGAGTGCCCGAAGGCGGAGTAGAAGTGTTACCTATGTACTCGGCACATCCGTTACCTATGTAACCGGTCCGCACACTACCCCCTCGGCTGGAGCGACCGTCGTGGGTACGGTCGCGGACGGGCCCAGCGGCCCCGTCGCGGTGCCGAGCACGGGCAGCCCCACCGGCTCGAATCGCAGCGAGCGATCTTACATCGGCCTCGGCGTACTCCCAGACCAGGGCTGTCCACGGGCGCAGCGAACACTAAGCCATGGGTCCTGCCGGGCTCTAGGAGGCACCCGAGTCTCAGGACTGCGCACGTCCAGAGGCAGCAGGGGCAAGGTCAGGCATCGAGGGCCCGTCACAGAGACCCGGTCAGCTTACACTCGGCGAGGAGGCAAAGGTGCGCGAAGTGAAGATGATGCGATGGACAGCACCCGCAGCCTTGGCAGTCTCGGTGATGCTTGGCGCCTGTGGGGACTCAGGCAGGGACGGACAGCCGCTCAGACCGCGGGAGAGAGATATGAGAGTCTTCGCTCAGAACAAGCGGTTGGCACGAGGCGTGAACATCCTCGGATACGACCCCGGATGGTCGGCGCCGGACAAGCGTAGGATGCAGGGCGAGCACTTCCGGCTTATCAGGCAGGCAGGATTCTCGCACGTGCGCATTCCTCTGCACCCCTTCGAGCACATGGCAGAGGCCAACGAGGGCTACCGGGTGGAGGCGGCCTGGTTCGCGATGCTGGACTGGGCGCTGGAGCAGGCCCTGGCGAACGACCTGATGGCGATCCTGGATTGCCACGAGTTCCACTCCATGGCGCGGGACCCGGAGGGGCTGAAACCGAAGTGGCTTGCCTTCTGGCGGCAGATCGCCGCGCGCTACGCGGGCGCGCCCGACACGGTGCTGTTCGAACTGCTGAACGAGCCGAACGGTGCCCTGACGCCGAAGCTGTGGAACGGGTTCCTGGCCGAGGCGCTGGCCCTGGTGCGTCAGACGAATCCGAAGCGGACCATCGTCACCGGGCCGGGCCAATGGAACCAGATCGCAAAGCTGGACGAACTCGTGCTGCCGGAGAGCGACCGCAACATCGTGGTCACAGTCCACTACTACGAGCCGTTCGAGTTCACGCACCAGGGGGCGTCGTGGGCAGGCCGGGAACACGACCTCGGCCACCAGTGGCAGGCGACGGAGTCCGAGCGACGCCCGATCGAGCGCGACTTTCTGACCGCCCAGCGGTGGGCGAAGCAGCAGGAGCGGCCGATCCTGCTGGGCGAGTTCGGGGCCTACGATCGGGCCGATATGAGTTCGCGCGTGCGGTGGACCTCATTCGTCGCCCGACTGGCGGAGTCGCATGGCTGGAGTTGGGCCTACTGGCAGTTCGACAGCGACTTCGTCGTCTACGATATCGACGCCAGCAAGTGGGTCGAGCCCATTCGCGACGCGCTCGTGCCTCCTGCCGAGTGACCCATCGTCACAGAGTGCGCTACTGGTGTGCTCAGGGACAGGTGACACTCCGGTCGATCTGTGGCTCCTCGCGAGATGCGAGTCATACCCTTGCGGTCGGCGGCGTGATGTCAGGGTGACTTCACAGGCCCCCGACAGGGACATCCTGGGGGCAGATGAGTTGCGGGACGGCTCGGGGACTGCTGCTTCTGCCTCGCTGAGGTAAACCATTGGGGGTTCCGTTCCTCATCAAGGGAGTGGCTATCGGGTTCTCCATTGCCGCGCCTGTGGGGCCAATCGGCGCGCTCTGCATTCGGCGGACGCTTGCCGAAGGCAGAGCTATCGGCCTAGCGAGCGGCATGGGCGCGGCGACCGCCGACATGGTGTATGGCGCGATCGCGGCGTTCGGCCTGACGGCCGTATCCGGGTGTCTGGTGGGCCAGCAGGCGTGGTTCGGCCTCGTCGGTGGCGTTTTCCTGCTCTATCTCGGGGTGAGGACGTTCGCTGCGCTGCCATCGCGCCAGGCCTCGCTGCCGTCCGCCTCGGGCCTGTTGAGGGCCTACGGCTCCACCTTCGTGCTGACGCTCTCGAACCCAGTCACGATCCTCGCCTTCGCTGCCATCTTCGCCGGCCTCAGCGTCACGGCAGGCCGTGACCACATCTCGGCCGCGCTGCTCGTGGCCGGCGTGTTCCTCGGCTCTGCCGCCTGGTGGGTGATCCTAAGCACGGGGGTGGGCGCGTCGCGGGCCTGGTTCAGTGACGCGGGGATGCGCTGGGTCAACCGGGTCGCGGGCGTGGTAATCGCCATGTTTGGGGTAGCGGCCCTGCTCAACACGCTGCGCTGATGCTGTCCAGTCCCCCGGTCCTCTTCAGACGCTCCATCCTGGCGCCGTGACCGGTGGCGCGGGTCCGTAATGGCACGAGCCGCGGGGGTTGAGCAGATCTGGTGCCCACCTCGACCAAGCATACTGTACGACGGCCCCGGCCCCCCCCCACCCCCGCGACCCCCTCGGCTGGGACCATCGGCCGGACTCCCGCCGCAGATAGGCGCGAGCACTTACCCTAAGCAGAACGGCGCCCGAGGGTGCCGCTTGCCGGTCCCAGATGATACGGGAGAGAGTCAGCCGGGGCCAGCCCAGGACCCGTCCAGGAACCGTCTCATGAGCGCCCAACAGACGCATCTGGTCCGACCCCGACAGGGAACGCCCGGCCGGCGGCGCGTCCCTCGTGGCGCGACAGGTGGTCGTTGTCAGGGGGACACCAGACCAACGGTCGTTGTTAGGCGATCCTGAGACCAGCGGCCGCCCGCTTCTGGCTTTTTCTTCGCCGACCGCAGCGCGGTCGGCAGTCAGGATGCGCGGCCCGGCATTCCACATCTGCTTGCGGCCGATCGCGATCACATCGATCGTGGATCAGCGGACTCAGGTCCGGGCGCGACCGGCCAAGCCGTGAGGGGACTCAGCCCTCAAGAAAGGTCTCACGTTCCCCCTAACAACGACCGGCGGTTCCGCGCTCATGTGACCGCTACACATGGGCCAGAGGCCAGCCGCGGTAAGCTGCGCTTGTTAGCGCGAGGGTGATCGCGGCACGTTCACTGGCGGAGCTGACGGATGCCAGACACGCTCTAGTGGGATCCCTATGTCTCTGACCAACTGCTGCGCAGCCTGGATGTGGTCGAGGGCGTTGATGTCGTGCGCGTCCGATCCCAGCGAGAAGTGTACTCCCCGCTCGTTCAAGAGACTGAGGAAGTCCCGGTATTGGGCCTGGAAGCGCGGACCGTAATGCGGATTCACCAGAATCGCGGTGGCGTTGACCTCGATCGCGGTCTGCGTCCCCACGGCTGCATCTGCTAGTTCCCGCATGAGCGACCCGGGCACGGCCGCGAGGTCGCAGAACCACGGGTATCCCTTGGTCTCGAACTCGCCCCTGCCGAACCACCATGGGTGCACGAGCACCGCGACCAGAGGGTCTGCGCACGTTCTGAGGTGGTGGCGGTGCTGCACTGCCACTAGCCGCTCTAGGTCATAGCCATCCAGGTACGTCTCGTGCACGCCCCCGATTGCGAACTGGAAGCCCAGCTCATCGCGGATCTGCTCGGAGTAGGCGAAGTTGCCATCTGCGCCCATGAAATTCAGCTCTACGCCGAAGTGGACCCCTACTGTGGTTTCGAGTTGCTTGATATCCTGGGCGATGGCCTGATGCTTCGGGATGTCCTCCATCCGGTTGACATGATCGGTAATCGCGATGGACCCCAGACCTAGCCCCTCGCACCTGGCAGCGATGGCCGCCACCTCCATGGTGGCATTGCCGCAGCCCAAGTACCTGGTATGGATGTGGTAGTCGCAGCGCACAGCGGGTTCCCCCGTGCCGTGGTGTGCCTGACTGAGCAACATGCTCCTCCCTTCCCCTCCCCCGAACTCTCCCGGAGACGAGGCCCGGCCGGCAAGGCCAGCGCCTACCCGGCTCTCCGGCAAGCACTCCTGGAGGTTCTCACGGGCTCCTGCTTCAGTGCGAGGTCGCTCATACCTGCCGCCAGGAGCGCTTGTCAAGCGCAGGCACAACCGGCGCGCAATGCAATCGATGGGCCCATATGTGCCGTTCTGTCGCCACTGACGGCTGTTCCCTGGTTCGTCAGACCGTTAGCCACACGACTGGGCATCCCGGCTTCGCGTCCCCGGACGCGCAGCGTCGCGGAATGCGCCACCGCGGCCCGGCTGATGCCGGATCAGTCGGACAAGACGGCTCGGGTGCTTACGGTAGCTGGCACATGGCTGAAGTACCGTGACCCGAAAGCAGCTGACCGGTTCTACAAGGCGCTCGTGAGGCGTTGCGGCGGTACCAGTCTTGGCAGAGAGGCGGCGAGAAGGTGGTGGTTGCCGTCGGTCGACTCCAGCTGAGAGGAATTGCAGCAGTAGCGCGTGCGAGCGTCCAGAGGATCAAGGCCGGCTACTGGTGCCGATGCCCAGCGAATCGGTAGCACTTCCTCCCTCTTGGCTTCTGTCGGCCGCGCCGTATCGTCCTCTAGGGACGCGGTCCGGGGACCAGCCCACATCGTGGCACCACGCGCGGGCAGGAACCGCGGGTGCCGGGATGAAGACGCCCCATGGCAGGTGAACCAGATGCCTGGGTTCAGAACGTGAGGTGACCACCCATGCCCAAGTGGCCTGGAGCCTTTCTGGTAACGGCGCCGATGGAACGATCTACGTCGGCTCTACCGATGGCTGCCTCTATGCGGTGACGCCAGTTGGCAGGCTGAGGTGGAAGCTGAAGACGGGTGGCCCAGTTGTCTCTTCTCCCGCCGTTGACGTGGACAGCACCGTCTACGTGGGCTCGGCCGACCACTTCATCTACGCGGTCCATGAGCGGGGAGTGGTGAAGTGGAAAGCCTCGACAGATGGGACCGTGCTCTCCTCTCCCGCCATCGGCGCCGGGGAGATGCTGTACGTGGGCTCATCGGATGGTGGTGTGTACGCCATCGGCGAATCGAAGTGAGCGGAATCTGTCGCTCCCGGATGGTCGCAGATCAGCGCGGAGGTAGGGCCGCGGAGCTTTCGCGGCCATTGAGGATCTCTGCGCAAGTTCGACAAGGAGGCAGCCTTCTGATGGGCACTAGAACGCTGGTTGCCGGGGTGGCGATTGGTATTCTGTCCGTGATCGGGGTGCGTGGCGTCCCCGCGGCTGAGGCCAAGGCTGCACCACGCGTTGCCAGGCGACCCCAGCCGGTTGTGACTGTGCCACGCTCAAGATCCGATCTGGTGCTGCACATGGCCTCCGCACGGGAGCTGCCTGCGACGGTCACCGCCGGGGACAAGGCGGCCATCCATCGGATCGTGGCGAAGCTCAAGGGAAAACACGTCCAAGGCGCAAATGCGGACTGGCGGATGCTCGCGGGCTCGATCTCCCGGCGGAAGGATGGCACCGACATTCAGAAGGTTCGCCTCACCGTAATGCGGCAGGCGTATCTGGCAGAGAACAAGGGCCTGCGTGACGCTGCCGAAAGAGCCTCCCAGACGAGCCGGGTGCAGGAGGCTTTGGGTGAACATCTCGCAGAGCTCCGTCGTGTAGCCGCAGAACCGTCCAAGGGGGAGCGCATCACGCTTCGCAGGATAGACACGGTGCATCCTTTCCGTCCCGGCACTGAGAACACCGTGGACTGGCGGCAAGCCAGCATGACCAAGAGCGAACTCGCGGATTACATCAAGCAGGTGGAACAGAGATTCAACTCGGCCCGCGACGACGCCCAGCTGGCCAACATGGACCTACAGAACGTCATCCAGAAGCAGCAACAGATGATCCGGACGATCTCCAACATCAACAAGATGCTGGACGACACTGCGATGGCGGTTATCGGCAACATGCGCGGGTAACCGTCTCTGCCAAGGGAAGCACTGCACTGACGCAGGCGCCGAGGTCCTCGCCTCCGGAGTCCCGAGCGGTACGGCGGGGGGGGTGACCGCTGCACATGGGGGCATCAGCAGACAGGAGCGGGGATCACCGTCAGCCGCAGGTTCGTGCCGCTCTCACGCCAACGTCGTGCGAGACGTGGGCCTTGTGGCGGGGCTCTCACGCCTACGCAGGGGGGATAGAACGGGGCCACCGCGATAACCCGAGCGCCTGTAAGGGTCATGGGGAAGCACCTGGAGCTTTCTGGCCTGCGGGCGAGGCTGGAGGAGGCGGCCTAGTTGTCGGTAGCAGCCGACGAGGTAACCGTGCTACCCGTTGTATGCGAAGACCACGCGCCTGCGATGCTCACGTTCCAGGTTGTCAACTATCACTACGTCCGCGGTGAGGGCCTGGCCCGACGTGCGCACGGGAGGGGCGACGAAGAAACGCGCCTTGGCGAACATGCGCCTCTTTGGCTGCAGACCGGTGAAGTATGGACTGGGGGCAGTGTCAGAACCCACGCTCACGCTGACGCCGGACACCATCCATCATCGGGGGTGAGTACCCAATACTGTTCACTTAACTATCCGCACAGTCGTGGGGCAGACGGTGTGTCGACACCCGCGAGGGCGGACGAA
>Ga0315281_10004267_pt1 | contig 20773 bp, 17 predicted proteins | sample YL17G07_0_MG_FD_204540 | JGI IMG/M metagenome (GOLD analysis project Ga0315281, IMG submission 204540) | Sediment microbial communities from Yellowstone Lake, YNP, Wyoming, USA - YL17G07_0 | ecosystem: Environmental > Aquatic > Freshwater > Lake > Sediment | place: USA: Wyoming | collected...
CGAAAACAAGATTAGGAGGCTCGAACGAATCACAAACTCAAGCCTACAAACCGCATGAGTCAGCCAACCCACACCAAAACGAGAAACAGGAGAGAAGAGAATTTTCATTGATGCGGGCATCGCAATTCGAACCGCATCTCCTTGAATGGTAGCGGTGAAGCGTTTCAGCAGCATTTACATCGGTGCGAGTGCAATTACTACTTGTTGTTCTCGGGTGAGACTGAATTGGCACTTGTCCGAAACGGACGCACTCAGCCTCTTGAAGGCAGGACGAGGCGAAGATGAGTATCAAGGTCAGGGAGTGGCTGCGAAGGCTGGGGATCGATACGACCCACGAAGAACGCGAGGAGATAGATCGTGAGATCGAGCGAAAGACAGGACAATACTGCGACAAGGGCGTTGAATTGCTCAGCGAGGCTGAGTTCTTGGCAATTGTGGATTCGGTGAGACGCAGACGCAAAAAGCGGATAGCTGAACCCCTCGTCGCATAGGTCGCCTTCTCATGTGGGTCTCATGGGTGCGGGCGCACCAATTTGAACCGTCGCGAGTCGTCGTCTTCGTTATTCTGTGTGTGCGCGCACTAGCCTACCCACGCGTGATTGCTCCTTGTTCCCAAGCCCTCTCACTCTAGAGGAGAAGGCGGCGAGAAAGTAGCGGTCAACCTGCCAGCCAAGGGCGCCTCTCCTCGATTCAAGTCAATCCGGTTTCTTGTTAAATACGCGACTCACTAACAGCCGAGTCAGGATAGTACATGCCCGAAAAAAAGGAAGAACGTTCGAGAAGGGAGGACCGTAGGATAGTGGTGGCAGAGAACGGGCCCTATCATGTTTTCGGCAGTTTGCCCTTGGCTAAGGAAACCATAGTGACGGACAGTGAGGGTTACTCAGTCAAGTGGCGCAAAGGGCATCGCTATCCAGATCAGGAGAAGTATGATCTTTGTCGTTGCGGTGAATCAAGGAAGATGCCCTACTGTGACGATACTCACGCGAAAATTGGTTTCGACGGCACCGAGACCGCCAGTCGGAAGAAGCACCTTGAGCAGGCCAAGAAGATCTCAGGGCCTGATCTTGTTTTGACCGATGCTCAGGACCTTTGCACCTCTGCTCGTTTCTGTGATGCTGCAGGCGGGGTTTGGAAGCTTACCAGAGAATCTGGCGACGCAAAGTCAAAGGAGATTGCGATTGAGGAAGCATGCAACTGTCCCTCAGGGAGGCTGGTGGTTTGGGATAAGAAAACCGGGGACCCAATCGAGCCTGAGCTTGAGCCTTCCATCAGTCTAGTAGAGGATCCACAACAGAAAGCCAGCGGACCAATCTGGGTGAAGGGCGGTGTACCATTGGAGTCATCAGATGGAACCAAATACGAGACCAGAAATCGCGTAACCTTATGCCGTTGCGGCAGCTCAGCCAACAAGCCATTCTGCGACGCCAGTCACATCCAAGTTGAATTCACAGATGCCTGAAAGAGGCGAACATGTGATCATAAATGTTGAACGTTACGACGCCTTTCTCGATGTGAGTTTCAGGGATCTCAGATTCGACGGAAAGTTGCTCACAACACTCGAGTCCAACGAAGATATTGTTCTGGACTCTGTGGGACTACAAATCTCGAATGTATCGGGCAATGGAAGGACTTTCCGGTTCGAGCAGAAAGGCGAAAACTTGGGTGTGAAGAGCGGCCCCTTCAAAGGCAAGTTGGAAGTCCACTACTCCGGGAAGATCCCAGACACCTTGGCTGGCATCTACAAGGCTCCGTACGACAGCACATACATCATAACGACAGATTTCGAGGCCGCTAACGCAAGAAGACTGCTCCCGTGTGTAGACCACCCCGAGTGCAAGGCCGAATTCAAGCTCACCGTGAGAATCGACAAGGACCTGGACGCGATATCAAACACGCCAGTCGAGTCAGTGAAGATGGAAGATGGCAAGAAAGTAGTTTCATTCCAGAAAACGCCGAGAATGTCGACTTACCTTCTCTACTTGGGGATAGGTAGGTTCGAGGAGATCAAGGAGCGGCTTGGCAAGATAGACGTGATAGTTGCGGGAACTCCTGGCAAAGCACGTAATGGAGAATTTGCCCTGCAGGTTGCCAAGAAATCGCTTGAATACTATCAATCCTATTTCGGTACACCCTACGTGCTTCCGAAGCTTCACTTGATAGGTGTTCCAGAGTTCGCCGCGGGTGCGATGGAGAACTGGGGCGCGGTAACCTTCAGAGAAGCCGCACTGTACGTCGACAAGAATAGCAGTTTTGCCACGAGAAAGAGCGTTGCACAGATCATATCTCATGAGCTGGCGCATCAATGGTTTGGAAACCTTGTCACCATGAAGTGGTGGAACGATCTCTGGCTGAACGAGAGTTTCGCTACGCTGATGGGCTACAAAGTTGTCGACGCTGTATTCCCGGGATGGAACGCTTGGCAAGACTTCCTGATAGATGAGACTTCCCCTGCCATGAGTATGGACTCTCTGAGGAACACACATCCAATAGAGGCTGACGTGAAATCCCCGGATGACATACAGCAGATATTCGATGCCATAACTTACGGAAAAGGTGCAAGCATTCTCAGAATGATCGAAGCTTACACTGGACTCGACGAGTTCAGGAAGGGGGTTCAGAAATATCTTGAACGCTACAGGTTCTCGAACGCCGCCGGAATTGATCTCTGGAACTCATTGGATGAATGCTCCGGGAGGCCGGTCGCGAGGATCATGACCGAATGGATAGGCAAGCCTGGATATCCAGTCGTGACCGCGATTGTCGATCGAGGAAAGATAGTGCTGCGCCAAGAGAGATTCTTTCTCTCAGGTGAACACGAGAAAGCAATCTGGCCGATACCGATCATCATGAAAGTCAACGACCAGTCCAAGAGACTACTCCTGGACAAGGAAGAAGAAACAATCAACGCTGAGAACGTTAAGTCTCTACAACTGAACAGCGATCGAACAGGCTTCTACAGGGTGCACTACAAGGGACTTGACGAGCTCGTCTGGGCACCCAAGCCATCGGCACCTGATAGATGGGGAATCGCGTTTGACGCCATAGCCTTCCTTCTGGCAGGCAGGATGTCGTTTGCAGACTACCTAACGCTCGTCAAGAGGTATTCGAACGAGCAGGACTACCTACCTGCACGCGAAGTCTCGGATCAGCTTGCATTTCTATACTCGATTATAGGGTCGAGAATTGTTGAGGTTTCAAGGGATTTTCACAGATCGCAACTTGCAGTTCTCGAGAAGAAGGTTGATGAGATCAGTTCCATGATGCGAGGCATCATCTCAGTCAGATTAGCAATGATCGATGATGGCTATGCCGCCAAACTCGGATCGAGGTTCGACAAATACGAAACGGTCGAACCAGACATGAAAGAGGCAGTTGCCGTAGGGTACGCCAGAGCATGCGGGAATTTCGAGCCAATCGTGAAGAGATATAGGGAAAGTGCTTCTGATGAGGAGAAAGAGAGACTGCTAGTTTCGATGACGGCATTCAGGGAGCCGCGACTGCTTTCCAAGTTGCTCGAGTTGGTTCAGGGAGGCGAAGTGAAGAAACAGGATCAGATGATCCTCATCTCAGCGACCGCAAGAAACCCCCATGCTAGGGACACAGCTTGGACGTGGATTAAGTCCAGCATGTCACAGCTGAGAGAAGTCTACGAGGGTACGGGGGACCTTTCGCGATTGCTACAGTCCTGCATCCCTATTCTCGGTATCGGCAGAGTTGAAGAAGTTGAAAGATACTTCAACGAGAATAGAGTACCAGAAGCGCAAAACGGGATCAAGGCTGGGCTCGAGAAGCTTAAGATCTACCAAAGGCTTGTGAACACCTTCCCGGGCGAGGCATAGGGGATTGATTGTGCCTAGTCAAAAGGAATCTCACCAACAGAATGCAACTAGAATCGACCCTTATTTAGCCGGTTTCCTTCCCTGGCATATGCTGCTTGTTTGGAAACGGGATGAAGGAAACGCATTTGACTGTCGGCATCCGACTTATTACTGGTCCTTCTCGTGCCAAGCTCGTTGGGAATTTCAGGGTTTGGGTAGCCTAAGTATAGTCACATAGCATAAGCATTAAAGCGCGAAACTGGGCATACGCGCTTAACGACAGATTCCTGAAAGTGAGATCATGAAACCTAGCGGTTCAGATACGAGCGCGATCGTGGAGATGTTGCAGAAGGCCCCCCTCTGGTCCGGTCTCACCGAGAAGGAACTGAAGGTCATTGCACGCTCATTCAAGGAGCTCAAGTATGAGAGCGGCGATGTCATCGTGCGCAAAGGAGAAGCAGGCATCGGATTCTATCTCATAGCGGAAGGCACTGCGGAGGTTCGATCAGACGGGCAAGTCCTATCCAAGCTCGGACCTGGGCAATTCTTTGGCGAGATGTCGCTCCTCGACGGTCAGCCACGGTCAGCCGATGTTGTGGCCCTTGAACCATCAAGGTGTCTTGCCTTGAGTTCGTGGAGTTTCAAGAGTATCATGTCCGCTCATCCAAAGATGGCGCTGACGCTGCTGCAGGAATCCGCTCGCAGATCACGCACAAACCTCCAAAACCTTAGCGAGTAGCGAGGTTCTGTCCAAGACCGGTTGATCGGGAACAGCTTGTCGCTCGCCAGAGAAACCACGTCAAAGGATGAGCGAAGACTAGCGGCCATCATGTTCACTGACCTAGTAGGCTATACGGCGCTGACGCAGGAAAATGAACCGCTTGCCCTCGAAATACTAGAGAAACAGAAGGCGGTACTACGTCCGATATTCGAGCAGCACCGAGGGCACGAGATCAAGACAATTGGTGACGCTTTCCTGGTGGAGTTTGCCAGCGCTCTGGATGCTGTTCGATGTGCAGTTGACGTACAAAGAACGTTGCAGGAGGAAAAATCGCTCTCATATGGGGATAAGGAGGCTCAACTGCGAATTGGCATTCACCTCGGCGATGTTGTGTATCATGACGGCGATGTTTTCGGCGACGCCGTCAATATCGCATCTCGAGTGCAACAACTCGCCGAGCCGGGAGGAATCTGTGTTTCGCGTCAAGTCTACGATCAGGTCTGGAACAAGGTCGACCGCCGGATCATCGAGCTTGGAAAACAGAGACTCAAGAACGTCCAATTCCCAATAGAAGTCTACTCCATCTCTCCACAGTCAAAGCCCTCAAGTGGTCCTGAGGTCATTCAAAGCCCACTGCCCATCATCCCGGTTCAAGGGCCGCGTTGGCTTACGCCGCTGGTCAGTCGAACTGCGGAACTTTCCAAACTCAAAGCAGCTTTTGAAAACACGATTAGAAATAGGTCGTCGGTGGTCGCTCTTCAAGGCGAAGAGGGCGTCGGCAAGACTCGTTTGATGCAGGAGTTGACAACCTACGCGCAATCAAAAGGAGCAGTCGTACTATCGGGCAATGCCTCGGAGGATCAGCTTCCATACGCACCCTGGATTGAGGCCGCGAGGGAGTACGTAGTGCATTCTCCTAGTGAGCTGCTGCGCAGAATGCTTGGTTCTAATGCTTCAGAGCTTGTGAAGTTAGTTCCAGATATTGCCGGTAAGCTTGGAACAATACCTCCGTCCAAATCCCTGGGGGAGCAGCAGGACAAACTGCGCTTCTATGAAGCGGTCACACAATTCTTCATGGCCATCTGCAAGGATATGCCTCTTGTCCTACTGTTTGATGACATGCAGTTTGTCGATCAGGCGTCACTGGATTTATTGGAGTATTTCGTCAGGAGTACGACTAACCTTCCAGTCCTAACGGTATGCTCAATTCCAGCGGAGAATGAGTTGGAGCCCGACGGCTCGCTTGAAGAAACACTGTTGAAGTTTAACAGGCAACGCCTGTTGGAAACTGTCACCGTGAAGAACCTGAACAAGGAAGAGACAATCGACCTCATTAAGCAAGGCTTTGGGGAACAGGTAATCTCCTCTGAATTCTCAGACTTGGTATATCAGCGCACAGGCGGCAACCCATTTTTCGTGGAGGAGGTTCTCCGTTCACTCGTCGCGGACGGAACGATTTTCAGAACTGACAAGGGGTGGCAGCGGAAGCCACTCCAGGACATCACCATACCCAGGAGCGTGAAAGCCGCGCTCAAGTCTAGACTTGCCAAGCTTGATTCTGGTGGTTTGGCTGTTCTTCAGTGGGCTGCAGTGATTGGTCCCGAGTTCAATTATGAGGTGCTGCTTGAGGCCTCGCAAGTCATTGAGGACTCTCTACTTCAAAGACTCGAATCCTTCACCACGCAGGGACTGGTGCTGCAGGTTCCCCAAGAGAAAGGCAGGTTCAGGTTCGCGGATAACCGAGTCAGAGAAGTGGTGCTTGACGACCTACTTGACATCAAAAGGGCAAGATATCATCTGAAAGTAGCTCAGGGGATGGAGAAGCATTACGCGAAAAGCCTGGGAAACCAAGCTGAAACCATAGCGACACATTTCTTAGAAGGCGGCGACACGGAGCGAACCGTCAAATACTCGATCATCGCGGGAGACAGAAACACCTCGATACACGCCCATCAACAAGCCATAAGCAACTACAAGCAAGCGTTAGACTTGATTGAAGAAGGCAAGGATACGGAAAGGGCGGCAATCTACGAGAAGCTAGGCGTCTCCTACGATTGGGCCAGCCAGTTCGAGAACAGCGTCGAATCCTTCGAACAGGCGTTGGCCTTCAATGAGAGGTTGCGTGACTTCAAGTCATGCGCTCGCATAACCCCTGCATTGTCTGGGGCAGTTTACAGGATGAAGGGTCCTCAAGACGCCATCAACGCGGCTAGGCGAGGAGTCAAATACGTTGAAGGAACTCCTGAAAGCTTTGAGGCTGCCGCCATCTACTCGCGGTTAGGAGTTCAATTAGGCCTACTCAGCGAATACGATGAAGCAAGAAGTTGGTGTGAGCGGGCGCTCGAGGCTGGTGAGAGGAGCGGTAACTTCGCGGCCGCAGCCACCGCTCTAGTCTTTATGGGTGGCTTCGTCGCGGATGCGGGCCGCATCGATGAAGGTTTGCCGCTCATCGAGAAAGGGTTGGAGATGGCGCTGCAACACGACCTGTATCAACAGGCGACAGACGGGCTCCTCAACCTAGCGTTCTACACGATGCTTAGGGACTTGTCGAAGGCGCGCGACATAGCAGCTCGGCAGCTCGCCTTAGCGATACATGAAAACGATGCCTATAGAGAGGCTGACAGTTTGGGTATGCTTTCGGTTTTTGATTGGCTTGGTGGAAATTGGACGCTGGCCATGGAGGAGATTCTCACAGCGTTCGAGATGCAGGAACGCCTAGGCTTCACGTTTAGAGCGGATAGGTTTGAAGCGTGGAGAGGCTTGTTTCATCTTGGTTTGGGGGAGTTGGAGGAGGCTGAGAAGTATCTTCAAGCTGCCCTCGCCATGCAGGACCGCCAAATTACCATGAAGGTTGAAACCTATCTGGGCTTGGGTTTACTGAGGTTGGAGCAGGGTATAGAGGATGAGGCTAGTAGTCATTTTGAGACGTGTGTAAACGCATTCAAAGACGCTGAATTCGCGACGATGCCTTTGCTCCATGTTGAGACGCTCCTTCACCTGACTTCGCTTCACGCAGAAGGTGGGCGATTGCAGGAGGCTCGGAAGATGTCTGAGTGGGCCAAGCGACTTGCTGAGACTCTGAAGAGCGATGCAGGTTTGGCGATGGCTTCTCAGGCTGAAGCAGCCCTTCTGGTTGCTGAGGGTAACGGGAAGGGAGCAGACGAAGCTTACCTGAAATCTCTAGGTCTGTGGGAGAAGGCTGGTTGGCCATACTATCGCGCCAAGGCGCTTGTTGCATGCTCCGAGGCGTTAGCGCAGGAGAATCCTGAGGAATCAAGGAAACGATTGGAGCAGGCCGCCGCAATCTTCAGGAAGCTCGGGGCAAAACGAGACATCGAAAGAACCGAGGCCCGGCTCACCGCTAGCTGAACGACCGCTCGTGTACTTCGGTACTTAGCTAGGATACATCTATGATCTGACCGTCAGTAGGGAAGATCGTTCTAGGGAAGATGCGCGTGACCTCGCGCTTCTGTCTGGATGTGAGTCTTGGGCTGTGGACTATCACGAGATTTCGCACGCCAGCTCTTTTTGCAGCCTTGGCGGCTTGGACCGGAGTCGAGTGCCCAAGGCGCCTCGCCACCGCAACATTAGTCTCAGCAGCCTCATGGATGAGATAGTCTGCGTTCTTTGCGATCTTGGACAAGTCGATCTGTGTCGTGTCCCCGGTATAGACTACTGTTGTGCCGTCAAGCTCGATCCTATAGATCGTGTCCGGAGGCGAATGAGCGCCTCTTGCTTTCGTGCACGTGAACGGAAGACTGCTCAGGTCCGGCAAGAAATTGAGAACCTCGCGGAGGTCTACCCTAGGAAACAACATATGGTAGAGACTGTATACTAGACGCTTCAGACCCTTGGGCCCATAGATCTCTAGAACGCCCTTGTCTTTGTAGAGAAGGCATTCTGCGAGAAACACTAGACCAACCACATGGTCGCCATGCATGTGGCTGATCAGGACATGATTCACGTCGTTTGGGGAGTAGCCATTTTGGCGTAGGGCATACACGATTTGCGGAGGGCAATCCAGCAGTATCCGCGTGCTACCCTCAACTAGGATACTCGTGGAACCGCGACCGTCGGAGCAGAAAGAATCGCCAGTTCCAAGCAATACAAGCCTCACTGGAGTCCCCTCTTCAGAGCCCTAGTATTTCGCCCGACGGTGTGGCAGCGAGCGGATAAGAGTTGCCTAGCGACGGCAAATCTAGGCTCAAATAGGTACACGTTCCGTTTTGTGTATTCTGTGTGTCTCGTTCTCTCGATGCAAAGTCTGAAACCCTGAATGCGCTCCACAATGTACTGACTTTCCGAGATTCTCTGCCTGTCTGGAGTTCGCTGAGGTCTCTGCCCCACGGGAGCGCCGAGGAGGGGCGCGATGGCAAAATTACCCGGCTGCGGACCATGCGATCTGGTACTGTGGTGGGAGAACTGGGGTTCTACCTGCACCGGAAAGCCTCCGCATCGGTAATCGCCGATGAACCGTGTACGCTTTTCTATCTTCCAGCGAAGAAACTGGAAGAGATGCAAAAGGATGCACCTGAAATTGCCTCTGCCTTGCATAAATTCATCGCCGGCATCCTAAGCGAGCGTTTGACAGATACCAATGATGCACTACAGGCACTGATCCATTCGCTCTAGTTCTTCTGATTCCCATGAAACGTAATTTGCCTCTGCACTACTCACGCGCCCTTTCGTATCATGCAAGAAACATTGCTTTCTCCTCTATTCCCGACGCGAAAAGCGGTTGTCAAGCTTTCCGTGGGGAAATGCGATAGACTTCTGTGGGATATTGCACGTTCTTGAGTTCCTGTGCTCCAAGTTCAGTAATTTCATAGTCGGTCTTATTCCAGACTTGATCGTAGACTTGGCGGGAGATGCATATGCCGCCAGGTTCAGCTAAGGGTGTTAGGCGAGACGCGATATTGACGGCGTCGCCGAAAACGTCGCCTTCACGATGCACGACGTCGCCGAGGTGAATACCAATTCGCAGTTTCGTTTCCTTCCCCTTACGCGTGAGTGGCTTTTGTTCTCGCAAAGTTCTTTGGATATCAACGGCGCAGTGAACAGCGTCTAGGGCATTAGTGAACTCTACTAGGAAAGCGTCTCCAATCGTCTTAATCTCGCGTCCGGTGTGTTTTTCGAAGATCGGCCGGAGAACCTTCTTCTGAGTCTCTAGGACTTCAAGGGCGACGGCTTCATTCTCCTGCGCTAGAGCTGTGTATCCCACTAGATCTGTGAACATTATGGCTGCCAGCTTTCTCTCTTGCTTCAATTTCTCCTCTATCATGGGTTGGAGAAACCTGTAAGCGAGCGGAATCACGGCGGAGGCAACCAGTACGGCTCCTATCTCCAATACAGGAGTTTGAGCGAAGAATAAGGAAATGATTACTGCTGGGAGAACTCCGAGGACTGGTGATGCAATGTATGTTTGGCCTTTCATTTTGGATGCGAGGAACGCGGTTAGATATCCGGCGATGGCCCAGGTGGCGATTAGGGCGTAGATGCGGAAGTCACCTAGGTTTGAGGCTAGAGGCGCGTAGTAATCGGTGACCCGAGTCGTGCTGAACACATCGACGTTTGGTATGAACGCTGTGAAACGCCATGGGTCTGGGATCGGTATCGCAACATAGTTGCTTGGTGATGGGACGAGCATCAGGCCGGCTTGTGTCATATTCCTGGTCCAGCTTAGTAGGAAGATCGAGACGCCCGAGAGGACTCCGATCTTCAACGCGCCCTCACGATTTTCATGAAGCCCAGCAAAGATCGTCGGGGCGATAGCAAGGGACGGTACGGGGGTCAAGAAGGCTAGGATCCAGGTTGCGACCACGGACGCCACATCTAACCAACCCCGGGTCAACGCCGACGCAAAGACGAAGGCGACCAGAAACGTTAGTCCAGCCAAAGCATTCTGGTACATGGCGCCAAACACAGAAAGCAGAATCGCAAGCATCAATCCAACATACGGGAACTCTAGGCCTAGGACCCCGAGTACCAAGGCGAGGATGACTATGATGTAAAGCGGGTAGAAGGGATATAGCGTTAGGAGTAGTCCGGAAAGAATCGCGACTGCGCCGAAAGTTGCAAGGCGACTAAGTAGGAGTTTCTTCGTCATGAAAATGAAGACGCTCCGAGGACTAGCCTAACTTTCCTACTGTCTATATGGTTTTCTATCTATGAATCTATGAGTTACGGACCTGTGGTTACTCGATGGAAGCTACACAGCCACAGGAATGGAGAACCGGCAGACAACGCGGAAACGGAAATCAACAGATACTTAGAGAGACTGTAGAGAGTTACTCGATTAGCCTCCATTTCTTCCCTATCAGGGCTTCTGCTGGAAGACCGTAGAAGACGTATCTCTGGGCTCTATGGGCACCCTTGTGTATGAGCACGGGCCCCTTCAGCTTTCGGCATTCGCAGATGATCTGTTCTGCAACAAGCTTGTCTCCGACCTCTTTCCTGAGCGGTCATAGTGGAAATGGCGTAGCCGGAAACGCCATCGTGTCAACGTCGCGTATGCAAAGGCACAAGAAGGCACACCTGCTCCTTGATATGTGATACTCAGCCGGTAATGCGGATGACGAAGCTCTCGTTTTCAAGTCAACCTTGGCTTCAGCTGCTATCGCGAGAACAGATAGAAACGATTCACCTGAAGTCACTGAAGATCTTGGAAGAAATCGGTGTAATGATACAAAGCGACACCGCATTGAAGTTGGTTGCCAATGCCGGAGTAGATGTTGACTGGACCAAGAAGATCGCTCGCATCCCACAGCATCTGGTGAAGGAGTCTCTGGTCAAGGCGCCGTCAACGATTAGGCTGTACAGCCGCGACGGAAGACATGACTTGCTCTTGGAAGAAAATCGGGTCCACTACGATCCGGGCTCTGCGGCGCTCTATCTGCTTGACTCACAGACCTCTGAAATCAGAAAACCACTATCGAAGGACCTCGCGGATTTTGTGCGATTGACCGACGGACTAGAGCACATACAGGCTCAGAGTACAGCGCTCGTAGTCTCGGATGTTCCCGATGCGATCGTTGACCGATATCGACTATACATTGCGCTGAAGAACTCGCCGAAGACGATAGTCACAGGCACATTCGGCATAGACGCCCTGTATGATATGAAAGATATGCTGGCAGCCGTGCGCGGAGGCGAGAAGGAACTCGCACGGAAACCCATGGCGATATTCGACCTCTGTCCCTCGGCTCCGCTAAAATGGGGAGAGTTCATTGCTCAGAATCTGATTGATTGCGCCAAGTACGGGATTCCAGCGGAGATCCTCCCGATGCCGCAACTGGGCGCAACTGGACCCGTAACGCTAGCCGGCTCGTTGGTTCAGTTGAACGCAGAATTCCTAAGCGGCCTCGTCATGTCACAACTCGCAAAGCCTGGCGCGCCAGTGATCTATGGTGGCTCACCGACAACCTTCGACATGCGCTACCTTACAGCACGTCTGGGCGCCATGGAAACCATAATGATGGGTTGCGCCTACGCACAGATCGGAAAATACTACGGCCTACCGACACACATGTACCTAGGCTTGAGTGATGCCAAGATCGTTGATGCTCAGGCTGGATTCGAATCTGGCCTCGGCATAACATTGGGCGCGCTTGCAGGAGTCAACGTGATATCAGGGCCAGGAATGCTCGATTTCGAGAATTGTCAGAGCTTCGAGAAGCTGGTGATGGATGACACTATCTGCGGAATGGCCTTGAGACTCATCAAGGGCATCGACGTGAATGATCAAACCCTTGCTGTTGATCTCATCAGAAAAGTCGGCGTTGGAGGGCACTACCTAGCACAGAAACACACCATGGAATGGCTCAGCAAGGAAATCTTCAACCCATCAGACCTGGTCGACAGACAGGAGCTAAGCGTTTGGAAGAAGCTGGGATCAAAGGACACTGTTCAAAGAGCCCGAGAGATAGCTCAGAGAATACTCAGAGAACATAAACCCGAGCCGCTGTCAGCAGATGCTGAGAGAAGTCTGGACGACGTGGCGAGAAAAATCATGAAAAAGCATGGTGTAGACAAACTACCTCTCGGTCCAGCCTAGAGATGTGCTGGCTCAGCCTCAAAACGTCTAGCAGGGCAGTGCTGATCTGACAAGTCGTTTGGCCACTTCCATCTTCTTCGCATCAAGCTCCTTCTAGATATTGCTTGACAGGGGGTCAGGTTGGTGAGTCGCGAGGATCTCTCTTAAGACCCCAAGCAAGTGCAAGTGTCAGGACGGGTATCTTGAGGTTCGCAAGACATAAGTGCCGCTGAATTTGGCTAGGAAACTGGCGGAGATGCTCTGAATGAGTGATGCGTTCGTCAAGGTCGGTTCCTTGAACGATTTTCCTGCTGGGTCAATGAAGAAAGTTCAGGTGCACGGGAAAGATGTGCTCGTGGCCAACCTCTCTGGCAAGATCTACGCAATGGGAGATGAGTGTACACACCGACAGTGTTCCTTGAGTGAGGGGACGATCGACGGCACTACGGTCATATGCCCCTGTCACGAAGGGCGATTCGACCTCACAACAGGCAAGGTTATTGCTTCACCTCCGAAGAGAGACGAACCTTCCTATGAGGTCAAACTGCAGGGTTCAGACGTACTACTCAAGAAGAGATAGAATTCGCTCGGATGATCGTCTTCGCAGTTTTCATGATCACAGCTTAGTCGAGCCTTCTTCTCGGCCGTTCTCGCTTCTTCGTTGTCACTCGCTTCATTCTATCTGATAGTTCGTCAAATACTTCTGGGAGACTCCATCCTGACGCACCGAATGAAGTCGTCTTCCTAGGAGTGATCAGCTCGACTTCAACCTCGTACCTATGTCTCTGCCCAGCCCTTTCGGAGGTCTTAATCACAGATCTCGCTTCCAGCAAGTCCGGGAGGCTCCTGCTCACTCGTTTCACGACGGTCTCGAACTTTCTCTTCGCTGTCTCTGCCTCGAAAGGATCTTCAGGCAATCCAACAATAGATATCGGCAGAGACGCCCTCGGAGCCTCGGCAAGCAATTTGACGCAGTCCCTGTAGGTTACGATGCCCTGAAGTTCGCCCCATAGGGCAACCAGTGAGTATGCGGTTTCTCGTCTTCTCATCTCTTCGATCACATGGCATACATCCGCATCAGGTGCCGAGATGACTGGCTCTGCCATCAATCCCGAGACTTTGATATCCAGCGGCGCTTGCTTTTCACTCGTAATAGATCGCGGCGTAATGCTCTCGGGCGGAGTCATCCTGAAAACAATGCCATCTGATGTGACCACTCCGGCGACCTCCCGCTGTCGAAGCACTGGAAGATGATCGATATTCCTTTGAATCATCACAGTCCTCGCTTTGGCGACTGAGTCGTCTTCTCGAAGGGAGATTGGATTGGAAGTCATGACGGTTGATGCGTTCACGTTCAGCTTTCGTTCCTCTGACATCCGACTGCAAATTGATGAAGCGGTTATTTGTCCGATGAGCTTGCCGTCTTCCAACACAGGTGCCGATCTCACCCTATGATCAGTCATGATTCTCGCGGCGGTACTCACGGTGTCGTTTCTGGAAAGGTGTGGAACTTGCGTCAGGAGGGAAGAGATTTTACTACTTGCTATGTTCTTGGCTCTGAGAACGTCCCGAATGGTTAAGAGACCTTTCACTTCGCCGTCCTCTGCGACGAATATCTCGTAGCTCTTCGTTCTCTTCAGGAGACCGATCGCTCTGTGGAGTTGATCTGTTGGCGACAGTACCACGGGTCGGGAAAGGAGTTCGTTCACACTCAAGGACCTTATGCGGCTGATCATTCGAGTTTCACCCTAGTGCTACCGTCCAGCCTCCGCAGTCTGACCAGTTGTGTCGTCGGTCTTTTTCATGTACTCTATGGTTCTTTCGTAGAGCCTCTGAAAGTGCCGCCCGAATTCGTTGTTCTCCTTCTCCTGTCTCACGGCCATGATCCATGGTTCGAGTGTCTTCCAGTTCGAGACGATATGTGATCCAAGCCGGTCGTCTATGATGTCGAGGTCGACAAACCTCTTCTCCACTAGGAATCCGATCTGCTCGAAGAAGGCGGTGACCTCATGTGGGTATTCGCTTGCCTCCGAGTCGGTCGCTTCCTGAGCCTTGTACTTGTCATAGTCCTGAAATTGGAATTCGTTTTCGATCCATCTGAATGCTTTGCGGAGTCGGTCGCTTTCCGCCCATTCGAACAGTTTCATGGAGATGTCGAGATTCCTGTGCATCTCCATGTGCCTCAGCTGGATGACCACGAAGACTACTCCGAGAACCACACCTATTGCCGATATGATAGCGGCATCGTCGGATATTGAAAGCAACAGTCTCAGCTGACCCTTCGTCTCGCTCTTCTCTCCCTGCCCAGAAGCTCGATCCAGATCCCGTCGGGGTCTTTCACGAAAGCCAGTCTATAACCGCCCTCTGAGAAAGGTTCCACCGCTTTGGTGGCGCCATTGGCCAACATTTCCTCGTACTTTCCGTCGACATCCCGCTCCCAGAACGCCAAGTGGTCGAGTTCAGAGCCGCTTCTGAATCGCTCGTGGTACTTCACTCTAGGCGGGTAGTAGTTCAGCTCAAGCCTCTGACGGGAACGCGGATCCTTGAGTTGTATGAATATTCCTCCCGCCTTCATCCTTCCACGATACACCTTCTTCAGTCGCATCACTTTCGTGTAGAATGTCAACGATCGTCTGATATCTCGAACCCTTATGCCGGTGTAAGTGAACGGCATCGCGTATCACCTGTCTTTCAATAGAAGCATTTGTGATATATTGATGAATTCTTTCTTGCCTATGCAGATACTGGGGTTCCATTGCCTCATTGATGGGCAAAATAGATCGCAACGGAATCTTGAGCTACCGCATCAACTCTACCGAAACCGAACCTCACTAACTGGATCACCTCATCTACATGGCAGGTTGTCAAGTCAGGTTCGCCTAGGCCGTCGATCCTCTCAGCTGTCGGCATGACAACCGTAGCTTTGCAGTTGTGCTCCTCCGGTAGCCAGTGGACTAGCGGCGCGTTCATTTTCCTAGCTTCGGCGTATGTTTCACTGTGAAGTTCAGCTGTAACCGATTCAGGCGCCGCTTGGACGACTTTCAGGTTGAATAGCTCCATGAGCCTCACCACACTCCCAGGCTTCAGAGTACCTAGATCCGCTTTGGATAGAAGGAGGCGACATGTGCCGTCTTTCGCATCAATTGCGAGTTCCCTCGCGCCTATCTCTGGATGCTCGGGATGAGCTGGGATCTTGACCGTTCGGCTACTCTTTACGCCTGACACTGTGACGACGACGGGTCTATCGATGAAGAAGAATCTGCGAGCGGTTGCATCGATGATCTTGCGATTAGCAGCGTAGACGTTCTCCCAACTTATGGTGGCATCCACCGGACGTGGTCCGACCTCGTATACAACGCCTCTGATGGCTTGAGGAGTGATGCCTCGCCGTCTCAGAGCCATCAGGGTTCCGAGCCTGGGATCGCTCAGGTCGCTGTAGACGCCCTCTTCGAGCGCCCGCATCATTTTCGACTTGCTGAGATCCATTCCGACGACATGCAAGCGACCATAGTGGATAGCATCCGGATAAGTCCAGCCCAAGTACCTGTACAGGTACTTCTGTCGCTCCATGTTCGTCAGGTGCTCCTTGCCGCGAATCACGTGCGAGATGCTCATCGCGTGATCGTCGACGCCGCACGCCATATTGTACAGCGGCCATACGCGGTACCTGCTACCGACACGGGGATGGGGATACTTCACCGAGTCTATGAGGCGTAGTGCGGGCCAATCCCGCACTGCCGGGTTCGGATGATCAAGTTCTGTCTTAACGCGCAGAACCGCCTCGCCCTCTTCATACTCGCCCCCGAGCATTCCTTTCCAGCGAGTCAGATTCTCCTCTGGAGTAATCGCACGACAGGGACAAGCCCGTCCTGACTCGATGAGCTGCTTGAAATCCTCAGAGGCACATTCGCATACGTACGCGCGTCCCCTGCGGATCAGCTCTTCCGCATATTGGTAGTACAACTCCAAGCGGTCGCTCTGGTAGTACTCTTCATCCCAACTGCACTCGAGCCATTTCAGGTCCGTTCGTATTAGGTCGTAGAACTGCAAAGCGGCCTTCTTCAGTCTCGGATCCGTGTCCTCAAAACGCAGGATGAATTTTCCACCGTACTTCCGGGCATAGTCGTGGCTTAGGATGAATGCTCGTGCGTTTCCAAGATGCAGGACTGAATCCGGGTTTGGCGAGAACCGCGTGACGATCTTGGAGTACTTGTCAACGTTCGGGAGCGCGGGAAGGCCTCGCTCGGCTTTGGGTTTCTCCTTCGCCAGCTCCTCCGGCCAGCTCTCTTGGATGATCTTCTCTTGGTCGGCGAGACTCATCGCGTTGACTTGATCTATGGCTCTGGTGACTAGAACGCGTACTTCCGCTGCTTTCTGCCTGAGCTCTGGGTGCGCACCGAGAAGTCTGCCGATCACTGCTCCTGTTTCGGCTTTGCCTTCGTGCTTGATAGCATTCAGCAGTGCGGCTTTCCTAGCTTCGAGCTGCAGTGCTTCTGGGGCTGTCACTTTGTCCGCCAAGCCTACTCGACTACGCCAGTCACTTGAGCAACGCGCTCTGCGGCCTCTTTTGTGAGACCTTTGTCGCCCAAGATCGTGTACCGATCCGGCCTTATCTTGTGGGCAATCGTCAGCGCTTTGATGACGTGCTTGTCCTCGATTCCGAGCTCACGCGCGCTTGTCGGAGCCCCGATTCTACGTAGGACATCTCGGATTAGTTGCCAATTGGCCCCGTGGAGGTACGCGCACATGATCGTTCCGACGCCGACCTGTTCTCCGTGGAGGGCCGGGTGCGGTGCGGTCACATCGAGCGCGTGGCTGAACAGGTGCTCGGCACCGCTGCAAGGTCTGCTGCTGCCCGCGATGCTCATCGCGACGCCGCAGCTGACAAGCGCCTCAACAACCGTCCTGATTCCTGTTTCGCTCATGGCCTTCATGATATGTGCGTTTCTCATTACGAGCCTGGCACTCATCAGCGCCAAGTCGGCGGCGTAGTCGCCGTAGTACTCGTTCTTTATTCGGTGTGCAAGCCTCCAGTCTCTGACAGACGTATACTTGCCCACGACGTCGCCGCAACCACTAGCAAGCATTCGAATTGGTGCCCGGGCTATGATACCCACATCAGCCATTATTGCGATGGGTGCCTGTGCCATGAAAGAGTACGGCTTGCTGTATCCTTTCATCGAGACGACCGGACTAGCGATTCCGTCGTGAGATGCAGCTGTCGGAATACTCAGAAATGGTATGCCCTTGTTGGCCGAGCTGAGTTTGGCGACATCGATGTCTCTTCCTCCGCCGACGCCGGCGACAACGCTGGGCTTGAACTTCTCGATCTCTCGCTCAACCTGACGGACTTGGGGAAGCGATGAGGCTTCCACGAGCACTTCCTGAACCTTGAATCCGGAGCTCTGCAAGGACGCGTGTGCGGGTGCCGCACCTATCGATTGAACATTGGCATCTGTCACAATGAGTACGGATCCCGAGAAACCTAGTCGAGTACACGTCTCCCCTACCTTGCCGAGCACGTCGTCGCCTACAATCACTTCGCGTGGCAGTTGCATGTAATGGAATTCTTGAGGCAAGGAGATTCGACCTAGATCAGAAATACCAATGATACGATCGCGATCACAAGTACTACAGGAAAGAGCGTCGCAAATGTGAGCCTTGCGGTTCTGAGGACGAAGCGCATCAACTGGCTGAAAGATGACAGCCCGAGTGTTTTCACCTGGACTTCAGAGCAGTCAAGCGAGGCCTCCACCGGCTCGGCGTTCTTCCTAGCCTCGTCTGCCGCCGTCCGCACGGATCCAACTATGACTTCTGGATCGGTCGCTGCTCCTATTGGGTGGTAACCGAATCTCGCAGAGACTATCCCGTTGACCATGTGAGTGTCCGATGTCATTACCTCCGCATCAGCGACGCCCATCTGCTTCAGGGTGCTGAGTATCCTCTCTCTCAGACCTGAGGCCATGTTATTGCTGTCAAAGATGACATACGCGTAGGATTTCCCGCCCGTCTCGATCCAGAAGACATCGATCCCTCCAGGGCCCATGCCTTCCTTCAATGAGACCTCTCTCAACAGAGCATGAGCGACGCCCACGGAAACAGAACGCAGCCTCACCCCTTTCGTTGACTTCACCGCCAGCTTAGCTGACTGAGCAAGATCGTTGAGCTTTTCCTGACTCATCACGGTCACTTGCCCCAAGCTATTATGCGCGTCAACAAGTGCGATGCCTTTGAAAAGGCGCCTTACACTCTTTCGCAGTACCTCGCCAATCTCGAAGTCTATATCCTCGGTATCGTGCGGCGCAGTGGTCATCGTCACTAGGGCTGACTTGCCGAAGACCTGACAAGTTGCAGTTGCGCTTCCAGCCATTGACCGGAGAATCGGACTGACGCCCGAGCCTCGTGGTGTGTGAGCCAGCATTGATTGGATTCTCTCGATGACTTTCGTGCTCTCTTGCTGACTGACGAGGTTGCGCTCGTGCCCTGAAACGCCATGTGCAACCGCGGCGACACCTCCGACAGTTGATTCGACAACACGCTTGATTGTGTACGGAAGTGCGCTGCTTCCGATGTTCAGGAAGGGGCCTGGATGGAAGTCTGGCACGATCAAAGTCCCTTTCACTTTCCGAGAGGCTTTTGATCTGAAGCTCAGAACGCACAGGTTGACTGAACTGTTGACACCAAAGACCTCCAAGTAGTTCTCGAACCTGGAGAAATCGCCATCTAGCCAGTCTCTTAGGAAGGCTCTGAACACAAGCAGTGGCGAAACTCCAAGCGTACGGATGCCTCGCCTCTCAACGTAGATCAAGAAGACAAACGAGAACACAAACGATACGGCAACTGCCAAAGTGAGACTTGCAACGAGACCAGAAGGAAACGCATTGAGAACGAACGCCAGACCAACGGAACACGCCAACGGGTCAGATACTGCAAACACCACACGTCTCGCCAAGCTGACAGTCGACATTGAGAACACAGCTATCGACCGCAGCGGCAACATGACAAATAGGCCCAGATAGAAAGCGCTCGAGGGAAACGTGAACCCTGCAAAGACTCTGCTCACTCCTGCACCGATTACCATCACAAAGATCCACACGATGCTACCAAAGAGCGACAATGCCAGAACGCGTCTCGGAAAGAACAGCGGGTCTCCTTTGACCACCAACCCAAACGAGAAAAGAGAGGAGACGAGGGCCGGGACAAGAAACACCAAGAACCCCGTTGAGAAGCCTCTGAGAAGCCCGAAAAACGTGGGGTCGCTCACCGAGAACGCAAGCGCAGTGCCAAGTAGATCCAGCACAAACAGCGAGACCAGTATCCAACTAGTCGAGGGGAAAGCAACACGCCGAATAGCGTTATAGTACGGCGTAGCCTTCTTGATGCGCAGATAGTTGTCGCTGGACACTCCAGAGCCCCGTGTCCTTCAAGCAGCCTTCCTTATGCTGCGTACAACCCGGCGCAAGACTTCAGGTGAGGCTTTCTCGACCAGAGTCCCTGTGACGATGACCCGTGCGCCAGCCTTGACGATCTGTCTTGCCGCTCTGGGAGATCGGATGCCCCCGCCCACGACCAGTGGGATCTCGATGTTCTTGCCAACTGCGGCCACCATCTCTGGGGAGATAGGTCGTTCGACGCCGGAACCTGCCTCCAGGTAGAAGAAACGTTTGCCCATGAACTGAGCTGCCATGCCGTAGATTACGGCTAGCGGTGGCTTGTCGAATGGGATGGGGTTGACTTGGCCTACGAATGCGGCTGCGGCACCTCTGTCGCCTACGATAACGTATCCCATGGGGATCGGTTCAAGGCCGTAGCGTTTCACGAGAGGTGCGCCGAGAGCTTGTGCGTGAGTTATGTAGTATGGGTTCATGGAGTTCATGAGGCTCATGAAGAAGATCGCGTCGGCCTCTCTGCTTATTCCGGCGATGTCATTCGGGAAGAGTATGATCGGAAGCTTGGTCTGCTTCTTTATTATGATGATCACTTCATCGGTGTGATAGACCGATACTGCGGTTGAGCCTCCAATCATGATCGCGGCGGAGCCGCTCTTGTCTATCGCCTTTGCCAAGGCCTTAGCGGATGATCTTGTCACTTTCTCGGGATCAAGCAACGTCAGGTGAATTGCGCCTTGCTCATTGATGCTATCGATCAGATATTGCTCGACCCTGCCTAGCATATGAGACAATCCTCACTAAGCTGCCG
>Ga0315281_10004268_pt1 | contig 20773 bp, 14 predicted proteins | sample YL17G07_0_MG_FD_204540 | JGI IMG/M metagenome (GOLD analysis project Ga0315281, IMG submission 204540) | Sediment microbial communities from Yellowstone Lake, YNP, Wyoming, USA - YL17G07_0 | ecosystem: Environmental > Aquatic > Freshwater > Lake > Sediment | place: USA: Wyoming | collected...
GCAGAAGGAACGCCTGATCTCGGCTGTACGGCTTGTATCCGTTGCTCATGCTCGCGCTCCTCAACTCATGGACGCACGCATTCTATCATACGTGTCAAGCGGCAATTCTTGGACAGGCTCCTAGGTAATGGATCACCGCAGAGATCGCGAAGAACGCAGAGGTGTTCTTGAAAAGTTCAAGGACAGCCTGAATTTGTTGTTTCCTCCGCGTCCTCTGCGGGCTCTGCGGTGATCTCCATTTGTTTTGCAAAGTTCAATGGTTCTGACGCGCGACGCCAGGGCGCGTCCTCACGGCTTCGCGCAGGCCAGGGCTTCCTGAATCGCCGGCAGCGCGCTCCTCGCGGCCTCCTCACCACAGCGCACCAGATCCTTCGCCGCCGAAAAATCCAGCGCGCGAAGCCCGCTGAAGTCGGGACGGATCACCACGTCGGCGGCTATCTTGCGGTGCTTGACGCTCCAGTGCAGGTGAATCGCCTGCGCCTGGACGGCGTAGGCGAGTATGTTCCTGGGCGCCTTGTCCTTCCATTGGCGCTGGTGCAGATCCACCGCGACGACCACGTCGGCGCCCATGTCGCGCGTCAGCAATGCGGGCACGTTGTTCGTCAGCGCGCCGTCCACGAGCAGCCGCTCGCCGATCTTCACCGGCTGATTGATGACCGGCCGGGCGCAACTCGCCCGGATCGCCTCGATGAAATCGCCGGCCACGAACACCACTTCGGAGTCCTCCATGATCCCGCGCGGCTGGAACGGCGGCCCGCCTTGAAAGACCACCATCTCCGCCGTAAGCAGGTCTGTCGTCACGAGCCGGATCGGGATCTTGAGCGAGGCGAAATCGCGCACGGGAAGGAATCGTTCGAGGAACCGCCCCAGCGGCTCGTTCGTCGAGAGCGCCAGCAGCGGCAGTGTGAACTTCTGCAGCGCGCGCCAGTTGAGCCGCAGCCCGATCTCGCGCATGAATTTCACCGGCGCGCCGCCGGCGTAAAAGGCCGCTACGAGCGCTCCGGCGCTGCAGCCGGAAATGAATGAGGCTCGAATACCGTGCTCTTCGAGGACGCATAGCACGCCCACATGCGCCAGCCCCAGTTCGCTTCCTCCGCCCAACGCCAACCCCAGTGTCTTGCCCGACGCCGCTTGATCCATGAAACCCACCCCAAGATGAAAAGCGAAACGGCGAGCTACAGTGCGCGCATAAGCAAGCATACCTTTGCCGCGCCTTATGGTCAAGCGGACGCATTTTACGGTCGGCCACCATCGCGCCGAGCATCCGCAACGGGCCTCCAAGACGGCTTTCCGTCATTGCCCGTGCTTTTCCACAGGAAATCCACGCGCCTGAACCGGCGCATCGTAAATACCTACGTAAATACCTACTAAAACACATGTTAACGCAATCGTCAGGCCCTTTATCGGCCGATGCTTGCCGCCTTTCCGCGAGTCGAGAATTATCAACGCGACGTAACATATGACAGGGGCGTAGGTTAGCTCCTTAAACGCCCTTTATGGAAGTTCGGCCTGTTTACTCGAATCAACACGACTTCCATCGCCGATTTTCCGAAGAACATAATTCGCGGCTAATTGCAGGTTAAAAACTGCCCTATGTCCTTATTACAAAGCAGATTGCACCTATAGCGATTTTGTGTCCAGATTAACAGGGCTTATTGGCATGCATCTTGCTCTGATTTCGTAGTCAGTCAGGGTGTAGCTATCAGATCAGAGGGAAGAATGCCGGAACCCGCAACAATTACATTGCTCGGGACAGGCTTCATAGCTATGGGTGTGCGGTATCTGCGCACGAAATACCACTCGATGAAGCCGAAGTTCGATCGCATCGTGGGGTTGTTTCTGCTGGTCGCGTTCGCGCCGGTCATCGGCCTCGCCGCGTTGTTGGTCAAATTGACCTCTCGCGGCCCTGCGTTTTACAAGCAGGAGCGCGTGGGCGAGCACGGGCGCACGTTCAATATCATCAAGCTGCGGACGATGCGCTGCGACGCCGAGACGAAGAGCGGACCGATATGGGCCGATACGAAGGATTCGCGCGCGACCCTGGTCGGCGGCTTCCTCAGGCGCACGCATCTGGACGAACTGCCGCAACTGGTCAACGTGCTGCGAGGCGAAATGAGCCTCGTCGGTCCTCGGCCGGAGCGGCCCCATTTCGTGCAGAAGCTCCGGGAATGCATTCCCGGCTACGACCAGCGGCTGGCCGTCAAGCCGGGGATCACCGGCCTGGCTCAGGTGCGCGCCGGCTACGATCACGCGTTGCGCGACGTGCGCCGCAAAGTCAAGCTCGACACCATGTACGTGCAGCGCATGTGCTGGTGGGTGGACTTCATCATCATCGTAAGAACTATGAGCAAGTTCGTGGATTCACGGGAAAGGAGGGGCTGAACGAACCAAACCCGATATGCGCGGCGTGTGGCTTCATCGGTTTCTTATCATTTGCTTGGGAGGTAGTGGCATGAAAAAATTGCTCGTTGTGTTGGCTGTCTTCGGAGCGCTGGCGTTGGCGGCGTCTCCGGCGCTGGCGGTGCCGGCGATTCTGGGTCCTAATTGGTCGGCGCACTTCACCGATGGCTCTGCGGACTACGTCAATGTAGATGGAGTTTGGGTTCCTCGTGCGCCATACGGTGGCCCGCCACCGCCGGGCTTTGCGCCCACGACGATCGCGATCGGTGATGAGAACCGGAGCATCTTCAACGTGGACACGTTCCTCAAGGGCGGCTCTCCGTACGCCCTCATTGCGGCCGGCCAGTTGACCGGTCTGGCGTACGACCTGAAGCTCGACTTTATCTCCGGCGACCCTGTGGCAGGAACCGCTACCCTCTATTACACGGCCTTGGGGCGTAATCCCGTCACCGATAACAACGGGGCGCCGGCCGGCTCCGGCGGCGTAATGGAAATCTATGATCACACCGCCGGCACGGGCACCCTTGACCCGATCTTCAATCCGAACAGTGACGGCATGGGTCCACAAGCATGGGCGCAGAATGGTGATCTTACTGGAACGCCCAACCACGCTGTGGCCGCCGACGGCTATCCGAATGTTGACGGAAACGCCGCAGCGCTGGCCAATGGCGCCTCTCTTTGGCTTCAGGGCGTCTTCGTCCCGGTCGGCATCGACCCCATTGGAAATCCAATCCTCCTGCAGGAAACGATCGATCTGGCAAACTTGAACGGGACCAGCTTCCTGGCTTATCTCCATCTCACGGGCTACGGTTCCGGCTATTACGACTTCGTGAAGAACTTCTTTGGTCCGGGAAAAGACATCAGCCTGGCCGATACGTTCGCACTGCCGGGCAACGCGGGCTATGATGGTGGGCCAGTGGCTGCAGGGGGTTGGGCGATTGAGAGTTCAGATCCGGCTCGTGGGGCGCCAAGCGGCATCCCCGAACCGGCCACGATGACGCTGTTCGGCCTCGGGATCGCCGGTCTTGTTGTTCGGATTCGCCGGAAGTAATCTCTTAGCTTCCAGGTGGACCGCGCAAGTCGAACGTTATAAGCGCAAAGGGCGGCCGGATCTTCCGGCCGCCTTTTGTGTTTAAATCTGCAAGAAACAAGTTGCGCGAAAGGCGAAAAGACCGAACCGGCCGCGCTTTAACCGCGGATCAAGTTTTTTGACGGCCCGCCTGGTGCAGGCGCAAAAGCTCCGCGCGCCGTCGCCTTCCCGCGCCAACCGCTCCGGCGGCGCTTTTCAACAGGTAGGCAAGCATTCGGAGATAGAACCCGGCGTCGCGTGCGGGCAGATCGCCGCCGCTGAAGTCGCATTCCTCGCACAGCTTCAGGTTGACGCGCCCGATCTCGGCCTTGCGCCGGTAGGCTTCAGCGACGCTCATGTCGCGGACGTTGCCGATGACATGCCGCTTCTCGTAGTCATTGCAGCAGAGATGATAATTCCCTTGCCAACTGACGAAGGTGATCCGGTCCTTCGGATAGCAGACGAAGTCGGCCTGGCGATGGAGCGCCGCAGCGTCGCGTTTCGTCGGGCGGAAGACGGCTTCGATATTAAGGGTGCCGGAAGGCAGGTTGTTCAGCCTGCGCGTGGGGCAACGCTTTCTCTTAGCAAGGCCGTTGTCCAGAGCCCCGCCGCGCGAGGAAGCAAACGGGAAAATGAGACACAGACGGACCCCGAGTTTCCTCCAATATTTTGCGATTCCGCTCGCCTCCAGGTACGTCTGCTCCGTGGGCGAAATCTGGAGGTTCACAGAGGCTTTGCCTGCGGCCAGATCGAGGAAATTCAGGACGTTCGCGTAGGTCTCGCGCCAGCGCAGGCCGCGGTGGACGCTCTCATAAGTCTCCGGCGTAAGCCCTCCGATGCTCACGTTCACATGGTGAAGGCCCGCCTCGATGAGCCCTTGGGACTTCTCTTTCGTGAGCAGGGCCGCGTTCGTGATGATCGAGGGGCGCAGCCCCGCTGAAGCCGCGACTCGCACGAAGTCCACAATCGCCGGATGCACCAGCGGCTCGCCCAGGCCGCCGATCACAAAGGATTCCACGCGGCCGTACTCCACGGCCCTGGCCACGGTCTGCCGGAAGGTCGCCTCGTCCATGAGTCCCTGCCCCGGCGTCTTCTCGCGCGGGCACATCACGCAACGCGCGTTGCACCGGTTGGTGACTTCCACATCGAAGATGGCCCTGACGCGCGCGACGGGCTTTGCCTCAGAGTGATTCTGATGTGGAGTGTCGCTCATGTGACATCACCTTGCCGTATTAGGCGACGCTGAAACCGGCGGCGTTCCGAACCGGCTCGCTCCGGGGCAGGCGACGCTCTCGATCCGCCGCGCCGCGTTCGCCGGCCCGTCCAATGTCATATACTTCTTTCCAAAATCCTGAGCCCGGCGCGCAAACTCCGGATCGTGCAGGATCTTAAACACCTGTCGGATCACGTCTCGCTCGCGATCGGCCCTCAGACCGAGTCCCAGCGCCTCAACCCGCTGCATGTTGAACTCCTGGTCGTGAAATTCCGGCACGCCGACGATCGGTTTGCCGCAGGACAACGCCTGATAAATCGTGCCGTTTCCAGCATGGCAGACGACGACGTCGGCCAACTCGCACAATGCCTTCCCCGGCGCAAAGTGCGCCGCGTAACAGCCCGGCGGGAGTTCGTTTTCGCGGATTGTCTCCGTCGCCGTTGTGCAGATCACCTGGACCCCGTCGTCGGAGAGATGATTCAGTATCGCCTTGATCTGCTCCAACGGACCCGTGCTGCCCATGGTCAGATACACTATCGGTCGAGTCCGGTCCAACTCCGCAAGCCGGGCCGGCTCGGGCGCATTGCTTTCCCACAGCAGAGGGCCGACATATTGATAGCGGTCCCGAGGCATGTCCGGGACATGAGGAAAGAATTCCTCAATGTCCGCGACCAGATTGAGGTTCTCCGAGCACATGCAGTCGCGGATGTCCGAGAGTTCCGGAAGTCCATACTTGCGGCGCACCGTGTTGAATGGAGCCGCATAATGAGCATAGATGCACTTCTCCAGGGCCGGTGTCTTGGACCGCAGAAATTTCAACAAGCGCGCGCCGAAGATTTTTGTCGGGCGCCAGGACGCCGGCGGGTCAAGCTCCACGCTGCAATATCGAGTCCAGACCGCATTCGTGACGCAGACGTAGGGCGCCTTGAGAGACGGCGCCGAGATGCCGAGCGAGGGACGAAAATCTCCCACGACGACATCCGGCCTGACCTCTTCAAGGACACGCCGCTCGTCTTCGACGTATTTCTCCAGTTCCTCCACGGTGAACGCGCTGCCGCCTGCCTTGAGGCGGCCCAGCAGTTTGCTTCGATCCTGAGTGTAAACCGGCGCGACCTGCCATCGGGCAGGGCCGATCTTGTCGGCATGTGGCCCGGATGCGGCGAAGCGGATGTCAAACGCGTTCGGGTCCATGGCGTTTGCGATTGCCACGGTCCTTCCAACGTGCGCAAGGATGCTCCCCTCGGGCATGAACAGTACCACCGATCTTTGGATACCGGTCATGGCTTCGTCCCCACACTGGCCGTCTTTTCGGACACAGCAGACGGCGTCACATTCCGGTTGATCGCCTCCACCATTGCGCCGATGCTCTCGATGTCGCCGCTCAGGAACATCGCGCGGCAGCGGTCGCGGAAGCCGGGCAGGTCGTTCCGCTGGCCCAAGGCGTCGGCCATGAGGACGCTTTCATGCGACAAATCGGTGGCGAGGCCCTCGGCCTCGATATCGCGGATAAACGCCTCGCACTCGGCGAAGAGCTGCTTGGAGGACTTCCCGTTCAGCGTGTACGGCAGCGGCTTCCACATGCTCGGCGGGAAGAGCAGCTTGATCTTGTAGGTCAGCCCGTATTCCCAGATGTCGGCCCGCTTGCTCTTCTTGAAGCCGTACTTCTCCGCGTCTTTTTCCCACGGCGTGCCGGGGATCATGCCCGGAATGGTGACGGGGACGCTGTCGGGCCGGACGCGGCGCAGGAACTCCAGCGTGGCGCGCCGGCTTTCCTCGTCCTCGAACGGCGCCGGATAGATGACGCTGGCAATGGCGCAGATGCCCGCCTCTTTCGTCTGGCGGATCACGCGCTCCGCCTCGGCCAGGTCGAGCGGCTTGTCGAAGGCCTCGCGCAGGATGCGTTCGCTGCCCGATTCGAGCCCGTAGAAGATCGCCTCGCACCCGCTCCGCCGCAGCAGCTCGAAGTCCGCCTTGCCGATGCTCCGGACGTGCCCGAAGCAGCCGTACCGCACGTCCAGGCGTTCTTTCAGCAGTTCCTGCGCGATGTCAATCGCGACGCGCGCGGACGTGTTGCTGCCCGAGTAGATAAAGTAGCGCGAGCCCAACTGGGCAATCAACCGCCGCACTTCGGCCGCGACGCGGGCCGGCGATTTCATGCGCCACTTGCCGCCGCTCTTGATCGGGTGGATGCAGAACGCGCACCGGTTCGGGCAGCCGCGGCTTTCGTCCAGGACGCCGATCTTCAGCTTCTGGTCGCCGTCGAGGGCGGGATACACCGCGCGGTCATAGACCGGAAGCGGCAATTCGTCAAGCGCCTCGACCACGCCGGTCGGGTTGCAGGAAATCCTGTTCGCGTGCTTCCATACCACGCCCGGAATCTTCCGCCAGTCTTCCTTGCGCTCCAGCGCGGCGATCAATTTCGGAAGAGACTGCTCCCCCTCGCCCTGGATCAACTGATCGAACGCATCGGTGTATTGGAGGATATGCCCGCCGAAGTAGTCGGCATGCGGGCCGCCGCCGATGAGACCCACCCATGGCGCGCGCGCCCGGACGGCTTCGGCGATCCGGACCGAGCCGGAGAAACCGTCGCCGTTCCAGAGCTTGAGCCCGACGTAATCCGCCCCGAAGCGCGCCGCTTCGTCCGCCGCCTCGGCCGCAATCGCCCGGATTTCCCTCTCCTGATGCCGCTCCAATTGCGCGCCCGCCCGCAGGAACCTGAGTTTCTCGAACCAGGAGAGGCGCCTGTGCTCGACGAAGCGTTTCTCGGCGAGCGGCTTGACGCGCCGCGACAGCGCCTCGGGAAACAGGCGGCGCACGGTGGCGACAGCGCCGTAATCGGCGATCCGCACATCGTGGCCGGCTTCGAGGAGCGAGCCAGCCAGACTGGCGAGTCCGTTGTCGGGCATGAGACTGCTGGGCGTGCAAGGATAGCCCGCGAAGCTTACGAGGAGAACCTTCGACACGGAAGCCCTCCGTCCACTTGAACGGATGAGTGATGAATACTGAGTACTGAGTAGTGAATGCAGAGTACACGATCATTCAGCACTCAGTATTCAGTACTCAGTATTCATCACTAGCCGTATTCAGATTCCCGCAAGCTGCGCCGCGGCATCAGCGGCTTCCGGGAAGTCCTTGGAAATGGCGAGCGCCTCCTCCAATTCAGCCTTGGCCTCGTCCTTCTGTCCGGTCTTCAGGAGCGCCAGCCCCAGGTGATACCGCACCGTCGGGTTCCCCGGAAGCCCCGACTTCGCCTTCCGGAGGATTTCCAATGCCCTTTGGTTCTCCCCTTTCATGCAGAGGACCCAGCCGAGCGTATCCAGGATTGCAGGATTCTTCGGGCTGAGTTGCGCGGCCTGCTCCGCGATGGGCAATGCGGAATCCGCGTCGTTCCGCTTCGTTACGTACAACCAGGCGAGTTCATTGCAGGCGACAGCGGCCAAAGCGGGCGGGGCGGTTATGGCCTGGTAGGCGGCGATGGCCTCCTCCAGCCGCCCCGACTCCTCGAGAAGCTGCGCGCGCTGCAGTTGAACCCCTCCGGCCAGCTCCGGCGGCGCCTCGTTGAGCGCCTCGTCGAGGGACTTGATTGCCTCGCTGGTCTTGCCGTCCCGTTGCTGGCTCTGCGCCAGGAGCAGCCTGGCCATGACAAAACCGGGGTGCGCGCCGAGAATGTCGCGACACTGCCGGGCCGCCTCGTCGTGCTTCCCGGCCGTATCCAGCAACCGCGCTCGCCAGCAGGCCGTCAGCGGTTCATCCGGCAGTTGCTTCACCAGGAGGTCCGCTTGTTCCAGCACGCCCGGACATACGTTCATGCTGAGCCACACGACAACATTGAGCTTCGCCGCCAGGGCGCGCCGGCCCGGCTCCGCCGCCGCGGCCACGCGCTGGAGCAGTTGCAGGCGGTCCGCCGGCAACCCAAGATATTCCCGCGCGGCCAGGAGATCGCTCATCGCGCCGGCGCCCTTCAGGTCGCCCTCGCCGGCGAGCAAGACCGCCAGGTACCAGCGCGGCGTGTCGAGCCGATCCAGAGGGCCTGGAGCGCTTGCGGAGAGGCCCTTCAGGACGTCGGCGGCTTCGTGCGATTTGCCGTCCGCTTGCAGCGCCACGGCCAGGTCGGCTTTCGCGGGGCCCGCGTGCGACTTCTCCGCGACGGCGCGCAGCAGCGTCACCGCGTCGGCGGCGCGGTTCTCCTCGACGTCCAGCAAGGCGCGCCGATACGCCGACGAGAAGTCCGGCGCCAGCTTCAGCGTCGAGTCAAACGCCGACTTCGCGCCTTTCAGGTCGCCCTGCGCCCAAAGGACTTCTGCCAGCATGCACTCGGCCGGCGCGCTGCCCGGATTCTTTTCCACGTAGGACTTTGCGAGCGACACGGCCTCATCCAGGCGCTTCTCGCGCATGAAAATGTCCAACATCGTGGCCCAGACCTGCGCGGAATTTGAGGCGCCCGCCGCGCGGTCCAGAACGGCATCCGCGCCGGCCATATCTTTCATGCGGAGAAAAACGCCGACCAGGCCGACGACCGCGCGCAGGTCGTCCGGGTACGCGGCCAGCACCGACTCGTAGACTGCCCGCGCTTCCTCGTAATGCCCGAGTTGCACGTGCAACCGCGCCAGCTCATGGGCGACAACCGCCGCCTTTGGAAATTCCTTCCGGATCTCCTCGTAGGCCGCGACCGCCTCCAGATAGGAGCCCATTTTCTCCAGGAGATTCGCGCGCAGCAGGCGAACTTGCGCGCCTTTCCCGGGAGTGTCCTTGAACTCCTCATATTCCTTCCGCAGGAACTCGTTCGCGGCATTCCGCTGGGCCGGATCGCGCGCCATTCCCCGGGCGTGGAACAGCGCGAGGGCTTCGAGCTTCTCCGGCGCAACGCCGGCCGCCTTGCACATGTCGTGGGCAAGCTGGAACGCCTCCGGCCGCTCCGGCGCAATGCCTAACGCCCGCACGGCATAGTCCTGCGCGGCTTTCGGGCCGAGATCCCTCGTCGCGCCGGCCAGCGCCACACACGCCTGGTAGGCCGCTTCACGAAGCTCCTTCTCCATCCGGGCATTCAGCGGCGTGGTGACCTTGTAATCGTCGAGGACCTTGCCGTATTGGGAGATCGCCTGCTCGCGTTTGGGCGGATTCGCGCTCATCAGCGCCTGCGCCAGGGCCAGGCGCGCCTGCGCCCACGTCCTGGGGCTCGAGAAGATGTTCTGCAGGTGATCGAGCGCCTCGTCGGCCTGGCCCTCATGCAGCAGTACGCGGCCCATAATCCAGCGGATCTCCGGGCGCTTGGGACCGATCTTCTCGAGTTCTTCCGCCACCGCGCGCGCCTCCGGCCAGCGGTCGTGCGCGATGAGTATTTCCGCCTCCGTAACCAGGTATTCGCGCCGGGGCTCCGCCACATGGTTCAAGAGCCGCATGTGCTCCAGTGCGCGGTCCAGGTCCCCGGAATACCATTCGGCGATGGCCGTCAGGTGAAGCGCCTCGCGCGGCGGGGGCGTCAACTTCAACAGCGGATCGAGAATCGCCTCGGCCTCGCCGGTCCGCGGGTTATAGGCATGGAGCGCCTCCCGCGCCAGCGCGATCCGCGGATCCACGGCGTCCGGATTCTTCCGGATCGCTTCCTCATACGCCTGGTGCGAAAGCTCTCGGACCGAACGCATCTTCAGGAACAAGGCGCGGATATCCTGTTCCATCGCCGCCATCACATCCTTTTTATCGAGGTCCCGCGCCGACTTATACGCCTTGACGAGGAGGCCCTCTTGATCCCTCTCGATCTGCAGCTTCTGGCCGAAGAGGTCGCCCAGAAGCGTATAGGCGGCCGCCGGCTTCTCGGCCTTCTCCGCCTGCTGCTGCACCAGGGCGATCGCCGGATCCACGTCTTTCGCGACGATCTGTTCGCAGACCTCGACCGTGAGCGCCTTCCCCGCCGTTTCAAGACGGTTATTGGCGCGGGCGGAAAACACCCTCGCCTTCAGCAGCGCCGTCTCGCTCTCTGCGAGGCCATCCTCGACCGCCTTATTCACCTCCTCCAACGCCTCGGTGAATTCCTTCCGCAGGACCAGCGCCCGAACGATGCCCACCTGCGCCTGCATCAGTTTCGGGTTCAGCCTCAGCGCCGCGCGGAACTGCCGGAGGGCCTCGTCCGTATTCCCGTGGTCGAGACACAGTTGTCCTCTCCTGTAGTACCGCTGGTCGCGTCCATGATAGAAGCGATAAACGAAGGCCGCGCCCACGCAGAGGAACACGACCAGCAGCGCGAACCGGACGATCCGCCGCCACCGCCTTGCCCGGGGAGAACCGTTGTCAGCCAACACCGTCCCTCCTTTCAGCGTCCGCCGAGAATCTTCCAGCCCGCGCCGCGCAAAAAATCGCCCGGGCGCAGGGCCTCAGCCACCCCACATGTTAGCATCCCGTCCACGGCAGAGCAAAATATTTGACAGAAAAGATGATTGGGAGATTCGGAAACGGGCCTTGACAGCCGCCGCATGGCATTGATATACTCCGAATCCAATCATGGGGAGGCAGAGCGCCGCCCCAATCCCAGGTCCCCCTAACGCGCGGAGACTGCAACCATGGCAGACTGGAAAGATGTCTGGAAAAAGGTCGAGGCGGCCCAGACGCCGAAAGTGACGAAGGTCGCGCTCGCGTACTCGGGCGGGCTGGACTCGTCGCTGAGCATCGAACTGCTGCGGCGGAAGTACAAGGCGAAGGAAATTTTCCCGATCAACATTGACGTCGGCCAGGGCGAGCAGGAGCAGGAGGAGATGCGGTCGAAGGCGAAGGCGCTCGGCGTGAACCCGATCGTGATTGACGCGAGAAAAGAGTTCGCCGAGGAGTGGCTGCCGAAGGCGATCCGCGCGAACAGCGATTACAACGGGTATCCGGTTTCGACCTCGATGACGCGGCAACTCGTGGCGCGGATCGTGGCGGAGAAGGCGATCGAGCTCGGCTGCGACGGGCTGATGGAAGGCTCCACCGGCAAGGGCAACGACCAGTACCGCATGCACAATGTGTTCAAGATGTTCGCCCCGCAGATGGAAGTGCTGGTGCCGGTGCGCGATTTCGACATGACGCGCGCGGAGGAGAAGCTGCTGTGCGAGGCGTGGGGCGTGCCGGTGACCGAGCAGATCACCGGCGGCGACGATAAGACGCTCTGGTGCCGCTCGATCGCCTCGGGCGCGGTGGACCTGAACCAGGAAATCCCCGACGACATCTGGATGTGGAAGACGCCGCTCGAAAAGACGCCGGACCAGCCGACGCATGTGGACATCCAGTTCCGCGCGGGGTTGCCGGCGGCTCTGAACGGCAAGAAGATGCCCCTCGACGCGCTGATCAGCGAGCTGAACGCCGTCGCCGGCGCGGCGGGCGTCGGGCTGATTGACATGTTCGAAGACGGGATCATGGACCTGAAGAGCCGCGAGATTTACGAGGCGCCGGCGGCGCACGTCCTGATCAAGCTCCACCGCGACCTGGAGCAGTACTGCCTGACGAAGGACGAGATCCAGTTCAAGAAGAGCGTGGATGCGAAGTGGGCGTTCCTGGTGTATCACGGAATGTGGTACACCCCGCTGAAGAACGACCTGGATGCCTTCATCGCCGCCTCGCAGGACGTGTGCAACGCGGATTACCGCGTGAAACTCTACAAGGGCAATATCGTGATCGCCCATCGCGCCTCGGAGACCAGCCTCTTCTCGCCGGAGATCCGCTCGATCAAGGCGACCGGCTTCGACCAGCGCTGGTGCTCGAACGCCGCCAAGGTCCGCGGGCTGCCCTTCGAGATCCTCTCCAAGCGCCGCAAGGCCATGGAGAAGTTCCTCCGGGGCGCCGGCGCCAGGACGGCCAAGCCGAAAGCCAAAAAGTAAGCAAACCCGGCCGCACGCCAGCCCGCGCAGTTCGAACGGGCAATCTCCGCAAGAGGTTGTCCGCTCGGCATTTAGGCGCGCAGAATCGCCGGAATTTGACTTTCCTTCTCTCCGATGGCAAACTGGTATCGGGCGTGGATCCCTTATAGGAGAACCGAACCGTGAATGTGCGGCTCTTTATGAAATTCGTCGTCGTCCTGGCCGTCCTGCTGTTCATGGTCATGATGGGCATGTCGAACGGCGACCCGGTGCGGTTCAAACTCGTCCCGCTCAGCTACGAATCCGGGCCGATCAAGTCCGCCTTCATGTATTTCATCTTCTTCGCCGTCGGCGCCTTCACCGGCCTGGTGCTTGCTGTCGGCACCGGCGGAAAGTCGTCCGCTCCGAAAGGCAAGTGAACCGGCGGCCGGCCGGCGCCCGATCCCGCTTCGACAGAAGCGGGAGGAATCTCGGATCGAAACAATATGAAAAACTTTGCCGACCGGCTGATCGAGACCGTCGAGCGCAAACGAACCTGCGTGGTCGTCGGACTTGATCCGCAGCTCGACTTGTTCCCGTCCGAACTCCGCGAGAAAGCCCGGCGCTCGACCGCCGACGCGGCCGACGCAATCATGGAGTTCAACCGCCGCGTCCTCGACGCTGTCGCCGAGCACGCCGCCGCCGTCAAACCTCAATCGGCGTTTTACGAGGCGCTCGGCTGGGAAGGCGTGCGCGCCCTGGCCGAAACGGTCCGCGCCGCGCGCGACCGCGGCCTGCTGGTCATCGCCGACGTCAAGCGCGGCGACATCGGCTCCACCGCCGAAGCATACGCGCAGGCCCATCTCGACTTGCTCCAGGCGGACGCCGTCACGGTGAACCCGTACCTGGGACTGGACGGCATCGCGCCGTTCCTCAAGCGCGTTAGGGATGGAAAGGGGATTTTCGTCCTCGTCAAGACCTCCAACCCGTCCTCAGTCGAGCTGCAGGACCTCGACGCGTCCGGCGCGAAGCTGTACGAGAAAGTCGCCGGCCTCGTCGAGCGCTGGGGCGGCGATTGCCGCGGGGAATCCGGCTACAGCGCCGTCGGCGCGGTCGTCGGCGCCACGTTCCCGGCCGCCGCCGAGAAACTGCGCCGGCTCATGCCGTGCGCGCTTTTCCTCGTCCCCGGCTACGGCGCGCAGGGCGCAACGGCCGACGACTGCCGCCCGTGCTTCGACGCCCGGGGCCGCGGCGCCGTCGTCAATTCTTCGCGCGGCATCACCTTCGCCTATCGTCGCCCCGATCAGCCGCAGACGCCGCCGGATTGGGATTCCGCCATCGCCGGGGCGGCTGCAAAAATGAAAGAGGAACTCGAGCGCGTGCGCCTGAAAGGAATATCCAAGCTCTAATTTCCAATATCCAAGTTCGGCGCCTCCGGCACTAATTGGAAATTGGAAATTCGGATTTGGAAATTGCGAAGAGGAATTTGGAAATTGCGGAGACTCGCCATGTCTTTCGTCCGCCGCGGCTCACTCTGCCTTGCCGCCGTCCTGCTCCTCTGCGCCGCGTTCCCGGCCTTCGGCCAGAGGGTGAGCAGCAAACAACTCCGCGAATGGACGCGCCTGCTCCGCTCCGACGACCCGCAGAAGCGCTCCGCCGCCGCCACCTCGCTCGTCGCGACCGACGACGAAGCCGCGTTGAAAGCCCTCCTCGAAGCCCTTCAGGCCGATCGACCCGAAATGGTCCGCATCAGCGTCATCACCGCCTTCGGCGTCCAGGCCGACGACCGCGCCTGCGCCCCGATCATCGTCGCGCTCGCCGACCCGAGCGACGGCGTCCGCCAGGCCGCCAAGAGCGCGCTCCAGCAGATCCACACCACCCAGTCCGTGCGCCTGCTCGAACAGGCCGCCGGCGAACTCAAGCGCCCGCTGCTCATCCGCGTACAGGCGATCAATCTCCTCGGCGACCTCCGCGCCACCGAGGCGATCCAGGCGCTCATCAAGCTGCTCTTGGATCCCGACGAAGCCGTCCGCGCTGCCTCGCGCGCCGCGCTCGAAAGCATCACCCTGCGCCGCTTCAGCACCGCCCGCGAATGGAACGACTGGTGGCGCCAGAGCTCCCCTCTCACGCGCGAGGAGATGCTCCAGCAACTCGTGGAGCTCCAGCGCGAGGACAACCAGAACCAAAGCCGCGTCCTCGAAAAACTCTATTTGAAAATCCTCGACGACCCCAAGAACCAGAACGACGCCGCCACGTTCATCGAGGCCCTGACGCAGTGCGACCTGGTTTCCGTCAAGAAGCGCGCCATCAAAGGGCTCATGCCGCTGCACGGCGAGCCGGTTCGAACCGCCCTCATCAACGCCCTGGCCGAGACGGACGCCTCCGTGCGGCAGGCCGCCGCCGACGCCCTCGCCGCCCAGGCGGACGCCGCAGCGGCCCCGGCGCTCCTCAAGGTGATGAACGACGCCGAAAGCTCCGTCCGCGTCGCCGCCGCGCATGCGCTCGGCGTCCTGAAAGCCAAAGCGGCCGTGCCCGCGCTGAGCGCTATGCTCTCCGACCCCGCCGTCGAGGCCGCCGTCGCCGCGGCCAACGCCCTGGCCGAACTGGCCGATCCCGCCGCCCTCGACGCGCTCATCAATGTCGTGAACGCCTCCGCCACCCCTGCGCCGCTCTACGACGCCGCCGCCAACGCGCTCGCCAAAATCCAGGACCCGCGCGCCGTCCCGATCCTCGTCAAACTCCTCGAAAGCCCCAAAGATAGCGTCCGCTGGGCGTCCGCCGACGCCCTCGGCGGACTCCGCGTCGCCGACGCCGTCAAGCCACTGGCGACCGTCGCGCTCAAGGACCAGAACCCGCAAATCCGCGAGGCCGCCCTCGCCGCATTGAGCAAAATCGGTGACCGGTCCGCGCTCGCGCTCGACACCCTCGTGGACGCGCTCTCCGACAAAGAGAAGCGCGTCGCCGATCAGGCCTTGCGTTCCTTGACCCAGGTGGCCGACGCCGATGCGTCGCTCTACGCCGCCCCGCTCGATCGGCTCGTGGCGGCCCGCAGCTACGGCCTGGCCGAAACCGTCCTCACCGCCGCCCTGGCGCAACTCGGCGGCAACCCGAACAACGCGCAGGCCGCCGCGGGGCTGCGCCAGCGCCTGGCCGCCGGCTTCATGACCGCCAAAGAATGGGCCCGCGCCCGGACTCAGCTTGAAGCCCTCGTCACGCAATCGCCCGAAAAACGCCAGTACGTCGAACCTCTGGTCGGCTGTCTCTACGCTCAGGCGGACTATGACGCGCTGCTGGTCCTGCTGCTCCAGACGCGCAAAGCCGCTCCCGAGCTTGTGGACTACTGCTGGCAGGAAACCGCGCGCGCCGTCGAGCAGATCGCCGCCAACGACGCGAAGAAGGCCATCGCCGTCGTGAACGCCCTCGAGAAGGACAGCCCCGACCTGGGCGGCGCCGCCACCGCCGCCAAACTGCGCGACCTGCGCGCCAAAGCCGCCGGAACACCCGCCCCGCCCGCCACCGCTCCCGTAGCCGCCCCAAGCAACGCCTCGACCCGCTGAGAACGGAATCCCCGGCGGGAATTTCCATGGCGCAGCCGCTCCCCGCTGCGGTTCGCGGCCGAATCTCCACGGATTTGCCCTTCCGCCCGTCGCCTCGTAGAATAGCGTCGGCTGACGGAACAGCGAGTCAAGGGAAGGACGACGTAAGGCTTATCCGCAGATTTCGCAGATTGCACAGAGAGCGAGGATCGCATGAGCCGCCATGGCGGAAACCTGCGCGAGTTGGCCCGCGACGCCGGCCGCGCGCAGACGGCGCTCCTGGACTTCAGCGCCAACATCAACCCGCTCGGCCCGCCCGACTGTCTCCGCCCGGCGGTCAGCCTCGCGCTGGAGCAGGTCGCCCACTATCCCGACCCGGAAAGCCATGAGTTGGTCGAGGCGATTGCGCGTCATGCGGGCGCGCCTGCGGAACGGATCGTCGTCGGAAACGGCTCGACGGAGCTCCTGTTCACCCTCGCGCGCTCTCTCTCCGTCCCGTCTCCGGGAACGGAGCGGGGGAAGCGCCGTCGCGCCGTGGTTCCCGTGCCGTGCTACGTGGACTACATCACCGCCGCGCGCGAAGCTGATATGGAAATCGCCCCGCTCTCCCTGGACGAGCGCGCCGGCTTTGCCCTGGATTGGTCCGCACTGGAGAAGCGACTGCGCGGCGGGGAAATGGTTTTTCTCGGCCAGCCGAACAATCCCACCGGCCTTGCGTTCGACGCCGAGAAGTTCCGCGCATTCGCCGCCGCACATCCGGACACGACCTTCGTCGTGGATGAGGCCTTTGCGGAGTTCGTCGCCGACTACGCTACGCTGATGCGCGACGTCGGGGCGAACGTCATTGTCCTGCGCTCACTGACCAAGTTCTACGCCATTCCCGGACTGCGGCTGGGGTTTGCCGTGGCGCGCGCCGAGACGGCGGAGACCCTCCGGCATCGCCTGCCGCCCTGGTCGGTGAATACGCTGGCTCAGGCGGCCGGCGTGGCGGTGCTGGCCGACGCGGACTACGCGCTGCGCACGCGCGAGTATGTCCGCGCGCAGCGCGAGTCGCTGAGCCAGGCGCTCCGGGAGATGCCCGGCCTGGTCGTCTATCCGGGCGCGGCGAACTTCCTGCTGCTGCGCCTCAACCGCGCCGACCTGGATGCTCCGACCCTCGCGCGGCGTCTGCTGGAAAACGGCATCGCCGTTCGCACATTCCCTCCGGCTCTTCTTCGCCCGCCGGAGCAGCGGAGCTGCGAAGAGCGGGAGCAGCACCTGGACGGCCGCTTCTTCCGCATCGCCGTGCGCACCGAAGGGGAGAACGCGCGATTTTGTGCGGCGCTGGCGGGTCTTCTCACATCGGATTCATCGCAAACGAACGTCCTCACCGCAGAGACGCAGAGTGCGCAGAGAACAAATTCCGCCCCGAATAATTCCGTTCTCAGCGACCTCTGCGCCTCTGCGGTGAAAACTTCCGTTCAGCGGCGCGCCGCGCGCCTCATGTTCCAGGGGACCAGTTCCAACGCCGGCAAGAGCATTCTCACCGCGGCCCTTTGCCGGATACTGCTCCAGGACGGCGTGCGCGTCGCGCCCTTCAAGGCGCAGAACATGTCGCTCAACTCGTTTGTCACGCGCGACGGCGGCGAGATGGGCCGCGCCCAGGTCGTTCAGGCCCAGGCCTGCCGCCTGGAGCCGGATGTGCGAATGAACCCGGTCCTGCTCAAGCCCAACTCCGATGCTGCTCTGCGAAGTAGCGTCTCTTCGCTACGTAGCACGAGCACCGGCTGCCAGGTGATCGTGCGCGGAAGGGCGGTGGGCAACATGGGCGTGGCCGGATACGACCAATACAAGCCGCGGGCCATCGAGGCGGTCGAGGCCTGCTACGACGCGCTGGCCTCGGAGTTCGACGCGGTGGTCCTTGAAGGGGCGGGCAGTCCCGGCGAGGTCAATCTCAAAAGCCGCGACATCGTCAACATGCGGATGGCGAAATACGCCCGGTCGCCGGTTCTGGTCGTGGGCGACATTGACCGCGGCGGCGTCTTCGCCGCGTTTGTCGGCACGATGGAAGTGCTGGCCCAGTGGGAACGGGCGTTGATCGCCGGGTGGGTGGTGAACCGCTTCCGCGGCGACGCCGCGCTGCTGCGCCCGGCCCTCGATTACACCCTCGCGCACACGGGCAGGCCCGTCTTCGGCGTGGTGCCTTATCTCCAGAACCTCGGACTTCCGGAGGAGGACTCGGTCGAGTTCAAATCAGGCGCGCTCGACGACCGGGCTGATCGTGCAGAGGCAGTCACCGTCGCCGTGGTGGACTTGCCGCACATTTCCAACTTCACCGACTTCGACGCCCTGCGCGTGGAGGCGGACGTGAGCCTGTGCATCGTGCGAACCATCGCCGAACTCGGCGAGCCGGATGCCGTCATCCTGCCGGGGAGCAAGAACGTCCTTCACGATCTCCACTACCTGCGCCAGAGCGGCCTGGCCGAGCGGCTCCTCTCGCTCGCCCGCGGCGGACGGACGGAAATCGTCGGCATCTGCGGCGGATTGCAACTCCTCGGGCGCGAGATCCGCGACCCCTGCGGGATCGAGTCCGGCAGCGGCGGCGACCGCGGATTGGGGCTGCTGAACGTCGTGACCATAATGGCTTCCGAGAAGACGCTCATGCGCGCGGAAGCTACGCACGGCCCTTCGGGATGCCGCGTCGTCGGGTATGAAATCCATCACGGACGCACCGCGGCGGAGGGGCCTGTCCTGAGCGCAGTCGAAGGGCCTGCCCTGAGCCTAGTCGAAGGGGTCGAGGTGATCCTGCGGCGCAGCGACGGCGAGGCCGTCGGTTTTGCCGCGGGCGATCACCGGGTTTGGGGCACGTACCTGCACGGCATCTTCGATGCCGACGCCTTCCGGCGGTGGTTCATTGACCGCCTCCGCGTGCGGCGCGGATGGGAGCCGAAGGGCGCCGTGAGCGCGCGGTATGACATCGAGCCGGCCCTCGACCGCTTGGCGCAGGCGGTCCGCGAGAGCCTCGACATGGAACGGATCTATCGGCTGATGCAATTGCGATGAGGCTGGAATATCAGATTCTCCTGGCCGTCCTGCTCGATCTGCTGCTCGGCGACCCGCGCCGGTTGCCGCACCCGGTGCGCCTGATCGGCCGGCTGGCCGGACGCCTCGAGACGGTCACGCGCGCCGTTCTGCCGGCCCGTGCGGCGGGGATTATCACGGCCCTGGTCGTCATCGCCGCGGCCGGGGGCGCGGCCTGGGGGCTGGTGCGGCTGGCCGGGACGATTCATCCCTATGCCGCTGTGGGCGTCCGCATCGTGCTGATCTACACCACCCTCGCGGCGCGCGACTTGGCCCGGCACAGCACGAACGTGTACCGCGCGCTGGCCGCGGGCGACTTGCCCGAGGCGCGCAAGCGCGTGAGCCTGATCGTCGGGCGGGACACCGCGGACCTCGACGAGCGCGACGTCACGCGCGCCGCGGTCGAGAGCGTGGCCGAGAGCATCGTGGACGGCGTGACCGCGCCGCTTTTCTTCGCCGTGATCGCCGGTCCGGTCGGCGCCATCATCTACCGCGCCATCAACACGCTCGACTCGATGTTCGGCTACAAGAACGAGCGCTACCTCCGGTTCGGCTGGGCATCGGCGCGGCTGGACGACGCGGCGAACTTCATCCCCGCGCGATTGACGGCGCCGCTCATCTGCCTGGCGGCGTGGCTGCTGCGCCGGCGCGCGGGGCAGTCGTGGAAGGTCCTCCGGCGCGACGCGCGCAACCACACCAGCCCCAACTCCGGCTTCGCGGAGGCCGCCGTGGCCGGCGCCCTGGGCGTGCGGCTCGGCGGGCTCAACCGCTATTTCGGCAAACCCTCTCCCAAGCCGACGATCGGCGATCCGCTCGTCGAGTTGGAAAAGGAGCATATTCCCGCCGCGAACGCCTTGATGTTTGCCGGCGCCGGCTGCTGCCTGGCGGTCTTTCTGGCCGTCCGCGTCGGCGTCCTGTACCTGTGGGCGCATTGGGGGAGCGGACGATGAATCGAGCGCGCGTGCTGTTGTTCACCGGACGGGGCAAGGGGAAGACCACCGCCGCGCTGGGCATGGCCCTGCGCGCCTGCGGCCACGGCCTGCCCACGCTCGTCATCCAGTTCGTGAAGGGCGATGCCTCCGTGGGCGAGATCAAGGCCGCGGCGCATCTGCCGTCGCTGGAGATCGAGCAGTACGGTTGCGGCTTTCTACCCGCGCGCTCCTCGCCTGAGTTCGCCGCGCACCGCGCAGCCGCGGAGCGCGCGCTGGGGCGGGCGCGTGAGGCGCTGGCCTCGGAGCGATATGCGCTGGTCATCCTGGATGAGATCTGTTACGCGGTCCATCGGGGACTCCTGGCCGAAGAGGCCGTCTGCGCGCTGGTGGAATCGGCCCCGGCCTCGTGCATCCTGGCGCTCACGGGCCGCGGCGCGTCCCGGAAGCTGCAGGCGCTGGCCGACACCGTCACGGAAATGCGATGCGTCAAGCACGGCTTACAGTCCGGCCGGCGGGCGCAAAAGGGGGTGGAACTATGAGCGTACGCCGCCGTCTGCGCCCTTCTCGGCGAACGAGACGCCAGGATCATGATAGGGTTCCCCGTAATGCCTCAGTTACAGGAGGTGTGGCACAGCCGCCCCCGGCTGTGCGGAACGGCTTGCCGGCGTTATCACAGGCGAGGGCGCCTGTGCCACACACGACATCTTGAAAATGAGCCTCCTGTAACTGAGAAGCTGTGAAAGAACGCCTTCGGCGCTTGA
>Ga0315281_10004269_pt1 | contig 20773 bp, 19 predicted proteins | sample YL17G07_0_MG_FD_204540 | JGI IMG/M metagenome (GOLD analysis project Ga0315281, IMG submission 204540) | Sediment microbial communities from Yellowstone Lake, YNP, Wyoming, USA - YL17G07_0 | ecosystem: Environmental > Aquatic > Freshwater > Lake > Sediment | place: USA: Wyoming | collected...
GCCCGGCTTCTCCCGAATTCACCTCCATCAGCGTCCGCGTGCCCAGCTTCACGTTCCCCTGGATCGGCAGAAAGTCATCGAAGTTGTGGAGATTCCCGCCCTTCCGCGAATCGATGTTGTGGAAGAGCCGCGCGAACATCCCCGTGTTCCCCGTGAACGGCTGTGCCACCCAGTCCGAAACACCCGTCGCCGCGTCGGCCTGCGCCCCGAGCGGCACCCACCACGCCGCCACAATGAGCGCCGCCGTCATCAGCACCGTCAGTTGCCCCGCGTTCAGGCTCATGAACTCCGGGTAGTCGATCCCGTCCCGTTTCCACAGGTCCTGCGCCCGCTGGATGTGCACCCGGCCCACCAGCAGCACCGCCCCAAAGAGGAACGTGATGAACGCCGCGCTCGGGTGCCCGCGTTGGAAGCTGATGTTCACCAGCAGCACGATCGCCGCCGGCACCACTGCCACCCACGCGTTCCGCCAGCGATAGAGCGACCACGCGGCCATATACGCGCTCAAGAAGCAGACGCTCTGCACCAGCGTGACGAACGGCAGGTTGTCGTTGCTGATGTCGCCCGAACGCACAATGTCGAACCACTCGCCCATCCGCAGCCGGAAGTCCGCGAGCCGTTCCTGCAGCGTCGCGCCGTCCGCGTACGTTTGCGCGACAAGGACCACCACCACCGCCCCCACGGTCAGCGCGATCGGGTGGATGGCCGCCGCGGGCAACCGCACCCGCGCCGCCACCATGCCGATCAGCAGCGCCAGCATCGCCGTCGGCACGAACGCTGGCATGTTCTTCACCCAGTTGGCGTTCTCCATCGAAACCGCGACGCTCAGGAACGTCACCAGAGTCGCGGCGAACGTCAGCCAGTCTTCCCAGCTCATCACCAGCCGGGGCGCGTTGATGGCGGCCGCACCGATGCGGCGCGGGGCCGATCGGCTCAGGGGGAGGTTCATCTCTGCCATACGGCTGATGCTCCCGATGGCGGACTCAGGGCCAGGGTCAAGTCGTCGCCGTTCCGCACCACGTACGTCAGGATGTTGCTCGCCGTCAGCTCGCTGAACAGCAAAAGTGGCGACCGGTCGCTCCCGAACGTCGACGGGTCCAGCAGCACCACCGCCGCCCGCACCCCGCGCTGCGTCAGCGCCTGGATCGCGGTCAGCCAGCGGTCGTCGGTCGAACCACTGATTACTACCAGCGTCGTATGCCGCCCGAACCGGCGCTGCTCCTCCAGCAGGATGTTCCCCAGTGGCGCATCGCCCACGGCGCTCACCGTCGCGAGTGTTTCCAACACGCGCGTCAGCTGTTGCGACCCGCGCTCCGGCTCAAGCACCTTCAAGTCCTTCCCGAAGCTGATGAGCCCCACCGTCCGGTTCTCCACCAGGTAGTGCCGAGCAACGCTTGCCGCCACCCGCACCGCGTACTCTTCCGTGCTCTGTTCACCCGTGCCCGCGTTCACCCGGCGTTCCATATCCAGGATCACCCAGATGTCGCTCGCCGGGTCCAGCTCGAACGTCTTCACCATCAGCTCGCCCGTGCGCGCCGTCGTCTTCCAGTGGATGCGGTTGAAGCCGTCGCCCGGCGCGTATTCGCGCACGCCGCTCGCGTTCGGCGTCACATAGTGCGTCCGGCGGCGGAACCGGCCTTCGCCCGGCAGGTTCGCCGGCGGCACAGTGAAGTGCGGCAGGTCCACCACCGGCGGGTACACCAGGATCTGCTGCTGTCCGCCAACCCGTCGCACCCGCTTGAAGAAGCCGAACGGGTCGCCCGCGGTCACCGTCAACGGCCCCCAGTCGTAGAGGCCTCGTCGTAGCAGCTTCGTGTCCACAATCCAGCTGCGTGAACGCCGCGGCGGGATGATCACCACCCGCTTCGACTTATGCCCCGGCAGCCCGCTCGGGTCTTCGATCTCCAGCCACAGCTTCGGGAAGAAGTCGCGGTTCCGCACCTCGATCACCTCCTGCGCTTCCTGGCCCACCTGCGCCCGGTCCGTCCGCCGGTCCACCGTCGCCTCAAGGTGCCGGGTGTTGTACCACGTCACAATCCACGCGCAGGGCAGCGCGAACGCCAGCAGATAGCCAAGCCTGAACAGCAGCCAGAAGCCGGTCCCCATCGCCCAGAACATCGAGAACACGACGATGCTGGCCAGGAAAACCGCGGTGCGGTTCTCCGGCGCAGAAAGCGTCCGCCATAGCCGCTTCACGGCAGGCTACACGCGCGCCCTGGAACCCGGCACCGGCACGCGGCTCAGGCATTGGCCCACCACGTCCGCCACCGTTGTGCCCTTCACCTTCGCACCGGGGCTCAGCAAAATGCGGTGCCCCAGCGTCACCAATGCCAGTTCCTTCACATCGTCCGGCGTCACAAAGTCGCGCCCGTCCAGCAGCGCCCGCGCCTGGCTGGTGCGGAACAGCGCCAGAGACCCGCGCGGGCTCGCCCCGAGGTACACCGATTCGTGCTCCCGCGATTGGTTCGCCAGCGCCACGATGTACTGCTTGATCAGCGGGTCGACGTAGATCTCTTTCACCGCCTTCTGCAGTTGAAGGATCTCGTTCGCATCGGTCACCTGCTTCAACGTCTCGATGGGGTGCTGGATCTGCTGCTGGTCCAGCACGGCCACTTCGTCCGTCGGGCTCGGGTATCCCAGGTACACCCGGATCAGGAAGCGGTCCAACTGCGCTTCCGGCAGCGGGAACGTCCCCTCGTACTCGATCGGGTTCTGCGTCGCCATCACCATGAAGGGCGCCGGCATTTTGTGCGTCACCCCGTCCACGGTGACCTGCCGCTCTTCCATCGCCTCCAGCAGCGCCGATTGCGTCTTCGGCGTTGCCCGGTTGATTTCGTCCGCCAGCACTACCTGGGCGATGATTGGCCCGGGGCGGAACTCGAAGTCCCCGTCCTTCTGGTTGTAGATCGAAACCCCGGTCACGTCGCTCGGCAGAAGGTCCGGCGTGAATTGGATGCGGCGGAAGTTGCACCCCGTCGAAGCCGCGATCGCCCGCGCCAGCATCGTTTTTCCGACGCCCGGCACGTCTTCGATCAGCATGTGCCCGCCGCAAAGCAGCGAGGTAATCGCCAGGTTCAGCTCCCGCCGCTTCCCGACGATTACCCTCTCGACATTTTCAAGGATGCGCTCCGCGACAATCTTCGGGTCTTCCACGAGCGTTTCTCCGCTGTGTTGAGTTTCTTGGTGCCGCCGGCCCGCTACCCGGAAGTGCCGGGATTATATCAATCGGACCCATCGACGCGGTTAAGGGTTCGCTCCTCCTCCGCCGCGTTCGAATCCTCGTTCTCTGTACGTCGTTTCGCCGGGAAACGGCTCTTTCCGCATACATGCTGGATGCGCGCGGTCATGTACGATCGTCTCACTGATCCGCAACGGGACTCCGCCCCACGCGACCCCGTCTTTCCCGTCCCCGGAGGTCCCTTTGGCTGCACGCTCCAAAATACCCCGCCAGTCGTTGCTCGAACGCTGGGCCCGGTTCGCCTACCGCCGCCGCTGGCTTGTCCTCGCTGCCTGGATCGTGGGGCTCGGCCTCCTCTTCTTCGCCGGACAGAAGTTCGGCGGCGAGTACGCCAATAGCTTCAGCGCGCCCGGCACCGAGGCTATCGCCGCCCAGGACCTGCTCAAAGCCCACTTCCCCGCCCGCTCCGGTGAAGCCTCCGACGTCGTCTTTCAGGCCGACGCCGGCATCAACGATCCCGCTATCCGTACCCGCATCGAGGCGCTCTTCGCCGCGCTCAAAACCATTCCCGGCGTCACTGCCGCCGAGTCGCCCTACGACCAGCCAAACTACATCGCGAAAGATGGCAAGATCGGCCGCGGCACACTCCAGTGGGGCAAGTCGTCGCGCGACCTCAAGCTCGCCGACCTCAAGGGCTTCGTAAGCGCCGCCGATGCTGCCAACGGCAACGGCCTACGCGTCGAAGTTGGTGGCCAGGCTGTCCAGCGCGCCGAGCGCTTCTCCTTCGGCTCCGAAGGCATCGGATTCATCGCCGCCATCATCATCCTTCTCATCGCCTTCGGTTCCGTGATCGCAATGGGCCTGCCAATCGCTGCCGCCCTCTTCGGACTCGGCACCGGTTTCGCCCTGCTCGCCCTCCTTGCGACCATCGCTCCGGTACCCGAATTCGGCCCCCAGTTCGCGGGCATGATCGGCATCGGCGTCGGCATCGACTACAGCCTTCTCGTCGTCACTCGTTTCCGTGAGGGGCTGCACACCGGCCATTCCGTCGAAGACTCCGTCGCCATCGCCCTCGCGACCGCCGGCCGCTCCGTGGTCTTCGCCGGTGTGGTCGTCGCGATCGCCTTCCTCGGTCTCTACATCATGGGCCTGCCCTTCGTCGCCGCCCTCGGCACGGTTGGCGCGATCGTCGTCGGCACGTCCGTCCTCGTCGCTCTCACCCTCATGCCGGCCCTCCTCGGAATCGTCGGGCACAAAATCGACCGCTGGCGGGTCCCGTTCTTGCACTCCACGGAAGGCGTTGACCTCAATAGCGGCTGGTTCAAGCTCAGCACCATGATCCAGCGGCATCCCCTGCTCACGCTGCTGCCGGCCGCCGCCTTGCTCATCGTCCTCGCGCTTCCCGTCTTTTCAATGCACCTGGGCTTCAGCGATGCCGGTAATGGCCCCACGACCACCCATACCCGTCGTGCCTACGACCTCCTGAAGGAAGGCTTCGGTCCCGGCTTCAACGGCCCCCTCCTCATCGTCGGAGAGTTCCCGCAGGGCTCCGCCGATACGGCGATGGCCGACGTGCAAAAGGCCGTGAGCGCCTACAACCAGGAAGCCGCCGGCCTCGGCAACTCCGGCATCGTCCAGGTCAACTCGGTCAAGACCAGCCCCGACAAGACCGTCGCCCTCTTCAACGCCATTCCCGCTACCGGTCAGCAGGATACGAAGACCACCGACCTCGTTCGCCGCCTCCGCAAGGAGATCCTGCCCGCTGCTACGCAGGGGACGGGTGGCCGGGTCCTCGTCGGCGGTACCACCGCCATCGCCTCTGACTTCGGCGACCGCATCAAGTCGCGCCTGCCCCTCCTCTTCGTCGGAGTGATCGGCCTGAGCTTCATCCTCCTCGTGGCTGTCTTCCGCTCCATCCTCGTCGCGGTCAAGGCCGCCGTCATGAACCTGCTTTCGATCGGCGCCAGCTACGGCGTCCTTGTCGCCATCTTCCAGTGGGGCTGGGGCGGCAGCCTCATCGGCATCGACAAAGGTCCCATCGATACCTTCCTCCCGATGATGCTCTTCGCCATCCTCTTCGGCCTCTCCATGGACTACGAGGTCTTCCTCATCTCCCGCATCCGCGAGGAGTACATGGATTCGAAGGACAACTCCATGGCCGTCAGCCACGGCCTCACCGCGACGGCGCGCGTTATCACCGCCGCGGCCGCGATCATGGTCACCGTCTTCCTCGCCTTCGTTTTCGGCGATCAGCGCGTAATCAAAGAGTTCGGCATCGGCCTCGCGACGGCGATCTTCGTCGACGCCACCGTCGTCCGGCTCTTCCTCGTGCCCGCCACCATGGAACTCCTCGGGGAAGCCAACTGGTGGATCCCCGGCTGGCTCGATCGGCTCATGCCCCACATCAACCTCGAACGCCCCGCCGTCAGCCCGGTTGAGGCCGAAGCGTCAGCCGCCGCCGGCGAATAACTCCTCGTCTCGGCTACACTCGGCCAATGCCCGCCCCCGATTGGCCCGCGCTCGCCCGCGAACTGGCGGCGGCCTTCGCTGCCCGCGCCGTCGCCCACGACCGTGATGGCAGCTTTCCGTTCGAAAACTTCGAAGAACTCCGCGAAGCCGGCTTCCTTGCCCTAACCGTCCCGCGTCGCTTCGGCGGCCCCGAAGCTTCTCTCGAAACGTTCCTCCGCGTGCAGGAAGAACTCGCCGCCGGCGATGGCTCCACCGCGCTCGCCCTGAACATGCACCTCATCCGCTTCGGCAGCGAACGCGAAGCGCCCACCTACCCGTCCGAATGGTTCGAAGCCTTCGCTCGCGGCGCCGTCGAGCACGGCTGGCTCGTGAACACCGCTGCCACCGAAGAAGGTCTCGGCAGCCCTGCCGGCGGCGGCATGCCTGCCACCATCGCTCGCGAAGTGCCCGGCGGCTGGCTCCTCGAAGGGCGTAAGACCTTCACCACCATGGCCCCGGTCCTGCACTTCTTCATCGTCATGACCGCGGTCGCGCAGCCCGAAGGCGCGAAACCCCTGACCGCCAACTTCGTTGTCTACCGCGACGACCCCGGCGTCCGCATCGAAGAGACCTGGGACGCGATGGGTATGCGCGCCACCGGTAGCCACGACCTCGTCCTCGAAGGTGTCCGCCTCCCCGCCGATCGCTTCATGAAGCGCCGAGCCGCCGAGGGCGCTCCGAAGACCCCGGCCGGCTTCACCTGGTTCGCTCTTGGCGTTGCCGCCACGACCATCGGAGTAGCCCGTGCTGCCCGCGATTACGCCGTTGCCTACGCCCGCGAACGCACCCCGAACGACAACCGCACCATCAAGGAATACCCCGGCGTCCGCACCCGCATCGCCCGCATCGACCTCCTCCTCCAGCGCAGCCGCGCCCTCGTGTTCGATGCGGCCCGCGTCTGGGAACACCCGGACCTTGGAGGGATGCCCGCAGTCGACCGGGTCGCCGTCGCGAAGGTCGATACGCTCAACAACTGCATCGAGGCGGTTGACCTCGCCATGCGTGTTGTCGGTGGGGTCAGTCTGCAGAAAAGCCGCCCAATCGAGCGCTACTACCGCGATGTCCGCGCTGCGCTCCACAATCCACCCCTGGAAGACCGCGCTCTCGAACAACTCGCCCGCTCCGCCCTCGATGAAGAAGCCGAGCCCCCGCGCATCGTCTAACTAGCTGCCCGGCAGCTTGAAGTTCTGCCCCACCGTGATAATCACATCCGGCAGCGAATCGTCCGTACGGTCGCCCTTCTTAATCGCCCCGGGCGGGATGCCCATCCACTTCGCGATGTCCTCGGCCATCGGCTTGCGGGCATCCGTGTAGAGCGTGATCGTCGTCTCCGGCTGGATCGCAACCTCCGGCCCGAGGTACACCGTTGGCAGCCCCTTCGAATACGCCAGGTAGCGGCCCAGCGCTGTCGCTCGCACCGACCCTACCTGCCCGCCGTAGGCGTTCTGGATCTCGACGCTCGATTGCGAATACGCCGAGTTCGTGAACACTTGGCTCAGCCAGTACTGCACGTTCTCCGCATCCCACAGCAACACCGATGCTCCCGCCGGCGTGGTGTATCCGCTGACCGTTTCCACCCCGTTCACCGGGTCCCCCAGTGAATACATCGTCAGCCGCCCCTGCGTGTCTTTCATCGCCAGCGCGTAGCCCGGCATCTTTCCGCGCGGCACGTCCGTCTTAATCGTTGAGCTATAGGCGTCCCACAGGTCCAGGGGGTTATTCAGAAGGCCGCGCGTAAACACCTTTTGGATCGCCGTCCTCAGCACCAGCTGTTGCCGCTTCACCCTGTACAGGTCGCTATCGTTGCGAAACCGTCCCAACGCCACCGCTGTGTAGCCATCCATGTGCTGCGGCCCGCCATTCACCGTCACGAACCGGCCGTGGACGTCGTCGTCGCTGTAGAACCACGTCCCGAACGCGAGTTCGGGCGGGACGTCGATGTCGAGCCCGTCCAGCGCGTTGATCAACTTCTCCACGCCCGTGAAGTCGAGCACCACCCAGTAGTCGATAGCGATCCCGAAGTTCGCCTTCAGGTCCGTTTCGAGCTGCTTCGCCCCCGCCTCGAACGAGTGCCCGTTCTGCACGCCAACGCCGTACGAGTCGTTGATTCGGTCTTCGTACCCCCCGCCGTTCGGGAGGTTGATGTTCACCAGCATGTCTCTCGGGAAGCTCAAGAAGCTCATCTGGCGGCTGTTCGGGTCGAGCGTCGCCACCACCAGCGAATCCGTCCGATACGAATCCAGCTCCTGGTCCTGTGGGCGTCGGTCCAGGCCCATGATCAGAAGATTGATCCGGCGGTTGAACGAACTCGTCGCATCAGGCGCCGTAATCGCCACCGGCCCCGGCAACTGCAAGTTGTCGATTACGCCGCTGAACGGCAGGTCATGTCCTGGGAACAGCGCCGGCCACACCCTCCGGCTCATCGCCAGGCTCGAATACATCGACGCCAGTGCAAGGCTAAACAGGGCCAGTACGAAAAGGAGCCGCTGGGGGATGCTCAGTCCGCCGGTGCGGGTGCGATAGCTGCTTCGTAACGTCGCCTCGTTAGAACGGGCTGCCATGCTCTTCAAACCTACCCACGGGTGCCCCCACGGTCAACGAAGCACCCGCCCACGCGGTAAAGCTTCTTCAGCCCATCCCCAGTTCGTCCAGCCGCCCGTCGCTCATCCCGAAGTAGTGCCCCAGTTCGTGCAGCACCGTCTTCCGCACCTCCGCTCGCACGTCGTCATCGTCCCGGCACACCGACTCGATCGGCTCGCGATAGATGCTGATCCGGTCCGGTAGCACCAGGTTGTAGTCCTGGCCGCGCTGCGTCAGCGGGATCCCGTGGTACAGCCCGAACAGGGTGTCGCCCGGTCGAATCCGGGAATCGCGCCGGTCGCGGGCCGTGGGCCGTCGCTCCACTACGATCTCCACGTTCTCAACGCGGCGCAGCAACTCTGGCGGCAGGCTCGCCACCGCTTCCCGCACAAGCGCCCGGAACTTCCTCGGGTCCAGCTACGAAGCCTGGGTGGGCGAAGCAGTCCACAGGGTCTGGAATCCCTCGCCGGCTACCGCGTCGCGCTCCATCTTCCGTTCAAGCGCGAGCAGTTCACCCAGTGTTTGCTCGGCGTAGCGCACCGCCTCCACGTGCCCGGCTTCGCTCACCCGTTGCATCACCACATCCCAGATGCCGGTGCTTACCAGTGACCTCGCGAACCGCGGCCACCACACCGCCACAATCCGTTCCGGCGGGGCGAACCGCGGCCGCAGCTGCTTCAGATTGCGGAACCGCTCCTCAGCCGAACGCACCGGGTCCACCACCCGCACCATCGGGCCATCGATCTCGGTCGTCCGGAAATCGAGCAACAGGCGCTGCCCCACCGATAGGAACCGGATCGCCACCACATCGTTCGCGCACAGCGTCGCCGTTAACTCGGCCAGGTCGATATTGAACTGATTGTCCATTGCGGTCCTTTGAGTCTACGGCGTGCCGTACCGCCCCGCTACCGCCAGCCGGGCACCCAACCTGCACTGAAAATACACCAATCGCCCCCGGCCCCCGGTCGATCCTCCAACCATGCTCCGTTCGTTTCGTCGCCAGCTCTCCCGCCGCCGCATCGAACACCTGCTCCGCGAAGGCGTTGGCGTCCAGCAGGCCTCTTGGCTCGCCAGTGAACCCGAAGCCGACCCCGCCTGGCTCGCCGCTGCCATCGAAGAATGGGTACGCGAAGCCATGGGCCGCATGCGCCGCCCCAACGGCATCGACCAGGTAGCCCTCACCCTTGCCTGCCGCGACCGCGGCGGCGCGATCCACTGCGCGAACAACACCGGCCTCCTGAAGCCCGCTTCGTTCTATGCGCCGGCCGGCGCCGCTGCCATCAGCGGCTTCCTCGATGATGCCGCCACCCTGCCCCCGGAGCGCCGCTGGGAGATCGTCGGTGCCCTCGTCAGCCTCGGTGATCTCGCCTACGCGCTTGGCGCCGCTGCCTGAGCGGCAGCGTTTCGCCTTCACCTCCTTCCCGCTACAATCCGGGGCAATGGTCACCCTGAACGACCCGGCCCGCGCTCGCGCCCGCATCGAAAGCCAGGCGTCGCGCATCCCCTGGCTGCGGGGCACCGGACCCAACCCGTTCGAATACAACCGCTGGGATGCCCGCACCGTCGAAGTCCTGGGCGCACTTTATGGCGAGGATTCGAACGAACTCGCCCGCTATTACGAAGCCGCCGGGCGCAGCGGTCGCCTCCCCGGGGTCCGGGGCCAGGCCGGCAATATGACACTCAACATCCACGGCCAGTGGGGCATCATCGGCCGTCTTGATCGCGCCGAGGCCCTGCTCCGCGACCTCGCCTCGCGCCTCGTCTAAGCTCCCCCGGCCGTCATCGCCGTGCACCCCGGCCACCGCGCTTCGAGCGCCGCTTCCAGCCGCCCCATCCGCTCCCGGTACGCCGGGCTCCCGAGTTCTTCGGTTGTCATGATGACCGCGTCCTCGCCGTTGTCCGAGTAATACCGTGGCCGCAGCCCAACCTCGTAGAAGCCCCAGCCGCTGTACAACCGGCGCGCTGCCTCATTCGATACACGGCATTCGAGCGTCGCGGCGGCCATCTGGCCCGCCATCGCCGTCCGTATCAGCCCATAGACAAGCAGGTTCCCGTACCCGTGTCGCCGGTACCGCGGTTGCACAGCAACCGTCACGATGTGCGCTTCGTCCACCATCAGCCACAGCCCGCCGAACCCAATGACCTCGCCCTCGTCGCCCAGCCGCAACACGAGGTAGCGCGCCATCGCGTTCGATGCGATCTCTCGCTCGAACGCCGTTGCCGGCCACCCCGCCTCGAACGACTCGCGTTCGATCTCCTGAACGGCCTCCAGGTCTGCCGGCTGCATGGACGCCAGGCGCGGTACCGGGCTTGTCATCTTCGTGCCCCGCCCGCCCCGCACCATTCGGGAAACTCGCTCAAATGCTCACCCCCGGCCTTAAGAATGGGTCGTCGACACCCGAAAACCATCGTATGCCAGATCTCGTGAAGCCCGTGGCGGGCGATAGCGTGGTGGTCGTTCAGGGCACCGCGAGCGGACCCTTTCAGCAGGTCGGCGTCATCGTCAGTTGCGATGACGCTGCTGTGTTCGTCCAGTTCAAGGAAGCGTTCCACTGGGATGTGGATAGCCGGGTGATCATCGTCCGCGATGTGGGCTCGCCCCGCGTCGGCGCCGCCGCCCGCCCCATCCTCTCCACCGAGAGGGTCTCCGCCTTTCAGCTCATCGGCGATTGGGGCGCGTTCAACCTCCGCTCGGCCCGGCGCTACCCAACCGCATTCCGCGCGAAGATCCACTCCACCCACGATGGCCGCACCGGCGACATCATGATCGTCGACATCTCCATCGGCGGCATGGCGGTCGAAGGCGACTACAGCCCCGACGCTGAGGAAGTCATGGTCACCATCGAAGTCGATGGTGTCTCTGCCTCCCTCCCATGTAAGGTCGTCCAGAGCCGCGAGCAGGCCACCCGGACCCAGCTCCATCTGCGGTTCAAGGAACTCGCCGCGCTCAAACAGGCCTTCGTCCGCAGCCTTGTGGAGTTGCTCGAAGCCGAAGAACACGTCCGTCGCGCGAGTTAGCGCAGGGAAGCACTATCCTTGCCGCATGCGAGCGCTCGTCATCGCGAACGGTGACCCGCCTTCGGTAGCCCTCGCGCTTCGCCTCCGCGCGGGAGCGGACCTTGTGGTCGCCGCCGATGGCGGCGCGGCGAAGGCCGCCGCCATGGGGATCGAAATCGATGCCATTGTCGGCGACCTCGATTCCCTGCCCGCCTTCGCGCGTGCGGCCTTCCCTGCTGCGGTCGTCTCGTTCATCGATGACCCGGACCGCAGCGACATGGAGAAGGCCGTCGAGTTCTGCCTGGCCCGCGGCGCCGCCGCCATCGACATCATCGCCGCAGGCGGGGGCCGCGCCGACCATGCCCTCGCGAACCTTTCCGTGCTCACGCTGTTTCGGGGTCACGCCGTGAGAATTGTCGACGACGCCTTCGCCATCAGTCTGGTCGACAGCGCTGCCACCATCGAAGGTGAGGCGGGCACCATCGTCTCGTTGGTCGCGCTCGGAGTCTGTGTTGGCGTCACCACCTCGGGCCTCCGCTGGGACCTCACCGAAGCCACCCTCCCGTTCTCCACCCGTGGGGTGCATAACGAACTCGCCGCGCGCTCGGCAACCGTCCGCCTCCGCGAAGGAGACCTTCTCCTCTTCCAGGGCCACCACGTCGAACGCCACAGTTAGATCTCCACCAACCCGTCACTTTCTCGCCCGCGCCTGCCATGTATGGGTGAGCAGCCCCCAAGGCCGCTCAGGAATCCCAGGAGTAGCACCAACATGGCAAACCTCAACGCAACCCACCGGCTCATGGCTTTCAGCCTCACTGGCCTGATCGCCGCCGGTATCCTCGGTGGTTCGGGAATCGCCCTCGCACACAGTGCGGACGACTCAGTTTCAGCCGCCAGCGACGCCGCTTCCCCCTCGTCGGGTAAGGCGCTCGGCCAGCTCTTTCACATCTCGCTCAAGGAAGCCGCCGCCGCGTCAGGTCTCACTGAAGCTCAACTGAAGACCGCTCACGACGCCGGCAAGTCGCTTGCCCAGGCGATCACGGACGCCGGTGGCAACCCCGCCGCCGTACAGGCGAAGCTCCTCGATGACCTTAAGGCGAAGCTCGCTGAAGCGGTCACGAACGGCACCATCACCCAGGCCCAGGCCGACAAGGCCTTCGAGAAGGCTCAGGAACAACTTCCGAAGCTCTTCGAACGACACCTCCCGCGCCTTGTCACCAAAGCGCCGAAGGGCGACCATGCCCAGCCCCACATCGCGCTTGCTTCGTTGGACGCCGCGGCCAAGGCCATTGGCATTACCCCGGCCCAGTTGAAGGAAGAACTCAAGGGTGGCAAGTCGATCGCCGATGTCGCCATCGCGCACGGCACCACTGCTCAGGCAGTCACCGACGCCCTCGTCGCCGATGCGAATGCGCGCATCGACGCGGCCCTCGCGAAGGGCACGATCGATGCCGCGAAGGCAGCCGAACTGAAGAGCAAGGTGACAGCGGAGGTCACTGCGTTCGTTTCCGCCACGCACTCCGCCCACGGCAAAGATAGCAAGGAAACGGCCGCCTCATCCGCTGGTTCCGACGCACAAGACAGCGATGCGGGTATCAATCACGCCCCCAGCGCTGCCCAACGCGGCAAGGACCACTCCTCGCCCAAAGCAGCCCTGGGCGCGGGCAACGCCGCCGGCCACGGCAATAGCGCCTCCCACAGAAGTCACTAAACCAGTTCGCCACAGCTGACCCCCTTCGATGCCGGGCCCCAGGGCCCGGCATCGCCATACCCGCACTGGCTCCCTCCCGCACGACGTCTCCCCCGTCAGAATTGTCATAAGGCGAGAAACACGAGCGTTCTGACAGTGATCGCGATACAATCACCAACTCAGACCGCTGCGGAGCCGCACGATGAAGGAACTCGGCCGTCTCCTGACGGCGATGGTCACGCCGTACACACCCGATGGCACCGTCGACTACGCACACGCGCGCCGGCTCGCCGCCCACCTCGTGCGCGCCGGGAACGATGGCATCGTCCTCGCAGGTACAACGGGCGAAGGCCCACTCCTCACCGACGACGAGAAGGCTCGCCTCTGGGCTGAAGTCAAGGATGAACTCGGGAACGACGTGACCGTGGTCGCGGGTGCCGGCACGAACGACACCCGCCATTCGATCCATCTCACCCATCTCGCCGAAATGGCCGGGGTCGATGCGATCCTCGCGGTTGTCCCGTACTACCTCAAGCCGCCCCAGGAAGGCATCTTCCAGCACTTCCGCGCCATCGCTGAAAGCACCCGGCTGCCCGTCATCGTCTACAACGTCCCCTCCCGAACCGGCGTCGGCATGACCCTCGAAACCACCCTTCGCTGCGCCGAAGTCCCGAACATCGTTGGAGACAAGGAGTGCAACGGGGATTTCGCCCAGACCTCCCGCGTCATTGAAGCCGCGCCCGCCTTCAAGATCTGGAGCGGCGACGATAACCACAACTTCCCGCTCTATTCGATGGGAGCCTGGGGCGCGATCTGCGTCACCACCCACATCGCCACCGGCCTCCAGCGCGCCATGCTCGATGCCGTCCTCGCCGGCCGCCTCGATGAAGCGGCCGCCCTCTATCGCCGCCTCGTCCCCATCAACGATGCCTGCTTCCTCAACGGCAACCCCAGCACCATCCGCTACGTCCTGCGCCAGCTCGGCTACGAGATCGGCAACCCACGCCTTCCCGTCGTCGAACCGGATGCTGCTATGGGCGCCCGCGTGATGGCCGAACTCCAGAACGCCCGTCTCGATGCCCCGATTGGAGCACGGTAGCGCCCGCGCGGGTGTCGTCTCCGAGCCTCCCATGTGGTATGAACCCCCAGCACGCTCGCGTCCCACGGGTACGTCCTACTTCGCAGGCGTGCTACGTTGACCGGCACCCCAGGGGTTTGGCATGAGTGAACTCGGGTCTGCGCTGATTCGGGCTAGAGAAGCCCGAGGCCTCACCCTCGAAGACGCGGAACGTGATACGCGCATCTCCCGGCGTTACCTCCAGGCGCTTGAAACCGAACAGTTCGAAGCCATCCCGGCGCCGGTTTATGCGCGTGGCTTCCTGCGCTCCTACTCCCAGTACCTGGGGCTTGACCCCGCCGAGATGCTCGCCCTCTTTCCCCGCGACGAAGACACCCCCTACGCCCCTGATGCCTCGTCCCGGCCCACCGGCCAGCCGCCAAGCGCCGTTGGCCCGCAGCGTCCCGCCTGGCAGCGGCCTTCGCGGGGTGTGGAGCCCGCATCCGCTCTCGCCGAGGAAACCGCCCTCGAACCCACAATCGGCGTGGACATTGGCGTCGCTTCCCCTGCCCGTCGCATCAAAGCCGACCCTGCCGCCCAGATGCGCACCATCGCCGTCGCCGGTGTGGCGATTGCCACCGTGGTTATCGTCGTCGTCATCGCCCTCTTCATCGCCAACCTCGGCGGAGGCAGCGATGCCACTCCCACGCCCAAACCCGGAGCATCCGGCGCAACGCTCACCCAGACCGCCCAGGCCGGTGGCGGCGCCCCCGCGCCCTCAGGCCCGAGCGGCCTGCCCGTTGTCCGCGGCACCGTCCCCGATGTCAAAGGCCAGCCCGTCGCGACCGCCCGCCTCGCCATCACCGAAGCTGGCTACACCATCAACGAGAAGCACCAGAGCAGTTCGGCCGCGCGCGGCACCATCATCGATCAGGCCCCGGCTCCCGGCATCCAGCAGGAAGGCGGCCAGGTCATCATCGTCGTGAGCGATGGGCCCTGATGGCTGTCCCCCGCACCTATCACCTGGTCACCCTCGGCTGCCCCAAGAACGATGTTGATAGCGAGCACCTTGAGCGCCTGCTCACCGGCGGCGAACTCCTCCCCGTGCTCAACCCCGCTGATGCCGATGCGATCATCGTCAACACCTGCGGCTTCATCGAACAGAGCCAGGCCGAGTCCACCGCCGCCGTCGCTGCCCTTTCCGCCGCCAAGCGCAAAGGCCAGACCCTCATCGTTGCCGGCTGCATGACCCAGCTCTACGGCAGCCAGGTCAAGGCGGCCAGTCCCAACGTCGACCACGTCTTCGGCGTCGGCCAATGGCAGGATGTCGCCCGCCTTCTCAGCGTAGATGTCGACGCCATCTACGACATCCCCGAACACAACGCGAAGGTCACCGGCCCCAGCGCCTACCTCAAGATCAGCGACGGCTGCGACGCCCCCTGCACCTTCTGCGTCATCCCTCGCATCAAGGGCGCCCTGCGCTCCGCCCCCGCCGGTCTGCTGGTGAGAGAAGCGCAACGCCTCGTGGCCGCCGGCGCGAAGGAACTCGTCCTCGTCGGGCAGGACACCACCGCCTACGGCGAAGACCTCGGCCTCCCCGTCGGCAGCGGCCTCCCCGGCCTCCTGCGCCTCCTCAGCGAGGCGGTCGGGCCCGGCGTCTGGCTCCGCCTCATGTACGCCTACCCGAGCCGCGTGACTCCCGAGTTGATCGAAACCATGGCCGCGCTCCCCAACGTGGTCCACTACCTGGATGTCCCGCTGCAACACGGCTCCGAGGCCGTCCTGCGCCGCATGAAGCGCCCGCACAACCTGGAGAAGGTGCATGGCTTCATCGCCGCACTCCGCGCCGCCATGCCCGATATCGTCCTCCGCACGTCCTTCATCGCCGGCTTTCCTGGTGAAACAGATGCCGAGTTTCAGGAACTTCTCGAGTTCGCGAAGGCCGTCCGCTTTGACCACGCCGGCTGCTTCACCTACTCGCTCCAGCAATGGACCGGCGCCTTCGATATGAGTGACCAGGTAGTCGATGAAGTGAAACACGAGCGCCGCGACCGCTTCATGCGCCAGCAACAGGAGATCGCGGCGAAACAGTCGAAGCGTTTCGTTGGCCGCACCCTCCCGATGCTCGTCGAAGGCACGGGCGAAGACGAGGACGGCGCGAAGGTCGTCGCCGGCCGCACCTACCGCGAAGCCCCGGAGGTCGACGGCCTCGTCTTCGCCCGCGGTATCGCAACCCCAGGCGAACGCGTCATGGTGCACATCGAACAGTCCGCCGATTACGACCTCTTTGGCGCAATCGTGGCCCCCGGGCGCCGGTCACCGGCTCCCCAACGCGGGCAACGCGCGCGTAACATCCGCGCGCTATCCTAGAGCGGGGATTGCCCCGGAGCCGCATATGAACGAGTCCGCCAGCTACGTCATCTCCGCCTGCCGCGAAAACAAGGTCAAGTTCATCCGGCTCTGGTTCACCGATATCGTCGGCGCGCTCAAGAGCTTCGCCATCACCGTCGAAGAACTCGAAAAAGCACTCGACGAAGGCATGGGCTTCGACGGTTCCAGCATCGAAGGCTTCGCCCGCATCGATGAGTCCGACATGGTCGCCATGCCCGACCCCACCACCTTCCAACTCATCCCCTGGCGGCCCAAGGAGCCCGGCGTTGCCCGCATGTTCTGCGATGTCTATCGCCCCGATGGCCGCCCCTTCGAAGGTGACCCGCGCTTCGTCCTCCGCCAGCAGCTCAAACGCTCCGCCGACCTCGGCTACACCTTCTACGTCAGCCCCGAACTCGAATACTTCTACTTCAAGGACTCAAAGAGCACTGAGCCGCTCGATCACGGCGGCTACTTCGACCAGACCGCCGATGCCGCCAGTGATCTGCGCCGCGAAACCGTCCTCGCTCTCCAGGCCATGGGCATCGAAGTCGAGTACAGCCACCACGAAGTCGCCCCCAGCCAGCACGAAATCGCGCTCCGATACGTAGACGCGCTGACCATGGCCGACAACGCCATGACCTATCGGCTCGTGGTCAAAGAGGTCGCTCTGGCAAATGGCGTCTACGCCACCTTCATGCCCAAGCCCGTCGCCAATTGGAACGGCAGCGGCATGCACGTCCACCAGTCGCTCTTCAAGGGTGAACGCAACTCCTTCTTCGACGCTGAGGATCCCTACCATCTCAGCGCAGTCGCAAGAGGCTACATCGCCGGGCTGCTCCACAACTCGCGCGCGATCACCCTCGTGACCAACCAGTGGGTCAACAGCTACAAGCGCCTCCTCCCGGGCTTCGAAGCGCCGGTCTACCTCAGTTGGGCGCGCCGCAACCGCAGCGATCTCATCCGCATCCCCGAATACCAGCCGGGCAAGGAGATCCACACCCGGATCGAGTACCGCTCACCCGACGGCGCCTGTAACCCCTACCTCGCCTTCGCCGTCATGCTCGCGGCTGGCCTGGATGGCATCGAAAACGAACGCTCGCTGCCGGCCCCGGTCGAAGAGAACGTCTTCGAAATGTCCGCCGCCGAGCGCTCCAACCGCGGCATTGAAATGCTCCCGGGCAGCCTCATCGAGGCGATCGAAGTCGCCGAAAGCTCAACCTTCCTCCGCTCCGCCCTCGGCGACCACGTCTTCGAAAGCCTGATCGCCAACAAGAAGATCGAGTGGGAGCGCTACCGCCGCCACATCACCGACTTCGAACTCACCGAATACCTCCCCATCCTCTAGCCACCTCCCTCGCCACGCGCGACAGTACCGCGACCGGCAGGAAGCGGCGCAACGTAACTTCGGCCCTCTCCTCCCTCGCCGAGCCGCGACCGCAAGGGAGCGCCCCGCCGCTGCTCTGCCCTGCGAGAGCCACGCGCAACAGTACCGCGACCGGCAGGGAGCGGCGCCGCGTTACTTCGGTTATCGTCCTACCCCGCGAAAAACGCCCCCGCCACCGCGGCGAACCGCTCCGGCTGCTCCAGGTTCGCCAGGTGCCCCGCGTCCTCAATCGACTTCACCTTCACCGGCCGCTTCATCGCCTCTTCCCAGATCGGTCCGTACGCCGGCGGGATCACCTTGTCGCGCGCTGCCGTCACCACCAGCGTTGGCGCCTTGATCCGTGGCAGATGCTTGATCACCCCGGTATCGGGCACCGGCCAGAGGAACTTCGCCGCTGCCTTCAGGTCCTTCATCTCCTGCACGTAGTTCTCCAGCATGTCGGCCTGGCCATCCTTCAGGATGAGCGCATGCCGCCGCGATGGCTCCGCCAGCAGCACCGCCGTCGCCGACATTGGGGGCTGTGCGAACGGGTCTTCGCCGCCCGCCGCCTCGGTCCAGATCCCGATCGGCGTCGCAAGCACAAGGCTACGTACCCGGTCCGGCATGATCGCCGCCAGTTCCGCACCAATCCACGCCCCAATCGAATGGCCCAGCACGTGCGCTGACTCCACCCCCACCGCGTCGAGGAAGTCGGCATAGTGCAGCACCAGGTCGAGCCCCGAATCCAGCGCGTCCAGGCCCTCGGTGGGTCCCCACCCAGGGTGGTACGGCGCGATAACGTCGTAGCGTCCCGCCAGCTCATCCATCGCGGGTTCCCAGCCTTGCATTCCGGCGATGTGGTGTAGGTACAGCAGGGGCTCGCCCTTCCCTGCACGGTAGTACCGGACTGGTGCTCCACCGGGGTGCAACGTAACCGCTTGAAGTTCTGGCGCCCTCATCTTCGGGCTCCTATGCCGTCACGCGGCCGCGTATCGGCCGCGGATCTGCCATCTGGTTCTGCGGCAGCGGCTTGGGTGACCACTGGTCTTCGTAATCGGCCCACAGGTGCCGCAGGCGTGGCATCACGCGCTCCGCGAACAGGCGGGTGCTCTTCTCGCACTTATCGCGGGGCATATCGCCGATGTGCATCAGCGTGAATATGTGCCCGATCCGCAGCGTCTTGATCAGGTGCTCCATCTGCTCCGTCACCTGGTCCGGGTCGCCCGAAATCAGGAACCCCTCGTCCACGCATTGCGCGTAGCTCTTCCCCACCGCACCTCCCGAACTCACCCCGCCCACCTGCGACTTCAACCCCGCCCTGATCGTCGCCTCGGTACGGTAGCCGGGCGCATCCGCGAACCCCGGGTACACATGCAGGCATCGTTCGAAGAAGTACTGCGCGTGCTGGAAGTAGCTGTCCTCCGCCTCCGAGTCGCTGTCCGCGACGATGATCTGCTGCGCGAACGATGCCTGGTACGGGTTGAACGGCTTCCCCAGTGCCTCAACCCGCTCGTGGAAACCGTCCATCAGCTGCTGGCCGCGTTTGTACCCGCTGAAGCTCAGGTAGCTGTAGTTGTATTGGTTCTCCGCGCAGAAGTCCCACGTCTCCACCGATCCGCCGCCCGGGATCCAGATCGGTGGGTGCGGCTTCTGGATCGGCCGTGGCCACACGTTCACGTAGCGCAGCTTGTTGAACTTCCCATTCCACGTGAACACGTCCGGGTCCGCCCACGCCCGCAGGATCAGGTCGTGGTTCTCCTGGTACCGCTCGCGCAGCGTCGCCGGGTTCGAACCGAAGGCATAGTTCGTGTCCATTGAGGTGCCCACGGGGAACCCGGCGATCAGGCGCCCACCCGAGATGACATCGAGCATCGCCATCTCTTCAGCCACTCGGGTAGGCGGGTTGTACAGGGCGATCGACTGCCCCAGCAGCACGATGCTCACGTTGCGAGTCCGCCTTGCAAGCGTCGCCGCCATGATCGCCGGGGAAGGCATCAGCCCGTACGCGTTCGCGTGATGTTCGTTCACGCCGACGCCGTCGAAACCCAGTTCGGCCGCGAACTCCAGCAGGTCCAGGTAGTCGTTGTAGATTGCGTGCCCTTTGATCGGGTCATAGAGCCGTGAATCGACATCCACCCACACGCTGTGGTGCTTCTCCCGGAAGTCCTCCGGGAGATACGGATACGGCATCAGGTTAAACCAGTGGAATTTCATCGTTGCCTCGCCCGCGTTCTGCTGTGCCCGAGGCTACAGGCGGCTCCAGGGCGTTGGCATGGCCGAACGTCCCTCCAGGCGGGGCCGTTCGGCCAGCCCGGCTACGCTACCGCCGCGGACCTCCGCCGAGGCCGCCCATCGGCTCCAACTTCGTCATGTCGATGTCCAGCAGCGTCGGCCCATCAGTCGCAACCGCGCGCCCAAACGCATCGCGGAAGCTTTCCACGCCCTCCACCCGCTCGCCCTTCATCCCCATCCCCTTCGCTACCATCGCGAAGTCCGGTGTGGCGAGGTCAACGCCGTTCTGCCGCCCGTCGAACGTACGCGATTGGATCGCCCGCAACACGCCATACCCACCGTCGTTGAATACGCAGACAACGAGCGGAAGGTTGTACTGCACCGCCGTCGCCAGTTCCCCGATGTTCAACATGAAGCCGCCGTCGCCCTGGATAAGCGCCGTTTTCCTCCGGTTCCCTATCGCCGCCCCGATCGCCAGCGGCAGCCCCGGCCCGATCGATGCCGAAGTCGGGTTCAGTGACGTCCGCGGCGAAAGGATCGGGAACAGCCGGTTTCCCCACAGGTACGCCGGCACCGTCGCGTCCCGCACGATGTTCGCGTCGCGGGGGAGTGCTTCTCGCATGGCGTCCATGATCGCTTCGTAGTCCGGTCCTATCTCGCGGCGGATCTGCGCCCGCATCGCGTCCCGCGTCTCCAGCGCCCGCTCGGCGAAGTCCGGCTCGGCATTCTTACCTTCGAGGCCGCGCAAGATGCCCGCCAGCCCCAGCCGCGCGTCCCCCACGATCGGGATCGCCG
>Ga0315281_10004270_pt1 | contig 20770 bp, 20 predicted proteins | sample YL17G07_0_MG_FD_204540 | JGI IMG/M metagenome (GOLD analysis project Ga0315281, IMG submission 204540) | Sediment microbial communities from Yellowstone Lake, YNP, Wyoming, USA - YL17G07_0 | ecosystem: Environmental > Aquatic > Freshwater > Lake > Sediment | place: USA: Wyoming | collected...
TGGAATGGACCTGGAAGATCTCCAGCCGTCCTTTCTTGTCGGGAATCCCGATCTCGATCTCCCGGTCAAAACGCCCGCCACGCCGGAGAGCAGGATCGATGGAGTCCGGCAGGTTGGTTGCCGCTATCACAATTACCTGCCCCCGGCCCTTGAGACCGTCCATAAGAGAGAGGAGCTGGGCAACCACGCGACGTTCCACCTCGCCCTGGACTTCCGCACGTTTTGGGGCTATCGAATCGATCTCATCGATAAAAATTATCGCAGGCGCATTCTGTTCTGCTTCTTCAAATTTTCCCCTTAACCCTTTCTCGCTTTCGCCATAATATTTGCTCATGATCTCCGGGCCGGAGAGTGAGATAAAGTGAGCATCCACCTCATTTGCAACTGCTTTTGCAATCAGGGTCTTGCCGGTCCCGGGGGGACCGTAAAGGAGTACTCCCTTGGGAGGCTGAATTCCCAGCCTTTCAAAGATCTCCGGGTGCCGCAGCGGGAGCTCGATCATTTCGCGGACGAGCTGCAGTTCGCGTCCGAGACCTCCGATATCCTCGTAGTGGATATCCGAGATCTCCTTCTTCCCCTCTTCAGCTTTGTAGGGTTCCTCCTTGAGTTCAATTTCGGTCTCATCGGTGACAATTGCAATCCCTTTGGGCAGGACTTTGGCAATCACCAGCGTAATGGAATTTCCGATCACATCTATCCGCTGTGTCTGGCCTTCAAACACCGCCCGTCCGCGCAGGAGACGGGACAGGTACTGTTCCCCGCCCACAAGGCGGATTGGCTGGGTCGGCTGGATCACCACCTTCCTGGCATATTCCGCCTCGGATTTCCGTATCCTGACTTTTTCATCGATCCCGGTACTCAGGTTGCTCCGTATATTCCCGTCAATACGGAGAATACTGTAACCTGTATCCTGCTGGAAACCTGGCCAGACAATGGCGGCCGCTTTCTTCTTGCCCAGGATCTCGATTACATCTCCAGAGACGAGACCGAGTTTTTTCATCACTTCGATACTTACTCGTGCTATGCCACGTCCCGCATCTTCGTGAGACGCCTCCTTTACCGTAACTTCTGTAAAATCTTTCTCGGTCATCGTAAATCCCCCTGACAGGTCAGGTTTACCATAGGTTAGTGTTTAATTAGTACATATATATGTGGTACAGCGGTTCTGATAACATGACGGGACTTCGGCGTTTTCAAAATGGAGTGATAAATGACAGGACTTGTTGGTAAAGATCGAAATAAAATTATTAAAAAAATCCATAAAATTTGGCAATTATTAAAAGAATAATTATCAGTAATATTGTCGATCCAATGAGACTCTCTTTTCTTTTGCTATATTCTCGGTAATTTGATCTCCAGTAGTTTTTATCTTGTTTATCTATTGCTTTCATAGGTGGGAGATTGGTTTTAGGTATTGCTGGATGTTTATTGATTTCATATGCAACCTCCCTCCGTTGTCCAATTTGTGCCCTATCAATATCATCCATAAATATAATTCAATTAGCCTCTCAATATAATTATTTTCGCATAAGAGGTTCTGTTGCTTGGAGGGACTTAAATGAAAAAAGAAGCACAGTGTTGCATCAGGGACTTAGGAGTGATGCAAGGTGATATATTATAATCTGAAAAAATGATTATTGTGTTCATGGGGCTTATTGACAAGATTGTTGATGGAATCAAAGAGGAAATTTCTGACGAACCAGAATGGAAAGGTCATCGATTTGAAAAATATGTTGAGAACTTATTTGATCCCAAATATTTCTCGCTTGTAGAAAAAACGCATTCTTATCGTGCGAACCAGGAACGGTATGTCGAAAGTTCTATGAATTTCGATTTTATCTGGAGATATATCCCAACCCGAAAGGAATTTGCTGTCGAGCCAAAATACCGCTCTCATCTCAATAAGGACAAGATGCTTCCAGTTTGTAGAGCGGAACAGTTACAGAGATACAAGGATTTTGCAACCAAGAGAGGAATCCCTTATTTTATCGTGATCGGTCTTGCCGGAGATGATAATGAACCAAGGAGTATGTTTTGCATTCCATTGAATGAAGTTAAGTATCCCGATCTTTATCCCAGTATTTTCAAGAATTTTGAAAGGAATCCGAAATCAAAGTTCTTCTGGAAAGAGGGTGTGCTGAAGTAAAAAAATTCAAAAATGGTGAAGAAAAATCAATTTTATTTGTGTTTTTTTGTCCCTTTGAAAATATTTTGTTCCGGGATTTTGAATACCTCTGATTTTCCTTTGACGAGATCAAGGAACATGCATTTGTGATTTTCAGGAAGCTTGTGATCTTCACAGACTCGCTGACCACAGTATGAACAGGTAAATGGTATCCCATCCTTATCAGGATAATAGATCCGAAAATCAACAGGGACAATCGCAGATCCATCGGTCCAGATCGTCGATATTAGGTTGATACCATGTACGACCCGATGGTGCTTCCCACTCCAGTGCCGGGTTACCATGTCGATCTGATGAGAATAGGGTTTGTCCAAAGTGCTGTCGTCAATTACCAGTACACCTTTGTCATGTTTGACCATCCGTTTTGCTTCGTTATACAGCGCCTCCGTATGGTGAGGCTGCCTCTCTAATAACCGCTTGACGGAATCATGGGCAATTGTTTCTGTTTCGTTGGGCAAGCACCGGGATGCTTCCGAGCATGTACACGCTTGATACGTCGATATGAGAAAGTTGACAAAATCGCTGCTCGTGCATTTCGGGGGATTCACACTCGTTCGATCTCCATTCCGGGTTTGTATAGCCCTCAATGGGTTGTCTTAGTTCTTAGATCTTTCGGTCGGAACCAAGTGCGTAAGTCCTAGTTATGCTCGAATTTTCCCAAAACTCTCTCTCTACTTTCGCCAATATCGATTGTAACCATATGATCTGTCGCTAAAATGATACACTCTTCCTCACCCTCAGTTGCAATGGCCGCAATACAAATTGTCAATGGATTCCCCTCATATTTCCAATAGTGCGGTAAGATAATATTATTTCTCCAAGAAGTCCCGCAATTTATCACTTGTTTGTTTTTTACTTCGAGTACCGTCATATTATTAGACCGTTTATGAGTTTGCTTCGGATCCGACAATTGCTTGATGTGGGTTTATTGACGACATAATTTGATCTTGTCTGTTATTTGTCGAGTCTGTGCCAGTTTTTCTTATTTTTTCACGTAATTTAAAGGCATCATTGAAATTTTTCGCATTCACAAATTTATCCACTAACCCTCTATAGGGTGGGAAGGCTCCACCAAATCCGATTACTCTTCTTGCATCTGCAACCATCTCTAACTGGTTGGGGATCCATTTGGGTGAAATGAAATCGTTCTTTTTCAATGAATTCAGAGGTTCATATCTCATCGGATAAGATGCGCAACCCATTTCTGAAATATCTCTGATAATTCCATAGAAGCTTTCAGGAGTATCGGCATATGGATACTCCTGGCTGTAAAAATTATATAAAACATAAAAAAGAATTTCTTTTTTCCTTACACCTTGTTCATAGAGTAATTGGACTGCATTATGGGCAGATTTTTTTTCGCCGATATGATCATATGCCATTCTTATAGTATCCATTTTTAATTCGGCAATCATCGCAGCTTTTTCTTCATCAATTAATCTTGCATCGAGACCTTGATTGAAATCGATTTTCAATCCAGTTTCTAAAAGTTGTTCGAGTATTGATTTCCATTTTGGGGATGCAAAGAAATTATTATCCCATAAAATGACCTTTTTATGATCTTTATAAATATGGTATCTAACATCATCGATAGCGGGTTTAATCTTTCCTTCAATCTTTGGTACGATACAGAAAGGGCAATTCCGAATGCATCCACGAGACGAAAAAACAATTGAGCTATCCCAATTATTCCATTTTTCTGAACTCTTCAATATATCATATGCTGGCATGTATTTGTCTGCGTCATAATGCAGGCCTTGATGAACGTTGACAAATGGATAACTTGAACAAATTCTTTCCGGCATTATTGAGGTATAGATACCACCAACCGTCATTTTTGCATCGGGGATTAAATTGTGATAATACTCTATTGCCTCATGAACTGGTTTCCAAGCATATGTAAAAAGAGAAGTAATTTCAATTTTATCCGCATTAAAATCTAAATTCTCATCCAGTCCCCTTACTAATTTAACATCACAGGCACGAGACCGGTAATATGAAGCTAATTTTAGTAAACCTAATGGGGGATATTTTGTATAATATGACGGTTCCACTAGCAGGATTTTCATATATCCAAATTGTTTTTATAGTACAAAATGTTTCCGCAATAATTGCCCTATAGGATCCGCAGACAAAATTTGGGGGGATCCCTTAATTATTCTGGTGTTTCAAGTGGGTTGTATTTTTCAGCATTTTCGACGAAACGATAGGCCAAATTTACTGTTAGGGCAATTTCATCGACTATATCATATTTTTCTTCTTCAGAAGCTTTTTCCCACCATTCAAAGGATTCCTCCCCCTCCTCGTGTTTGGGAATATTTACCAAAAGTTCCTGTAATGCGTAAAGCATTACCCCAAAATGCAGATTCCGGTTTAACCTTATCTTCTTTGTCGATTTGTCTGGATTAGAGTTAAGGCTCGGATCTATGGTTAATTTTGGACCTCCAGCATTGGTTGTAACTGTTCCCCACCCAAATGATTCCTGTGTCAATTCTTTGAAACCATTTATCTTCGATTGTGTTTTTATTTTTAAAAGATCTTTAACCGAGTCCATCACGTTAATTTCTAATTTTCCAAATGGCTTCTTTGTAAGTTTCTGTAATTGTTTTCTTACAGCAGGTTTACACCGTTGGATTGTCTCATCGGTATGTTGTCTTCTGAGTCTCAATTGTTCAGATCTGTTATCTTGTAAACATTTCTCAATTTTAGCTTCTATTGCACCAATAGCAGTTGATTGAATTTTTTCAGATTCGTTTTTAATCGAAGCAATAATACCTTTGAACGATGGGTCTGGTGGCGGATTGCGTGTATCCGAAATACTCTTTTTTGCGTCAGCCAGTGCCTTTATTGCACTTTGGGTTTTGTCTTTATCAATGGCTTTTTCCGCAGTCTGTAATTTTTTCATGGGTAATTTTGCGGATTTAAAACGGTTTAGATTCTGGAAATCATTGAAATATATTGCAATTGAATCGATAAATTCTCGAACAGGTCCACTATTATATTCAAATCCATCTCTCGGTGCATTTTCATAGATTTCATCTGAAATGACATGGATCTCCCCATACTGCCAGCGACTATATGATCCGGTATAATATGTTCTAAATAAGTTCTCATTTCCGATAGTGAAACCTTTCTTTTTGATCAAAATACCTGCATCCGGCCATTCTCTTTGATCATTTGTTCTCGATGTTAAAAACCACCCAATAGCAACCAACTTATCATCGACAGAAAAAGGTTTTATCGTGATTTCTTCATCAAAAATATCACTTTTATTTGGGGGACGGTAAATCTTTCCGCCTTGAAATTCGACGTTAATACTTGGAAAAATTACATTATATTGATCTAGTATTTTCTCAATTTTTTTATCATAAGAAAACACTTTGGGGTTAAATGGTACAGGAACAGTCTTAGCTAAAAATTCCTCAATTTTATTTTCAGTAAATGAACCCCGTTGAGGATATAAAATGGATTCTAACCGAATTATTGTATAGTGATCATTGCTTAATGATTCGCCTTTCCCTAAGGGTAATTCTTCATATTCTTTAACTGCCTCATTCAATACTTCAACTGCGTCACGATTTGAACGTGAATTGTTGCGGATATAATTGCTATCAATTTCAATTCTTAAAGGTTTATGATCTCTCGCTTTTGTTACAATTACTAATTTCTCAGCTGCCGAAATACCACTCCATATACCTATTCCTCTCCATCCCACATCGGCCCCGCCCTTGTCCGAAATACCGATTTTTAAAGATTTATCAAGTTTCTGTACTTCCATCCCCGTCCCATCATCTTTAATGATCAAATCTTGGTTTCCGTTTTCAAAATAAATTTTAACATTTTTTGCTTTCGAATCGACGCTGTTTTGCACGTATTCTCTTAAACAATTTATATTGTCACCATAGAGTCCATCGGTAATAATTTCAAGTGTTCGAGATCCAAAAGTTGACTCCCCAAACTCAATTCGTCCCATAGTCTAGTATCCCCGTGTATAATAGGCAATAATAAAAATTATTACAATATTTAACTATCCCCTCAAAAAACTAGTCTACAATAAAGTCACGTCGCGCACCATCACTGGTGCATCTGCCGGAAGTCACTAAGACGCACCAGAACCAAGGAGGTAAATTAGTTGTCGAAATGAAAAAAAAATAACGATTATTTTTCTGGTTCTATTTTTGGTTCTGACGAGATAAGTAGTGTGTCAAACCTCTCAAGAAGTTTTGTATAAATTGCTACCTCATTTTTCATTACTTCTTTTATACCCGAATCTAGCAATTTTTTCGTATCATTATCAGCAGGCCAATATGCAACCTTTCCATTTTCTGTGAGATGCATTACATACAGATCGGTATCTGGACCAACTCCTCCGACCCGCTCGGCTACTTTTTTCGAGGTGTACACACGGTGTAAAACATACCGCCAATTCGAATCTGGAGTGTATATATATTTAGTAAATTCCGGGAATGCTGTCGATTTTCCCCCACCGATTATAGCGAATCCTTCAATATCAGAAGATACATATTGCCCATTCTGAACTACCGTGTATATATGGGGTTTTGTGTCAATCCCAAACACTAAAAATTCTACATGGAAATTATAATTGTAAGCTTCAAATTCTTTTAGATCGTCTGTTAAGATTTCAATATGTTCCCTCGAAAGATCCCTTGATTTTTCTATATAAGAATCGTAAGATAGTCCATGCGGCGAAAGAACAAAACGTTCACGTTCTGTATCTAATTTCTGCTTGCATTCTTTAGAGAGCAATTCCGCAATTTGTTCAATAGTTAGTTTTTCTTCGGGATTGTTTTTCAAATTAATATTTAATTTATCAATAGATTTTGTGATTATATCATTACCTACTAAAGCATTATCCGTCGAAATCATTACCCAACAATAATTAGTTAAAGCCCTGATTTTTCCAACGCCACTAGTATAACTAATCCAATCTGTTGATACTTCCCTATCGGCAGCGAGAACTATTTTTGGGTAAGGTGTATTTGCCTCGGCAATTGCAGCAATACAAACAGTCATAAGTTTTTCCCTATTCACCTTCTTTTGTATTCTGCGCTTTTTATTTTTCCTGTTTGCGCGAATACTTGTAAAAGTCCCGCCACTTATCACTCGCTTGTTTTTTGCTTTGAGTCCCGTCATCTTATCAGAACCGGTAAAGCCGATTACCTGAAAATGCAATTTTAATTAATGCTGCTTAAAAATCGATTACTCACCCGGTAACGTGGAGCTGAAATATGTTCCCTCGTATGATCATAGGATAATTCAGGTATTCAAATCCAGTTTTGTTAACCCAAATCAACTTTACTTGTTAACTTAACAAGCCAGATTTAGTCCAGAATCTAAAAACCGAGCCTTTATCTTGTCTTTACGGCAACGGGTAAGATATGAGTATTGTTACAGATGCCAGGAATGGCATCGTCACAGAAGAGATGAAGTTTGTTGCAGCGCAGGAAGGAGTCACCGAAGACTTCGTCCGGCGCGGGGTAGCAGAAGGACATATCGTCATCCCCGTTTCGCCGTATCGCAAAGTCAAACTATGCGGTATTGGTGAAGGACTTCGCACCAAGGTCAATGCCTCCATCGGAACTTCCACGGATATTGTTGATATCCCCCAGGAACTGGAAAAAGCACGGCAGGCAGAACTTGCCGGGGCCGATACCTTAATGGAACTTTCGACCGGCGGGGATTTCATCGAGATCCGAAAGCAGGTTATTGCCAATACAACACTCTCTGTCGGCTGCGTTCCTCTGTACCAGGCATTCATTGAAGCGGCACTCAAAGATGGGGCTGTCGTCAACATGAAAGAAGATGACCTGTTCCGTATCACTGCCGAACAGGCAAAACTCGGCACCAACTTCATGGCGATCCACACAGGAATCAACTGGGAGACCGTCAAGCGTCTCAGGAACCAGGGGCGGCATGCGGGTCTCGTATCCCGTGGCGGGGCATTCATGACTGCGTGGATGCTCCACAATGAAAAAGAGAACCCCCTGTATTCCGAATTCGATTACCTGCTCGAGATCATGAAGGAGCACGAGGTAACTCTCTCGATGGGCAATGGCATGCGGGCAGGAGCGGTTCATGATGCCACCGATCGTGCCGCCGTCCAGGAACTTCTTATCAATGCCGAACTTGCGGACAAGGCGCATAAAGAGGGCGTCCAGGTGATTGTCGAAGGACCCGGACACGTCCCCATTGATGAAATTGCCGCAAATGTCACTCTCATGAAACGCGTCACCAACAACAAGCCGTTCTACATGCTCGGCCCAATCGTCACGGACATAGCCCCGGGGTATGATGACCGTGTCGCCGCTATTGGTGCAGCGATCTCCTCCTCATTAGGTGCGGATTTTATCTGTTATGTAACTCCTGCTGAACATCTTGCACTCCCGACACCTGAGGAGGTCTATGAAGGTGTCATCAGCTCACGAATTGCTGCGCATGTCGGGGATATGATCAAGCTTAAAAAGACCCGTGAGGCAGACCTCGAGATGGGGCACGCACGACGGGAACTTGACTGGGAACGCCAGTTTGCTGTCGCAATGAACCCCTCAAGGGCACGAGCAATCCGGAATGAGAGGATGCCTGCAGATACCGACGGTTGCACCATGTGCGGTGACTACTGTGCGATAAAAATAGTCAACCGGTATTTCCAGTTTTAACCGGGCATATCACTTTTTTTTGCCGTTATCTGGTCATCAGTTCTCGAACACCATCAGAATTTTCAAACGGATCGTACGTATTACCTTTCGGGAAAATACAGGTAAACACATCCACTCCTGATTTATTCTATAATCACAGCTCAATATCATCATATAATTTCGGTACTAAAATAATCCGGCACGGTGATCCTATCAAACTGAATTTTGGGGGGTTTGTTCCGCTCTCAACAGTAGACTGGAGGGGCAGATCGGTCTGCACGGTATTTTTCCGGGGATGTCCTGTCCGCTGCACGTACTGCCAGAACTCTGCCCTCCTTTCCGGGACCGATGAAAGGGAAACAGACGAGATCATTGCGATGATCCGTGGATCGCTGTTTGCTATCAGCGGAGTGGTCTTTTCCGGAGGTGAACCAACGCTGCAAAAGGAAGCATTGATCGAACTTGCCCGGAGTTCAAAGGAGATGGGACTTGCTGTCGGTGTCCAGACGAATGGTGTCTGCCCGGATACACTGGACGCACTGATTGGTGAAGGAATTGTAGATCGCATAGCGCTTGATATCAAGGCGCGCTGGGCACGGTATAATAACCTCCTCAGGGGAAATTATGTCAGCCACGTCAAGAGATCACTTGCACTCTGCAAAGATGCTCATAAGAAGGGACAGTTGCCTGAATTTGAAGTGGTAATTACCCTGTTCCGCGGGTATGATGATGAAGTGCCCGTCATCGCACGAGAGGCCGGAGATGTGGATATTGTCCTGCAGCAGGGAGTAACCGGAGAGGTTCTCCCCCTGTCTGAGACAGAAATGAAAAAAATTGCCGATTCGCTGGTGCGGGGCGTAAAGATCCGGACGCGTGAAGGAGGTGAAATTGTTTATGAAGGTGATCGGAGTCGTCGGGCTTCCCGCAAGCGGTAAAGGAGAATTTGCGAGGATAGCCTCGGATATGGGTATACCCGTCATCGTCATGGGGGATATGATCCGGAACGCGGTGAAAGCGGCAGGACTGGAACCAACGGATACCAATTTCGGATCCACGGCAAACAGGCTCAGAGCCGAACGAGGCATGGACGCGATCGGGCAGCTCTGCGTCCCGGAAGTCGGGCAGCAGACGGCTCCGCTCGTCTTAATCGATGGCATCAGGGGAGACTCCGAAGTGAACCTGTTCCGCAAAGTTTTCCCCGGGTTCACACTCATCAGGATCGATTCCTCGTTCGAGAACCGGTTGTCCCGGGTTGTAGCACGCGGCCGTTCGGATGATTTCCAGACCGCGGGCGAACTCCACCACCGGGACGAACGGGAGCTTGGATGGGGTCTTGGCAAGGCCCTGAAACAGGCAAATGTGCAGGTAGAGAACAACGGTACCCTCGATGAATTTTCGGCGGCCGTGCACAAACTCCTCAACGAGATCCGGAGCGATCCATGACCCTTACACCCTATTTTTCCTCCTCTGCAAAAGTCTGGGAAGATATCGCATGGGTATACGGTATCGAGGAGGCGGGATATGCAGGCTGGGAAATAGTATGCGACGGGAACTACCGGCTCGACAACCCCTCCTGTTTTTCAAGAATCGAAGAAGTTATTGCAGGGACCGGGCTTAAAATAACCGTTCATGCGCCGTATGGTGACCTGAACCTTGCCACATTAAATGATCCAATCTGGCATGAATCCATACGCCAGATCTGCACCTGTATTGAACATGCATCAGCGCTCACCGACCGGGTTACCATCCACCCCGGTTACCTGTCCCCCGTCGGTAAGCTGATGCCCCAGAAGGTCTGGGATCTCCAGAAGGAAGCGCTCCGGCAGATTGGGAAATATGCGCAGGAGCACTCGGTTCTCGCCTGTCTTGAGAATATGATCGGGATTAAGGAATTCCTCTGCCGGGTTCCTGATGAGCTCATCGGTATGACAGAGGGAATTGAGGGGATTGGTATGACCTTTGATTTCGGGCATGCAAACACTATCGGAAAAGTGAACGATTTTTTACAGCATGTAAAAAAAGCCCATCATATTCACGTTCATGATAATAAGGGCATGTCGGACGAACACCTCGCACTCGGTGATGGAAATATCCCGTGGATTACAGTCGGAAAGACGATTGCCGCCCGGTACAGCGGAGTAGTGGTTATTGAGGGACGGTCTATCGAAGAGGCAAAGAAAAGCCTCGCGGTCTTCAGGAAGTGTTTTCTATGAGCGGTGAAACGCTCCATGTATACTTCCTCGGCACGGCCGGGGCGCTCCCGACTCCTGTGCGTAACCCGCCCTGTATCATGATCAGGCGAGGTTCTGATACGCTTCTTTTTGACTGCGGTGAAGGTGCCCAGCAGCAGATGATGCGTTCGCGATGCGGCTTTATCGTGAATGCAGTATTTATTTCGCACTGGCATGCCGACCACTTTCTCGGCCTCTTCGGGCTCGTTCAGACCATGTCATTCAACGGGAGGACCGAGCCACTTACCATCTATGGTCCCGAATGGGTGCATGAATTTGTGACGATACTCCGGCAGGTGGCACGGTTTAACCTGAAATTTTCCCTGGAATCGGTTGAACTGGTACAGGGTTCCTGGGTACGGTTTGACGGTTACACTGTTACTGCATTTGCGGCAAAACACGGGCTTCCTGCGCTTGGTTATATTTTAGAAGAAGACCCCCGGCCGGGAAGGTTCAACCGCGACAGGGCAATTGAGCTTGGAGTCCCCCCGGGCCCGCTTTTCGGGAGGTTGCAGCGGGGAGAGACTATACGGTTGGGAACAGGTGACGAAATCCATGAGATCCGGCCTGAACAGGTCATGGGCATTTCGCGGCCGGGTCGCAAGATTGTTTATACCGGAGATACCCGGGCGAATTATACAAGCATCAGGGATATCGCCAGCGATGCCGATATCCTCATCCATGATGCAACCTATGATGAGTCTGAAGCAGAGCGGGGAGCAGAGTTTTATCATGCAACTGCTGCACAAGCCGGAGAAGCAGCATCTTTTCTCAATGCTCGGATTCTTGTTCTTGTCCATACCAGTTCTCGCTACCCGGATGCACAGGCACATATCGGTGATGCAAAGAAAAAATTTTCAGGTTCTGTCATCGCACCCGATGATCTGGATATGGTTGAAGTCGGATTCCGGGATGAGATTTGACCGGATTCCAAAAATATTACCAATCTTCTTTAAACAAGAGAGAATTGCCCGGGGCCTGTCTTTGCTACAGAGACGTGGCCTCGAACTCCCCCAACGGGGAATGCCTGATACCATGAACTTAAACGTCACTACACCCAATGATAACCCATCAGCTTTGGTTCGTTATGCAACGTTGCCCATGGCAATTTAGCAACAATGCAGGCAACAGATACGCTTCGCTGTGTGTGGTGAGAAAAAAACTATGGAAAATAATGATGTCATCGTCTATCGGCTGGGTGCAGGATGCGACCTTTCCGATGTCGAAGAAGGAAAGATATACCAGGCAAAAGTTCAGGGTTTTGCAACGTTTGGGATGTTTGCCCAGCTCAATGACCGGATCAAAGGACTTGTGCACAAAAGCAATATCAAGGCAGAACACAAGGAACGCGATCCTATCCTTGTCAGGGTTCGCCAGATCCGCCCGAATGGCAATATTGATCTGGAAGAAGTCCTTGTCCAGGTATACCAGGTACAGACTATCGACCGCAGGTCCACGACCGTAAACATTGCTGACCTGACCAACAAAGTGGGAAAGACCGTCGCAATCGAAGGCGAGATTGCCCAGATCAAACAGACGAGTGGGCCTACGATCTTTACCATAGTCGATGAAACCGGGACCCAGAATGCGGCTGCATTTGTAGAGGCGGGGGTCCGGGCATATCCGGAAGCCGAGCTGGATGACATCGTCAAGATTGTCGGTGAAGTGATGATGCGCAATAACCAGCTGCAGATAGAAGTCGATTCCCTGTCCATCCTTACGGACGCAGACGCAGTCACGGTGAAAGTACGGATAGAAAAAGCCCTGGACGCACGGTCCGAACCGGATGATATTCCGCTGCTCGTGCAAAGCGAGGTCATGGAAAAACTCCGCCCCGAGATGAAAAAAGTCGCAAAAATCATAAGAAAGGCGATCTTCACCTCACAGCCGATTATTTTGCGCCATCATGCCGATGCTGATGGGATCTGTTCGGCAGTGGCAATAGAACAGGCCGTCGTTTCTCTCATCAGGGAGAGCGGTGGTGACTTTGACGCGGATCACTTCCTTTTCAAACGTGCCCCTTCAAAGGCCCCGTTCTATGAGATTGAAGATATCACCCGCGATCTTGATTTCTCGTTAAAGGACCATATCCGGTATGGTCAGAAGATGCCGCTGGTTCTGCTGACTGACAACGGATCTACGGAGGAAGATGAACCCGCTTACAAGATCGCCAGCGTGTATGACATACCTTTCGTGGTGATCGACCATCACCATCCCGACGCGACAATAGATAAATACCTCAGAGCACATGTCAATCCCTACCACGTCGGGGGGGACTTCGGCATCACTGCAGGGATGCTTGGGACTGAAGTCGCCAGGCTGATCAACCCGAAAATTGAATCTCTCATCCGGCACCTCCCGGCAGTCGCCGGGGTTGGTGACAGGAGCGAAGCTTCCGAACGTTCCCTCTTCCTTGCCCTTGTCCGCGATCAGTACACCGAGGAGGCATGCAAGGATATCGCACTTGCCCTTGACTACGAGCAGTTCTGGCTCAGGTTCAATGACGGCAGGGAGATCGTCAAGGATATCCTGAACCTGACCGGGAACCCGGAACGCTACCGGAAACTTGTAGCGCTTCTTGTGGAGGGGGCAAACACCATGATTGAAGACCAGATGAGCGCCTGCATGCCTCATGTTGTCCCCAGAGTGCTCGGGAACGAAGCACACCTCTTCCTTATCGATGTTGAAATCCATGCTCACAAGTTTACGTTTCCCCCTCCCGGCAAGACTTCCGGTGAAGTTCACGACCGGCTCTGCAAACTGCACGCAGGCAAACCTGTAGTGACCATCGGTTTTGGCCCGGACTTTGCAGTGCTCCGGTCCCGTGGTGTGCTCATGAACATCCCCAGAATGGTACGGGACCTCAGAAATGAGATCCCCGGCGGCGGTATCAGTGGTGGCGGCCACCTTGTGGTGGGCAGCATCAAATTTGTTGAGGGCATGCGTGATGTGGTGCTCGAGGCTCTCATCAGCAAAATCGGGGAAGCACAGATACAAAAATGAAGAATTTGCCGTATTTTTTAAAAAAATCCGATGAAAATACCGCAAAAAGCCCTGAATGCGCATTAATCAGGTGCAGGAAATTCAGTGTAATCTGCGTGCCAGATACATTCTTTCCTGCCAGAATATTAGTGCAGTAAAGCAAAAATCACCTGTATATAACCTGAAGGATCAGATATATATATATACAAAATGATTTAAATGAGTTTTAAATGCTGAGGCATAACATGTCAACAACAAAAAAATTACGTGAAACGTATAACGAGACCCAGCACAAAATTGTTCAATACCTCAATTCGGGTATAACCAAGGGGAAACACTACTTTAAGTCAAAATATATTGCAAAAGAACTTGGTTTATCTCCAAAAGAGGTTGGAACAAATATGGCGATCCTTGCAGATATCTGTAAGGAACTCGACATAATCCGTTGGAGCTATTCGAACAGTACGACGTGGATGGTCACGCCGAGGGCGATTTAAGAATACCGCCCGCCATCATCTTTTTTATCATGGTAAAACTTCTTGAATTTGAATCCGAGATAGAATTTGTCGCTGATATCAATGATTACAAGGACTGCCTGATGTCCCAGGACCCGACACAGGATAACCCGAATACCCTGTGGTTTAACATTGATATCCCGAAAGGCCACGTACTGAAAGCCGGGGACCGTGTCCGGGTTACCGTGGAAAAGATCTGAACTCATTACCGGAACGGGTCTTTTAAAACCGCATCTATCCGGGGATCATTCTTTTTCTGCGTCCGGACTGCAACTACAGGTATTCTCTTTGACGAGCAGAAAAATTTCATCTCTTCATGCCCGCAGGAAATGATACATGAGGATGAAGAATTTCTTGTCGGTAAAAATTATACCAAGGTTTAAATCCCGGAGGATTTACATTTGATTAATGTTCGCGCATGTCAGGATACTTGCCTGCGAAATAGCTCTTCTGGCTCTTTTAATGTTTCTGTGCGGATGTATATCAACGAGCATTGGTGAGGTTGGTTACGCAAATGACGGGATTACAGCGAGTATTAATAATCCGGATGAACCTTCTGATGCATTCGTACAGGTCACGATATATCGTATAGCTGGTCTTTCGCAACAGGAATATTCAGTTGTCATGACATCAGCGAAACTGAACACAGGTGGCAATACGGTCCTGATCCCGGTAATACTTGCGCCAGGAAACTATAAACTCAAAATGTACCTTATCCAGAACGGCGAACGCAAAACTGCGGTTATCCGGGATATTGTGGTCTGAGTGCCGGACATCTGGTTAAGGGAGCTGATGGAAGCAGCCCGGGGGCAGACTCCTGCGGATACTGTGTTCAGAAACGCCCTGATTTTCAACCCCTTTATCTGTGGCTGGGAACCTGGCTCCCTTGCGGTTAAAGACGGGCTGGTTCTGGGTATCGGCAACTACACAGGAAGAACGGAATATGATCTCAGGGGCTCGTACATTATCCCGGGTCTGATCGATGCGCACGTCCATATTGAGAGCTCGCTCCTTGCGCCCCGCGAGTATGCCCGCATGGTAGTGCGCCACGGTACGACCACCGTTATCGCCGATCCGCATGAAATCGCAAATGTTGCCGGTACCCGGGGAATTGATTTCATGCTTTCCCAACGGGACGGTGCGGTCATCGACATACTGTACCTCCTTCCCTCCTGTGTGCCTGCGACTCCGGAGGATGTGGGGGGTGCGATACTCAAAGCCCGGGATCTCAGGCAGTTCGTCGGTCGTGATGGTGTCCGCGGACTTGGTGAGATGATGGACGTTCCCGGCGTCCTGGCCGCTGATTCCTCAATCCTGGAAAAACTCCAGCTCTGTTCTGTCCGTGATGGTCATGCTCCACTTCTCACAGGAAATGATCTCAACGCGTATATCCTTGCGGGCCTGCAGAGTGACCATGAATGTACCAGACTGGATGAGGCAGGAGAAAAACTCCGGCGCGGGATGTATATATTCATCCGTGAAGGATCAACCGAACGAAATATTGCCGGGCTTATAGATCTGGTGACTCCGGATACCGTCTCCCGTTGTTGTTTTGCAACAGATGACTGCCATGCGGATATGCTGTTTGAGAAAGGGCATATCGACCGGTGCGTGAGGCGGGCTGTCCAATGCGGGCTCAAACCGGAACTTGCACTGCGTATGGCGACGCTCTCGGCCGCAGAACGGTTCGGGCTGTCCGATCGCGGAGCTTTGACCCCCGGGCGGCGGGCAGATTTCTGTGTCATTGATGACCCGCGAAGTTTCAGGGTAAAAAACGTGTTTGTATTGGGAAATGAGATTGCCGAGCCTGTGGAGGTTACACCCCCATCTTTTTATTCACCATTTCCCGGCAAGGCTCTCTCTGCCGATGACATACGTCTCGATGGATGCGGCGAAGCCCGCGTAATCGGGCTCGTCCATCTCCAGATTCTCACCACCTCTCTGCGATACACTGTTACAGCACAGGATATACCTGATTTCGGTCGGGATATTCTGAAAGTTGTCATCTGTGACCGGTACCATGATGCGGCATGCAGTGTCGGACTTGTTCATGGTTTCTCGCTGAAGAGGGGGGCAATTGCATCGAGTATTTCTCATGATGCGCATAACATCATTGCTGTAGGGGCAAGTGATGAGGAAATCCTTTCTGCGATGAATGAAGTCATCTGCTCGCGGGGTGCGATGGTTGCTGTTGTGGGGAGATCAAAGACCATACTCCCGCTCGATTGCGGCGGGCTGATGTCAACGCTGCCTTACCCGGATGTGGTTGCGCGGTTACACGATCTGCGTCACGAGGCAGAAAAGATGGAAAGTATCAGCGATCCCTTCATGTATCTCTCGTTTCTGGCGCTTACTGTTGTCCCGGAACTGAGGATTACGACAAGGGGAATATTTGAAGCCAGGGAATCCCGGAATGTCCCGTTGTTTGTAGAGTGAGATCTGGGGGGAAAATTGACCCATTCAAGCAGCTGATCGTTACGTTTTAAATTTGTATAGACGGGTTCACGAACAATGAGTTCACATTCGAACTATGAAAATTATTTTATCCGGATATGATAAGAAATAGGTATTATTGTATCTACTTTTAATGAACGCCGCCGCCCCCGAAGGGACGCCCCCGCGGCATATCAGTGAGAGAGACTCTGAAAATACCTGCCTGCCCCGCCGTGCCTCGGAGAGGCCCTGATGCGGAGAACCCTCGAATTAGCACTATGTTTTCATCGAAAAATATCATTTATTGGTGGACACAGTTGGTGCTCCTGGCATCTGGTGCCGACGCCCCCGCCGCTGTATCAATTGTCTGCCTGCCGGCGTACATTTGAGGAGTCCATGGTACTGCTGATCCCTGGTCCCGATACCGAATGTACTCGTTTTTATCATTTCGATAATTGCCACAATCTTCCCGATGATTTTCAGAACAATTCAATGCCAAAAACGGCCGCGAGCAGGAGTATGATGAGCGGCTGGTGCACAAGATATATGATCAGGGAATGCCGTCCCAGGAATGCGAATGGTTGTTCAAAAAATACCGGGATTCTGGGAAGAGCAAAATTCCGCTTACCCTCCGGATACAGGTACTCGCCAACTCCCATACCGAACAACACGATACCATACCAGGGAAAAATCGGCTCATAATCCACCGACCAGAAGGCTGCCGGATGAATACCAAGAGGCAGGAGCCAGACCGGGCCATTAACATTGGCAAGAAAAGAGCCGATCGTGATGAAAAGAAAGCCCAGCACAAGGTTAAATTTTTTAAACCGGAAAAAGAGGGGGGAGATCATTATCGAAACACCAATCAGGTGCAGGATCCCGAACACGATGAAACCTTCCCTGATGTAAAGCCAGGTCCCGGCTGTGACAAGAAGCCCGAGAAGAAAGATTCCGGCACCTCTTGACACAAATTTGAGCGTGAGCTGATTGCCCGGAATCTTTGACACCGCTCTCGATCTGCTGATGGTGAGCGATATTCCGACAATCAGGAGAAATAACGATGCAGTCGCAAACGCAAAATACCGCCAGAATCCGGCATACACCTGAATGATAAAGATCTGAAAATAATTGAGATCAAAAAGCGTATGAAAGAGCACCATCATGAGAACAGCGATACCGCGGGCCATATCAATCTCATGATATCGGGATGCCGCATCCATGTACATGCATCGTCGCTGTTGTGCCATATCTGTTTTGACGGACCGGAATCAGACTGCCCGTTTTACCGGTTTGCAATATTCCTTAAACCGGAGAAACAATGTATTTCTCGCACGTTTTATTCACAGGATGGATGCGTATGGTAAAACGAAGTGATGAACATATCATTGAGGCGATTGGACGGAGTCGTATTGTCATCAGGGAGGGCAGGGTTGTTGAAGTCGGCGAGCCGCTGATTTCTGACTGTCCTCTGGCAAAACGATTTGCTCTCCCGATCCCTGCAATAACAAAAGACGCAATCAAAGCAAACATTGAGCACCGGATCGAGGCATTCGGGATGTGCACACCAGACAGGGAAGTATGCGATACCCGTGAATTTGTCGGCTTCGGTGCGTCGGAATTATTGAGCTTTGGTCTTTTTTCGGGTTTAATTGACGCCGCTGTTCTTGTATGTGATGGTGCCGGAACCGTCATTGCAACAAAACCCGAAATGGCGCAGGGAATTGGGGGAAGGATGTCCGGGCTCGTAAGAACATCTCCCTATAAAACAGTCATTGACCGGATCGAGCAGGGCGGTGGCCTGGTTCTTGACCGTGAACACGCACGGATTGACCAGCTGGCAGGAGTAGCACTTGCAGTGTCTGAAGGCTACCGGAACATCGCAGTCACGGTTGCCGATTCCAGGATTGCAGAGATTATTCGCCGGATACACCCTGATACGCTCATCTTTGCTGTCCATGTAACCGGACTTTCTCACGAAGAAGCAGGATCCCTTGTTTCAGCATCAGATCTTGTGACGTCCTGTGCGTCCAGGACTATCCGGGAAATTGCCGGTACCAGGGCACTACTCCAGGCCGGCATAACAATTCCGATATTTGCCATGACACAAAAAGGAAAATTGCTGATACTTGAAAAGATCCGCCAGTCAGACGAGCAGACCCTGATCAAATCAACCCGGCTTCCCGCCCTTGGCGATATCCAGCCAGATCCCCTGGTGTAATCCCCTGTTTCCGACAACGTTTTTTATAAATACTACAATTGGAACGGGTAAAACAGTGCAATGCAGATTATCGAATTAAAAATCCCGGGTTTTCCTCTTTTTTATGGCAGGAAGTATTGTTGTTTATCATCAACAGGCTGCATGCATGTCCCGTTTGACCAGAAATGCTATAATTGTGTATACGAGAACATATAAACAAGTATATAATTTCTTGAGCTTTTAATCGAGTAAGGGAGATTGCGATGAATGAGCCACCATTGGATAGAAACGAAAGTATCATAGACATTTTCGTTTTAAGTATCAGTGAATCAATAGCCCCACAGCTTACGGAGCACCTGGAAGAAAAGGGATACCGGGTAACCCTCTTTTCCGATAGCAAACGCCTTCTGGAGATACTCAGGGAGGGAAAACCCAACCTCCTGATCTGCGACACTACGACCATAGAAGATGGATTCGAGGTCTGTCGGAAGATCAAGGCGGATAGTGATCTCTGGGTTATCCCGGTTCTGATTTTTACCAGCGCAACTACACTCACGGATCTTCTGAATGTCCTTGACTGCAACGCGGACAACTTCCTCGCTTATCCTTCGGATCTTCCCTATCGCCTCTCACTTATTGAAAGCATGCTCACAACGCCGGTTGAGCGGCAGACTCCCGATCTAATCAAGACGCAGTTCAAAATTAATCACGAAGACAGGATCTATGTTGTTTCTGCCAGTAGGCGGAAAATCCTTGAGTTCCTCCTGTCCTCCTTCGAAATTGCAGTCAACAAATCGTCTGAACTGTCGGAATCAAACATGGAAATTCAAAGGCTGACCGAATCTGCAGAAACCTTAGAAGAAAGTGTCACTGAGCATACATGTGTCATCGATCTCCTGAATGCATCCATCAAACAGAAGGAACAGAAAATTATCGCACTGACCGGCGAAAGCGCAGAGAAGGAACGTGCTCTCAGTAAAAAAACAGAAGAGATGAGAACGCTTGCAGAAGAACTTGACGCGGATAAGACTCTTATTGCTGCAAAGGACGATAATATCCGCTCCCTGATCCGTGAGAAAGAGGAGACAGAGTCATTTCACCGCTCGGAAATCGACGCTCTCCGGCAGCAGGTTTCAGGATTATTAACCCAAATCGACACCGCAAAGGCAGGACTTGATTCTGTTCAGCGTGAAGTCGAAGAGGAAAAAACCCATTGTATCTCATTGCAGGGCTCCCTCCAGGAGACCATCACCCAAAAAGATCTGGCAGAAAGGACACTCAACGCTCTTATACCTGAACACGAACACCTGAAAACAGAACTGGAAACAGAAAAAAACAGGAGGATATCAGGAGAAGAGCAGCTGGCATCCCTCATACAGGAAAAAGACCGATCGGAGTCATCGCTTCAATCCGCGATCAGTGATCTCAACAGGCAGCTTAATACAATTCAGGAAGAATACAGGACCGCCTGCGCCGAACTTGAAACCAAAGAGAGCAGGATAAAATCCCTTGAAGGAAATCTTGCGGAATCCGGTGCTGAAAAGGAAAAAACTGAAGAGAAGATGAGAGCA
>Ga0315281_10004271_pt1 | contig 20766 bp, 22 predicted proteins | sample YL17G07_0_MG_FD_204540 | JGI IMG/M metagenome (GOLD analysis project Ga0315281, IMG submission 204540) | Sediment microbial communities from Yellowstone Lake, YNP, Wyoming, USA - YL17G07_0 | ecosystem: Environmental > Aquatic > Freshwater > Lake > Sediment | place: USA: Wyoming | collected...
ACAGAAATTTATCTCGGCTATGTGCCCGGAGGAGCGAGCCGGGTCGTGACAAAATCCGTTACAGGCATAACGGTTCCGCGCCAAATCGAAGCCGGGGAATAGCCTCTAACCCTTTGATCTGGCGGAGGGAGAGGAACCGGGATCCAACCGTCTCCGCGTAGCAGCGTGCGTTCCTGCGGGTGGATTCCCGCATCTGCCCGTGTGCCATTGCGTCAAGCGGCCACGACAGGCCTGAGCCGATTGCCCGTCGCCGCATCGAACAGGTAGATGGCGGCAGGTTTCACATAGACTCGCATGGCGGATCCTAAAGGCGGCTGCAACTCACCCTTGACGCGAACGACTAGCCGGTGCCCGGCGGCATTAAGCTCGATGAGCGTTTCGGCACCGAGCGGCTCGACTACTTCGACGGTGCCGTCGATCGGTTGTGCCGAGGACCTCGGATCCGATACCTCGGCCAGCAGGTGCTCAGGACGGATACCGAGCACAACCTCGCCGGCCGACGCTTGACTCAGCGCACGGACACGATCCCCGTCAAGCGCGAACGACAGCCCGCCCCCCGCAACGACGGCGCGCGCACCGGCCCGATCCAGGCTGCCGGCCAGAAAGTTCATGGCCGGGCTGCCAATGAACTCCGCGACGAACAGATTGTTCGGGTCGCGATAGACTTCAAGCGGTGACCCTTGTTGTTGCACGACGCCATCTTTCATCACGACGATGATCTGCCCCATGGTCATCGCCTCGACCTGGTCATGGGTGACGTAGACGATTGTCGTTTGCAGGCGCTTGTGCAGTTTGATGAGTTCAGCGCGCATCGCCGTGCGCAGCTTGGCGTCCAGGTTCGACAGCGGCTCATCGAAAAGGAATACGGCCGGTTCCCGCACAATGGCGCGCCCGAGCGCCACGCGCTGCCGCTGACCGCCCGACAACTGTTTCGGCCGGCGATCCAGAAGTTTCTGAATATCGAGGATTTCGGCCACCGCGTCGATGCGGCGATCGATCTCTGAGCGAGGAAGTTTCTTGAGCTCGAGCGCGAATCCGAGGTTGCGCCGCGCCGACATGTGCGGATAGAGCGCATAGCTCTGGAAAACCATCGCTAAGTCGCGCTCGCGCGCCGGCAGCCACGTCACATCGCGATCGGCGACGTAGATGTGGCCGGCGCTTACCTCCTCCAGCCCTGCGATCATGCGCAGAAGTGTCGTCTTGCCGCACCCCGATGGGCCGACGAGAATGACGAAGGCCCCCTCGGGAATCTCCAGCGAGACATCGCTGACGGCAATGACCGGGCCGAAGGTCTTGCGCACGCGCTCTATGCGAATCCCAGCCATCAGCCGCCGCCCCTGTCAGGGACTTTTACCGCTCCGTGAGTCATAGGCACCCCCATTCCTAAAGCCAAACCAGGTAACCTATTTCCAGGATCACGAAGACCGCGACGGCCCAAAAGCGCAGTTCCCCCGGTGTGAACCACTCAGTGTGGCCATTCATGACGGCCAAGCCGCACTGCACCGGCAACGCCGCTAGCAGCACGACAAGGTGAGCAAACGGGGTCGTCTGCATGGCTATCGGCGCCGACCGCCGACCGCCCAGCCACCCAGGGTCACCAGCGCGGGCGTCACGAACAGGTCGAACAGCACGAGGTGCGACGCGACAAGTCCCAGCGACAGCAGCAGATAGTTTCCCCATACTGCTACCCAACAGCAGGACACGGCCCAAAATACTGCCGCGAAATCGACTCGGCGCAGATATCGGAAATTATTCCGCCCGTGCGTCGCCTCGTTCATCCCTTGATGGCTCCGAACGTGAGCCCGCGCAGCAGGTGCCGTTGGGCGACGAAGGTAAAGACGATGACTGGGATCGTCTGCACGACAGCAGCGGCCGCGACTTCGCCGCGCAGCGTTCCGGTGTGTTGGATCAGGGACGGGATCATGACCGGTAGCGTGTTCGAATCGCCGGCCGAAAGTATCAGTGCGAACAGCATTTCGTTCCATGAAAAGATGAACACGAAGATGGCGACCGCAACCAGCCCCGGCAGCGCGAGCGGCAAGGAGATGCGCCAGAACACCTGGGCCGCGGTGCACCCGTCGAGATTCGCCGCTTCCTCGACCTCGATCGGTATCTCGTCGAAGAAGGTCTTCATCATCCAGACCACCAGCACCAGATTGAACGCGGCATGTGCGATGCTGACGCCGATCAGGGTGTTGAGCAGCCCGAGCTTGGAGAAAAGGAAGTACATCGGCAACGCATAGGCTATCGGCGGCCCGAGGCGGGTCGCGAGGATGTAGAAGAACAGGTGATTGCCCGCCGGCACTTTGAAGCGCGAGAAAGCATAGGCTGCCAGCGTGCCAACCGTGAGCGCAATGAGAGTGCTCGATACCCCAATGATGATACTGTTCATCAGATAGAGATCGAAGCCGCGCTCGAACAACATGTTCTCATAGTTGAACCAACTAGGGTTCTTTATCCAAATCGGAGGCGTCGACAGAATGTCGGCGCGCTGCTTGAAACTTGTGGCCAGGGTCCAAGCATAGGGCAGTAGCGCGACGAATGCCATGGCTGGCAACACGAGATAGAACATGAGCGGTGTGCGTCTTAGGCGGCGGCGCATTTTACACCGGCTCCTGGGTCGGCTGGCGAGACACGATCTTGTAAAAGATTGAGGCCGCTAGCAGCGAGAAAAAGCCGATCAGCAGACATTCCGCCGCGGCGTCGCCCAGCTCCCAGTTCTGGAATGCCGTGCGGAAGGCATGGATGCTGATGAGCTCAGTCGCCGTTCCGGGCCCGCCCCCCGTCAACACGAAGATCGTTTCAAATATCTTCGAGGCATCGATCACCCGGAACATCATGGCGACCACGATCATCGGCCGCAGCAGAGGAAGCTGAACGTGCCAGAACACCCGCCAAGCCGACGCGCCATCGATCTCGGCCGCCTCGATCGGCTCCTGCGGCAGGCCGAGCAACCCCGCCAGCATGAACAACATCATGAAGGGGGTCCACTCCCAGACATCAATGATGGCGATGGCGACAAAGGCCGACAGCGGCTGCGAGAACACCGGCCTGCCCTCGAACCAACCCAGGTTGTTCATTACCCAAGTAAACAGCCCGTAGTTCGGCATCAACAGGAAGTCCCAAATAAGCCCCACGACGACCGGCGCCACCATGGTCGGCAACAGCAGGACCGTCACCCATATCCGCCGGCTGCCAAACTCGCGGTTGAGCGCCATCGCGATCATGAGCCCGAGCATGAACTCGACCGGTACCACAATGGCGACGAAGGCTATCGTCCTAATAACGGCGCCGAACAACCCCGACTCGCGGCCGAGAACCGTGACGAAGTTCTCCAGTCCGATGAAGCGGCCGTGACGCGACACGGCAGTAAGACTCATCTCCTTCAGACTGTCGATCAGCGCCAGCACCAGGGGCGTCAGCGAAACCAGTAACAGAAAAAAAACAACCGGAAGAATGCAAACCCAGAGAAATCGGCGCACACTTGGGTCAATATTCAGAGTGCCGTTGCGATTCATTGGCGTTCCCGGAAGGACGAGAAAAGGGTGGGAGAGGACGCGCCCCTCCCACCGTGGTCTCTTGGGCTATTGCTGCGCTATGGCCGCCCGGCTCTTTTCGGCGGCCTCCGTCAGCGCGGCCGCCGCCGATTTCTCGCCAAGTCCGGCGGTGTGGACCGCATCGATAAGAAAGGTCGAGATCTCGGGCATCGCCACCGGATGGCCACGAGCAATCAACTTCTTATTCTGAATCAACCAGCGGGTGATTTCAACGGCACCGATTCCGTCAAAATCGTGTTCGAACCATACGTCCTTACGCGGTGATGTGCAGCCGATTTTCTGACACTCCTTCTGCACGTCGAAGGACGCCAGCCACTGCAAGAACAGGAAGGTCGCCTCCTGATGCTTCGACGAGATCGGAATCAGCCAAGCCTGGCCCTCCGCCCCCGTCAGGTTAGTGCCCGGCACCGGGTAGTAAGTCATCTTGCCGGCCACTTTCGGGCAACCGCCCTCGCCGGCCGTTTCCAGGAATGGCGTCGTGTCGCCCCAGGTCGGATAGGTGTAGAGCTTGCCCTGGCACATGTCGGCGTAAGTATTGTCCCAAGTGTATTCTAGATATCCCGGCGGCACAAACGGCAGCAGTGACAGCCAATATTCCATCGCCTTGACGGCAACAGGACTGTCGAAGGCGACTTTACCGCCGCTCTTGAATCCCTCGGCGGTGTCGAGCGGTCCGTCGCCATCGAACATGGTGCCGCCCAAACCGTTCAAGAACAACTCGAAGTCATACTGTGTCGCCCAGTGGCGCTTCATCGACACTGCCGTGCCGTAGAAGTCCTCCGTCAGCGTCTCGTCGCATAGTTTGTCGCCAGCCTTGCGCGTGAAGAACTTGGCGACGTCGGTGAACTGCTCCCAGGTCGCCGGCTTCAGCGGCAAATCGTAGCCGAGCTTAGCCTTAAAGGCCGCCTGTTCGCTCGGGCAAGTCGCCAAGTCGGTACGTACGACCATGAAACGGGGGATAAAATGGTAGGGCAGGCCGTAGATCTTGCCGTCCTCGGTCGAGGAGAAGGCTAGCGTCTCCGGCACATAGGCGGTCCACGGGTCGAAGCCTGGGTCGTGCAATTTCTCATCAGCCAGCAGCTCGTACATCGGCTTCGCGAAGCCCTGCGCGATCCACAGGCCGACATCGAGCGAAGGTAGCTCAACGCAGTCGTAGACGCTCGTCTTGTTGATAGCGTCGGCGATCATTTTCTGACGCAGCCCGCCGCCCACGTCGCCAACCTCCCACTCGACGGTGATGCCGGTCACGGTCGTAAACTTCTCGGCCGCGAGCTTCTGATAGGCCAGGAAAGGCGCATAACCGTCGCCGACGCACTTGATCGTCGTGCCGGCATAGGGTTTGGCAGCATCCTCAAGCGACCATGCGCCGGCGGGGACGCTCAGCGTCAGAGCGCCGGCCAGCATGATGGCAATCCCGAACAGGCGCCGCCAGTCGGGGCGTTCAATGTGAGATAGCATTTTTATTCCTCTCCCGTTTTCCAAAAGCGGTCGTTGGCGGTTCAGTCGAAGACCACGCGCGGCATGTAGCAGGAGACCACCCAATTCGGCTGATCGACCACTTCGCTGATTCGCATGTCGGCGCAGACACTACAGAGCATGTACGCGTTCTCGGGACTCATCTTCTGCTGCTTACCCAGAAGGTCGATCATGCCGCGCACGGCGTTCTTGGTGGCGTCCATCAGATCCGGGCCGATACCCGTCGTCACGTCGTAGCCCTTGACGTCAAGATGGCGGCTGACCGGCCCCTTGGTAACGAACCGCGGAAACTTGAGATGGGCGCGCTTCACTAGGTCAAACTTGACCGTCACGCTCATGGGCGATTCAATCGCCGTGCCACAGACCTCGCCATCGCCCTGCGCGGCGTGGGTGTCGCCGATCGAGAACAGAGCGCCCCTAACCTGAACCGGGAGATAGAGATCGACGCCGATCGTGAGATCGCGGATATCCATGTTTCCGCCGCAGGCGTAGGGCGGGATCGTGCTGAAGCTGCCCTTTTCGGCCGAAACCACCCCGGTGGTGCCACAGAACGGTTTCAACGGCACGCGCGCCCCGGGCCCGTACATGGCACGCCGGCCAAAACTCTTGTCGTATTTCCAGATATTTAGTGCCGGCTCCGGGAAATCCTCTGCGAGCAGCCCGAAACCGGGCACGATGGCGGTCCACGCCCAGCCCGAAGGATCGAAACTCTGGATCGTTACCTTGAGCGCATCGCCCGGCATCGCCCCGTCGACATAGACCGGACCGGTGATCGGATTGATGCGCGAAAAGTCGAGATTGCGGATCGTATCGACGGTCGACTTGGCCGTGATCTGCCCGCAGGTCGCATCGATGTCCTTGAATTCGACCGTATCGCCAGGCGCGATCGTCATCGCCGGCTCGCGCGAATTGTCCCAGCTCAAGTGCTGGTGCGCGCTGTGGATGGTGTGCTTGCCCGCTTTGCTCTTGACCGGCTTATCCATGAGACCCTCCCCTGTTGGCCGTTCGGCAGCCTTCAAGCCTTACATTGTCTTCCAATCACCGATCTTCTCGAACGCGTCGGCGGCCCGCAACACGCTCACCTCGTCAAACCGCCTGCCGACCAGCATCATGCCGACCGGAAGACCGTCGATCATGCCGCAAGGCACACTTATCGCGGGATGCCCCGAGGCGTCGAATGGGCAGGTGTTGTTGATCATCTCGAGCGCGCGCGCGACGTACTCCTCGCGTGAGCAGTCGCGCGCCGGCAGCGGCTGCGCCTTCATCGGCGTCGTCGGCATGGCAATGAGATCGTACTTTTCGAGAACCCTGTCGTATGCGTCGCGCAGCAGGCGTCGCAGGTTCTGCGCCTTCGCATAATAGCGGTTGTGATAGTACTTGTGCATGTACTCGCCGACGAAGAGCACGAGCTTGACGGTGTCAGGCAGGTCGTCGGGGCGCGAGCGCCATCCGCGAGCGTAAGCATCGAGCAGACCAGTCGCATAATAGCCCTGCCAGTTGGTGCCCGTCCCGTTCCCCTTGATCATGAGTTCGGCGGCGCCTTCGGCAATGATGGCCGTCCATATGTGTACGCCGTCGAGATGCATCGGCAGAGAAATCTTGTCTACCGTGGCGCCGAGACGCTTGAATCGATTGATCGCCGTCGTCACCTTGGCATCGACCTTGGCCTCGCTCTCTGAGCGCCCGAATCCTTCCTCAAGCAGGGCAATCTTCATGCCCTTGGCGCCCTTGCCGATGGCGGAGCGGTAATTTTGGGTCTTGCACTCGGCCTGCCGAGGATCCAGTCCGTCAGGGCCAGCGATGACCGACAGCAAAAGCGCTACGTCGGCGGTCGAGGCGCAGATTGGTCCGCCATGATCCAGCGTCTGCTCGATCGGAAACACCCCGGTGCACGGCACCAAGCCATAAGTCGGCTTGAGACCGTAGGCGCCACTCCAAGAAGCCGGGATGCGGATGGAACCGCCCTGGTCGCCGCCCAACGCCATGTCCACTGCGCCGAGGACGACCAATGCCGTGCTCCCGCTCGATGAGCCGCCGGCCGAATGGGTAGGCTTGTATGGGTTGCGAACCGGCGCTAGATGATTGGTGTGGCTGCCGCCCGAGAAGCACAGATTCTCGCAGGCCGCCTTGCCGACAATAGTGCCGCCGGCATCGAGGATTCTAACCGCGACCGTGGCATCGATGTCCGGCACGAAACCCTCGAGTACACCCGAACCGTTCATCATCGGTATGCCGGCCAGGCAGGTGGTGTCCTTGAGCGCGAGCCGCTTTCCGGCCAGCAGTCCGCCTTTGGCGCCCTTGACCTCGCACTTCCAATACCAGGCGTTGAGCGGATTGTCCTCGGGCGCCGGGCGCTGGCCCGCAGTCCGGGGATATTTCACCGTCAGCTTTGGCTCGGTAAGTTCGTCCAGTCGGTTATACGAGGCGAGGACGCCCTTCATCAGACCCAGGTAGGAAGCCGCGTCGTCCGCGCTGAGTCGGATGTTGTATGACGCTGCGAGTTCCCGGATCTGATCGGTCGATGGAGTCTTTACGCTCATCTCAGAACCTCCCCATTTTCTTCTTGGCCTGACGAGAGAGCGCCACATGCTAATTGGCCAGTTAATAAGATGACGCCCGACTCGCAGGTTGTCAACGACCTCCTGCCGGCGTTGTCAAGTTAAGGAATCTTGACCGCGAAACGCTCTTCCCTCTTTCGAGCGTCAGGCTGCGACGGTCGCCGCCGCCCACGTCATCATGGCCTTGGCTCTGAGATGGCGAAGAGTCGAACGACGGATTAGATGACGTTGGAGGTTGAAGGTCGACCGAAGAGTTGGGCCAGATTATTGCCAAGCCTATGGTCGGCGACCTGCATCAGCGCTACGCTCGAATCTGGTTATCGGTAGGTACAGGACCTGACAGAGGCTGTCACTGAAACGACGAGCCAAAACAACGAGGCGCCGACAGGTTGCCGGCCTCGAATCATCGGCTTGAGTCCGGACATTCTATTGCGTCACCGGACGGCACCCATTATGATGCGTCGCTGCTGACGGAGGGCTCGCTTGGGACAATGAAGCGAGCACTAGGGAGATCGCGGGAATGAGTATGCAAGGGCCTCGTCAGGAGTCTGTCGTTACGGTTGCCTGCCTTCAGTTCGAGCCTGTTGTCGGACAGAAGGACGTCAATCTGGACAAGATGGAGCGGCTGATCACTCGCGCCGCAGACGCCGGCGCTGGCCTGCTAGTGCTGCCGGAGCTCTGCAACAGCGGTTACGTTTTCGCGTCACGCGAAGAGGCCTTCGAACTTGCCGAGGAGGTGCCGAACGGCGCAACCGTGCGACGCTGGGCGGGGATCGCGGCCGAGCGCAAGCTGCATATCGTCGCCGGAATCAATGAGCGCGAGGGCGCCAAGCTTTACAACACCTCGGTCCTCATCGGGCCGGGCGGCCACATCGGCACTTTCCGCAAGGTTCATCTGTGGAACGCGGAAAACCTGTTCTTCGAGCCTGGCAACCTCGGCTTCCCCGTGTTCCACACCGCGCTCGGGCGGATCGGCACCTTCATCTGCTATGATGGCTGGTTCCCGGAGAGCTATCGCCTGTGCGCGCTGCAGGGCGCCGATATCGTCTGCATTCCGACAAACTGGGTGCCTATCCCTGGTCAGGCCGAGAATCGCGAAGCCATGGCCAATATCCTGGTGATGGGCGCGGCACACGTGAACTCGATGTTCGTCGCCGCCGCCGACCGTGTCGGTACAGAACGTGGCCAACCCTTCGTCGGCCAGAGCCTGATCGTGAGCTACACGGGTTGGCCCATCGCCGGTCCCGGCAGCGCGACCGACGAGGAGATCGTCATGGCAGAGGTCAACCTGGCCGACGCTAGGCGCAAGCGCAATTGGAACGAATACAACCAGGTGCTGCGCGATCGCCGTACGGACGTCTATGCCGAAATGCTGGGCACCTTGGTTCCGCCCGGCTGGTACTGAAGCAATAAGCCGTTGTCGTTCTTCACATGCAAACCCAAGGGGGCAGCCATGTCCAAGCAGATTTCTAAGATTGTCAGCCGCCGCACCGTTCTCAAAGGCGCTGCGAGCCTCGCCGGCGGCACACTGGCGATGCCGTACGTGTTCCGCAAGGCGGGCGCGGCGGGTCCGATCCGCATCGGTGTCATCTCCCCGCTCACCGGCGCCTGGACTGTGTACGGCAAGGCACACATCTCGGGCTTCGAGCTCGCGGTGGACGAAATCAATACCGCCGGCGGTGTTCTCGGCCGGCCGTTCGAAATGGTGGTGGGCGACTCCAAGACCGAGCCCCGCATCGTGGTCGAACAAGCCAATCGGCTCATCCGTCAAGAGAAGGTCGATTTTCTGGCCGGCACGTTCTCGAGCGCCGAGCGCAACGCGGCGGGCCCCGTGGTCGAGGCCGCCAACAAGATCCTGCTGTACCCGACCTGGTACGAAGGCCAGGAGAAGGAGTATTTCCCGGGCGTCTGCAACAAGAACATCTTCATGTTCGGTCCGGAGCCGACGCAGCAGGTCTGGCCGCACATGGAGTACATGATGGGCAACTTTGGCAAGAAGTTCTTCATGATCGGCTCGGATTACGCTTGGCCGCGCGTCACCAACCTGGTGACTAAGCGCAAGCTCTCGGAGCTAGGCGGCGAGGTGGTCGGCGAACTCTACATTCCGTTCAACACGCCGCAGTACGAATCGGCGTTGCGCGACATCCGCAACTCCGGCGCCAACATCATCTTCCACTCGCTCACCGGCAGCGACACCGTGAACTTCCGCCAGCAGTTCGTCGCCGCCGGCATGAACAAGGACTTCACGCTGTGGACGGTGGACGACGAGGAAGTCGTAACCTCCGGCCTCGGACCCGACGTTTCGGCCGGAACCTACGTCAGCTTCGACTACTTCATGAGCATCGACCACCCGAACAACAAGAGTTTCGTCGAGCGCTTCCGCGCCAAGTACGGCCAGGATGCCCTCATTAATACCGTTGGCGTCGGCATGTACAATGCCGCGCACATGGCGGCGCTCGCCATCGCCAAGGCGGGCGAGGTTTCGACCGATGCCTTGCGGGCCAACCTGAAGGGCATCGCCTTCGACGGTGCGCCGCAGGGGCCGGTGACCATGCGGGCCGATGACAACCAGATCGTGGTGCCGTCCTATTTGATGAAGGTACGCGAGGGATGGACCGGCGTCGGCGACATGTTCGAGGTCGTGCAAAAGCTCGACAAGGTCGACCCGCTGCCGGCGCGCTGCGACCTGCCGCTGTAACGGGCGTCGGCCAGCGGCCGTGAATTGGGGGTTCCGGGGCCCGATTGCGCCCCGGAGCCTGTCCTCGGCCGGAACAGGGGAGCGCACGAGAACTTTGCAGGAGTTCATGCGATGAGCACGGCCTTGAGCGTCCTGCTCGACGCCACCCTGATCACGCTGGTATTGGCGCTGGCCTCTTTCGGGCTGGCGATCATTTTCGGTCTGATCGGCGTCATCAACATGGGCCACGGCGCCATGCTGACGCTGGGCGCCTATTTCACTTGGGCGTGCATGGAGACAGGCATCCCCTTCGTGCCGGCTGCCCTTCTGGCGGCACTGGGAGTCGGGCTGCTCGGTCTCGCGCTCGAGCACTTCGTCATCCGTTACTTCTACGATCGGCCATTCGATACTCTCTTGCTGACCTGGGGTTTCTTCCTCATCACCACCGAAATTATCAAGATCGTCTTCGGCACCGACTTCCGCAGCGTGGCGAACCCGCTGCGCGGCGGCTGGGACCTGGGGGTAATCGAAATCCCGATCTATCGCGGCGCGGTCGCGGCCTTCTCGCTGCTGGTCATACTGGCGACCGGGCTGGTGCTGTTCCGCACCGGCCTCGGTATCAAGATCCGCGCGCTCATTCAGAACCGCGAGATGGCGAGCCTGCTTGGCCTGAACATCGGCCTCACCTACAAGCTGGTGTTCGCCTTCGGCGCCTTCATGGCGGGGCTCGCCGGCGCTCTGCTGACGCCGATGATGAGCATCGACCCCTACATCGGGAACATCTACCTGGTGCGCGCCTTCTTCGCCGTCACCGTCGGCGGCATCGGCCAGATCCTGGGCGGCACCCTGATTGGGAGCTTCCTCATTGGCGGCACGGAAACGGTGTTCGCGCTGTTCTCGAGCCAGGCCCTCGCCCAAACTATCGTGTTCGCCCTGGCGATCCTGGTCCTGCGCTTCCGGCCCGCCGGCGTCCTGGCGCAACGGTGAGCGACCAGGCCGCCACTACCCGCATGGGCCCATCCTCGCCGCACGCCTTGGTCTGGCTGAGCGAGCCTGTGCTGGCGCTGGTTGTCTTCGTCCTGCTCGCCCTGCTGCCGATCTTTTTGCCGGGCTACGTCATCTACATCCTGCCCCAGTACATGCTGTTCGGCCTGATGGCGATGTCGTTGGTGCTGATGTGGGGCTTTGCCGGCATGGTCTCGTTCGGCCAGGCCGCCTTCTTTGCGCTCGGTGCCTACACCATGGGCCTGGTCATGAAGGCGGGCGGGCCGATCAACCCCGGCTACATCGGGCTGCTGCTGGCCGCGCTGGTGGGCGGCGGCATCGCCGGGCTGGTCGGCTATTTTCTGTTTAGCGCCGGGGTGCGGCCCACCTACTTCGTGCTGGTGACGCTCGCCCTTTCGATCATGATGGAGCAGATCGCCGTCAGCCAGTCACAGATCACTGGCGGCTGGAACGGCATGTACATCGACCGCCTGTCGCTCACCTTCGGCCGGTTCGGCGCGGTCTCGCTCTATGACGACGCGCCGATGTACTGGTTCGTGTTGCCGATCATGGCGGCCATCTATTTCGGCCTGCGCGCGCTCGTCCGCGGCAGGTTCGGCAAGGTGCTGGCCGGTATCCGCGAGAACGAGGACCGGCTGATCTCGCTGGGCTTCCGCACCCCCTTATGGAAAACTGCCGCCTTCGCGCTTTCCGGCGCGCTCGCCTGCTTCGCCGGCGCGCTCTACGGCACCCACGCGAGCTTTGTCGCACCGTCGCTGGGCGGCGTACTGTTCTCAACCGAGGTCGTCGTCTGGGTGGCGATCGGCGGGCGCCAGTCGCTGCTCGGCGGATTGCTCGCCGGCATCGGCGTCGCCTCGTTATCGAATTTCCTGAGCGCCATCACGCCGCAGTACTGGCAACTCGTGCTCGGCGTGCTGTTCGTGGTCACGGTCCTCTTCTTCCGGGGCGGTATCGCCGGGGTGCTCGGGCGCCTGGTGGAGCGCCACGCCGGCGGGCCCCGCGCATGACCCCTCTCATCCGCACCGAGGGCCTGACCAAGCGGTTTCGCGGACTGCTCGCCAACGACTCCATCGACTTCGCGGTCGAGACCGGCACGGTGCGCTGCGTGATCGGCCCGAACGGCGCCGGCAAGACGACTCTCATCGCCATGATCTCCGGCCATCTCGCGCCGACGGCCGGGCGCATCTGGTTCGAGGACCAGAACGTGACCGACCTGCCCGTGGCCAGGCGCGCGCGCCTTGGCATCGGGCGGAAGTTCCAGACCCCGACTGTGTTCGACAACCTGACCGCCTACGAGAACCTGGAGCTCGCCGCGCTGGGCGCCGGCCGGGCGGCGGCGGCGCGGAGCCATCGCATCGCCGAGGTGCTGGAGCTGGTACGCCTCTCAGACCAAGCCTGGCAAACGGCCGCGGCACTGTCGCACGGCCAGCGTCAATGGCTCGAGATCGGCATGCTGCTGGCCAACGACGCGCGCCTGCTGCTGCTCGACGAGCCGACCGCCGGCATGACCGCAGAGGAGACGCATGCGACCGGCGAGCTGGTGCGCGAGCTTGCCCAGCGGCTCAATCTCACCACCATCATCATCGAGCACGACATCAACTTCATCCGCGACCTGCAGGCCCCGGTCACGGTTCTGCACCTCGGTCGCGTTCTGGTCGAAGGGTCGTTCGAGGAGATCGCCCGCAACGACCAGGTGCGCGACGTCTATCTAGGAAACGCCTGATGGCGCTTTCGGTTAACCATCTCCATGCCGGCTATGGCGCGATCGCGGTGCTGCGCGACGTCTCGCTCGCCGTCGAGGAAGGCGGCATCCTCGCCATCCTCGGGCGCAATGGCATGGGGAAGACCACGCTGGTACGCTGCCTCGCCGGGCTGCTGCCGGCCAGTTCCGGCACCATCCAGCTCGGCGCGCACGACATCACCGGGCTAGCGCCGCACGAGCGGGCGCGCCTCGGCGTCACCACCGTGGTCCAGGGCCGCGGCATCTTCCCGCGCCTTACCGTGCGCGAGAACCTCGAGATGGGTCGCATCGCTGGTGGCCGGCCCAAGCGCAGCCGAATCGACGAGGTGTGCGACTACTTCTCGCGCCTACGCGAGCGCATGGACCAGCACGCCGGAACGCTCAGCGGCGGCGAGCAGCAGATGCTCGCCATTGGTCGCGGCCTGATGACCCATCCGAAGCTCATCCTGCTCGACGAGCCCTCCGACGGCGTCATGCCGATCCTGGTGCGCCAGATTGGCGAGATCCTGGTGTGCATCAACAAGAACGAGGGCGTCACCATTGTCATCGTCGAGCAAAACGTGCCGATGGTCTTCGCCATGACCGACCACTTTGCCATCATCGAGAAGGGCCGCGTTGTGGCGGAGGGTTCGCGCGCTACCATCGCTGACAGCGCGGTGATGAAGGAGTACCTGGCGATCTGAACGTCTTGTGGCGCGGGTGCCAGTCGTTGACCTGCGCGGCTTGTCAACGACGGAGCAAAAATACATCGGCGGGCCGGAGAAAAAATGCATCAGACGGGGTTTCAGAAAGGGGCCCCGCAGGGGTCCTTTCTGGCGGCCGCGTTCAGGCCCGGTTGGTTTCGGCGGATTGATCCTCGGCCGGGGCATGACGGGCGCGACGCTGGCACTGGTTGAGGCGATAGCTGTCGCCGCTCATTCCAGGATATAGACTTTTCCCTCTCGCTGCTCCGTAACGGTTGAAGCCATCCGAGCCAGTCCGTCATCGGCTTTCTACTCGCATCGCTACCTTCTGCACGCCCTCGCCTGATCACGCATCACTTGGTAGTCCGCAAGCATCTGCTCGATCGCCGAGCCGGACGGCAGGCGCCCAACCTCGTCAGCCGCCCGGGCGAGAAACCCCCGGCTATGAGACGCGACTGGCGGGCACGGCCCGCCGTCAGTAGGAGCCGTCGCGCATCCGACGAGCAAGCTCGTCGCGATCACGAGGGCGGCGAGACGCGTCTGCGGCCCGGGTTTTGCTGGATGGTATCCGGACGCTGTCCTAATTCTGACCTTGCGTGGACGTAAAGCACGGCCACCGCTTCGCGCTAATTCACCAACCCGGCACGGCCACCGTCCAGTGCGTATTTCCGCCAAGGACTTGAGAGTTTTCTTCTGGTAGGATGGCCAAGAGCTGAATCCCTGGGGAGGTCGCTCATGACGAAAGAAACTCTTCTCGATGTCAAGCTGACGCTGGCGGAAGCAAAATCAATGGCTCGCCTCATCGCGGCCGGGATCGCTCAGATCGAGGCTGACCCAACGCCCGTCAGCAACGAGGTAACGCTTCGCAGGTCCATCGACGCCGCCGGACGAGGCACCGTGAAGATCAAGGCGGCCTTGGCCGCAGCGGATTCGCCCCTGTCCTGAAACACGAAGAACGGCCGAGCGGGGAATCGTTCCGTCGGTCTGCTGCGTCGTCGTGATCTGAAATGTTTGGCGTCACCCAGCGCCGCTTGCATACATCTTCGCCTCCGCATTCCGCCGGCGCACTAGGCCCGGCAGCTTCACCGCGCCCGCATGGACCCAGCGCATGAACTGCTCCGGCGCGGCCGCATAGTCGCCGCGATTGATCACCCGGCGAAGCGTTGAGATCTCCAGGTTGCCGGCGCCGGCGTTGTAGGCGAAGTCGATCAGCGCCCCATACTGCCCGTCGGTGAGCGACACGCGGATGAGCCGCAGCACCGCCCGCGCCGCCCTGGCGAGATCGGCGGCGAGCAGCGCCTCTGCCTCCTCCATCGTGATCGGCGCGGGGCGCGGCGCCAACAGGTCGCGGGTGACCAGGTGGCCCCAGCCGACCGTCCAAAAGCCGACCGGATCGCGTTTGGCCTCCAGGATCGCCGTCGCCGGGTCGCCGTCGTGCAGCCCCTCGAACGGCTTGACCCAGTCCGGCAACCAGTCCGGCACTGGCCGCAACGCCAGCGCCGTGGCGAGCTTCATGCGAGGAGCGCCGGCAGCGTACCGGTGCAAAGAAAGCCGATCATCGCTTGTTGTCCCAGCCGAAGGCGTACTTGGCGACGCGGTTGCCGAACCAGTAACTCAGCACCAGGGTCAGCACCGCCATGTCGTCCTCCGACCAGATCCTCGCCACCAAGTCGAACCAGCGCGTATCATCACTTACTACCGACTGCATCAGCTCGAAGCGCGAATACTTGACCAGCATGTAGAACAGCACCACGGCATAGGTGATGAGCGGCCGCACCATGCCGGAGAGAAAATCCAACAGCGCGAACAGCCAAAAGGCCGGCACCACGACCCAGGACGGATACTTGCCCTCGGCGGCATCGATCAGCTGCACCCCGAAGCTCCGTACCGGCCGGTGCAGTACCTTGCGCCAACTGGCCGAGATCGTAAAATTCGTGCCGAACACGCCGACGACGCCCACCGGTTGCGCCGATGCGAATTCCGCGTCGACGTAGGCCGTCGTGACGCCATTGCCGCGCCATTTCACGGCGAGGTGGTCGTCAGCCAAGTTGGCGACCGGCAGCGAGATGACCTCGGAGCTTGCCGAGAGCGACGTCGCCGTGTCGGCGATGCGATTAATCCAGGAGAGCGCGGCGTTGCTCATCTACCTGCGCTCCCGAGGGGAGCTTCGGCGGGTAGGTCCGATTCCGCGGAAGCGGCGGCGGACAGATCCACCTCGCCAGCTGTCTCGCCGATCATAGCCTCCGGCGAAGCTCGGCCGTGGCTGTACCAGACGGTGCCGGCGTCATCGACGACCTCGGCCGTCTGGGCCGGATCGGCTTCAATCGCCGCCGCGAACTCGCGATGCGCCTGCTCCGGCCCGCCGATGCATTTTTACTCCGGCGTTGACACACCACGATGACCGACGACAAGATCGCCCTTCGCACCCTGCTTGAGAAGGGCTCGGACACGACCTTCCTGCGCGAGATGATCGGCTTTGCCGCCCGTGCTGCTGATGGAGCTGGAGACCGAGGGCTGTGCGGCGCTGGGCACGGCGAGCGTAGTCCGGAGCAGCGCAACCAGCGCAACGGCTACTCGCAACGAGTTCGACGCCGGTAACAGTGAGGGCATCGCGAAGCCATGCCTCCGGAATATCGAAATATTCAGCAAGCCCCTTTAGGGCCGCATAATGCTCGCGACTGCGCCCGTTGACGAGAAGGCTTTGTAAGGTTGCCGCTTGGTAATTCGACAGAACCATTGCGAATCCCGCCAGGATTGGCCAAGACTGGTCTCCTAGAGGGGTGCCAAGATACTCATGGACTCGATAAAGAACGCCGCCTACGGCCTGGGCCACACGATCGACCCTGCCGGTGCCAAGCTGATGCCTCCGGCCAATCAGGGCCATCCTGTCGCCGTGGTGTTGGCAGTGGTAGCGTTCGAACCGCCAAAGGCGCTAAGTCGGCTGCCGGCGGCAACAGCGGCGAGGACACGATGAACCATAGTGAGATTGTCGGCTTCCTTTGGGGCGTCGCGGACCTTATTCGCGACACCTTCAAGCGCGGGAAATACCAGGATGTCATCCTGCCCCTCACCGTCCTGCGGCGGCTCGACTGCGTGCTTGCACCGACCAAGGAAAAGGTGCTCCGGCGCCAGGCCGATCTCAGCGGCCGGGGTCTCAAGGATCTCGATGCCCAACTTCGCAAGGTCTCCGGCTTTGCCTTCTACAACACCTCACGGTACGACTTCGAGAAACTCCTTGCCGACGCGCCGGGTCTGGCGAACAACCTGCGAAACTACATCGCCGGCTTCAGCCAGAACATGCGCGAGGTGTTGGAGAAATTCGACTTCGACAACACCATCAGCAAGCTCGATGAATCGGGATTGCTCTTCCAGGTACTCGAACGCTTCAAGAACGTCGATCTGCACCCGGGCAAGATTGACAACCCGACCATGGGCACGATCTTCGAAGAGTTGATTCGCAAGTTCAACGAGGCCCTGAACGAGAACCCCGGCGAGCATTTTACGCCGCGCGATGTCGTCCACCTGATGGTCGATCTGATGCTAGCCGGGGACGAGACCGAGATCCGAGTCAAAAAAGCGATCCGAACGGTCTACGATCCCTGCTGCGGTTCCGGCGGCATGCTGATGATCACCAAGGAGCACATTACCGTTGGCCTGCGGAAAAACGGGGATCTGCTCCGACCTGCCATCAACCCGAGCGCCGAGATTCACCTCTTCGGCCAGGAGGTCAATCCCGAAACCTGGGCCGTCTCGAAATCCGATCTTTTCATGAAGGATCCGACCGGTCGCGACGCAGACAACATTGCATTCGGTAGCGTGCTGTCGAACGACCGCCACTCCAGCAAAGCCTTCGACTACCTGATCGCCAATCCGCCTTACGGCAAGGATTGGAAAGGTGACGAGGAAGCCATCACCGCCGAGCATGAGCGCGGAACGGCGGGCCGCTTCGGACCGGCCCTCCCCCGCATCAGCGACGGGCAGCTCCTGTTCCTGCTGCACATGCTCGCCCATTCCAAGGATCCGAAGGAAGGCGGCTCCCGCATTGCCATCATCATGAACGGCTCGCCTTTGTTCACGGGCGATGCCGGCAGCGGCGAGAGCGAGATCCGCCGGTTTATCCTGGAGAACGACTTGATCGAGGCGCTGATCGCCCTCCCCGAACAGCTTTTTTATAATACCGGCATCGCCACCTATGTGTGGATCGTGACCAACCGCAAGGCGCGAGCGCGCAAGGGCAAGGTCCAACTCATCGACGCCACCTCGTTCTGGACCCAAATGCGCAAGAGCCTTGGCAACAAGCGCCGAGAGATCACGATCGAGCGCGCTCAGGACATCTTGAAGATCCTGACCGACCTCAAGGACGGCGACACGCGACCCGTCACCAAGGACGGCAAGCAGGAGGCGGTGATCGTCAGTCGGGTCTTTCCAACCACGCATTTCGGCTTCCGCAAGATCACCGTGGAGCGGCCGCTGCGGCTGAATTTCCAGGCAAGCCCGGATCGGATCGCGCGGCTGGAGGAGGAGAAGGGATTTCAAGGCCTCGCGGCATCGAGGAAAAAAGGTGCCGCTGGGGCCAAGGAGCAGGCCGAAGGCCGCGCCCTGCAGGAGGCGATCCGCACCCTCCTCCGTAAACTGCCCGACACGGTCATCAAGGAGCGCGATGAGTTCGAGCGCATACTCGATGGCGCCACGAAAAAGGCAGGCCTCAAGTTCCCGGCGCCGGCGCGGAAGGCCATCCTCTCCGCCCTCTCCGAGCGCGACGAAACGGCCGCCATCTGCCGCGACAAGGACGGCAACCCGGAACCCGACCCCGAGTTGCGCGATACCGAAAGCGTGCCGCTCTCCGAAAGCGTCGAGACCTTCTTCGAGCGCGAGGTGAAGCCCCATGTCGTCGACGCCTGGATCGACACCGGCAGGCGCGACCCTAAGGATGGCCAAGTCGGCCTCGTTGGCTACGAGATCAACTTCAACCGCTACTTCTACCGCTACACGCCGCCCCGCCCGTTGGAGGCGATCGAGGTCGATATCCGTGTCATCGAGACCGATATTCTCCGTATGCTGGCGGAGGTAACGGGCGGCCCTGTGGTTGATAAATAAATGTCGGCACTTGACCCTAAGTGCCGACATTTATTACAGTCGCCCCATGAACGCGCCCCGGCTTACCCCCGCCCGCCTCAAAGCCGCCGGTATCGGAGCTTTCTTCCGACCCCGAGACTTGGAGCCCCTGGAGATCACTTTCGCGGATCTCCAGCGCCTCGTCTCGGCCGGCACGGTCGAGAAATTAGGCCCCGGTCTATACCGCCTGGCGGCTGCCGAGCCGAACGAGTTCGAGACCCTCGCCATGATCGCCTCGGCGGTCCCGGGCGGAATAGTCTGCCTGCTCTCAGCGCTACGCCTCCACGGGATCGGCACCCAGGCGCCGCATGAGGTCTGGCTCGCGCTCGACCGCAAAGCCCGCAAGCCCGCGCGCCTTCCGGCCAAGGTGCGTATCGTCCGCTTTTCCGGAGCTATGCTCACCTATGGCGTCGAAACGCGCCCCATCCTCGGCGTCCGGGTGCGCGTGACTTCGCCCGCCCGCACGGTCGTCGACTGTTTCCGCTACCGAAGCAAGCTCGGCCTCGACGTCGCCCTCGAGGCCTTGCGCGACGCCGTTCGATCGCGAAGGGCGACCGTGGACGAGATCATGCGCGCCGCCGAGTTCTGCCGTGCCCGTACGGTGCTGCGGACCTACCTGGAGGGGTTGGCACCATGACGAGCCGGCCGCCACGCAACCTGGGGACCTCGGTTCATCGTCGGCTGCTTAACGGCGCCCGCGAACGTGGCGAAGATGCCCAGTTTATACTTCAGCGCTACGCCGCGGAGCGCCTTCTATATCGACTAGGCCGATCGCCTTATCGCGAGCAGTTCGTACTCAAGGGCGCAATGCTGTTCGCGCTCTGGGGTGGCTCGATCTATCGGCCAACGCGCGACCTCGATTTCACGGGTTATGGCAGCAACGAGCTTGCATCGCTTCTACAGCGCTTCCGGGAAATCTGCATGCTCGCTGTCGAGGATGACGGGATGTTCTTCGACGCCGCGACGCTCACTGCGGAACCTATCCGGGAAGAGGTCGAATATGGCGGCTTCCGGGTGCTGTTCGAAGGGAACCTCGGAACCGCCCGGATCCGCATGCAAGTAGACGTGGGCTTCGGTAACGCCATCGAACCGGGCGCCATCGAGGCCGACTACCCGACGCTCCTCGATGCTCCCGCCCCGCACATCCGCGCCTATCCCCACGAGGCGGTCGTTGCCGAGAAACTCCACGCGATGGTCGTGCTTGGCGAACGCAATAGCCGCTACAAAGACTTTTACGATCTCTATGTGCTGGCGCGACAGTTTCCGTTTCACGGCGAGCGCCTTGCACGGGCGATTGCGGCGACGTTCGTCCGCCGGCGGACGACAATCGACGCTGTGCTTCCGGCCCCACTCGCGCCGCGATTCTATGCCGATGACTCCCGGGCCGAACAATGGCGCGCCTACTTGAAACGCAACGCCCTCCCGGGCGCTACAACCGACTTCGCTGCTGTTGGCGAGTTGCTGCAGAACTTTCTCGGTCCGGTCTGGGGTGCGCTCGGGACCGGCCGCCCCTTCTCCGACGCTTGGCCGCTTGCTGGGCCGTGGAAGTCACTATCCGAGGAGTCCGCCGAATGAATGGCGCCAGATTCGATAGCACCGAAACAGCTTTGCAGGAATTGCTCGCGCGGGCCGATTCCGGCCGAATGATTACACGCGAGCCAGAGCTATTCCGCGCCGGAGCCGTAGCTGAAATATACGACGAGGGCCCGAAGGAATGGGACGCCGAGGATCCGCTTGAGGAGGCCGCGCAGTGAGTCCGGCGCAAGGCAATAACCGCGCCGAACCGCGCCGCTTCAAGCCATACTCGGCCTACAAGGACTCCGGCATCGAGTGGCTGGGCGAGGTTCCTGCACACTGGAAGGTGCGAAGGCTCAAGTGCCTGGCGGCGCTCAACCCTGAGTCTCTCCCAGAAGATACCGATCCGGCAAGGGAAATGGTCTATGTCGACATCGGT
>Ga0315281_10004273_pt1 | contig 20758 bp, 16 predicted proteins | sample YL17G07_0_MG_FD_204540 | JGI IMG/M metagenome (GOLD analysis project Ga0315281, IMG submission 204540) | Sediment microbial communities from Yellowstone Lake, YNP, Wyoming, USA - YL17G07_0 | ecosystem: Environmental > Aquatic > Freshwater > Lake > Sediment | place: USA: Wyoming | collected...
CTGACTACTGCCTTGTGGGTGCAGGCACTTCTCGGACACGGTGAGGCCGGAGCCGGTTTCATTGGTGGCGTATCTCTGTGGCTGTGGCTCTGTGTGCTCTTTGCTAATTTCTCCACGGCGCTGGCCGAGAGTCGGGGCAAAGCACAGGCGGCTGCCTTACGCCGGGCACGGCAAGAGACTCAGGCCAAAAAGCTTAGTCATCCCAAATACGGGGCTCAATATGACCTGGTTCCTTCCAGTGCGCTGCAACAGGAGGACGTGTTCCTTGCGGAAGCTGGTGATATTATTCCGGCCGATGGCGAGGTGATAGAGGGTATTGCCTCAGTGGATGAGAGCGCTGTCACTGGCGAGAGCGCACCTGTTATTCGTGAATCGGGAGGAGACCGCAGCGCCGTCACCGGTGGGACACGTGTGCTATCGGATTGGTTGGTAGTGCGAGTAACAGCCAGTCCCGGCGAGGGGTTCCTCGACCATATCATCAGCCTTGTAGAAGGAGCAAAGCGCCAGAAGACGCCTAACGAAATCGCCCTTAGTATCCTGCTAGCGGCATTTACCATTATCTTTCTCATAGTCTGCGTCACGTTACTGCCTTATTCGCTGTACAGCGTTGAAGTCAATCATCAGGGCACGACGATCACTATCACTGTACTGGTGGCGCTGCTGGTATGTCTTATTCCAACCACTATTGGCGGGCTATTGCCAGCCATCGGCATCGCAGGGATAGACCGCCTTATACGGCGCAACGTGATTGCCTTGTCCGGCCGTGCCGTAGAAGCGGCTGGAGATGTAGATGTGCTATTGCTGGATAAGACAGGCACTATCACTCTGGGCAATCGCCAGGCGGTAGAGTTCATACCAGTGGGCAACGTGAACGAGCGTGAGCTGGCAGAAGCGGCACAACTTGCTTCTCTGGCTGACGAGACGCCGGAGGGTCGCAGTATAGTTATATTAGCCAAGGAAAGATTTGGGCTGAGGGGCAGCGCAGGTGGCGACGAACCGCGTGATATACATTTCATCCCCTTTTCGGCGCAGACGCGCATGAGCGGGGTAGACCTGGATGGACTGAGCATCCGTAAAGGCGCCGCTGATGCCATCACGGCTTACATTCAACAACAGGGCAAGTCGGTGCCGCTGGAACTGAAGGAAATAGTTGAAAGCATTGCTAAAGCCGGTGGCACGCCCCTGGTGGTGGCACGCAGTGGCGAAGCACTGGGTGTGATCCGTCTCAAAGATATTGTCAAAGGTGGAATCAAAGAGCGTTTTATAAAAATGCGAACGATGGGTATCAAGACAGTGATGATTACCGGAGATAATCCGCTCACAGCAACTGCGATTGCTGCTGAAGCAGGAGTGGACGACTTCTTGGCGGAGGCCACTCCTGAGACCAAGCTCAAGCTGATTCGCGAGTACCAGGCTGGCGGAAGGCTGGTAGCCATGACTGGAGATGGCACGAACGATGCCCCTGCACTCGCGCAGGCCGACGTCGCTGTGGCCATGAACACCGGCACACAACCGGCTCGCGAAGCCGCTAACATGATTGATCTCGAGAGCAATCCCACTAAATTGATTGACATCGTGGAGACAGGCAAACAACTGCTGATGACGCGTGGTGCTCTGACCACATTTTCCATCTCCAACGACGTGTCCAAATACTTCGTCATCATACCTGCGGCATTTGCCAGCACCTACCCTGCCTTGAAAGCACTGAACGTAATGCATTTGGCCACGCCGGAAAGTGCCGTCATGTCAGCCGTGATATTCAATGCGCTGATTATCATCGCGCTCATACCCCTGGCCCTGCGCGGTGTGCCCTACCGTCCGGTGGGAGCGGCAAGACTGCTGCGTAACAACCTTTTAGTCTACGGGATAGGAGGGTTAATCGTGCCATTCATCGGCATCAAATTGATAGACATGATTCTGGTGGCTCTGAGGTTGACATAGTTCATGACTAGGAGGTAGGCTCTGTGCTACGACAGCTTAGAATCGGCATAATATTTCTGGTCCTGTTCACGGTGCTCACGGGCATAATTTATCCTTTGGTCGTGACTGGCATTGCTCAGACCGCGTTTCCTCATCAGGCTAACGGCAGTCTGATTGTGAAAGATGGCAATAGTACTGGCTCCGAGTTGATAGGTCAGCCCTTCAGCGACCCCAGATATTTCTGGGGCAGACTTTCAGCGACGGCATCATTCCCGTATAACGCCTCAGCCTCCTCGGGCTCAAACTACGGGCCGCTTAACCCTGCACTCACAGAAGCGAGTCAAGCACGTATAGATGCCCTGAAAGCCGTCGACCCTGCGAACACTCAACCGATTCCTGTGGACTTGGTGACCTCCTCAGCAAGTGGCCTTGACCCGGACATCAGCGTCGCGGCTGCGCTCTATCAAGTCCCTCGTGTGGCGCGGTACCGCGGGCTGACTGAGCAACAAGTCTATAGCCTTGTAAATCGCTCCACCGAAGGCCGCCAGTTCGACATCTTAGGTGAGCCACGAGTAAACGTCTTGCAGCTCAATCTGGCGCTGGATGAACTGAAATAGACTTGCCCTGTAACAGAGTATAAAATGTGGCTGTGACCTGGAGAGGCGAATCATATGGTCGAAAAGAACTCTCGCCCTAATCCTGATGAAGTGCTGGCGCGAATCAAAGCCGAGGCCAAGCAGCCAAAGCGTGGTAAACTGAAAATCTTCCTCGGCTATGCCGCCGGTGTGGGCAAAACCTATACTATGTTGGACACAGCTCGCCAACTGAGAAAGGAACTAGACCTTGTCGTCGCCTATGTAGAGACGCATGGCCGGGCTGAAACAGAGGCTCTTCTGGAAGGGCTTGAGATCATTCCACGCAGACAAGTGGAATACCGCGGTGTGACGCTACCTGAGATGGACCTGGATGCAGTGCTGGCGCGTCGGCCGCAGTTAGCACTGGTAGATGAACTCGCCCACACGAATGCCCCGGACTCGCGCCACCCCAAGCGCTATCAGGATGTGGAGGAACTGCTGGAGGCCGGAATCGATGTTTACACTACACTCAATGTTCAGCATATCGAGAGCCTACAGAGTATGGTATCGCAAATTACCGGCGTCTGGGTACACGAAACAGTCCCCGACACTGTTGTTGATAATGCGGCGGAGATCGAGCTGGTTGACCTGCCTCCTGAAGACCTGCTGAAGCGACTTAGAGAAGGCAAAGTCTATGTCCCCCAGCAAATAGCACGTGCTGCCGCTAATTTCTTCCGCGAGGGTAATCTCATTGCACTGCGCGAGCTGAGCATGCGCACTGCTGCACAGCGTGTGGATGAGCAGATGCGAGCACACATTGAGACTCGTGCCATCCGCGGCCCGGTGACAACTGTCGAACGCATTCTGCTGTGCGTGAGGCCCGGCCCTCAAGGCAATCGTTTGGTGCACGCCGCTTACAGACTGGCATCTCGACTGGGTGCCGAATGGTTTGCCGTCTACGTTGAGACATCTGACGGTGCACGGCTGTCGCCGGACCAGCAGGACCGACTAATGAATATGTTGCGCCTGGCTGAGCAATTGGGAGCCAAGACTGCGACCATCCAGGGACGCTCTGTCGCTGAGGCCATAATAGAATATGCAAGCAAGAACAACATCACTAAAATACTTGTCGGTAAGCCTGCTGATAACGGTTGGCGGGGACTGCTGAGCAGGTCAGTTGTGAGTCAGATCATTCGCCAGAGTGAACCTGTTGATGTGTACCTTGTCGGTGACAGTAGAACAACGCCTTTGAAGCGAGAAAAAGCGGCAGCTAAACAGCCCTCATATCGTTGGCGGCGCTACCTGCTGGGCTTGGCATTAGTAGGCTTGGCTACCCTGGTGGGTCTAGCGGTGCGCACACATGTTTCACCCACCAGCATAGTAATGATTTATCTGGTGAGCGTTATCATTTCGGCCTTTTACCTGGGACTCGGTCCATCGATTTTAGTGTCCATCATTGGGGTGATTATATTCGATCTTTTTCTAATCCCCCCTTATCTCTCGTTTAGTGTGGAACACGAAGAATATGCTTTCACGCTAATCGTATTGCTCCTGGTTAGTATCGTGATCAGTTACCTGACGGCACGGGCTCGCCGGCAAACCCGAGTGGCGCGTCACCGCGAATCCGAAACAGCTACCCTGTATGCTTTAAGCCGTAACCTGGCAGCCACCAGTGGACTGCAGACTACTATCCATGCCATCATCAGCAGTGTAAAGGAGACATTTGGACGCGATGCGGTAATCTTTTTGCCCAACGCCCAGAATAAGGGAACACTCAAGCCGCATACCGAGAGTCCGAGCCTCATCATTAACCAGAATGAAGTCGCTGCAGCGGTATGGGCCTTTGAGCACCAGAAGACGGTAGGACAGGGCACTGATACGCTCCCCAATGCCAGAGCGCGATATTTGCCGCTGCATACGGCCAGGGGAGCGGTCGGAGTAATGGCTCTATGGGTATCTGACACAACAAGTCAGTTGACAATTGAACAAACACGGCTTTTGGAAGCCTTTGCCGACCTCGCCGCGGTGGCTATTGAGCGCACCCAGTTAGCTGAGGAAGCGCGCAATGCGCAAATGTTGGAGGCCACGGAGAGACTACAGACGGCGCTTCTCAATTCGATTTCGCACGACTTGCGCACGCCGTTGGTTTCTATCATCGGCGTGCTGAGCAGTCTACAGGAAGAGGGAATGGGGCTTAATGATGCAGCCAGGGAAAATCTAATCCAGGTCGCCAGTGAGGAGGCGGAAAGGCTGAACCATTTGATAACTAACCTGCTTGACGTATCCAGAATTGAAGCCGGTGGAATCAGGATATCCAGACAACCTTCCGATGTGCGGGAGATAATTGGCGTAGCCCTTACGCAGTTGAATCGCCGCTCTGGCAGCCGCCCTATCAAAACAGACATACCACCAGCGCTACCCTTTGTGTCTGTGGATTTTGGTCTTATGGTACAGGCGCTGGTTAACATCCTAGACAATGCGCTCAAGTATTCACTTCCCGATTCGCCCATTGATATTAGCGGGCGGCAGGTTGCCCAGCAGGTTGAGATCGCAGTAGCAGACCGCGGGATCGGCATTCCGCCGGAGGACTTGCAGCGTGTTTTCGACAAGTTCTATCGTGTGCACCGCCCGGATAATGTAACTGGCACAGGATTGGGGCTATCTATCAGCAAAGGAATCGTTGAAGCGCATGGCGGTCGTATTGCAGCCGAGAACCGTCCGGGGGGCGGCACAGTTGTCAGACTAACGCTGCCGGTTGCTGAGGCTGGTCAGTAGGGTGAAGGGTCAGGGATATGAGCGAGGATAAGCCGCGGGTGCTGGTAGTTGACGATGAGCAAGCTATCCTGAGATTCTTGCGCGTTGCCCTGGAATCTCAGGCGTACACGGTTTTTGAAGCTGCCTCGGGGCAGGAAGCGCTTTCGGATGCGATCGCCCGCAAGCCAGATATAGTTGTCCTGGACCTGGGCTTGCCGGATATCGATGGCGTTGAAGTCACGCGTCTGCTCCGCCAGTGGACGCAAATCCCGATTATTATACTATCTGTCCGAGGCTCGGAGAGCGACAAGATTGCTGCACTCGATGCCGGGGCGGACGACTATCTGACCAAGCCCTTTGGCGTCGGAGAGCTTCTGGCCCGGCTGCGCGCTGCCTTGCGTCGTGCATCTCAACCCCAAGGTGAGCCGGTCTTTACCAGCGGTGACCTCAAGGTCGACCTGGCACGAAGGCTGGTCACAGTAGCAGGTCGCGAAGTGCAATTAACACCTAACGAGTATGACCTGCTCCGTACACTCGTAGCTCACGCAGGGAAAGTATTGACCCATCATCATTTGCTGCGTGAAGTGTGGGGAACAGTCTACGAGCAGGAATTCCATATTCTGCACGTGAATATCAGCAATTTGCGCCGCAAAATCGAACCTGATCCAGCGCGCCCACAGTTCATAATCACCGAGCCAGGGGTAGGCTATCGGCTGAGAACCACCTAGAGATTGGCTAGCCGGATTGCCCTAACTCCATTCAGAATATTACTAGCCTGGGCAGAACTGAGATATCCTATCTAATCCTTATCGGCACAGGATATGTCCTGTATGCAGTCCGCTGGATAGAAGTTGTTCTCGCCCTTGTCATGGTTGGGATACCACACCTGAGCGAAGAACGGGTTTCTCTTTGCCTCATCGTCGTAGTTCCAGGGAGGAGGCACGCAATCAGGACACCAGTGACCCGCCTTAAGGATGGTGTATGGTTTCCCTGTAAAAACGTGCCCACGAGCGCATTTCCATTGGAGAGCCTTATGCAAGTCGCCATTCCATCTTTTTGACAAGCACTCGCCGCCTCTGAAAGCTGCTGCCCCTTGCAGGTCCTTTAGAGCAAGCCTCTCTTTGGATTCATCATACCCATGGTCAAGCCTGTGCCATGCAGGCTCAGGGTCCATCTGAGGCATATTTTTGCCCCAACCGGGAATCGCTTCGTAGGTCTCATAGTTCTTAAAGAAGGCCGTTATCCTCATATCACATCTATTCTTATACCAGTAGGCTGTTCCGTTCCTGTGATTCTCAGCCATGTTCCTCAAGATTTCATAAGTGGACTGCTCCATCTGTTTCTGCAACTCAGGGTTCTTCCTGCATTCAGCAGCCATTTGCTGCATCTCCGGCGGCATGGTCTTGGCTAAATCTTTCCAGTAGACATCAAGTGAATCTCTCCAGTAATGCAAGTACTTATTAAGGAGATGGCTATCTTCATAATACTGCATGTGAAAGTTTCTCAGAGCAAACCATTTCCGCTCTGCGCAAGATTCAATGCCAGACAGCCCGTTAACTTGAAAGCTCTTGTTCATAAGGTCATAACAAACGCACCTCATTTTGGGACCGCCGCCCATGTTGTACGCCCTGCGCCAGAAGTCAGAATCATCGGGTATATCAAGACAATGAACTAGACCATACCCAGCATCTCGGTCAGTGACATTCTCCATGAAAGAATCGATGGGCTGATGGAACATAATGGGATCCATCAGACTACTGAATTCGGCGTAATCCACGGGCATGATATAGGTCATGCGCAAGGATGCCCAGTGTTTAATATCGGAATCCAGAACAGCCCTTTCGCCGGCAATCTTGGTTATGGCATAAAAATCGAAGATGGAAGGTTTGAGCGGATCTCCCACTCTGCCCCAGTGAATACTTTGCAGGCGATCACCGGTCTCTGCTACGGTACCGGTGTAGACTAACCTGATATGTTCTGCGCCATTTGGCTGTGCCTCAATCGCCTTGACAATGTTCCTTATACCATCGGTGTTGCATGCTGTAGCCGATTCAGGATAGTAATCAGCCTGAGGCGAAATAAAAGCCATGGCATCGAGTACCCAGTCAACCCCTCTAATGGCTTCTTCTACGTCTGCATAGTTCGCCGCGTCCCCCCATACTATCTTGAATCCACCGCGTTCAGTTACCCCTTTCCCGGGAATCGGCTTCATCCCGACCTCTTCCTCATACTTTTGGAAAAGACCTTTGTTCTTCTCCGAAGGGCGCAGCAGAACGACTATGTCGTACTTTTCCCTTTTCCCCCACAGCTCTTTGAAGGCCTCGTGTCCCATGGTACCTGAAGCACCGAATAAACAGACTTTTTCCTTTTTCATAGCTCACCCCACTACATTATGCTCTTAGTGTTCGAAAAGCTCCCCTGTCTAGATAATAACCAGCCATGAGCTAAAAAGTCAAAAAGGATGAGGAGAAGCAAGAGGTCGTCACGTATTGGAGACGCCGACGGAGGTCGGGCAACATCTCCAATACTCAGGGCTCCATCTCTATCATGCCATCCCAATGTTTCACGTAGTAGCTTCGCAATTCTGGGCAACTTGACATATTCTGAACTAGTGGTATTATATATTCAACAACCTGTAATAGTTTGCTATTCCCCGACCTGTTCTATACTCAGGCATTCCCCAGGCCATGGATGATCAGACTCTAACCAGGTCATAAGTGTGAAAGGAGGTCATCCATGAGCTACGCGGACAAAACTCTTACCTGCGCGGATTGCGGCACAGGGTTCACGTTCAGCGCTTCTGAGCAGGAGTTCTTCGCTTCCAAGGGCTTCACCAATGAGCCCGGGCGTTGTCCTGACTGTCGGGCAGCCAGAAAACAACAGCGCGGCGGTAATGGGTATAGTAGCGGAGGCTACCGACAGCAGAGAGAAATGTACCCCGCTGTATGCGCCTCTTGCGGCAAAAACACCCAGGTACCCTTCGAGCCTCGAAACGGGCGACCGGTGTATTGCTCTGACTGCTACTCCAAGACGAGGCGCTAGAGATAACCGGAAGCAGTTGCCTTCCGTCCTTCGAATCGCTTCGAGAAGTTAAGCTGAGGATAACGGGCAGTTGGGAATGGTGCCCGATTCCTCTTTTCGACACACCACATTGTCTTGGCATCCCATAGTGTCCTTCTTTTCACCGTTTCTCGGTGACATTCCTTGGAGTGCTCTCTAGTTTATTTGACCGGGGTCTACCAACACAATAGTTTTTCTATTCCGCACGAGGAGGGATTGAAATGGAGAGTGAGCATGTGACACAACATGATGCCCATTCCGAGATATGTATTCATCACTGGTTAATAAATGAGAAGAACTTCGGTGTTTGCAAGAAGTGTGGAGAGAGCAAGCAGTTCAACAGCAGCTCGTGGTACGACGCAAGTATGAAGAAGACACCGCAGGCCAAATCAAGCAAGATATCCCCAGGCGCTCCAAACACCAAGAGCTGACCCAAGCCGTCGCTGGCTTCGCAATAACTGAATTTTCAACCATCATAGGGAAAAGAGGTACCAATGGCACACGCAAAACCTGGTGATACTGTTTGGGTGCACTATACTGGCAGACTGGATGATGGCACGGTATTCAAGACCTCTAACGAGCACAAACCTCAAAGATTCAAGATTGGGGAGTCCAAGCTGCTCCCAGCCCTCGAGCAAGCAGTGGTTGGGATGAAACCGGGCGAGTCTAGAAACATCAGGATTATGGCCGCTGAAGCATACGGCCCACGCCGTGAAGAGATGGTGGCGGCGGTAGATAGGAAGAACTTCCCCAAGAACATCGAGCCATACGTCGGCATGGAACTTGACGTTTGTCAAAATGATGGCAAGGTATTCCCAGCAAAGGTGGCTGATGTCTCGGAATGTAGCGTGACGCTGGATGCCAACCATCCTCTAGCAGGAAAAGATGTTATCTTCGACATTGAGCTCGTTGAGATTATATGATAGCGTTATCTCTACCCAAGGCAAAGAATTAAGTAGCGTAGCCCTTCATACAGAAAAGCTACGCTGCTACATATCTCAGGGTAGTCTGAAGCATCTGCTCCAGGCTACTTGCGGAACAAGGACAAAAAGTGGAGGCTGCAAGTCTGCAGCCTCCACAGAATGCGCAACCGCTATGTTACTAAGCTAGTCGCACTTGGGCAGCGCTTCTCTGATCTCCTTGAAGTACTCATCCTCCGTCTTGCCCGTGATCTCCTTAAAGTACTTATCTGGCTTGATGCTCACAATTGTTTCGGCAAGCTCTTTCTTGCCTTCGAAGTTGCCTCTCCTCTGAATCATCATTTTCTGTGCCTGAGGGGAGCCAGCGCCGTGCAGCGCCTCAGGGAGACCGGCCCCTACTGCCATGTTCTCGATAAGCCTGAGCATCCTCATCCTGTGCTCTGTGGGCGTGCCTGCCTTGCCCACCAGGTACTTGTCTATGTACTTGCCAATTTCGGGATTTCTGAAGTCCTTCTCAGATGGCATGGTTATGATGAGGCCCCCGGCAATATCCTGCGCCAGGCGCATCCACTCATAGGCAAATTTAGTTATGTTAAGTTTGGTTACGTTCGCCAGAAGCGGATTGATGGTGTACGCCCCTGAATTGGTCTTGCTTCCCTGGTACGAGCAAGCCAGCGAGCAGGACCAGCAGGTCTCCGACATGCTAGTCATCTCAGCCAGCAAATCCCTGATATAAGGGGATTTCTCTACGCCATTGTTCTCCGCCATCCAGTAAGCAGCGCCCGTTACCACATCGGCAAGCCCGACCTTGCAGCCTCCGTAATTGCTCCTGTGGAACCCGGCAAAAGTCTCCACAAGCTGGCCGGTGAAATCGTATTCGCCGCACATGAAGACCCTGTCCCAGGGAACGAAAACGTTGTCGAAGATTATCAAGGCCTCACCGCCAACAATGCCATACTTGGCATTACCGGGGTCAATCTCTCCATCGAGCCTTCTGGTATCGTTGGTCTGCCGGCCGAAAATCAGCGTCACACCCTTAGCATCAACAGGCACAGCGAAGCATACGGCATAATCCTTGTCCTCCACACCCATAGCCCTCGTGGGCATAGCTATAATTTCGTGGGCATTAACAGTGCCCGTAATGTGAGCCTTGGCGCCCCGGACTACTATGCCATCGTCCTTTTTCTCCACGACATGCACATACAAATCCGGGTCTTTCTGCTGGTGCGGCCTCAGGCTCCTGTCCCCCTTGGGGTCAGACATGGCTCCAGCCAGCATCAAATCGTTGTCCTGGACATATTTCAGGTATTTCTTGAATCGTTCGTGATATTTCGTACCGTATTTCTTGTCTATATCATAGGTAGTGATATAAGTGGCATTAAGGCCATCGAGTCCCACACACCTCTGGAAACAGGTGGCAGTCTTCTGCCCCAGCAGCCGCATCATCTTCACCTTGTTAACCAGGTCATCTATGCTCTGGTGTACATGCGTAAACCTGTTAATCTTCTGCCCCGTCAGATTGGAGGTGGCAGTCATCTCCTTTTCAAACTCGGGGTGTTTCGCCAGTTCGTAAGTCATGGCCGCCGCAACGATATGCGGCTGGAACAGCGGGTAATCGACTACATTCTTCACCCTTTCCCCGAATACATACACCCTGGGCTTCAGCTTCTTGAGACTCTCTATATACTCTTTCCCAGATTTGATCGCCATCTAGTTTCCTTCCTTTCTTGTCCCCCTAAATCATAGAATAGACCCTTCAGGTCCCAAATTCAAATTGACACTGCCAGGGGTATCTCTTCTTCAGCCCTCTGCACTCCCCAATAGTAAGCGGTCTCAAACGCAAAGCCAGCCGCCGTCCACAAATATGGTTTGCCCTGTTATGTAATTCGACTCATCCGAAGCTAGGAAAATAGCAGCGCCCACAACCTCCTCCGGCTGGGCGAATCTTTTCAGAAGGTTCTTGTTCTTGAGTTCATCATATATCGCCTGATTCCCTCTCAAACCGGCGGTGAACTCCGTCTCCACATAGGAAGGGCCTATGGCATTAACCAGTATGTTGTGCTGAGCCCATTCAGCGGCCAGCACCTGGGTCAGCGAGATGATTCCTGCTTTGCTGGCACAATACGCGACCAGTCGGGGCAGGGCTACTTTCCCGCCGACCGAGGTCATATTGATAATCTTGCCGCTTTTCTGCTTGATCATCACCTTGCCCACAGCCTGAGCGCAGAGGAATACTCCCGTAAGGTTCGTAGCGATAATCTGGTCCCACGCATCCTTACCTGTTTCCTCTACCCGCTTCCATATCGGGCTGATGCCGGCATTGTTGACCAGGATGTCTATTCGGCCAAACTGCTTTACTACCTGAGCAACCACCTGGTTGACACTATCAACGTTCGTGACATCCAACCTGAGAGCAACCGCTTTCTTGCCCTTCCCAGTCAGTTCCCTGGCAAGGTTCTTTGCCAGGTCTTCAGAGCGACCGCACACGATGACAGTGGCCCCTTCCTCAGCGTAGCCTGTAGCGACAGCCCGGCCAATCCCCTTAGTAGAGCCAGTTACTATAGCAACCTTACCCTGTAGCCTCATCATAAAGCCCTCCTGTCAAGCAGCATGGGCGTAGATAGTGAGCAGAAATGAGTTTTGTAAGTGCTGAGTTTGAGAATGATTGAGAACGTCTGGAGCCCTTCTCAGGTTATTTTGGTGGAGCTGGGGTGGCGACAAGCAGAACTTTCAAGCTTGCATTCACCCTTACCCCATAGTAATCATATCTGAAAACCAAATGGAGGTCAACTTGAAATCTCTTCGGCAGGCGGATGCCAAACTTGGAACAGATTGTAATACGGGCGAAACGATCAGCTCAATCGTTATTTTGCCAAACATGTTCCATTCAGTACAAATTCAGTACAGCTTGTTCACCCCAGTACAAGAGTTTTCCATTCTTCAGTACACGGGTCTAGGGTTGTCGCGGCGTCCGTGCAGTAAGTACAAAAACGCAATAGTATCAGCAGAAGGAGAATGCCTTCAACTAAGGGATGTACCGGGGAGAATCCGAATAGAATAAACAAAATTACTTGAGGAGGTTACTATGACAGTGACAGATGTAATCTATGGTGAACTCTTGAACGGGTTAAAGACAGGTTTGGACTACGACCAGATTCGTCTGAAATGGGAGAAGAGCAAAGGGCCATTCTATAACGCCCTGCAAATGGTGTTCGTTAACGCAGGTGTTGAACTGGGAAATCTACACGCGGAATTGAATGCGCGGCAGGAGAAAAAAGTGGCAGCCGAAAATAAGCTCGCCACGCTGAAGAGCGACCAGAAGAGTGTCGAGACACAGGTTGAAGCGAAAAGGAAGTTGTGCCAGTCATGGGAGCAGAAAGCCAGCCTTGTCAAGGAGCAGGCCGAGAAGCTGGACGCTGAACTTGGCGCAAAGGCTGCACTTCTAGATCAAGTTCGAGAACTCCAGAAGATGGGGTTTCATATAGACCAATTTCAGCAGCTGCGCGATGTCTTAGTAGAGATAGGTACGAAACGCGGACTCAAGCCTGTAGAGGCTATAGGCAGCTTCTTCACCGATTTGAAAGATTACGATGCCAAGAGTGGCTTTGCCAACGAAGTGAAGAGGCTCACCGCAATTGCAGCAACAGAAAAACTGGAAGCAAAAAAGTGGCAGGCAGAGAAGGAAGATCTGGGGAGGAAGTACAGAGAGGTAAAAGAAGCCGTCAGTGCTATGGAGTCGCTGTTGAAACAAGGCCTTAAGCCGGAGCAGATAGTAGGCTGGAACAAGATTATTTTGGCTGTTGGTGGAATCGATGAACTGAGCAAGGACCTCAGCCAATACAAGACCATCAAAGAGACAGTCGCTGCTCAGAACAAAGCAATTCAAACCGTGAAGTTGGAAAAGAAACAGCTTGAGGGGGAAATAACGAGTCTCAAGGAGCAGAAGGCCGGAATCGAGGGTGCAATAGAAATCCTGTCTCAGCAGGGAACTGAGAGAATAGCCCTGGCAAAGGACGAAGCTCTGTCTGAGATTGGGTCGCTTGTTGAAGAGCTACGAAATGAGGTTAAGTTCATTGGAGAGGCCAAGGCTGAAGCTGGCGCGCTGAAGAGGGAGCTGGCATACGCGAGATACTTCACAACCAACAATGACGAGGCACTAAGAACGGCTGGAAAAGAGTTAGCAGAGGCATGTCTCGGCGTAGTGGCGAAGTGGTGTAGACTTAGGGAAGTGTATTGCAAGACGAAGGTACCCGACTCTATCAGAACCAGATATTACGGCTTGTCATCATATGAAGAGGTTGCCTTGCCTGATTTGACAAGATGGGCTCAGAGCGGGCTGGCGGAATACCATGATGAAGGGTCGGAGCGCAGGGTCTTCAAGCCGGTGCGAATTACGCCGTCCAACTAGTACAGAGCTTGCCAGTTTAACAATGATGCTTGAATATCCTGACAAGACGTGACTTAGCAGAACGATGGGTTGTGGCCCAGGGTAACAAAGCAAGCAATTGTGCAATCAGCCCATCCGCGGTTTATCCTGCAGATGCTGTAACTGGCTTTAGAGTAAATTGGGACCTTTATGCCCAAAGTCACCCTTATCCTACCCGCTGACCTAGTCCTTGTCCCCCAGCACAGCTAAGATGAAGAAACCCGGACCTGTATGTGCCCCAATTACCGGGCTTGGCTTTGAGCGGTAGATACGCTCTTTGGGAAATTTGACGCTAAGCCGATTTGCCAGCTTCTCGGCTTCATCTGGAGTGGTAGCTTCCTCAATAGCCATCTCTTCAATGTGGGAATAACTCATGGCAAATTCGTACAAACGCTCAATTGCTCCGGACCGAGAGCGTGTCCTGCCTACAGGCTCAGCCACCCCATTTCTCAAGGTGATAAGTGGGTTAATCTTGAGCATTGACCCAAGAAAAGCCTGCGCCTTCCCAATACGACCACCCCGTTTGAGGTACTCCAAAGTATCAAAGGTGGCAAGCAAGTCTACCCGAGGAATCGTCTTTCGGGCTATGTCAATAACCTCATCAAGGCTTGCTCCAGCCTGAGCCGCCTGGGCCGCCTTCATAGCTATGAATCCCTCGGCCATAGTGCCGCATTTGGAATCAATTACTTCCACCCGGCATTTCCTCTTCATTAACCCTACACTTTGCAGAGCCACGTTATAGGTGCCACTGAGCTTGGCACTAAGAATGATGGCAAGAACCTCATCCGTCTCTTCAGCTAGCCGGTCATATGCCTCAGCAAACGTTACAGGCGCTGGCACTGAAGTAGACGGTGGGATCTTGCTGCTCTTTAGCCTCTCGTAGAACTGCTGGGCAGTCAGGTCAATGCCATCGCGGTAAAGCTGCTCCCCCCAACGAACAACTATGGGAATTACCGTAATGTCCAGTTCTTCAACCACCTGAGATGGCAAATCAGCAACACTATCAGTTACGATTTTAACCGTCATAGCTGCTTGCTCAAAAATTCCAAACCCTATTTCATATAGTTATATCTTAGATGCCAATGATAGGCCCCGAAGCTGTCCGATCGCACAAAATGGACGAAAGTGACTTACTAAACAAATAGGCGATTGCCAAGCCTGGTTGTTAGCATCGTTTAAATCCCAGGTGAGTGCCTTTATGTCTTCTTCTGTTCTGCCTTCTGTGTTCTCTTTTCTAACACTTGCTTCTTGGGCTTCTTCACATTTTTTCTTCCCTTGTTACCCATAGCTATACCCCCATCCTCAGTCTCTTCTCAGGGATTGACTGCTCATTTTCGCCAACATCCGCTTCAAGTAAGATTATGCTGTTTTCACTATTAATGTCAATGGTTCAGGTGTCTCGGAATTTCTACGCTCTGCCAGATACAGTGGATTGCACAAACCGCCCTTTCGTTGGGTGCTCACTGCAAAGAGTAGATTATATTAGCTCGTGTTCTTACTCGTATATGTGGTAGAAGAAAAGTCAACGTTACTCAATCCAGCTTCCCACTCTCTAATCGTCTCTATGTGTCGCTGATATACGTCAAGGATTTTCTTTGGTACGTATTTAACGCTAATTTGCGCCTGCTGATTACGGAGGGTTTGCTGCAGCAGCTTTACATCCAGTTTCCTTGGAGTCACCTTATTCTTGACCGCCAGAGCGGCTGCTGTACCCGCTGCTTGTCCAGTAGACATGCTGCATGCCATATTCCTCGATGAGGCCCATACCGAGATATCAGTCGAGGTGACCGAACCAGCGGCTAAAAGATTCTCCGTATCCTTGGGCACCAAACAGCGATAAGGAATATCATAAGGCGGTATATCCCGCCTCCCTGAGTGTCCATCATCAGGCCCATGAATGTCCTCAGGAAAGTTGCATATAGCGATAGAATCAGCGAAGGCCCTACCTTGGAGCATATCTTCCTTATTCAGAATATATTCCCCTAAGATTCTGTGCGTGTCCCTCATTCCTAAATGAGTTGGCGTCTGCTCTATATACGCATTCTCAAAGCCCGGAAGATTCTTCTTGAGGTAGTTGTAGGTAGACCATGACTGCTTCCTAGCGTCGATTTCCCCATAGGTTAAGTCTTCCACCCTCCAGCCGTGGTGGCCATGTGGCAAGCTTACGTGCAAGGCCTGCACTAACACTCTTCCAGGCTCAGGCATCACGATTAAATTGAAATTTTCATGGTTCTGGTAAAGCTCTCCCTCCGCTTTCCCCTTTTTGACGAGGCCATGACCGCCCCAGAAGTAACCACGCGGTATTATAGGCCTTCCCCCTAGTTTAATCTGTTCAGCCATACTAGGCGGCCCCCATTCATCAGGTTGCTCCTGCTTAAGCTTCATCAGCTTGCTTGTGTCTACACCTCCATACATGACAGCCCATGTAAATCCCAACGATCTGCCGCTGGGATGTCCTTCAGTCATGCAAGGTGTTCCGGATTTCCACGCTATGTCGGCGCTTCCCGTTGCGTCTATTACGATTTTCCCTAGAACTGCTTGTCTACCCTCCTTACTCTCAATGAAGACGCCCTTGGTTGTATTTCCTTCCGTTACAGCACCAACTCCGTAAGCGTGAAATAGTAGTTTAACCCCAGCTTCCTCCATCATATTGTTAAGGAGATACTTGTAGTACTCCCCGTCGAAGGTAAAGCATGCCCACGTATCGTCTAGAACCTTCCCTTCCCTCTTGAGCTGCTTACAGACCTCTCTAAAGATTCCACCATATATAGCAAAATCAACGCCCTCAAAAACCGTAACAAGACAGTTGGTTGCCGCCCCACCTAGGTAACCCAATTGTTCCATGAGTATCGTTTTGGCCCCGTTTCGGGCAGCTGCTAGAGCAGCGCCTATACCAGCTGGCCCACCGCCGACAACGACCACATCTGCCTTGAAGCCTACCGGAATCTCCCTTTCGGCTTCAATAATCGTCTTTACATTGACCATTGGTGCCCTCCTAAATCTAAATTTGCAGGTTCTTATCCTATAATACTCCCTCCCAAGGCCTCAAGAGAGCGAGACGAGGCCACATCCAACGGTACTCGCTTGCCATGTATCTACCAGGACAAAGGCAATCAGTAATACCAGCCAAATGCGTCTAATGGTTGACTAGGCATGCTTCGCAGCGCTTCAGCAAGGACAAGAGAGCCTAGGGACGTGTAGCCGTGATAAGGCCGCTCCCTCGCCGCGCATTATAGGCCACAAGAGAGACGTCTTTAAAACCCGCGGAGCGGATGAGGCCAATCAGCTCGTTCACGGTGTAGACACCGATCATCAAGTTGAACAGCGCTGCCGGTAAAGGACCGCATCTGTCATTGTTTAGCAAGAAGTCGTGCACAATAAGCAAACCGTCTGCCATTAACGCCCGCATACCTTGTTGCAACCTCGTCTCTGCTTGACTACCCTGCCCATGCATGATGTTAGACATGAATACGCAATCATAACCTGTGCCGAACTCCTCACTGTTCCAGTCCCCTTCCTTGAAAGAGATGCGATCGTTCATATGGAAGCGTTCAATCACCTGCCGGGCAATAGCAATGGTCTGTGGTAAATCCCATACCACAGCCCTCAACTTCGGAAAGCGTTGGCACAAAGCAATGCTATAGGTGCCTGGACCGCCACCGACATCAAGCAACAATTTTCTGTCAGCCAAATCCAGTTGCCTTGCTATCCATTGCCCGACCCCATTGGCAGCGTTGCCGTGCATAGCCCAGATCCAGTGTTCATGAAAGTGGGTCATAAAATACTCCGGTGGCTTTGGTGCTGCTCCGCGTCCCCCGGTTCTCACTATATCAGGAAGCCCCGTGCTGCCCCACCAAAGCATTTCGCCGTGATCGAGAACACCCCCAAGATACCGCGGGCTCTCCGGCAAAAGCGTATCGATTGCCAACTGAGTCAGGACAAAATGTCCGTTGTCCCGCCTCACAAGACCAAGGGCGCAGCAAATGACGAGCAGCTTTTCTGTCATGCGTGCATCGGTCTTGCACTTTTTCGCCACTTCAGAAGCCTCCTTCGGCTTGCGCAGGGCTTGAAAAATCCCAAGCTGATGAGCGGTCATCAATGCCCGTGATGCCCGAAACTGCCAGTTGAGTTCCAGTAGTCCGGCTCCTGCTTCAAGATTGTCAGCATCAAACAGATTCATTTCCTCTCCTCCTGCGCTCTCAGCATTTTAGAGTATCAGCACTCGGCACTACAAGTCTAGACAATTCCTATAACACCGACGCAATTACTCATGGTCACGATTATAGCACCCATGCTCTGTGTGGAACAAACCTGCGCTGACCGAATAGCGGTTGGCAGAAATAATCGACAGCTCCAGCGCCAACTGATAGATTAGACGCCCTTTTTTGCCTTCAAAACGAAGTCCTTGTGGAGTCTTTGGTTCCGGGACAAATATGCGCTTCTGTTGAGGCATCCTGTTTTTGGAGCGGCGGACCAATCCGATAAGGTGGCTGGCTTAACAATCCGTCAGAATGTTACGTTATGAACCCCTGCCCCTGCGGCCACCATTGAGTATGCTGAGACTCTTGGGACTCAATATAAACAACTTAGTTAACAAATGGCCATTTTGTTAAGCCGACGGACTGGCGGCAAGTGGCTTTGCCTCAACTCTTGCCTGAAGCCACTAAGCGATGGGCGAGTTAAGAAATGCGTTAAGTGGGTATAACACCGGCAATCTGAGCTGCCAAACCCAGGGACTATAGGCGTTGCTCCAGGGAGGTCTGCCAGTATCGCGTTCCACGTGCATTCGAGCCTTCCCTTCCCCAATGCACACCATATTTGAACTACCGTGGCCTGTTGCAGGAGATAGTCTATATGCCAGTGCAACCGCTTCTCTGACTTCAGGTGATGCTCGAGCCTGCCATGCAGTCCTGCAAGGGCACTGCCCACATAAACGTAATACCCTGGCGGAAAATCATGGATGCCTAGCTTGCCGATCCCCAAGCGAAGCCAATCCTTCGAGAGAATGACCAATGCATAAGTGCCGCCGCGTGCCATGGCCTCATTCTACCGTGTACTGTACCATCCAGGCAATGAGAAAGAGCCAGGTGCACGTCCAGGAGCTACGATTCCATGCCAAAGTATCAGGTGAACGAATTGGCGGAATGTTACACGATATAAAGTTAGTTCCATCTGTCACCTCTGCCTACGGACGTGATATGATTAAGAAAAGTAGATATTTAGTAGAGGGGTGAGCGATGAAAACTAACGGCAATGCTGTCTTAATTACCGGAGGAGCGACGGGAATCGGTCTTGCCCTAGCCGAGTCCTTCATTGGAGCCGGTAATAACGTGCTTATTTGCGGCAGGCGGATAGCTAAACTTAGAGAGGCAAAGAGGAAATTACCTCAGATAAAGGCGCGACAATGCGACCTCTCAAAAAAGGAAGACCGCGAATCATTTTGCGACTGGGTTAAACAAAACTACCAGGATTTGAACATCCTCGTGAACAATGCTGGAATTCAAAGGGCTATAGACATTAAGGAAGGGACGGCAGAGCTCTTCAGCGGCGAAGACGAAGTTCAGATTGACTTTGCCGCTCCAATACACTTATCGGCTTACTTCGCTCCAATGTTGATGAAGAAGAAAGAGGCCGCCATAATCAACATCTCCTCGGGACTAGGTTTCGTCCCGATGGCCGTCATGCCGGTCTACTGTGCTACTAAAGCGGGTATCCATATGTTCACTGTCTCCCTGAGATATCAGTTGAAGGACACTTCAGTAAAAGTCTTTGAAGTAGTACCGCCTGCTGTTGATACGGAGCTGGGTAAAAGTACTACAGGCGAATCGGAACAGGAATATAAGGGCATCCCCGCAAAAGAAGTCGCTAAGGCGGTCCTGGAAGGCCTTAAGAAGAATGAATACGAAATAGTCATTGGGGAGGCTAAGGGGCTTGTTGAAGGGGCAAGAACTGATTTCGAAAAAGCCTTTCAGAGACTCAACAGCTGGTGACAGTGAGGCGACTGATTGAAAAAGGCAACCATGAAGGTTGCGGGGGAATACCATGAAGAACAGCACGATTGGAGATCTGCAGCCCATTCAACTTCCTGCACCCGTTTTTGACCGGCGTGGGACACTCTTCGAAGCTCTGAAAATGAGAAGAACTACCCGAGACATCAGTGATAGAAAGATCTCACTGCAGATTCTCTCGGATATCCTATGGGCTGCGCAGGGAGTCAACCGCGTCCGAGGACCGTTTGGAGGCCCGGGCCGTACTGCGGGATCGGCTAGTAATTCACAGGAGATTTGTATCTATGTTGCCAAGGAAGAAGGTACGTATCTGTATGAGCCTGATTCTCACATGCTGACTCCGGTTGCAGCCGGTGACAGCCGCGCTCTGGCAATCGGCAGGGGACAGGGAAAGGTTGGTGCAAACGCTTCAGTCCGCTTCATCTACGTCGTCAATATTGACAGGTTTGAGGATGCAGGATATCAGGAACCGGGACTCTATAATTCGGAGATTCAGAAATCGTATTACTTTGTCGACACCGGCCTTATCGCACAGAATGTCTATCTGGCGTCATCTTCGTTAGGACTAGCTTCGTGGTTTCACAACTGCAACAAGGTTGCACTCGCCAAGAAGCTCAGGTTGAAGCCAGTTCAGCGGGCGCTTTTCGGACATACAATCGGATATGCTAACGATTGAATAGGCTTATTTTCCTGTCGTCGATAGCATCCCCCAGTTCGAGGCATCACTAACAAGCTATTGGAGTTGATGCAATAAACCACTACATTTCTCGTTCAGGTTGGCCCACATCGAGCTTAGGACAGCATGAGGCACTACAGGGTGGGGGTATCCTTGAAGTATTGATGGCAGCGTGTATTTAGCTTGCAAGACTGTAACCAGGGACAAGCTTGCCTCGGGCAATAGAATAGTTGGCGGAGCGTACGTTTAAGCTGCTCCGACTGGTTCTACCTTAAGCCCACAATTGTCTATTAACAGTTTCCCGTCCATGAACAGAGCGGCTACGCGACTCCCTATGACGTGAAGGTCTGTAAGAGGATTGCCATCAACTATCGCCAAGTCAGCTATTTTACCCGTTTCGATAGACCCGAAATCCTTTT
>Ga0315281_10004274_pt1 | contig 20755 bp, 16 predicted proteins | sample YL17G07_0_MG_FD_204540 | JGI IMG/M metagenome (GOLD analysis project Ga0315281, IMG submission 204540) | Sediment microbial communities from Yellowstone Lake, YNP, Wyoming, USA - YL17G07_0 | ecosystem: Environmental > Aquatic > Freshwater > Lake > Sediment | place: USA: Wyoming | collected...
ATCATCAAGATTCGAGCTCTGATCAAGGAGCTCGGTCGAAATCACACGATCCTGATCTCGACGCACATCCTTCCGGAAGTGGAGCTCGTGTGCGACCGGGTCATCATCATCGACAGCGGACGGATCATCGCGTCGGGGCCCCCGGAAACTCTTCGGGCCCAGCTCACCGGAAATCCCGCCGTGACGGTTCAGGTCGGTGGAGCCGGCGAAGATGCCGTGCGCGCGGAGCTCGAAACGATTCCCGGTGTGCGTTCGGCGCGCCCGGTTCGATCGGCCGAGGGGCGATTGACGATCGAGGGAGATCCCGGGAGCGACGTCCGCGAGGCCGTTTTCCGGCGGATCGTCGAAAAAGGATGGGTGCTTCTCGAGATGTTCCAGGAAAAATTGAGCCTTGAAGAGGTCTTCGTCCGTATTACGACTCGGGAAGCCGATCACCGGGCCGACAATGAGCCTGCCGCACCCCCCCCCGTTGCCGGCGCGCCGGCCGAGGCCGAAATGCAGGATCGGGAGGAGATGCGATGAGAGGCTTCGTTGCAATCGTCCGGCGCGAGCTGCTCGCTTATTTTTATTCGCCCCTCGCCTACATCATCATGACGACGTTTCTCTTCGTCTTCGGGTTCCTGTTCGACCGGACCGTGACGATTCTCTCGAATCCCAGGTATCCGCCGGCCGACATTTTTCCGCTCCTTCTGAATAATCCGTTCACCTGGATCATTCTTTTCCTTTACTGCTCGACGCTGACGATGCGTTTGATCGCCGAGGACCGCAGGAGCGGCGCGGTGGAAACGCTGATGACCTCACCCGTGACGGAATGGGGAGTCGTCATCGGGAAATTTCTCGGAGCTCTGCTGTTTTATGCGGTTCTCTGGGCGCCGACTCTGGTCTACGTCTGGGTCATCGCGATGTTCGCGCGGGTCGACTTCGGGCCGATCGCTTCGGGTTACCTCGGAATCATGCTGATCGGGGCGTTTTTTCTGTCGATCGGAATCTTCGCTTCTTCGCTGACCAAAAATCAGGTCGTGGCCGCGATCATCGGATTTTCGATCCTGCTCGTTGTCTTTCTGTTCGGGATTCTGGGCGCTTTCGCCACCGACCCGGTCTGGAAGAACATCTGGAGCTATTTGACCCTCTGGGATCACATGGAGGATTTCGGAAAAGGAATCGTCGACACCCGCCGCCTGGCCTATTACGTCTCGGGCACCGTGTTTTTCCTTTACCTCACCGGCCTCAGCCTCGAAGTGAGGAAATGGCGATGAGAGGCGCGCGCAAGGTTCTTCTCGGCGGTTCGCTCCTTTTGACGATCACTCTCGCCGCCGGAATTCTGGTCGGCGCCAACTGGATCGGCTTCAACTACTACGCCCGATTCGACTGGACCCGCTCCAGGGTTTATTCGATTTCGCAGCAGACCAGGCAGGTCATCGCGCGGGTCAATCAGCCGCTCAAGATCATCATTTTTCTGCCGGCCGAGGGGCAGCAGAGCTCACCGGTTTACGACGAGGTTCGCGAGCTGGCCGATCGGTACGCGGCTGCGGCGCCTCAGTACATCAAGATCGAATACGTCGACCCGCTTCGAAACCAGATGCTCGCCATGCGTGTGGCGCAGCAGTACGGCGTTCGGGCTTCGACCATCATCTTCGAATACGGAGAGGGTGAGAGCGCCCGCAAGCATTTCGTCGAAGAGGCCCGCCTGGCCGATTTCGACTATTCCCGAATGGCTTTCGGCGAACGCCCGAAAGTGGAGGCGTTCAAGGGGGAAGAAGTTTTCACCACCGCAATCAAGGGTCTGGTGGACGACAAGAAAATGCGCGTCGTTTTCACGGCAGGGCACGGCGAAGCCTCGTTCAAGGGGAACGCCGGCCAGGATTTCGCCCTCGCCGCCGACGCGCTCCGCCGCGAGAACTTCGAAGTCGAGGAGTGGACGGGGCTCGCCGCCGACAGCGTGCCGGATGGAACCGATATTCTCATCGTCGGAGGGCCCAAGAAGTCTCTTCTCGCCAACGAAGTCGAGGCGATCCGGAAATATCTGGCGGCCGGCGGGAAGGTTCTTTTCATGCTCGACCCGATCGTGGCCGCCGACAAAAAGGCCTTCGTTTCCGCCGGGCTCGATTCCGTCCTGTCCGAGTGGGGCGTTCGGGTCGACGAAGACATCGTCGTGGACCCGAACGGATCTCTTCCTCTTTTCGGTCCCGAGACGATCTTCACCAACCGGACCCGGGTCCATCCGATCACGCGCGGGCTCGAGGCTTTCCCCATCATCATTCCGCTCTGCCGCTCGATCGGAATCAGTCCCGTCAGCGGGCAGCACGAAGGGTACGAATCAAGCCTTCTCGTCGAAACGTCGGCGGAGGGTTGGGGTGAAAACGACCTGTCGGAGCTCCCGCGAGTGAAGAAAGACTCGAAGGATATTCCCGGGCCGGTTTCCCTCGCGGTCGCGGTCGGCCCTCGCATGAAGCGTCTCGAGGATGAGATGGAAAAGAGCGTTCCTGGAAAGAAGTCGCAAATCCCGGTTCGTGCTCCCGAATCGGGAACTCGTATCGTCGCCTTCGGCGATTCGGAATTTGCCTCGAACGACCTGTTCGACCGGAACAACGCTTACTTTCTGGCGTCGGTCAACTGGCTCGCGGTTCGCGAGGAATCGCTCGGCATTCCTCCCAAGAAAACCGGCAAGGTCGCCCTTCGTCTCAGCCGCGATCAGATTTTCAACATTGAAATGATCATTTATCTTCTTCTTCCGGGTGCGGCAATCGCCGCCGGGCTCGCGGTCTGGTGGCGGCGGCGAAACTGAATTCGCCGCCCGGGACCTCCGTTATGTTTCGAAGACGCCTTCTCCCGCTGGTGATCGTTGCGGCGGCTTTCGCCGGAGCGATCTGGTTTCTTCGCGCGAGAGTTCCGACCACGGAAGGAGCCAGGGAAAAGGCCGCGCGCCTGATCGACATCGAACCCCAGGAGGCGACGCGCATCGAATCGCACGGCGCTGGAAACGACTGGGTCCTGACGAAGAAAGGGGGCCGGTGGACGCTCGAATCCCCGGTCGCAGCGCCGGCGGACGAAGGTCTGGCCTCGGGAATCGTTCTCGATCTCTGTCGCATTCGCATTGAAGGAAAAATCCCGGAGCCGGTGGATCGAAAAGCCTTCGGTCTCGATCCGCCTGTGCGAACCGTGACCGTGACCGCCGATGGGAAAAAAACGATCGTTCGCATCGGCAAAGCCGTTGCCGGCCTCGAATCCGTCGCCGTCGAGCTGGAAGGAACTACCGGAGTTTTCGCCGCCCAACGTTCCGTCGAAACCTCGGCTTCCCGCCCGGCAAGAGAGCTTCGGGAAAAACAGATTTTGAAAGACACGATCCATGAAGTCGTCGTGATCGGTATCGCTCGTCCCGCAGCGAAGCCTTACCGGCTGGAGAAAAGAAACGACGGATGGTGGATTCGGGTCGACCCTTTCCCCCCGGATTACGCCGACGAGGAAAAGGTGCGTCCTCTTCTCGACGGGCTTCTGGGTGTTCGTGTGCTCGATTTCCTGGAAGAACGCGCGGCCAACCGTCCGTCCGGTTGGATTCAGATCGATCTCGAAACGCGGAAAGGGGAGAAGCACACCCTTTTCATCGAGCCTCCCGCTGGTCTCGACGGGCCGCCCATCGGCAAACAGCACATCGAATTTGACGGGGAGCTTTCGATGGCGTCGACGACATTCCCCAGAGACCTCCCCTCTTCTCCGCGGAGTCTCTTCCCGCTGGGAGGCCGAGGGATCGACGTGAGAACCCTGACGGTGCGGCGCGGAACCGTTGAACGGACTTTCGAGAAATCGAGCGGCGGCGAGTGGTTGACGGGTGGAAAGAAAGTCAGCGCCGAGGCCTGCTTTGGCGCGATCGAGAGCCTCACGAAATGGAAAGGGAAGGGTTTTTCTCCCCCCAACAAAATTTCGGTCTTCGGAATTTCGACCGCTACTCCGGGGATCCGGATCACGATCCGTGGCGAGAACGGGGACCCCATTCAGGTCGACTTCTTCAACGGCCAGCAGACGATGTCCGCGCTCTGGAACCGCCGGCGAACGGATCTTCTGCTGTATCCGAAAGACGACGTCGCTCGAATGGTCGCCCCGATCGAAAAACTCTTCGACCTGGAACCGGAACTCCCGGTGACAACCGTTCCCGTTCCCGCGGGTTCGTCGAAATCCGCCGCAAACCTGTCTTCCCCGGGATGAGAAGGTTCAGGACCGCTCGAGACTCGGGGCGCCGCCAGGTCTCCGGACGCGAGCTCTGAACCGGGTTTTCGCGAACCCTTCCGCGAGCGACCGTGGCCCCGCAGTGCCGGCGGGAACTTCCACGAGGTTTGCTGGTCTATCATCGTGAGGCCGGCTTCGGCCGAGCCACAATGGATCAGGTCGCAACCGCAAAAAGCGCTTCTGACATTCCCTACGAACCTAGCCTGGAGGCTTCGAAGGAGAAGGTCTGCGTCGCCCGATGCCTGGCCGGAGACGAGACGGCAGCCGAAGAGCTCGTTTCGGCTCACACGTCGCTGGTCTACGGAATCGGACTTCGCTTGTCCGGCCGGGTCGAGGATGCCGAAGATCTGACCCAAGAGGTTTTTTTGAAAGTTTTTCGCGCGCTCGGAGATTTCCGCGGAGACTGCTCGCTGCGCTCGTGGATTGCGTCCATCGCGGTCAACGCTTCGCGCAACCGGATCGGAGGGATCGTTCGATTTCGAAAGCTGTTCGTTTCGGTCGAGCCTCCGCTCGAAGATCCGGACCACGATCCGCTCGAGCAGTTCCCCGATTCAGATGAGGCTGGTCCGGAAGAGAAGTTTCTGGCGGCAGAACGCCGTCAGCTTCTGGGAAAGGAAATCGCGGCACTGCCCAGAGAGTTTCGCGAGGCGGTCGTGCTGCGGGATCAGCAAGGGCTTGCTTATGAGGACATCGCGCTCGCGACCGGCGTTCCGGTCGGAACGGTTCGTTCCCGGCTCGCACGCGGGCGGGCGATTCTGGCGAAGAAACTGACTGGCGCTCTCGGCCGTACTTCCAAGGTAGGTGCTTTGTGATGACCCCGACTCTCGATTGCGAATCACGTCTCGAGCGGCTCTCCCGCCGGCTCGACGGCGACCTGTCAGAAGTGGAGGAGCGGGAAACCGCCGCTCATCTCGAAGGTTGTTCGACCTGTCTCGGGACCTACGAAACCCTCGAAGCAGTTTCCCGCGGCGGGCGCCAGATCGGCCGGGAGACGCGAGTTCCGTCGGCTCTCCCGGCGCGGATTCTCGAACGGCTGCGCCAGGAGGGGCTGATCGGGCGATCGCCTCGTCAAAGATCGAGTTTTCTTTTGCTCATTGCCCAGCCCGTCTGGGCGACGGCGGCCGTGGTCGTGCTGGCGGTTGGAACCGTTTTGTATCTGACGAATCATCCGAAAGAGTTCGAAATGCGGCTCGATCGCGAAGTGAGCTCGAAACCGCCCGCGGCCTCTCCTGTCGACGCGGTCGCCGGGGCGAAGGAGGCCGATGCGGCGCCGCGTTCTCCGGCGCGCGAATCGGAGGCGGGAACGAAAGCGAGCTCTGCGCGGCCCGGCTCAGGGGCCCTCGGCGCAGACTCGCCGCAAAAATCGAATGACGATCGGCGGGCTCCCTCGGGTTCGGCGGTTCCAGACCTGATGGCATCCAAGGGAGACGAGGTCTCGGCGAACGGCGTTCGACAACGATTGCCCCTCTCGAAATCGTCGGTCGAGAATCAGGAAGAAGGCCGGGTCGTAGGGAGAAATTTTTCTTCCGTACCAACGGCCGATTCGGATTCCGAATTCAGGCCGAAACCTTCCGCTTCGATCGTTGGAGGACCAGCCGAGCAAAAGGACCAGAAGCTGGCGTCTGGCGGGGCTGGACTCTCAGAGAAGAATGAAGGGGCCGTACGGGCCGAGCTGTCTGCCGTCGGCTCCTTGGCGACGGAACCGGCAGCGGCGCCGAGTCCCGCGGAGGTGCGATCCCCGGTTGTGGCGGAGAAAAAGAGTGCCGCTCCGGAATCCGCCGCCCAGCCTCGAAATGCCCCGGCGGCCGTCGCATCCAGTCCGCCCGCGGCTCCAAGAGCGAAAGAGTCGAGGACTGACGCCGCCGACCAGTCCATATCCGAGGTCGTTCCGGCTCGCTGGGAAGCCGTGAGCGGGACGACCTGGGATGAGCCGCCTCATTGGACGTCGGAGGCCGAAAAAACAATCTCGCGCGTGCGCGGACGCGGAATGGTTCTCAAGGTCCGTTTTTCGGAGGTCGGGAAGATCGACTCGGTCGACTTCATTTCCGGCGACTTCGAGCGCAGCCGTCAGGTGATCCAGATGCTCAAGAGTCTCGATCGCGCGGTCGTTCCGGCGCATCGGCGAGGAATCCGGGTCGCAGGTGTCGGCAAGGTCGAGATGATGAGCGCCGGGTTGTAGGTGCGGGTACGCCCTGAAATCGCCGGGTCAGTGCTGGTCTGGGTTCCAGAATCCGCCGGTGGTCGAAGCCGGCGCGGAAGGGGCGTGCTCGAGATCCGCCTGGGGTTGAACAGGAGATCCATTGGGCGCGGTCTCCGGTTTTTTTCCGCCGCGCCGTCGCCGGCGCCTCTTTCTTGGGGCATCCGCCGCGGCGGAAGCTCCCCCAGGGGCCGGTGAGTCTGCTGCAGCCGGCCGGGCTGATACCGCAGCCGTAACTTTTTTTGGAATCGACTCGGCGTCAGTCGTCTTCGGCGTCGGGCGGCTGTCACCGCCGTTCCCGTGACTCCTCCGTCCGCGTGAGGTTCCGGGTTTCGACGGAGCGGCGCCCCTGGCGGGAGTCGAGCTCGCCGGTCGAGACGGCGGAGCGTCTTCGAAAACAACTCCTTCAGCCTCGAGTTGGGCCTCGAGCGCCAATTCTTTCGTCGGATGGTGACCGACGACGCGTTCGATGCGGTCGGTTCGACTGTGGCGGGACGGATTCCGGGCGTGACCGCCGGCGCCATGTTCGCCTCGGGGTGACCCGAAATGCTCGGCTTTGAGATCGGGGATGTGTCTGGCCGGTCGAGGCGCTTTTATCTCCGGAACGAAAAGCGAATCGTCGGCCCAGTCGACCGGGAGCTTCTGTCCGAGGAAGGCCTCAATGGGGCCCAGACCGGCGACGTAACGTTCGCACGCGAAAGCGATCGCGTGACCCGAGGCGCCGGCCCGCGCGGTTCGGCCGATCCGGTGGACGTAATCCTCGGGGTCGAGCGGGATGTCGTAGTTGTAGACGTGCGTGACACCGTCGATGTGGAGCCCGCGTGCCGCGACGTCGGTGGCGACGAGAATGGGAAGAGTGCCGTCTTTGAAATCCGCGAGCACTTTGATCCGCTTGTTTTGAGGAATGTCCCCCGAAAGCTCTGCCCCGACGAAACCATTGGCGCCGAGCCGGCGGACGATGGCCTCGGCGGCGACCTTCGTGTTGACGAAGATGAGGATCCGGGCTCCCGCGTCCCGCTTCAGGAGGCCGAGCAGCAAACTGAATTTTTCGTGACTGCCAACGTGATAAAGCCTCTGTTCGACGCGGTCCGCCGTTTTCTGCTCGGGAGCGACCTCTATCTTTTGCGGGAGGTTCATGTGCTCGTAAGCCAGCTCCATGACGCGGTACGACAGCGTCGCTGAAAAGAGCATCGACTGACGCTTGTCGTAAGTGGGGAGCTTTCGAAGCATGTATCGAAGATCGGGAAGAAAACCCATGTCGAACATCCGGTCCGCCTCATCGATGACGAGGACTTCGACTCCGTCGAGGTTGTAGACGCGCTGTTTGTAGTAATCGATCAGGCGTCCCGGGGTTCCGATGAGGAGGTCCACTCCCTCTTTGAGAATGTCGCGTTGTCGTCCGTAGTCGACGCCGCCATAGACCGCGTGGATCTTGAATCCGGTGTGGGCGCCGAGTTTCTTGGCGTCGGATTCGATCTGCGCCACGAGCTCGCGGGTCGGGGCGATGACGAAGGCGCGGGGAGAACCCGGGACTCGGGGAGCCTCGCTCTTGAGAAGACGGGTGAACGTCGTCACCAGAAAGGCTGCGGTTTTTCCGGTTCCGGTCTGAGCCTGGCCGGCGACGTCGCGCCCCGAGAGCGCGAGCGGGAGGGTCGAGGCCTGAATCGGTGTGGTGAGCTGAAAACCGGCGTCGACGAGACCCTGTCGAACCGAGTCGGGCAAGTCGAAGGAGTCGAAGCTGACGTTGGTCAGATGCGACTGGTCGGGCGGCTTAGCCGCTGGAATCAACGGTGGCGGGGGAGCTGGAGGCGGATTCAACGCTGCAGGAGTCCCGGGTTTTTTTGGAGCCGTCCGCGGAATCTTGACGGCGGGTCCCGCTCCCGATGTGCGCCGAAGAGTGGACGCCTTTTGCGGGTGGGTTCCTTTCGCCGCAGGTTTCGCGAAGAAGTTGGAGATGATCCCGGTGACCCTTTGCAGGATCCCGGATTTGTTCTTGTCGGATTCCTTCATTCTTTCCTAGCCGGTCGCACGCCTGATGGGCCGCCGATGGCGCCGAAGCCCCCGGGCTCGCTGTCGTGCCGCGACAGCATCATCCGGATTTGCGGGCTTGTCGCCGTCATCGACCCACCCTCGGTGGGACCATTGAGAGACTTGAACCGAAATCATGAGTTTTCAAAGGGCCCGGGAATTACCCGCGCTGACTGCGATCGATTTCTTCATAGTAGTTTTGGGAAACCCGGATCTCGCGGGGCTTGGCGCCCTGGACCGGCCCGACGATTCCGTCGCGCTCCATCATATCGAGCAGACGTGCGGCCCGGGCGTATCCCAGCTTGAGCTTTCGCTGGAGGAAAGAAGCCGACGCCTGTCCCGACGTCACGACGAGCCGTGCGGCGTCGTCGTACATCGAATCGGTTTCGTCCCCCATGTCGTCAAATTCTTTTGTCTCTCCGCCCCGGTCCTTGAGAATCTCGTCGTTGTACTTCGGTTCTCCCTGTTTCTTCAGAAATTTCACGACCGACGCCGTCTCCTTCTCCGAAATGTAGGCGCCGTGGATCCGGTTGAGGCGCGAGGTGCCGGGCGGAAGAAAAAGCATGTCCCCACGTCCGAGAAGTTTCTCGGCTCCGTTTCCGTCGAGGATCGTGCGGCTGTCGATTTTCGAGAAAACCTTGAACGCGATTCGCGAGGGGAAGTTCGCCTTGATAACTCCGGTGATGACGTCGACCGACGGGCGCTGCGTGGCGACGATGAGATGAATGCCGACGGCGCGCGCCATCTGCGCGAGCCGGGCAATCGATTCTTCGACCTCTTTTGGCGCGGTCATCATCAGATCGGCGAGCTCGTCGATGATGACGACGAGAAATGGCATCGGGTCGAGTTTCGGCGTTTCTCCGTCTCCCGCTTTCTGCGCAACCTTCCGGACCTCGTCGCCGTCCTTCAGAAAAGCGTTGTACTGGTCGATGTTCCGCACGCTGCAGAAAGCGAGAGTCCGATAACGATCTTCCATCTCGGCCACGGCCCATTTGAGAGCGTTGGCGGCTTTCTTCGGGTCGGTGACGATTGGACAGGCAAGGTGGGGGAGATCTTCGTAGGGCTTGAGCTCGACCATCTTCGGATCGATCAGGATGAACTTGACGTCTTTCGGCCGGGCCTTGTACAGGATCGACGTGATCATTGTGTTGATTCCGACCGACTTGCCCGATCCGGTGGTTCCCGCGATCAGCAGATGCGGCATTTTCGCGAGGTCGGTGATGATCGGGGTTCCGTGAATGTCCTTGCCCAGAGCCAGGGTCAGCATCGAAGGCGATTTCACGAATCGCTCGGATTCGAACAGCTCACGAAGAGCGATCGTCTCCGCGGTCGGGTTCGGAACCTCGATCCCGACGGTGGAGCGCCCGGGAATTCGTTCGATCCGGATTGACTCGGCTTTGAGCGCGAGCGCCAGGTCGTCGGCGAGATTGACGATGCGGTTGTACTTCACTCCGATCGACGGCTTGAACTCGTAGGTCGTCACGACCGGCCCGGGCTGGATCTCTTCAACTTCCCCTTCAACTTTGAACTCCGAGCACTTCTGAGCGATCAATCCGCCGATGTCGTAGAGCGCGCGTTTGTCGAGCTCCGTCGGTTCGGCCGAGGGGCGATCGAGAAGGGAGGTCGGCGGATAGATGTAGTCGTCCAGGGTGTGAATGACTTCGGAGATGACCTCCTGTTTCGGAGGCGGAGCCGGGCGTTTCAATGGTATTGGCGGAGCGGCCGGAGGGCGATGGCGGTCCGGCATCGAAATCTTCGGGGCGATGATCGGCCCCGCCAGCCGGGGGGCCGGCTCGCCGGAGATTCTCGGTTCGCTGCTCGCGCTCACGGCGGCGTTCGCTGGTGCGACTCCGTAGAGCGGTCCGCTGTGAGCGCCGCGGGCGTAGGCCGGAGCCAGCGCAGGAATGCCGGGAGAGACGAAGGGGCGCGGGCGCGGCGACGGAGGCGCCGGCCTCGAGTTGAGCCGCCGAACGATGAATGGTTTCCTCGGCCCGATGAGGGGAACGACCCGCACCGGAATCGGTTCTCCCGGCTCGTCGCCGAACAGCTCGTCCTCGTTCTGCTGTTCGGCGTCCGCGGCGCGTTCGATGTGTTTTCTCACAACGTCGCGCTTCATGGCTTCTTTCTCGTGGCGCTCGCGCACGTGTGTCCAGCGCCTGACGAGTGCGAGCGCGGCGTCCGTGCCGCGCCGCCGCGCGCGCGCGGCCAGCTCGGCGAGCGACAATGACGTCGCGAGCAACAGTGCGAGCCCCGTCATTGCGAAAAGCGCCACGGCGGCGCCGAATTCTCCCAGAACGGTTCCCAGCGGCTTGACCAGAAAAGCTCCAGCGAATCCCCCTCGAGGGATCATGTGGTCCCCTCGGAATGGATACGCCAACCGAGCCGTTCCCCCGTCTCCGCCCAGCGCGAGGAGTCCGCAGATTCCTGCGACCCCAAGACCGATTCCCACGAGCCGCGTGGGCCACGCCTCGGCCTCACGGCTCCGGAACAATCGGATTCCCGCGAGCGCCGAAGCAAGAGGTGCGAGAAAAGCGCCGAGGCCGAATATCTGGAGGGAAAGCTCCGAGAGCGAGGCCCCGAAAAACCCGACCCAGTTGAGGGGCCGTATCCGGTCGGTGGAAGTCATGAGGCTCGGATCGATCGGATCGTACGAGACGAGGGCGGCGAGCCACAGAATCGCCAGAGCCAGAAGACAAACGCCCCCGGCTTCCCGCAGGCGCCTGTCTCGAATCGAGTTTGAGTTATCGGCCAATGCGCAATCTCCCGGAGAATCTCTTCAGGCGGCGTTGCCGGTCGAATTGAGGAAGTCCCGGCGTTCCATTGTAGCATTCTGGACGACGCGGCAGCGAGCGATTGAGAGTCAAATAGTTGAACTGTAAGGGCTTATCGGCTTTTTGTGGGCCGGGTCTCCCGCTGGGGTCCGTGGATCTCCGCCGGCGGCTGAAAGCCCGAACGGGCGGACTGTGTATCAGTTCGGAGCCAGCAGTCTCTCGATCGACCAAGAGAGTCCGATCACGGCAATTGCGAGAGAGCAGGGGACGACGACTCTGGACCGGTACCAGGGTTTGTCGCGGAACGGCAGGCCCAAAGCCAGAAAAGCTCCGAGAATGACGGTCAGTTGCCCCCCTTCAACCCCGAGATTGAAAGCGATGAGAGCCGGAGTGAGCTCGGTGCGCGGTAATCCGATCTGCATGAGCACACCCGCAAAACCCATGCCGTGAAGAAGGCCGAAGCAGAAAACGAGAATTGGCCGCCAGGCGTGCATTTTGAACGTCAGGACGTTCTCGACCGCCACGCAAACGATCGAGAGGGCGATGAGCGGCTCGACCACGCCGGAGGAGAGCGAGACGATTCCGAGAGTGGTCAACGCGAGGGCGATCGTGTGGGCCAGCGTAAAAGCCGTCACCTGCCATAAGACGGGCCGAAGCTCGACGGAGAGCAGGAAAATGCCGAGCACGAAGAGGACGTGGTCGAGCCCGCGGGGCAGAATGTGCTGATAGCCGAGACTGAAATAGAGCGCCATCGTTTCGGGACGACTGGCCGGAACGACCGCCCGCTTGAGCGGAAACGGAGCGCTCTTCGCTCCTTTCTCCACCCACTGAATCAAGGGGGGCTCGTGCCCTTCATTCCGCAGTTTCAGAGTGAAGAAGCCCTGAATCGCCCGGTTCTCGAGCGTGAATCTGGAAACGTTTCTTCGAGTCTGGCCGCGAAGACGAAGTCGCAGGATGTTCGGTTTGGCGTCCGCCGCTCTCGTGACTTCGCTGCTTTCCGGCTGAGTGAGTTTGTCGTCGAACCAGAAACGCGCCGCGACTTTGAGGTTGCGTAGCAATTTGTCGGAGGAGGATTCTGCCGGGCGCCACGGTTCGATCCGGTCGGCATCGACAAGAAAATCGACCCGGTAGGTTCCGTCCCGCAGAAACGTAGCCTCGACCCGGACGAGGTCCAATTGATGGGCGGAGGCAGTCAGGCCAGGGAATAACGAGAGAAACAGTGCCGTCCGCATCAGAAGCGAGAACCGCAGGGGAGCGAGAAGTTTCCTGGCGAAGGTTCGGGCGTCTCGGGTTTGCCGGGTCAGGGCCGGAGTCCTGAGATGTTCCGCCTGTCGTCGCTTCCAGGTTCGACAAGGAGAACGGAAATCGGCTCGCCCGATTCGGGATTTGCCGCGAGGCGAAGACCGCGCGATATCCTCGCGACTCCCCAAAGATCCGGAGATGGCACCCCGTGCAGCTCGAATTGTCCGGTTTGCGGGCATCGAAAAGAACATAACAGACGCATTTCGACGCGAGCTTTTCAACTCTCCCATCTTGCCTCCTGGCGAAGGAATGATCCGGAGTCTTCGTGTCAATAGATCCGATGTACCATGCAATGGTGCCCTGAAAACGTCGTTTTCCGAGCCGTTTTGGCTTCGATTGCAGGAGGTTCGACATGCCTTTCTCACGAGTTCGATCCTTGTCCCTTTCGCTGATCCTCGTGCTTGCCGCCACGGGCTCAGTTTTTGCCGGCGCCCACTCGTGGCGAGTCGAGGAGCTGTTCAGTAATGCCGATGGCACCATCCAGTTCGTCGAGCTGGCCGAATATGGGGGAGGGTGCTGTGAGACCGGCGTCAGCAGTTTCGCAGTCATCAGCAATGCTTTGTCGGCTCCGATCGGAGGGAGTTTTGCCCCGCCGACGGGCTTCCGGTCGATACTTTTTGGCACCGCTGCTTTCGCCGCGCTCCCTGGAGCACCGCCGCCCGACCGAATCATTCCAAACGGCTTTTTCTCCGTCGGCGGCGATGGGGTTCGGTACTCGCTCGAGGGTCCCGGTATCGTGTTCCTTCCAGGTCAGCTCCCCACCGACGGCGTGTTGTCGCTGGGTTATGGAATGGTCGTCGCTCCGAATTCGCCGAAAAATTATGCGGGGGTCACCGGATCCGTCAACGCAGCTTCCGGTCCGGCCGCCATTCCCGACGGATCGGGACTTTCGTCAGCGATGCACGGATTCAAGCTCGCGGGGGCAGGGACCCCGATTTCAGTGACGTTCGATACCACGACCTGTGCTCTCTCCGCGCAGATCGAGATTCTTTACGGCGAAGCATCGCATTTCCCCACTGGGGTTCTCCCGTCTTTCGGGCTCGCAGGAAGCGTCTGTTCGATTCCCGGAATCTCTCCATTCACCTGGAACGGAACACCGACTGCGGCGGACGGGCGCGGCCTGATCTGGTGGGTGATGACGATGCGGGACGGCTCCGGAAAAGAAGGTTCCTGGGGACGCCAGACCGGCGGTGCCGAAGAGAAGGGGCCGGGGCCGGGCGGATCGTCCGGGATGTGCGGCGTGACCAGTCGCGACACCGGAAACGCCTGCGGGCATTGAGCGGGCTTTTAGCGCGCCGAAGAAGATGGCGGCGAAGCGGTTGATGCCGCGGCTTCGCTCGAAGACTTTCCTGCCGCGTGACCGTTTCGGTATGGAATCCGGTGAATCGGACAGCTCGAGTCAGTGAGGATCGCGATGGCGCACCCCTGACAGCGGGGCGCCTCCCGGTTCGCGAATTCCAGAATTCCGATCGCCTCCGCAACGCGATCGTAGGAAGGCCGGTCTCGGATTGCAAATGCTCCGGCCCGTCCGATCCGGCACCGATTGCACCAGCCATGATTCCGCGCATTCTTGCGGCAGATGGCACACCGGATCCCGTCCGGGTTTTCAGTTCTGGCACGGGCGAGCTCGTAGGTGAGCCGCGAAAAGTAGGTGAGACCGCGGACGAATCCGACCCGATGTTCGGAACAGAATCCATGCTGCTCGATCGCTTTTCGACAAGCCGGGCACTTGAACGTCGTCAGATCGAGCTCGTGCCCGTGTGCGTCGAGGACCTCGTAGATGATTTTCGACCTGATGAGGACGCCGCCCACTGAGCCGATTTCGTGGGTCTCGCACCAGCCATTTGTGAGCCTCGCGGACGGACACGTGCAGGACGGGTCCGCGGCCCCAACGGATACCGGGCGCAGAAACAAGAGCCAACTGAGAACAAGGGCGCAGGAAACGAAGATTCGCAATCGACGTTTCTTCATGATGATCGCCAGGGGGCTGTTCCCATCGGTTTCACACCGCCCATTCTGGGGCCTTCCAGGGTGTCCGCCAAACCGGAGGATGTTCGGCTGGCGGGTTGCGCGGATCCAGGAAAGGCGTTAGCTTTCCGCAGGGAGACCGTGAGGTTTCGTGGGGTTTCAGGCTGCTGGAGGGATCTTCCGCGCCCGCCGGATCAAAATGCATTTTTTGGAATCATGAGTTGCAGAGGATGCGGGGGATTGGATTGTCAGAACCAGATTCAAAGGGGCTGAGGGGCTTTTCACACGGCGATGTGGTCGCCGGCCGATATTCGGTCGATAACCGGCTTGGACAAGGCGGCATGGCCTCCGTCTGGAGAGTCCGGGACATCGAGCTCGACGAGACCATTGCTCTCAAGATTCTCGATGAGCGCCTGGTCGGAGACGATCAGGCGATTGCCCAGTTCAAGCAGGAAATCAAACTGGCCCGCCGAATCGTTCATCGAAACGTCTGCCGGATCTTCGACTTTGGTATTGCGGGCGACCTCCGCTTCGTCACGATGGAGCTCGTGGAGGGGAAATCGCTTGCCGAAGCCATGGCCGTGAAGGGCCTGCTCGGATTCGAATCGAAGCTCGAAATTTTTCGCGATGTCCTTCTCGGTCTTCGGGCCGCTCACAACCTCGGCATCGTCCACCGCGACATCAAACCGGGAAACGTCATGGTGACTCCCGATGGGCACGGCATTTTGATGGATTTCGGAATTGCCAGCCCGGCGGGAGGGCTCGGGCTCGAGGGAGCCGCCACCATTGTTGGTACACCCGCCTATCTGGCCCCGGAACGGATTCTCATCGACCCGGATGCCGATCATCGCAGCGATCTCTATTCCCTCGGCATCCTCCTGTTTGAAATCATGGCCGGAAGGCTTCCTTTCGAGGAGCGAAACGTTCGGACGCTTCTCCAGCTTCATCTTTCAACACCCGCTCCGATGCTCGGCGATTTCTGGCCCGAATGTCCCGAGGAGCTCGGCACCATCGTTGCCCGGCTGCTTCGAAAGACGCCGTCGGATCGCTTTGGATCGACGGACGATCTGCTCGACGCTCTGGCGGACGTCCATTTCGACGACTCCGGTTGTCGAGTTCTGATCGGGGATCCAGACCCGGCTTTCCGAAAAGGGATCCGGATGAAGCTGGCCGGCGAGAACATTCGCGTTGTCGAGGCCTCCACGGGCGAGGAAGCGATCGAGGGAATCCTCCGCACGAAACCCGACCTCGTCTGTCTCGACCTCGGCCTCCCGATTCTCGACGGATTCCAGGTGGTGGAGTGGTTCCGGCGATACAGGGCTTCCTCCCAGGCTCCGGTTTTCCTGTTCTCTTCCACCAATGACGCGAGGTACGGCGCCTACGCGGCGCGGCTCGGAATCGAGAAGTATTTTCCGAAGCCGGTGTCGTTTAAGGAGACAGCGGCGGCCATCGTCGGCCGCCTGAGCGATTCGGGGGCAGCGCATGTCTGAAAATCGACGCAAGCACCGCAGAATTCCCTTTGCGCGGTGGCGGCCCATCGAGGCGGAGGGGCTCATCGACATCTCGCTGACGGGATGCTTCGTGGCCACGAAGAATGCGCTTCCCGTTGGCAGTCGTATTGATCTGGACCTCGGCACTTCGGGTGCGGCGGGCCGGGTGGAGATCTCGAGCACCGTCGTACGAACGGTCGAGCACGGCGAAAGCGACGGAGCCGTTGCAGGAATGGCGGTGAAATTCGACGATCTGGACATCTCCCGTTTCGAGTTGCTCGCCGCCCTCATCGTGGATTTGGCCGTGAAAGGCACGGAGGAAGCGGAAAAAGAAGAAGTCCTGTCGCCCGCGACCGAGGATTTCCGCAAGATCACGGGTCGGATTGAAGCGCTCGAGACGGTTGTTTCCGCGCTCAAGAAAAACCCGACCCTTGCGATGGGGTCGGACGGAGTCGAGGGGATTCCAACCACGCAGCTGTCCACGGACCAGTCGCCGGCCGTCCAGGCGACAACCCGGTCGTCGGGAATGATCGCGCCGCGGACCCGCGAAGTCGAAAGCCGGAATCCCGTCCTCTCCAGGAAAACGGCGACTCCGGAAAAATTGGTGCCCGAGGAGCGATTTACCGTTGAAGAGTTCACGTCTCTTCTGCGATCGAACCAGCGCCTCGAGCGTTCCCGGCGCTTCTCCGGCGTCAACCCGACGAATCCGGATGAAGCGATTCTCACCGGGGCTCTCGAAACCGTTCTCGATTGGCCCGCTTTGGTTCGTGCGACGACGGGCCGGCTGAGTGAGGGAAAACTTCTCGAGCTCTTGATGAAGTTCTATGAGCGAAAGCTCATCGACTTCGCCTGAAATCAGGCGCGGGGCTTCGAGGCCTTGAACGAGCTGCAGCGATGTTGAATCGCGGGGTCCGAGCTCGCGGCGCCAATCCGTTCAAGCTTCGCGAGGATCTCCGCCCGTTCGATTTCGTTTGCCCGGAATCGACGTTTGAGCGCGAGCGCGACAAGGTGAAATTTCGCGTCACCCATCTCGAGAAGTGACGGAAGGTCGCTCAGCAGGCGGTCCATGGGCCGCGTTTCCACGTCCTTGACGAAGGATTCGACCTCCGGAAACGTCACCGCTTCCTGCCCCTTTTGAACGAGGGTCGATGGATCCATCTTCGGGGGCGTGATTGGGTCGATCATGGCCTTCTCCTCAGCGAGGCCAACAATATCATGCTGTGGCAAAGCGGTTCTTGACGACGTGCGAGCGGCCGGCTCTCGCTGTTGCGGCGGGAGGGACTGTGAAGGCCGAGCCGGAAAAGAACTCCGAATCCGATCCAATGGTGGATATCTGATCGGGCGGAGTGCGGTGTTGGCGGGAGCAGAGGAGAGTGCTCTTCTCGTGTCCCGCCTCACACCTCCAGCGTTACGCCGACGACGACCGGCCGCCGTCCATGTTCCCGCCGAAACCAGCGCTTCAATTCCTTTTCGATTTCTTCCTGCCACTCGGCCGCTTTCTTCGGGCGGGGGCCGAGGCTGTTGAGATAGAGAGTGAGCGAGGAGCGTGCGTCGAGTGCCAGGGCGTCGTCGGCGGGCCCGGACACTCCGCGAATCGCCACCACGGGCGGTCCGGCAGGGCGGCCTTTTTCCAGGGCCAATGCGGCGAAGACCGATCCGTTCGCTCCCAGACGAGCCCGATCCTTGAGTACGGTGGGCGCCACTTCGTCCGCCCATTCCCCGAGGATGGCGAAGCGGCCCGTCTCGGCGCGTTCCGCAGGAAGATGAATCGATCCGTCTTCCGCGAATTCCAGGACCTGTCCGTTCTCGACGAGATGGATCTCCTTTGCGTGACCCGACTCCCTGACGAGTCGCGAATGTGAAAGAAGGCGCCGGTAATCGCCGTGAATCGGGACGAAATGCCGTGGGCGAACCGCGGCTGCGAGGTCGATGAGGTCATCGGCGGCGGCATGCCCCGAAGCGTGAAGATCGGAATCGGTCGAGCCATCGCGGATTTCGCATCCGAGCCGGAGGAGGGCTTCCCCGGTTCGAAGGACCGGTTTCTCTCGCCCCGGAATGACTCGCGCCGAGAACGCGATCCGATCGCGCGGCTCGAATGCGAGGCCAAGAAGCTCACCCTTGGAGGCTCGTACGAGAGCGCTGGTCGGCTCTCCCTGACATCCGGCGGCGATGACAGCGGCGTTTTTCGGCACCGGATGCTCCGAATCGGCGGGAGGGAGGCGAGTTCCGAAAGGAATGGAAGCGAGGCCGAGGCGTTCGGCAATCTCGATGTTCTGGATCACGCTGCGCCCGAAGAGCGCCAGCTTTCTGCCGCGCCTCGACGCCTCCGAAGCGAACGCGGTGAGGCGGGCCAGGTGGCTCGAGAACGTCGTCAGGACCACGCGGCCGGGAGCGTTCTCGAACATCCGCTCGAGGGCGACCCGTGTGCCGCTCTCGGCGGCGCTTCGTCCCGAACGGTCGGCGTTCGTCGAATCGCCGAGCAACAGGAGAACCCCTTCCCGTCCGATCTCTCGAAGGGTTTCGAGATCGGTTTTCGTGCCGTCGAGCGGGTCGACGTCGATCTTGAAGTCGCCGGAGTGAACGACCGTTCCGGCGGGAGTTCCGATGGCAAACGCCAGCGCCTGCGGGATGGAGTGGGCGATCGCGATGGTGCGAACCGTGAAGCCTCCGGCGCGAATCGTGGAGCCGGGAGCCAGAGGCCGAAAATCGAGGCCGGTTTTGAGACCCCGTTCCCGGAATTTCCCTTCGACCATCTCGAGAGTCAGCTTCGGGCCGAAGACCGGCGCAATGACTCTCGAGAGCAGCGTCGGGAGCGCCCCGATGTGATCCTCGTGACCATGAGTCAGGAGAATGGCGCGGAGTTTCTCTTTTCGTTTGACGATGTAGCCGAAATCGGGCGCGATGGCTTCGAGGCCGAGGCCGTTGTCGTCGGGGAACAGAAGGCCCGCGTCAACGACGAGGAGGTCCCGTTCGGTTTCGAGCACGAGGCAGTTCGCGCCGAATTCGCCGAGCCCGCCCAGGGGGATGATGCGCAAAGCGGCGCTCATCGGCACCCTTTCCAGGATGAGAGCGGAGGCTCGGCGCGGCCGGGAAAGGCCTGAATCGTTCGGGTTTCTGTCATGGGAGCCGGGCGCAATCGCGGCCGGCGGACTTACCGGGAAAAAATTCTATCGCGCCGGACTCTCGCCGGGGAAAACGATTTCCTTCGCCAGCTCCAGGAATTGACCGGAGGAAACCTGCTCGGCGCGAACGTCGGGACGCAATCCGAGTTTTTCGAAAATTGCGCGAATGTCGGTTTCGTGAATTCGATCTTCGTGGGCGGCCCTGTTCGACAGAAGGATGCCCAGGAGCTGCTTGCGCCGTTTCTCGAATCCGATCGAGGCCAGCGCGATGGCACGTCGGCGAAGCTCCGGTTCGGGCGGGTTCTCGAGCGGCTCGAGCACCAGGATCGACGAGGAAATTTTCGGCACCGGCCGAAACGCTCCCGCGGGAACGTCGCGCCTCGCGGTCACACTTGCAAAAAGGGCCCGTTCCACCGAGAGGTAGCCGTAGTCCGCGCCTCGTTCAGCCTCGAGCCGGTCGGCGACTTCGCTTTGAAACATCAAGACCAGCTTTTCGAAACGATGGATCGAGCGAAACAGCCGGCGCACGATCGGCGTCGCGACGTTGTAGGGGAGATTTCCGGCAATGACGGGGTGAGCCCAGGGGCCGAACCAGTCGGCGGGGCGGGAGTCCCAGTCGATTCGCAGCGCGTCTCCTTCGAGAATCCACGCATTGGGCGTCGATGCGAGCTGCTCTCGAAGATGGCGAACGAGGTCGCGATCGATTTCGATGGCGACGAGATTTGCGTCCGTGCCGGCCAGGGCCCTGGTCAGAATGCCCCGTCCCGGGCCGATCTCGATGACGGGATGCCCGGCCGACCCTTTCGTCGCGTCGACGATCCATTGAACCACGGAAGGGTCGATCAGGAAGTTCTGGCCGAAGCGTCGGCGGGGTTTGGGGAGCGGTTCCGGCATGGCTTCGGGAAGGATAGCGCGCCTTCGTTCGGTTCGCCGCTCTCCGTGCTAGCATTTCGGTTCCGGTTCAAACGGGTTCTTACGAAAGGAAAACTCAACGTGGAACGACTTTCACAGCTCGTGGTGTCGGCACCGAATCGTCACGGAGTTCTCGCGGACATCTGCAAGTCCCTCGGCAATGAAAAGGTGAACATCGTTGCGATTCTGGTTCCCGAATCGATCGGCGCCGGCACGATGCGGATCCTTCCTGACGATCTCGAAGCTGCGAAGAGAGTTTTCGACCAGCTGGGCTTCGCCTACATGGTCGAGGATGTCCTGTCGTTCCGCCTTCCCAACGAGCCGGGATCTCTCGCCAGGATCGCCGAGACGCTCGGCATCGCGCGAATCGGAATCGAGTTCCTCTACTGCACGACCGACGACCGGGGACGCGCCGAGAGGGTGATTCTTTCGGTGACCGACCCGGCGGCCGCGATGAAACTGTTGAGCAGCGGGCACGGAATGTGAGGGGTGGTCGGAGAATCCAAATGAGCTCCGGGATCGCGCGCTTCGGCTGAGAGCCGCGGCGGGAAGCGAGATCTCACCTAGAGATCGAAAACGGCCCCTTCCGTTCCTGACACGACCGCGGCTTTTGTCTGCGATCGAGCGAGTGCCTCGTCCAGGGCTCCATCGAGATCGGAATCCGAGTGATCCGGGTCGTGGTGAAACGTGACGAGCTTCGTGGATTTCGCGAGGGACGCGAAGGCGATGGCGTGATCAATGGAG
>Ga0315281_10004276_pt1 | contig 20748 bp, 19 predicted proteins | sample YL17G07_0_MG_FD_204540 | JGI IMG/M metagenome (GOLD analysis project Ga0315281, IMG submission 204540) | Sediment microbial communities from Yellowstone Lake, YNP, Wyoming, USA - YL17G07_0 | ecosystem: Environmental > Aquatic > Freshwater > Lake > Sediment | place: USA: Wyoming | collected...
TGGTCAGGTATCGACCCCCAGATTGCGCCATATGGAGCCTGCCTGGTATCTAAGGAGGCATTGGAAAGGGCAGGCCTGTCTGCAAGCGATATAGACCTCTGGGAGACAAATGAAGCCTTTGCAGTAGTTCCCTTGGTGCTGATAAAAGAGTTGGGCATTGACCCGGAGATAATGAACGTAAATGGTGGCGCCTGTTGCATTGGCCACCCTGTAGGAGCCAGTGGCATATGGCTGCTTGGAACCATGGCCCATGAGATGAATCGCCGGAACTCCAGATACGGGCTGGCATCCATACCCGGGGGAGCGGGGCAGGGAACTGCGATACTTGTTGAGAGGGAAAGATATTGGAAAGGTCGTTCCGCCTTCTTGGAGGAGCTAGAGAAAGCAACACCGTGAAATAGCAGAGAGGAGCCGAGATGGACTTCCGATTTACCCCAGAAGAAGAGGCGCTAAGGAAAGAATTCAACGATTTCTTCAAGGCGGAGATGAAGTATGCTCCCCCGGAGTGGGGAACATCCATGGAAGCTATATTCGGGTTAGATGCTTGCTGGGAGTTCCATAGGAAGCTGGCCAGGAAGCTGGCTGTAAAAGGCTGGATCTCCCGTCCCTGGCCTAGGGAATACGGCGGGCAGGATGCTTCACTTGTAGAGCAGTTCATATTCAGTGATGTTATGGGCTACAACCGGGGAGCAGGGGTTGACCACTGGGGTATAACGTTGCTGGCTCCTACTCTCCTGGTAAGCGCCAATGATGAGCAGAAAAAGGAACACCTGCCTCCCATAGCGCGGGCGGAGCGGTTCTGGACTCAACTGTGGAGCGAGCCAGGCTCTGGCTCCGACCTGGCTTCCTTGACCACTCGTGCTGTAAGGAATGGAGATGATTACATCGTCAACGGCCAGAAAACATGGAGCAGTGGCGCTCATCGTGCCGATTGGGGTTTCTTGCTCGCCAGGACGAACCCCGAAGAGAAGAGAAGTCGGGGGCTATCTTTCTTTTTGGTCGATATGAAAGCCCCGGGCATTACAATCAAGCCTATCCTGGGTTTAGACGGCTCCCACCTGTTCAACGAGGTCTTTCTCGATGATGTTCGCGTTCCCGCGCGCAACATGGTAGGTGAGGAGAACCAGGGCTGGATAGCTTCACAGATGACGTCGAACTTCGAGCGTTCCATGATTGCTCTCTTTTCCTATTTGAAGCGTGAGTTGGAGGAGCTAGTGGAGTTCAGCCGGGAGACAAAACGGGATGGCAAGCCACTGTCTGAAAATCCTCTTGTCAAACACAGGTTAGCTCAGATGGCAATCGAAATCGATATAGGTCGCACCTTCTCCTATTCGGTGCTTTGGAACCAGATTAAGGGCGGCCTGGTAATGGCCGCGCCCTTGGCCGCAGGAGCGAAGATACTGGCTACTGAAATGGTGCAGCGCTTCAATTTCAGCGCCTATCAGATCATAGGGCCCTATGCGCAGGTAAAAGAGTCAAGATGGTCACCCTTGAAAGGTAGATACGAGAAGGAATGTCAGCAATGCCTGGGCCTGAGCATGGCCGGGGGCACTTCTGAGATTATGAAAAACCTCATCTGCGCCATGGGGCTGGGTCTGCCTAGAAGCTGGTAGCAGGGTAACGGTAGAGATGGAGTGGAAAACTAAGGTCACCGAGCTATTGGGCTGCAGGTATCCCATTATCCAGGGCGCATTCGGTGGGTTCGGCAGGTCTGTCCTGGCAGCCCCGGTCTCCGCTGCCGGAGGTTTTGGAATCATCGAAGCTACTGCGTTAGGTACTGCCGAGAAGTTGCGCAAGGATATACGCAAGGCCAGGTCAATGACCGATAAGCCCTTTGGCGTGAACCTGTCGCTCATAGGTCATCCCAGAATTGATGAATTACGCGATGTCGCGATAAAAGAAGGTGTAGCAGCGATATTCACCTCAGCGTACAAAGCTGAAGAGCATGGAAAGCGCATCAAAGAGGCAGGCATACCCTGGATACATAAGGTGGGCACTATAAAGCATGCCCTGGCCGCCGAGCGTCAGGGCGCAGATGCACTGGTCATAGTGGGTATCGAAGGGGAGGGGGAGAAAGCCGACTCTCATTTGACCACCATGACCACCGTCAGCATGGCCACGAAAATACTCAAGATTCCAGTGATCGCTGCTGGTGGTATCGGAGATGGACGCACCTTCCTGGCAGCTCTGGCCATGGGAGCTGAGGGCGTGTACCTGGGCACCGTTTTCATGGCCACAAAGGAGTGTCCCATCGCTGAACGGCACAAGCAGGCCCTGGTGAATGCCAACCCCTACGACCCCGAGGTGCGTGACAGGGTGTTCGCACTGCCGCCTCCGGGGCTGGATGAGTTGACCAGGAAACAGGAAGTCTACCAACTGGTGGGCGACGTCAAGCCTCATTCTACCAGACGCCCCTTTGCTCTCATGGGCGGCTCGATGGCAGTGGGGGCAATCACTAAGATCGTCACGGTCAAAGAGTTGATAGACAATATCATCCGAGAAGCAGAAGAGCTCTTAACGGTTAACGGTCCTCTGGCTCGGATACTGGCGGCAGAAGATTAGAGGTCACTTAGCAATTTAGGTGTGCAAGAGGGGTCCTTCCCTCAGGGAAGGACCGGGGGCTTGGGGGTGTCCCCCAACTCTTCCTTCTCCCCCAAGACTGGGGGAAACAGGGGGTTGAAAAGTGATTCTAAACGCTTTCGATTAGTCATTGCTCAGAAGGAGGTGGAGATGCCCTACAAGATGGTGCTCCTGGACAAGCAGGATGGGATAGGGACGATTACGCTGAACCGCCCTGATAAGCGCAATGCCTTCAACATGGAGATGATGGGCGAGATGGACATGGCGTTCGAAGAACTAGCCAGGGATAAGGAAATCAAGGCGATTATCCTCACAGGTTACGGCAAGGTTTTCTCAGCCGGGCTTGATTTCAACTGGGCTGCTACGATGGATACTCAGAATCTGCCGTCCATGGCCAGCACGGTCAGGGGACGCGCTGTAACTCATAGCGAGAGGAGCCTCCTGACACTAGTGCTTAAGATACAGAGTATGCCGAAGCCGGTGATAGCTGCGATAAACGGTATTACACTGGGAGGTGCCTTCGTTCTGGCTATAGCCTGCGACCTGAAAATTGCCTCGGATAATGCCCAACTCGGTATGATTCAGGTGAAACGTGGGCTCATCCCTGATGGCGGTGGTACTTATCTTCTGCCTCGCGCGGTGGGACTGACCAGAGCGCTGGAGCTTGCACTTGTCGGCGACATGATAGAAGCTCGGGAGGCGGAGAGAATGGGCCTGGTGAACAAGGTTGTACCACATGGCGATTTGATGAAAGCGGCCCGAGAGATGGCCGCCAAGATAGCCAAGAATGCGCCCCTGGCCGTAGCTATGACAAAGGCGGCCATGTACAGAGGACTTCACGAACCTGACCTGGCGGAGCACATGGACTACGAGGTCTATATTATGAACATTCTGTTCGGCACCCAGGATTTCCAGGAGGGCATGAATTCCCTCTTTGAGAAGAGAGAACCTGTATTTGAGGGCAAGTGAGGCAAGACGGAAGGAGACAGGAATGAGGGTATTTACCGTAAATGCAGTCATCCCCAGGCCACCCGCCTACCTGCTCCGCACCTTCGCGGAATACACACACGTCGAGAAGCTGCACGGACACAGGAATGTTAAGGTTAAGCCGCTGTATGAAAAAGGTGACGTGAGTATATGCCTGTGGTCCATGAAGATACTTGGCTTTACCAGAAAATTCCGACAGCTTCAGACAGTCTATCCGGAAGAGTTGAAAATGGTCAACGAAACGATCGATGGCTTCGGCAAGGGCACCATTGAGACTGTTACCTTGAAGGAGGCGCCGGGAGGATCAGAGATAGCGGAGACTGTGCATCTCAAGCTGCCGTTTTATTTTTTCTGGATGGAGAGACCCGTCGAAAGCTTCACCAGGAAGCTCATCGCCGGATACTATGACGACCACATTAAGGATGAAGCGAGCAAGTGATGCCCTGAAGGGAGACTGAACCATGATTTTTCTACAGGAAATCCACGAAGTTATTGGCGGCAAGATGGAGGAGTTCTCCGAGGCTATGCGTGACCGCTGGAAGCCACTCATAGAGCAGGGCGGGCTCGCCAGAGTGCTCTGGTTCTGGGAGCTCACCATGATGACGAATGTAAGCTACACAGCAGTCTCTATCACTGCGGTTCGAGACTGGCAATCGTGGGGCACACTGGTTAATCGCATAGTAAGCGACCGCAAATGGAAGAAGTGGAATCGCGACGTCTGCCAGTACCGCAGGGATGTTGTATCTAAGATGCTTCTGCCCAACCCCTTATCGCCGCTCCAGGAAGTCGATTTCGCCTCCGTAGGGACTGCTCCGGATGATGGCACGCCCGGCCTCTACCTACTTGATACAGGTTGGCCTTATCTGGGCAAAATGGAGGAGTATCTCGAAGCTCTACACAAGGTATATGAGGCGCAGGTTGCAGCCATACAGCCGCCCGTTATCACCGTCGTGGCCGGCTGGCGCACCTGCCCCGGCAGCGGACGCTGGCATGAGGCAATGGTGCTCTCCAAGATTCATAACTGGGAGCTATTATCGCTCATCATCCCCCACGGCGTGCCGCCATCGCAGCCCGGAGATTGGATGCAGGAAGGGCTGAAGTATCGCGATCGTTGGGAGAGCAAGCTCCTACGTACAGAGAGCTGGTCTCCCCTGAAATAAGCTACAAGGGATAGAAAGGAGGAAGGGCAAACATGCTTTACCTGTATGAGACCACTTACCCGTACCCCGGCATGATGGATGAGTATGTGGATGTCATGGGCACCGATTTGCTCCCTGGCCTGGCCCGCCACATGACAGTGCTGGGCGTTTTCAGGATTGCCTTCAGGCATCGGGAGAGCTTCTTCCTGTCTGAACTCCCCAAAGGCGTGGATTCGCTCGAGGGCCTGTCTAATTTCGTGATACATGAGCGCGATGGGTTGACATGGCATCGCGAGGGGTTCAGATACCGGGACGAGTGGTTCGACAGCCTGCTTGAAGGCCTTCCCTTCTCGCCCACAGCGGCGGAGATCAGAAGGCGTCAGAAGAAAGGTGATTTCACAGGCAACAGGCTCTATTACCGTTTAATCTTCAATGTCCTGCCTGGAAAGACAGACGAGTTCCTTAAGGCATTTGAGAAGGAACTTCTGCCTATGGAGGAAAAGCGGGGAATGAAGCTGGCGGGCTGCTACCTCTGGTTCGGCGCCTGCGGTGAGTCCGGCGAGATTATCAGCCTCTGGACAGTGAAAGACTGGGCGCACTGGGGCAAGCTGCGTGAGGCGCAGCTCAAGGACCCGAAGTACCAGCGCTGGATGGAAAAGGTATCGGGCCTGTGTGCAGAGTGGAGCTACAAATTCTTAATACCTGCGCCCTACTCCTTGCTTCAGTAATTTTGGAGGGATTTATCATGCTTTATCTATATGACAGCATAATGATTGTTCCCCGACTTCAAGAGGAATTTTGGAAGGTGATGGGCAGCGACTATCTGCCTGAGGCAGAGCAGAACGGCTTGCGTTTGGTCGGGATGTTCATGATGGGCATCCACTATAACGAGAACTTGGCGCTCTGGGAGTTGGATGACTGGGCCACACTGGACCGCATACAGAAGCTTCACGATAAGCATCCCTGGATACAGTCCTGGAAGCGAGAAGCTGTTGACTACATTACTGATTCAACGGGCAAGGTGTTACAGCCCGCGCTTTTCTCGCCCACACTGGCTAAGCTTAAAAAGGGCGACTACAAGTCCACGATATACCTGCACACGCTGGCGCGAGTTCTCCCTGGCAAAGGAGACGAGTACATGAAAGCCGTGGGAAAGGAGCTCGTGCCTATGGCGAAAAGATGGGGCATGAAGCTGGTGGGGTGTTATAAAGTCGTTGGAGGCACAGCTTCCAGCGGCGAGGTCATCAATATCTGGACGGCAGGAAATGTGCACGGCGACTGGGTTAAAATCCGCGAAGCTTCTTTGAAAGACCCTGCATACAAAGAATGGGAAGTCCGGGCAGGGAAATGGCGCCCCAAGGTGGTTTATCGATTCCTGTACGGGCTAGTGCCCTATTCTCCGTTACGCACCCCATTCTTGCCCGAAGCAGCGATAGAGGAGGTGAGAACCGTAGCTATGCCCGAGGTCGAATGGAAATAAAAACATACCGCAATACATTTTTTACAATAATTAATTAGGAGGAAAAAATAATGGCCGAAAAGTTGCCCGACGAGCTGAAAGGCTCCATCGACGAGTTTTACCTGGAGATGAGCCCTGAGATCAAGGAGCTGTTACACAGCTGGCTGTACAGAATCATGGACGCAGCCTACGAAGGGATTGCGGAGCTTCCTGCCGAGCACAGGGACAAGATGTTGATGAAAATGTCCAAAGCCTGCAGCGACCAGGCTAAGATGGTGCTCGACTGCAAACCGGGTATGAGTTGGGAAGCTTACAAGAAGCATATGGGCGCATTAAAGCCTCCTTTCGGCCCCAGGAAGATCACCCAGATAGGCGATATCGTTCATTGGACGTATGTCCCGCCCAAAGATAAGAAGGGTAAGCCAATATGCCAGTGCCCTCTCGCCATGTTCGGCTGGATGAAGGGCAGGCCGGAGTTGTGCGGCTGCTCGGCAAACAGCGTGAGGGCCTACATAGAGGAGTACACGAATAAAAAGGTGGACTCTGTAGAGACACTGGGCAGCCCCCAGGTGGATGGCACAGATGAGTGCCGCTTCCTGGTGCATCTCAAGCCCTCTCGCTTCACAACCGCGAAACCCGAGGCCAAAGCCGTTAAAAAGGCAAGAGGCAGCGCTCGGCGTAGAAAGTCAAAGTGAGCGAAATTGCAGTAGTAACCGCAATGAGTTAAGGTAGAATCATAGAAGGGAGGGCAAATGGCACACGAATTTACCCCAGAAATAAAAGAATTGATTTACAAAGAGTGGGTGCCTCGCATCCTGGCGGGAGTCTTGCAAGGTGTGAGGGAGCTGCCGCCCGAGCACAGGGACCATGTGATGATGAAGATGTCTAAGACCTGTGCCGACATGGCTGTATGGGCTCTGGGAATCAGGCCTGAGATGACTTATGCGGAACTGGAGAAACACCTGACAGATATGGAGCCACCCATGGGTCCCCGGACAATAAAGCGAGTCGGCAATATCATCCACTCGACCTATCATTGCAGTAAAGGTGATGATGGTAAGCCCATTTGCGAGTGCCCGGTGGTCAAAATGGGTATTATGGAGCCGTTCCCCGAGCTTTGTTCCTGCGGCGCGAATATGGCGGCATACTATTTTGAGACTATCGGAATACCGACTGCGCGGACGGAATTGATGGGCAGCCCCAATACGACGGGCGAGGCCGCCTGCCAGTACGTCATACATTTGAGAAATCCGAAACATACTACGCCCGAGCATGAGATGAAGCCCAAGCCCAAGGCCAAAGCCAAGGCTAAGACAGTAAAGAAAAAGGCCAGATCAAAAAAGTAGCGGGGTCTTACTTACAGGTACAGTCCTTCGCCTGTCATTGCGAGGAGTCCGCCTCCGGCGGATGACGTGGCAATCTCAGGATGACAGTGAAAGCAGTGAGATTGAATGAAATTTCAAGCATCGGAGGTGGTAATGCCTAAGGAATTGACTGAAGAAGAGAAAGCACAACGCGATTTTTTCGCAGGACTACAGAAAAGTGAAGTCTTCAAACGAATCTTCCAGCCTGATTTCGACGAGACTGCCAGGGAGATGTGCCTCGAATGCACCGGCAGGCAGTGCAACTCCTTGTTTATGCCCTATGCGCAGCTCAACACAGACGTCGACATAGACACCTTTATACAGAGCCTGATGGACGCCTTTCCCGGGGCGAGGAAGCTGGAGAGGAAGGGTGACATCATCCATTATGACTTCTACCCCGATGTTAAGGGTGAATGCGCCTGCCCCATCATAACTATGGGTCACATAGAGCCCACGCCTGACTGGTGTACGTGCGGAAACTATTTCAATAAGGCCATGTGGGAGGCCGTGGTGAAACACCCGGTGCAGGTTGACCTATTGGAAAGTCCCCTCACCACCGGTTCGGACATCTGTCGCAGGCTGATTCATCTCAAGCCGCCTGCATCTACTGTGGGCACGCCAAATAAGAAACAGGCGAAAATGGGTGAGAAAACTCAGGCTAAAACCAGAAAACGCGCCAAAAGATGATTAAGTCTGCCTTCAGATTAATCTGGAGCAAATGCTTCAGATTATTAATCCGTATGGAGGTAGGAACATGACAACTGCGGAAAAGGCGTACTACGTCGGAACCGATATGAATTGCGGCGGGGCCTGCCTGCTGAAGGTGCACGTGAAAGATGGGGTAATCACACGCCTGGAGACAGACGACGGAGATGAGCCACAGCTCAGGAACTGCCTCCGCTGCCGGGCATATCGCCAGCGGGTATATGCTCCGGACCGGCTTCTCTACCCGATGAAAAGGGTGGGTGAGCGAGGCGAAGGCAAGTTCAAACGTATATCGTGGGACGAGGCATTGGAGACTGTAGCCAGCCAATACAAGCGTGTCAAAGAGACTTACGGCCCTGCGGCAGCGATATATCTCACCACCGGTGGTGACATCGGCCAGGTGCATAATACCCGAACCGCGGTGCGCGTCTTCTGCCTGGCTGGGGGCTGCACCCTGATGTGGGGCGTAGCCTCTAACGAGGGCTGGATGTTCGCCTGCCAGGCCACCTACGGCTACCCGGTGGGCAACGACCATCGCGACCTGCCCAATTCCAAGCTCGTGATACTGTGGGGCATGAATCCGGCCGTCATCATCGATGGCTGCGGCACGGCCTACCATCTCGCCTTAGCTAGAGAGAAAGGCACGAAATTCATCGTAGTCGACCCCAGGTACACCGATACAGCGGCTCTGGTCGCTGACCGCTGGGTTCCGATCAGGCCGGGCACCGATGCCGCCGCTATGATCGCGATGGCCTATGTCATGATCACCGAAGACCTCTACGACAAAGCGTTTATCGACAAGTACACCGTAGGTTTCGATAAATTCAAGGAGTATGTCCTCGGCCAGGAGGACGGCATGCCCAAGACGCCAAAGTGGGCTGAGGCTATCACCGGCGTGCCTGCTCAGACTATAGTCGAAATAGCCCGAGAGTACGCCACGATTAAGCCCGCAGCGTTGTTGCCCAGCAAAGGGCCGGGCCGCACTGCTTTCGGAGAGCAGTATCATCGCGCCGCCTTCACCCTAGCGGCAATGACGGGCAACATCGGCAAAAGTGGCGGCAGCGCGGGCTCCGAGATTACGCAGCGCGGCGAGATTCCCTTCGCCATGGGACAGGCCATGAAAACCGGAGGCAACCCGGTCGATGCGGGCTCACCCATGCGCAAAGACGCCCTCCCTACTCCGATTTCCAAGGGGCCCGGGCTGGTGGCGAGGCTGCATAATTCCGAGATTTGGGATGCCATCCTCAAGGGCAAAGCCGGCGGCTACTACAGCGATTATAAGATGGTGTACATCGCCAACTGCAACTACCTCAACCAATACCCCAACGTGAACAAGGCGATTAAGGCGATGAAATCTCTGGAGTTCATCGCCGTGCAGGAGCAGTTCATGACTCCCACGGCGAAGTTCGCCGATATCATTCTCCCCACATGCACATTTTTAGAGCGCAACGACGCCGTATGGGGCGCGGGACCGCATGTTGCCTATCAACCGAAGGTCATCGAGCCCCTCGGCGAGTCGCGCTCTCACCTGGCCATATGCGACGAGCTTGCTGCGAAACTGGGCATCGTCGGCTACAACGACAAGACCGACGAACAGTGGCTGGAACAGATTATGAAACCATGTGTTGGCGACTTCGAGAAATTCAAAGAGACCGGCGTGAAGAAATACTATCAGGCACCCACCATCCCCTTCAAGAAGGAGATCGAGGACATCGAGAACAGCCCCTTCCCTACCCCATCGGGCAAGATTGAAATCTTCAGTCAACAGATCGCTGACATGAACAACCCGCTAATACCTCCCATCCCGAAATATATAGAAACCTGGGAGAGCCGCAATGACCCGCTGGCCAGGAAATATCCCATCCAGTTGACGAGCACACACCCCAAACGACGGTCCCACAGCCAGTTCGACAACATACCCTGGCTGCGGGAGGTCGATCCTCAGGTGATATGGCTTAATACCAAAGACGCCAAAGCCAGAGGAATAAAGGACGGAGACCTGGTAAAAGTGTTCAACCAGAGGGGTGAGGTTATCATACAGGCCAAGGTGACCGAGAGGATCATGCCTGGCGTCGCCGACCTGCCGGAGGGTGCGTGGTACAACCCCGACAAGGCCGGTGTCGATCACGGCGGTTGCGCCAATGTCCTCACCATCGACAAACGCTCCCCCGGTGGCGCGTTCACCAGTAACTCATGCCTGGTACAAGTAGAGAAGGCATAGGAGAAAGGCAATGCAGACAGGATTTTATTTCGACCAGACACGGTGCACCGGCTGTTACACCTGTGTCATAGCGTGCAAAGACTGGCATGACGTGCCCGCTGGCCCGGCAAGCTGGAGAAGGGTACTAACGATAGAAGAGGGCAAATTCCCTGATGTGTTCGTCGCCTGGCTTGCTACATCCTGCTATCACTGCGCCCGGCCTGCCTGTGTCGCAGCCTGTCCTGCCGGAGCTATCACGAAAAGGAAAGAGGACGGCATCGTGGTCGTCGACCAGGCGAAGTGCCTGGGCAAGGACAAGTGCGACCTCTGCCTGCAATCGTGTCCCTATGAGGCTCCGCAGTTCGGCGCGGAGAAGAACGCCAAGATGCAGATGTGCAATCTATGCTTCGACCGGCTGAAGGAAGGTAAGAAACCTATTTGCGTGGCGGGATGCCCTATGAGAGCGCTGGACGCAGGCCCTATTGACGAGCTTCGAGCGCGCTACGGAGATAAGACCAATGCCGTGGCCTTCGCTTATTCAGCCGAACTCAAGCCGTCAGTCGTCTTCAAACCGAAGCTCAGAAAGAGCCTGGTCAAGGGAAGAAAATGAAGCAGCAATACGGATACGCCGGGAAAATCCTGAGGGTGGACCTGTCTTCGGGGAAGATAACTACCGTGCACACCGCACAGTATGCCGATAGATTCCTCGGAGGCAGAGGAATCGCGGCCAAGATTTACTGGGACGAAGTGCCGGCTAAAGTCAAGGCCTTCGACCCTGAGAACCGCATAATATTCGTCACCGGGCCGCTGGCTGGAATCGGCGGCCTTTCCGGCTCGAGGTGGCAGGTTTGCGGCAAGGCTCCCGCCATGTATCCGGAGGAGTTTTCCTATTGCAACCTCGGCGGCAGATGGGGCTGGCAGCTCAAGTGCGCCGGATACGATGCCCTCGTGATTGCGGGAAAATCCGAGAAGCCCGTGTATCTGCTCATCCAGGACGATTCGGTACAGATAAAGGATGCTTCCTCTCTGTGGGGCAAGAGCACAGTCGAGACCCGCAAAACCCTGAAAAACGAGTTCGGCAGCAGCTTCGCCGTCGTGGCCTGTGGCCCTGCCGGAGAAAATCTTGTATCTTATGCCATCGTCCTCGCCGACAACGATGCCAGCGGCTCCAGCGGTTTCGGGGCGGTGATGGGTTCGAAGAAGCTCAAGGCCATAGCGGTGAGAGGCAATGGCAAAGTGAACCCGGCCAGTCCCGAAAAGCTTACCGAAGTGAAGAAGAGAGTGCGCGAGCTGCTGTGGAAGGGCGATGACTATCAAAAAGAGATCGGCAAACCGGAAGCCCATATCGAGGTGGTGTCAGGCCAGAAGACGAAGCTGGACCTTTGCCTGGGCTGTGCCGGGTTCGACGGAAGAATAATTGTGGAATCGAGAGACGGGACAAAGAAAGGCAAGTCCCTTTGCGGTTCCTCGCTGTTCTACCTCGATAAGGTCAACAAGTTCTACCCTGAACCCACGGAAACCACTTTTTATGTCAACAGGCTCTGCGATGAGTACGGCGTTGATGCGCTCGCCATCGAATCGATGATGAAGTGGCTCTCGAGGTGCCGGCACACCGGCATCCTGACGGACGAGAACACGGGCATCCCTCTGTCCAAGCTGGGAAGCTGGGAATACATGGAGGCGCTGGTCAAAAAGATGGCGCTGCGCGAAGGCTTCGGAGACGTCCTGGCCCTGGGCATACAGAGGGCAGCCGCAACTTTAGGTCCGAAAGCCGAGGAACTGGTCGGCGACTACATATCGAAGGCCGGCCACCTGCTCAGCTATTGCCCCCGCACCTTCCCGGCTCACGGCCTGCTCTACGCGATGGAACCGAGGCAGGCTGTGAACCAGTTGCACGAGATGGGACTTGTCCTGTTCCAGTGGGTCAACTGGGCCAACAATCCCGAGAACTCCTATCTCTCCAGTGAGGTGTTCCATAAGATAGCTGCCAGGTTCTGGGGCAGCGAGCTTGCGGCGGATTTCTCAACCTACGATGGCAAAGCTCTGGCAGCGGCTGCCATCCAGGACCGAGAGTATGCCAAGGAATGCCTCATCCTGTGCGACTTCACCTGGCCGGTAACGCATACTATGGAAGGAGACCACATAGGCGATCCCTCCATAGACAGCCAGATGCTTGCCGCAGTCACCGGACGCGATATAGACGAACGCGGACTCTACCGCATCGGGGAGAAGGTATTCAACCTGCAGCGTGCCATACATATCAGGGAAGGACATAAAGGCAGGGAGAGCGACATGATTCCCGAAGCCCTTTTCACTACCCCGCTCAAGGGCAACGAGATGAATCCCAAAGCCCAGGCCCCGGGCAAAGACGGTGAGATTACCTCGAGGGTCGGCGTGGTGGTAGACAGAGCGGAGTTCGAGAGGATGAAGAGCGAGTATTATCAGCTCAGGGGATGGGACACGGCCAGCGGCCTGCAAACCGTGAAGAGGCTGAAGGAACTCGACCTCGCCGAAGTCGCTCATGACCTGGGGCGCATGGGCCTCGCCCTCTAGCTATCTCAGACCAAGGAGGTATTTATGCCCAAGCAACCTCTATCAGACGTTCGAGTGCTCGATCTCACCTGGCACATAGCGGGTCCCGCCTGCACCAAGTTCTTCGCCGACTATGGCGCAGACGTCGTAAAGATCGAGAGGCCAGGAGAAGGAGACCCGTCCCGGAGCCTGGGCCCTTTCTACAAAGATGACCCTCATCCCGAGAAGAGCGGCCTGTTCCTGTTCCTCAATACCAACAAGCGCAGCATCACCCTGAACCTGAAAACCCACACGGGAAAGAAGATTCTTGAAGAGCTTGTGAAGGATGTGGATATCCTCGTCGAGAACTTCAGCCCCCATGTCATGCCCGGCCTCGGCCTGGACTACGAGACCCTGGAGAAGATTAACCCAAAACTCGTGATGACCTCCATCTCCAACTTCGGCCAGACTGGCCCGTATCGGGATTTCAAAGCATCGGAGCCCATCATCTACGGCATGGGCGGGGCCATGTGCAGCACCGGCGTCGGTGATTGCGAGCCAGTGAAGAAGGGCATGAACGTCATCCAGCACCAGGGCGGGTACATGGCGGCTACGGCCACTATGATTGCGTTCTACGCCGCCAGAATGCAGGGAGTTGGAGAGCATATTGACGTCTCCCTGATGGAGACCCAGATGGCTGCCATCGATAGAAGGATGAGCGAATTGCTGGCCTACGAGTATAACAAGGAGCTGACCCCCAGGATGGACATAGCGGGGCTGCTTCAGTATCCCTACGGCATCTTCCCCTGCAAAGACGGCTACGTCGATGTCGCGGGCGGCTTTATGTTCCTGGACCGTATCGAAAGGGTGCTCAAGATGGCCCTCATGGAGACCTACGGCGGGGCGAATCAGTTCGATGAGACACGCAGAGAGGAGTTTCTGGGCACTATCTGGTACCCCTGGCTGATGGAGCGAAGCCGGAAGGAGATCGTCGAGGTCTGCCAGGAAGGGCGCGTCCTGAGTGCTCCCATCAATACCACCGAAGACCTCGTGGCTGACCCCCAGTTCCGGCAGAGAGGTTTCTGGACCGAAGCCGAGCACCCTGTGGTGGGCAAGCTCACCTATCCGGGCAGGCCCGCTATATGCTCGGAGCTCCCCTGGAAGATAAGGCATCCTGCGCCACTGCTGGGACAGCACAACGAAGAAGTTTATACCTCCCTGGGGTACTCGAAACAGGACCTGGTGAAACTGAGGGAAGGGGGTATTATCTAGATGGGCAAGCTACCGCTTGAAGGCATAAGAGTTGTGGGCATGACCCAGATGTGGGCCGGCCCCATCGTTGAGATGCACCTGGCCGACTGGGGTGCCGAGATAATCAAGGTCGAGTCCATTCACTATCTCGCCGTCGGCACCAGGGGCCCCGCTCCCAGGCATCCCAAGTTCGCTGTTGACTTCGTCAAGGGCGGTTATGCCGCCTATCTCAAGGAGGGTTACGACGAGACTAAATGCAGGCCCTGGAACCTGAGCTGCATGTTCAATGTGCACGGCCGCAACAAGTATTCCTGCACCGTGGACTCCGTCAAGCCCGAGGGCAAGGAAATAATCAAGCGCCTGATACAGGTGAGCGATGTTTTCATCGAAAACAGCCAGCCCGCCGTCATGGAGGACTTCGGCCTCACCTACGATGTCATCAGCGCCTGGAACCCGAATATCATCATGCTCTCCATGTCCGGCTTCGGCCAAACCGGCCCCTACAAGTACTTTCGCTCCCTCGGCGCCCATCAGGATGCCTTCCTGGGGCATACCTATCTCAGGGGCTATGCGGACCGCGACGTCACGGCCAACTCGGCGATTTACCACTGCGACGAAGCTTCGGGGACAGTCGGGGCCTTTATGGTTGTCATGGCGCTGCACCAGCGCAACAAGACCGGCAAGGGCATGTTCATCGACATGGCGCAGACCGAGGCTACCATGCTCCAACTGGGCGAGGCCATCATGGACTACACCATGAACGGCCGCATCACCGAGCGGACCGGGAACCGCGACCTCTACGGCGGCATCCAGGGGTGTTACCGCTGCCGTGGCGAGGACAGATGGGTAACCATAAGCATCCATACCGATGAGGAGTGGCAGGGCTTCTGCCGCGCCCTGGGCAATCCCCGCTGGGCCAGGGACGACAAGTTCGCCGATAGCCTGAGCAGGTGGCGCAACCAGGGTGAACTGGACAAGCACATCGGCGAATGGACCAGCCAGCATGAAGCCTTTGAGGTTATGTATATGCTGCAGAAGGAAGGCGTGGCTGCCGGCCCCGTGGAGCACCCGGACGATGCCTACAACGACCCCCAGATGAAAGCAAGGGGCTTTTTCGAAACGGTGACTCAGGCTGAATGCGGGACGCATAGATACCCCGGCCTGGCATTCAGGATGTCCAAGGCACCCAACCATTTCCGGCTGCCTCCGGTCCGTTTGGGCGAGCACAACGAATACGTCTATAAGGGTATCCTGGGCGTCTCGGACGAGGAATATGCTCGACTGGAAAGGGAGGGGCACATAGGGATGGACCTGGTGCCCGACATCGTAATAGGCAAATACAAGCCCGAATAGCGAACGGAGACCCTGGTTTCCTTGCCAACTTCTTATTAAAATAACTGCCTTATATCGTAAAGGGAGATATTTCCACTTTCACTGACAATAAGGCGATAACTCTTCTCAGCCTCAGAGAATCGAATATTAGTAAATTTGTACTTGTTGCATAAATCCAGCTGACACCACTTAGGATTATCGAATAAAGCTACATGTCGTCTGCATACAAACGGACGGTATTTGTAGATCGTACAGGCACCCTGGTCTAAAAACGGGCAGGGAGTTCCAAAAAAGTCTTTTTTATCTAGGTTCCTAGTTTGCTTAATTCCCAAGTTATTCTCGATGTACTCCGCTTCAAGAGTTGAAATTGAGACTTCTATATAACAGCAATAGTTGCATCCCTTGCCACAAGGCGTAAACTTATGAAAGAAAGCGTAAAGGTCATCCATGAGGGCATAAAGCTCCTTCAGTTTCTCGATGCACGACTCTTTGGCTGCGACGAATCTCTTGTATATTGTATCCTCTCTCATAGTCAAGTCGGGTGGCATTAGAATCATTATTCTAGCGAGGTTCTCTTTAGCAACCTGTTCCGCCGCCTCATAATCTTCGTTCATCATAAAGCCCCTGCTATTCTATTTCTTTCGGAATATCTGCTTTGACTGTAATTTGACCAGTCCTTACTGCAAGAGCCAGAAAAGACACATGCACAATAATAATAAATCGACAAGGTATTTTCAAACGATGTAGGGGGTTACCCCACATCGTATCATCCCCGTGGTATCTCCAAACAGACCATCTTTCAAGCATAGGCCCTAAGTAGTATAATTATACGTAATGGGTGAAGACACACGTAAGCATGATATGATTTTCGTAAGCCACGCGAACCCAGAGGACAACCAATTTGCCTTGTGGCTTTCGCTGCGGCTTGCGAATTGTGGATATCCTGTATGGTGCGACCTTACAAAATTACTTGGCGGGGAATATTTCTGGGAAGACATTGAGAAAGCCATAAGAAGTAGAACGCAGAAGTTCCTCTTCGTTCTGTCAAAAACTTCAAACTATAAACCAGGCGCCCTAGACGAGCTCAATCTAGCTCTGACCGTCGAAAGGCGCGACAATCTGAAAGATTTCGTCATTCCCCTGCTGATTGATGACCTCCAACCGAAGGATTTCAACATAAGTCTACAGCGCAGGATAGCCATACCATTCCACCAGAATTGGGCTAGCGGTTTGAAGCAACTACTAACCAAATTCGATAAGGATAAGATACTAAAAGATCCTAGATTTAATCCGAGTGCAGTGAACACATGGTGGGAAGCAAATACACTGACCGATTGCGCAATAAGAACTGAATCTGAAGATTACTTCTCTAATTTATTCCCAATCAAATCCCTACCACCTGTGATATACATACATACATTTCAAACATCGTACTCTTATGCTCTCAAGAAAAATCGGCTTCATTATCCTTACCGGCGCAACGGCTCATATCTCATTTCGTTCGCTAGTGCTGATAACCTGACCCAAAACGCACCTCTCGAAGGCCTGATAATTAACTCTAAGCTAATAAATTTACAGGATTTCCTTCAGGGCATTTCTACCCCCTTAACCCTTAAATCTCAAGATGCCCAAAATATGGTGACAGATTTGGTGAGAAAATCATGGGAAAACTTGGCATGGTCAAAGCTTCCGCTTCACAAGTTGGGGAAATATAAAAAGGCGGTATACTTCCGGAACGATTACATAAAAGGCAACAGGGTCAAAGCCCAATTGGATTTTGTAAGTGGAAGAGATATCGTAGGCTGCCGAAACCGTAGAGATCAGTATGGTAATATCATAAGAACAACTTACTGGCATTTCGCCCTTGAGGCAAAGCCAATTATATTCCCTTATCCTGCATTCTTTATTATACCTCATGTTCTTTTTTCAAACGATGGTAAAAACATATGGGAGAGCGATCTCAGAAACAATAAGGCTCGCAGGAGATACTGTAAAGATTGGTGGAATCCTGAGTGGCGGGACAGATTACTTGGCATGATAGACTGGCTTGGCGATAAACAAGGTTATATGGAATTATCGCTTGGTTCTGAAAAAGATGTGCAGGTGAGTACTATACCAACGGTTTTTCAAGCCCCAGTTACTTATATTGAGCCAACAGAGAAAACTGGACCTAAACCTGAGGCTGAGACTGATTTAGATATCGACTCACCCGATGGAGAAATAGACTAATGCCGCAGCTTATCCACTTGCCCGAGCCCAAACTGCGATTCGGTTTTGAACAGGCTGTAGAAGACCCGAGAGATGGATTGATGCTCTTTGGCCCCCTAGAGCAAGCAAAACCATATGGGATAAGGTCAGGCGTGATTGGAACCTCCCAAAGCATTGACCTTTTCAAGAAATGGGTTAAGAAGATTCAATGCCCCGTAAATGATAAGAACCCTTCGGAAGCCCGCCCCCCATTCCCGGGATTTGAAGCGGTTTTTGGAATTCCGTGGTCACCAACGCCCACGCTTGAAGTCACGATCCCAAGCCGGGAACTTGATGAGACTATAAGAATTGATGATGCTCACATCAGGGTGTACCGAACCGTAGAACTTTTTGAAAAGCGCATTATAGAAAGTATTCGAAACGAGGATGTAGATATAGATGTCTGGTTTGTCATAATTCCCGACTCAGTATATCAATTTGGCAGGCCTAAATCTGTCGTGCCTGTCGCGGAACAGATTAAAGTATCCTCTCGCCTTTCCCCATCTAAAGCAAGAAAACTGTTAGTGCAGAGTACAATGTTTCAAGAGGATCGCGATGCGGCAGAACCCTATTATTATGATGTTCACTTCCACAACCAATTGAAAGCCCGTTTACTTAACTATAATGTGGTTACACAAATAATCCGAGAGAGCACCCTTATTCAGGAGGACTGGAGCCATCGGGTCAATGAACTACCCCGAGGGAATGATAATACTCAAACGGCAATAGCTTGGAACTTGTCAACCACAGCTTTTTATAAAACCGGTGGCAAACCCTGGAAGCTCGCTAATGTACGTAAGGGTGTCTGTTACATCGGCTTGGTGTTTAAACAAGATACAAGAAATGCGGACCCAAGGTCGGCATGTTGTGCTGCACAAATGTTTTTAGATTCGGGGGATGGAGTAGTATTTAAGGGAGCATTAGGGCCATGGTATAAGATGAAGAAATCCGATTTCCATTTATCCACAAAGGCAGCGTATGAGCTTGTGTCCACAGCCATGTCCTCTTACAAAGAGCGTGTTGGTAGTCTGCCATCAGAGCTTTTCATCCATGGCAAAATCAGGCTTGACGATGAAGATGAATGGAATGGATTCAAGGACGCAGCTGGGTTAAATACGAATATAGTTGGAGTCAGGATTAGAGAGGATAATGAACTTAAGCTCTATAGGCTAATGGAATATCCGGTTTTGAGGGGTATGGCATACGTCAAAGATGATAAGACAGCTTACCTATGGTCCAAAGGATTCGTTCCGCGCCTCAAGACATACGTAGGGCGTGAAGTTCCTTGGCCTTTGTCAATCGAGATTTGCCGTGGAGATGCTGACATTAATACTATTCTTAATGACATTCTAGCGTTGACGAAGTTGAACTATAATACATGCATTTATGCAGATGGCGTGCCTGTAACTCTGAGGTTTGCCGATGCCGTGGGTGAGATATTGACTGCCGGTCCCACCGACAAGACTCCTCCACTTACATTTAAGCATTATATCTAATGATCTTTGGTCTAGCACACCCGGATAACAAATCACCGAAAAGTCCAATCTTTAGGTTATTGTGCTCAAAACTGATTCATTCCCGGTCACCAGGAATAAAACTCTCTAAATAGCCCCGGCGGGGTCTCATTTTCGGCTCAGGGCAAGGGGACCTCGTTCCTGCACTCGTCGTGGCTCCCGCCAGAGGAGAGAGGATTTGAGTGTAATCCCCCTAAAAGTGCCCCCTTTGGAAAAGGGGGCACTTTTAGGGGCGGGTTTGAAACCCGCCCCTACAGTAGCATGACGCAGAGCTTCGTCGTCCGCCAGAGGCGGACTCGCAATGACATGAGGGGCGGTTCGCGAACCGCCCCTACGGTTTTGGGCACAAAGTTTTGTGCCCCTACAGCCGGGATTGGAGCAGATGCTCCAACCTACCCAGAGGGGGCCTGGATTCCTGCTTGCGCAGAAATGACGTAAGGGGCTAATCACCTTTAGCCACATTCAGGAAGGGAGGGAATCGGGCGAGGAGACCTCACCCCTACGGTTTTATAGCGACGAAGCGCTGTTTATTAATTGAGGGCACGGCATGCCGTGCCCCTACAGTAGCATGACGCGGAGATTGCTTCGTCCGTTAGAGACGGACTTCTCGCAATGACATGAAGGGCGGTTCACGAACCGCCCCTACGTTTTTGGGCATAAAATTTTGTGCCCCTACAGCCGGGATTGGAGCGGGTGCTCCAATCTACCCAGGGGGACTGGATCCCTGCTTCCCGAATAATGAAAATAAGAGCAGTTGCTATCAAAACTGAATCAGGGCTTGACAACGGCGCTTTATGCAGTAAAATTTACTCCAATAGCAGTAAAAAATACTGCAAAGAGAAACTCAAATGTTGACGAACCTGTGGGGGTCGAGACTTCGGGCGAAGGTGATAGGATGGCTGTTCTCACACCCCGATGAACGGTATTTCGTGCGCCAGCTTACATATTTGCTCGGGGAGGACTCCACAAACATCAGCAGGGAGCTTGCCCGACTGCAGAAGATGGGTATTCTGGTCTCCACTCAAGAGGGCAGACAGAAGTATTACCAGGCTAACAGGCAGAGCGCTATTTACAGCGAACTCTGCGGTTTAGCCATCAAGACGGCGGGCGTGTCCGATGTGCTGCGTAAGGCTGTTGCACCGATGTCAGACCAAATCAGTCTGGCTTTCGTCTACGGCAGCTTGGCAAAAGGCACAGCTACCTCAGTCAGCGATGTTGACCTGCTGGTCGTAGGCGACATCGATGAAACGGCACTGCACGTGGCTCTGATGCAGGCACAGGAAGAACTCAGGCGCAGCGTTAATTACACCCTCCTGAGCCGGAGCGAGTTCCTGAGAAGGCGCCGCGAGAAAAAGGGCTTCCTGGCGCGAGTGCTGGCAGGGCCTAAGATTGCGATTGTAGGTTCTACAGATGAAATATGACGACCTCCTGAAGTCGGGGCGAATCCGCAAAGAAGATG
>Ga0315281_10004277_pt1 | contig 20748 bp, 12 predicted proteins | sample YL17G07_0_MG_FD_204540 | JGI IMG/M metagenome (GOLD analysis project Ga0315281, IMG submission 204540) | Sediment microbial communities from Yellowstone Lake, YNP, Wyoming, USA - YL17G07_0 | ecosystem: Environmental > Aquatic > Freshwater > Lake > Sediment | place: USA: Wyoming | collected...
CGTCGCCGACGTCGGATCGGGCGGGGGCTTCCCCGGTGTGGTGCTGGCCGTAGCCCGGCCTGACGCGAGCTACACCCTCGTGGAATCCGCCCGCAAGCGGGCGGCCTTCCTCTCCCTGCTGTGTGAAGAGCTGAGGCTGGCTCAGGCCACGGTGGTCACCGCGCGCGCCGAAGAGGTGGGCCGGCAGCCGGGCCAGCGAGAGAGCTACGACCTGGTGGTGGGCCGCGCGCTCGCGCCGCTGCCGGTGCTGCTCGAGTACTGCCTCCCCCTGGCTCGGGTAGGCGGAGAGGTGCTCGCCTACAAGGGCCCGGAGGCCGCGGAGGAGCTGGACCGGAGCGCCGCCGCCCTGGCGAAGCTAGGCGGCCGCCTTGTGCGCACGCACCGCCTCGCGCTGCCCCGGAACTCGGGCGACCGCGTCCTGGTGCTCATCACCAAGGTGGCGCCGACCCCTGCCACCTACCCCCGCCGCCCGGGAGTGCCGGCGAGGAGACCTCTCGGCCCGTAGTGAGGCAACTGGTCCCCGTACTCGTACGCCCCCAGGTCGGGGGCCTTGCCGCGGTAGCCGTCGTCGAGATTCGGCAAGCGCGTCCCCGCGTCAATCGCGGCCGACCCGGCCCTCAACCGCAGATCGCTCTTGCCGAGCGGGAACTGCCGCTTGAAGTCCTGGGGCGGCAGGACCTCGGACTCGAACGCGGTCGCCGGGTCCACCAGCACCGCGTGCCGCTCGACCGGGCTCTCTCGCCTGAAGTCCTCGAAGCTCCCATACCGGCGCTCGTTCCATTTCGCGAACAGGCGAAAGGGCCCCCCGCCGAAGCCATCGTAGTCGAAATCGCAGTTCGTCATCGGCGCCGTGAACTCCATCGCGTACTCGGCTGCGGTTCCGATGAACAGGTTGTTGCGGGACGCCGCGTTCCTCACTTCGGCTGACGTATAGAGCGGCCAGGGCATCCCCAGCTTCACCACCGTGTTGTGCAGGTAGAGCGCGCCCGAGGGGTTGTTGTGCATCTTGAACTGCGTGTACTCGAGGTTGTACATCGCATTCCGGAAGATATAGGCCGGGCCGCCATAGAGCGGCTGGGTGCTGATCCCCTCGAAGCAGTTCGTGATATGGTTGCGGAACGCGCGCACGTTTGACTGCCCGTAGTCCAGCTCGATCGCGTCATCCGTGCACTCCGAGATCTCGTTGTTGTAGAAGTCAATCGCCCGGGCGGGAGGTGAGCCCATGATGTCTATCCCGTCGCCGAACCCGCGGATCCGGTTATAGCAGATCGCATGTCCTTCCCCCGAGACCTGGACGGCGCGCGCGTCCTCGATCCCCTTGGTGCGGGGCCAGGTGCTCGGTCCCTCGAACACGTTGTCCGCGACGTAGAAATTGCGCATCAGCGGCTGGTTGTTGTGGGCCGTGAACCCGAACTCGTTCCGGTAGAAGTGGCAGCCCTGCACCACCAGGTCCGAGGCGCCGTGAGCCACCATTCCGTACTGCGAGTTCCGAATGCTCAGCCGCTGGAAGAAGACATGCCTGACCTGGTTCGCGCTCACCCCGCGGTGCTCGCCCCCGCCGTCAATGACCGTCTCGCCGTCCTCCGCCCCTCGCCATACGATCGGCGCCTCGGCGGTTCCGCTCTTGTCCGTGGTGAACGTGCCCTGATAGACCCCCGCGCGGACCAGGATCAGGTCCCCGGCCTTCGCTGCCGCGTTCGCCGCTGCCAGCCCACGCAGGGGGTCGGCTTGTGTGCCGCGGCCGCCCCCCTCGCCAGGCACGACGTACAGCGCCCGCTTGGCCTTGGGCGGCGAAGGGACCGGCCGGGTGCTCGTCGTCAGCACCTTCGTGGCCCCGCCTCCATCGGGATCGGACATGACCAGCTTGATCTCGTAACTGGTGCCGGGCTTGAGATCGAAGATGCTCCCGGCGAACAAGTTGCCCACCAGGAAAGGCCACGCCTCCCGCTCGCCCCGATCCAGCCGCGCCTCTCCCTCCTGCGTGTCCGGCCCGGTCCCCACGCGGAACAGTGGCAGCCCCTCCCGCCACGCTTTCGCCCCCTGCTGGCGATAGCTGACCAGCACTCTCGCGTTCCCGTTGTGGTCGCCTGACACGTACCACCGCACCCCCAGGCAGACCAGAGTCGGCGCCTCGAGCACCAGCCGGCCCGGCCGGATCGCCATGTCCCCGGACGGGCCGCCAGCGGCCTTCGCCATGCCAACCGCCGCGAGAGGAAGAAGCAGCAACAGTCTCAGCCGATTCCGCATGTCTGCACCTCGTCGTCTCGTTCGGACTACTTCGCTCATTCCCCTCCGTGGCAGCGGGCCGAGAGGTCCGCACCGGCCTACCCCAGAAAACGCCACCATGCCCAGACTCCGGGAGGGTGATCCCAAGCGGTGCGCCATCACTGTCTCCGACCGCGTCGTCCACACCATGGCCGAGGGGCTCGGCTTTGACTGGTTCTCCACCTATGAGCCCTCAACCTACCCTCCGTCTAACGATGACACGCGGTGGCAGAGGATCTTCGCTCATGCCGACTGGCTGAACATCCAGTTCGTCCGCTTCGGGCAATCCGCGAGCGCGATGTGTGATGACCGCGGCCGCTTCCAACCCGGTCACGCCTCCTTCGACCAGCTCCGGCGGCTGAACGCCTGGGCCGAGAAGCGCGGCGCCCGCATCATCGTGGACTCCTGGATCATCCCGAAGCCCTGGCAGTTCGAGCCGTGGGAGGGCGCCCCGCATCCCTGGGGCGGCAAGAAGGGCTACCTGCTCGGCGTGCGGGATGTGGACGGCTATGTCAGCGACTTCGTCGTCCCCTACCTGGAGCATGTGGTCAAGGAGATGGGCTGCAACGCCGTCCGGTGGTACAACCACTTCAACGAACCCCTGGCGGGAAGCCACCAGTACGCGACCCCGCCCGGGGTAGATGACTGCGTCCGCTATGTCGAGGTGCTCGCCGCCATCAGGCAGGGCCTCGACCAGGCCGGCCTCTCCCACATCGGCAGCATGGCCCCCGACACCCATACCCACCAGAAGTGGGTGATCCCTCACATGCTCGAGCTGGACGCCGACCCCGACCCCCACATCCAGGCCTACTGCATGCATCACTATCACAGCCGCTTCGATTGGGACACCGGGAGCGCCGCCATCCACAGCGACCCGATGAGCGTGACGATCAACGATCAGCTAGCCAGGTACTGCGACTATGCTCACTCCCACGGCAAGCCCTACCTCGTGACCGAGCTGGGCATGTTCCACTACGGCTGGGAGCAGGGAGACCCGGCCGGCATCGCCAGGCACGACAACGTGCTGCTGGAGACGGAGTTCTTCGTGCGAGCCATGGCGCGGGGCGCCGACGCCATCCTCCGTTGGGCCTGGCTGAACCCCGGCAATCTCGACGGCTGGTGGCAGCTCATCACCACCACGGACGCGACCGACGCGCCTGTCCGCGATCCCTACTACGGCTATGGCACTCTCATGCGCTATGTCGGCCGCCAGGCCGGCATCCTGGAGACCTCCGTCGCCTCCTCTGGCGACCCACTCCAGACCGTCCACGCGGTAGCAGTCCAGAACACTGATGGCTCTCGCACGCTCCTGGTGGTGAACGATCACTACAACAGCTGCGCCCCCGTGCTCGTGCGCTTCCCCGTTCCCGGTGCCGCGGCGGTCCGCAAGATCGTCAACGATCCCGTGCGCAAGCACCAGGAGTGCGACCCCATCCCCGTCGCCTCGGGCCAGTTGGAGCACGCCGACACCCTCTCCCCCATGAGCCTGACCGTCTACACGACTCAGGCGGCGGCTTGACTTCCCTCGCGGCCTTGCCAGGCAGGAGGCGCTATGCCCGCCGGGGAACCTCTTGCCTGCCATGGGACCGCGGGCGAGGTGGGGGTGCCTGGTAGGCCTGGCGGTTGCGGTCGGCCTGGGGCTCTCGGCTACGGCAGCGAGGGCCCAGCAGGAGCGCTGGCCGCCGGACTGCGCGCCTGGGCGCGTGCTGGTGCGTTTCCGCTCCGGCCTCACTCCCGAGGCGCGCCACGCCTTCCCGGCAGCGCATGGGCTGAACCGTCTCGCCTCTCTTCCCGTTCTGGGAGTGGACTTGCTCGCCTCCGCCGACCGCCCGGCGAACCAGTTGCTCGCCGACCTGGCGTCTTCTCCGTTGGTGGAATGGGCGGAACCCGACCCCCTCTGCCAGGTAGCCATGGCCGAGCCCGACGACCCCGCCTACCATGAGTTCATCGGCGACCTCTGGCTGCAGTGGCCCCTTCACCAGCTCGACGCGTCGGCGGCCTGGAGCATCTACCCGAATCGCTACTTCACCGCCGCCGACCGGCCTCAAGACACGCCGGTGGTGGCAGTTGTGGACACCGGAGCTGACCCGGCGCATCCCGACTTCCTCACCCCTGGGGCGGTCAACGCCGATGTCGCCTCCGGCGGCCAGCTCGTGCTCTCGACCGCCCGGACCTTCCTCGCCGGCCAACCGGGCGATCTATCCCCAGATGCCACCGACGAGCATGGACACGGGACTCACCTCGCCGGCCTCATCGCAGCCGCCGCCAACAATGGCCTCACCGCGGGAGATGGGATCGCCGGCCTGGGCTACCCGGCGCGACTGCTCCCGCTCAAGGTGACCCGCGCCAATGGCGTCGCCACTCACGCCGATGTGTCCCGCGCGATCATCTACGCGGCCGACCAGGGCGCCGAGGTGATCCTCGTCGGGTTGGTATCGGAGACCTGGTCGCAGACCCTCCAGGCGGCCGTTGACTACGCCTGGGACCGGGGCTGCTTCGTGGTGGCGCCGGCCGGCAACACCCCTGATGGCGCGCCCTCGTTCCCCGCCGCCTGCCCGCATGTCTTCGGCGTAGGCGCGGCCACCGCCGACGGAGCAGTGGCGAGCTACACGAACCGGGGGTGGGCCGCCCTCGCCGGCCCGGGCGGCGACCAGGCCGCTGGCGTCTACTCTACCTTGCCTACCTACCCCTGCACCCTCCGGGGCGATCTCACCACACCGGCCTATGGCTGGCTGATCGGCACCTCCGAGGCTGCCGCGCACGTCGCCGGCGCCGCCGCGCTCTACGCGGGCGAGGCCGATCTGCAATCGGCAGATCCTGACGCGCGCCAGGCGATGTGGCAGGCCTTGCAGCAGAGCGCCACCTCCCTGGTCGCGGATCCCAGTGGCGGGTGGGACGAGCGCTGCGGCTACGGTCTGGTCGCGCCCGCGGCCCTGCTGGCAGGAGAGCGCACCCGCGACGCGACTGTCGGCAGCATCATCGGCCGAGTCGTCAACGGCGCCGGGCCCATCATCGGCGCCCAGGTAACGGCGGCGCCCGAAGCCGGTGGCGATCCCGTGACCGCGGCCACCGTCTGGCCCGCGGGCGGGTATCGCCTGGCCAACCTCCCGGTCGGTCGCTACCGCGTCACCACCGATGCCGGCCTCGGAGTCTGGGAGCGCCTGAGAGTGCCGCCGGGGTGTGATGTTCCCGCGGTGGATTTCCGCCCCGTGGGAGCGACGCCCAACGCGAGTCTCGTGAGCGCCGACATCACCCCGGTTCAGCTCCTCGGCGGTCCGGTGGGGATCGAGATCGTCTTCGCGAACCTTGGGCCGACCACCTGGTCTCTGCCCGATGGCTACCAGATGAGACAGGCCGCCAGCGAGCGCCCCCTCCGCGACGAGGTGGACCACATTGATGTGCCCACCACCGTCCCACCCGGCGGCGCCGCGACCTTCGCCTTCTCGCTCGCCGCGCCGGATCACTGGGGCCTCTACACCACCGCCTGGCAGATGTGCCAGCAGGGCGGAGCAGGATGGTTCGGCCCGGTGGCCGCGGGCAGCATCGCCGTGACTTCCTTCTGGGATGTCCCGGTTGATCACTGGGCAGTGGCAGAGGTCGAAGCAACCAGGCAGGCAGGGATCGTCGCCGGCTACAGCGGCGACCTCTACCATCCCGACTGGGCGGTCAGCCGCGACCAGATGGCGGTTTACCTCGCCCGCGCCCTCACTGGCGGCGATGACAACGTGCCACCCGGCCCCGCCGAGGCCTCATTCCGCGACGTCCCTGCCACGGGCTGCGGACCTGATGGCAGTGAGCCCTACTGGGCATATAAGCACATCGAGTTCATCCACGCTGAGGGCATCGCGCTGGGCTATCCGGATGGCACCTACCGCCCCACCGAGACCGTGAACCGGGGCCAGATGGCGGCCTTCATCTCCCGCTCCATCGTCACCCCGCACGGGGAAGCAGGCCTCGCCGGCTACACCCCGCCCGCCATCCCTACCTTCTGGGATGTCCCCCTCGACCACCCCTACTACCGCCACATCGAGTACATCGCCCAGGACAGCGTCGCCGTCACCCAGGGCTACGGGGACGGCGGCTACCACCCCACCACCACCTGCAACCGGGGCATGATGGCGGTGTATGTGCAGCGGGCGTTCGCGCTGCCGATCTAGGCTGTAGGGCGGGGATATCTCTGTCTACCCTGAGCGGAGCCGAAGGGCATCCCCGCCGGCCCGTGTCGTCGCCGTTCGTAGACGAGCCCCTCGCGCCGTCGCCATAGCGGCTTTGGCGCGTCGGCGACTGCGGGCTCCCGCCCCTCGCCTCGTCCTATGGCGGGTCCAGCCACGGCCCAACTCGCCAATCCTGTGGGCGAGCATACCTGCTCTTGCGCCACACGTCAGGCGCGCCAAGCTGTTTCAGGCGTCCTTCGTTGTGCGCCCACCACTCCGCAAAGGGCTCGCGATCCATGCCCTCGAACCACCAATCGCCCACCATTCGGTTCGTCTCCTTCGGGGATGCCTGATGCGCCCTGCAGAGCAAGTGCCATACCTGGCGCGGGCTGGACATTCCGACCAGGTCGCGGGCGAAATCGTCATCGGCGAGCAGCTCCCTCACCGGACTGAACATCTCACCACCCTCCCCGATCATCCCCAGCCGGAGCAAGGACCCGCTCGAAACGGTCCACCGGACCAGATACCACCTGTGGTGGCAGGGCTGTTTCTCGGCCACGGTCAGGGCGCGAGACACCGCGGTCTCTTCGATGGTGGCACTTCGGCGATAGACCACTCCCGCAATGGAGCTGCGAACGAGCGTCCGCTCCGCCCCGCAGTTCTCGCAGACGTAGGTGCCGTAGAACCCGGAGCGGCGAATCGTGCTGAGGGCCACGAAGGCGAGTAGCACGACCGCGGCGAGCGCGAGGATCGCGATCTTCAGTCGCCTCAGCCACTTGCGCTTGGCCCTCGGTTGGGCCTGGTTCGCGTTCACCCCTGCATCCTATCCCCGCCCCGCACCTCCCCCGTTCGGCAGGAGCTTGCCCCTGTCCCTACGGCGCATCCGCCGACCGCGTGGCCGCCGGTCTGCCAGGAGACGCGCTCCTGCTCTGCGACCGCCCCTATGGCGGATCGAGCCACGGCCCAACTCGCCAATCCTGTCCTCCCTCGGCACCCTCCCCAGTCCCAGGTCGGGGGTTCACAGCTGAGTTCTTAGTCAGAAAGCAAGCCGTGAACTGCGAGCCGATAGACCCGCCGACCATGCACGCGGGTGTCTCCTACCTTGGTTTCTCCTGCTCGTCCGGCTCCATCCCATCGGGCCAGACAACGGGGCCAGATTCAAGTTCGGCCACCAGCCGTCGTGCCTCATCGAGCCGATTCCGAGGGACGAAGATGATGGCATAATCATCCGTCGCTCCGGCGGCCGCGTGTGCCAGGAAGTAGCCGGTTATAGGTCCGAAGAGGTGGATGACCGAGGGAATGCCGGCTTGGGCGAGGTTGGCGCGGACAATCTCCGCTGCCGTAGGATCGTCGATGCGACAGAGGCGGACCGGTTCCGTCTCAGTTGACGGCATCACAGTCCACCACGTTGGAGGCGTTCCCCGCTCGGCAACCGCCTCTCGGTGCGGCTGTTCTTGTGCCGCGTGCAGGTCCCGCTCCCTCTCCGTCCGCACAGCTGGAAGAACGATCCGCCCAAGGCCCAGGAGCAACCAGGCCAGAGCCAGGATGCTGGTTGGCGCAAGCGCGACGTAATAGGCAGGTGAGCCCAGCACGCAGCGGTGCGGCACCGACCAGAACAAGAACACGGGCCACAAGCCAAAGCCCCAAAACACTATCCGCCGGTAGGTGCGACGTCCGCCTCTGATCGGGCGGCCCAAACGCCACGCCAGGAGCCCCGGGAACAGAAGGAGAGGACCCCACACCAATACCCCGTACTGGTAAGTGCTCAGCCAGCCGAATGCCGGCCTCCAGTCCAGTTCGCCTACCCGCTGAAACAACAGCGTGAAGCCGAAGACGCCGTGACCGTGCATACCGGCCTGCGCCCAGATGAGAGCTCGACGCGCTACGGCCAGGGCCGGGTCCAGGCGCACGGCATGTCTGAACGCCTCCACCGACTCCGACCACCGGCGCTGGTACCCTTCGATATACCCCAGGTAATAGTAGGCCCCGGCCGCGCTCGGATCGACTTCTATCGCCCGCTCGAACGCTGCAGTAGCCTCGTCAAGTCGATCCTCCCGATATAGAACCGATCCCAGGCCGCAGTAAGCTCTGGCAAGTTTCGGGTCCAGACGGAGCGCTCTCCGGTAGGATTCCTCGGCCGCCTGCCGCTGGCCAGTCTCACTCTGGGCACGAGCCACCCCGCAGTGAGCCTCGGCCGAGCGAGTGCTCAGCCGGATGGCATCCCTGTACGCCCCCTCTGCCTGGCGCCACCGGCCCTGCCGAGAGTAGACCGACCCCATACCAACATACGCCTCGGCGTGACCGGGCTTGAGGCGGATGAAGGCCACCAAGGCGAGCAGCGCGACCGCGGCGAGCGCCAGAACCGCGATCTTCAGTCCCCTCGGCCGCCTGCTCTGGACCCCCAGTTGGGCCTGGCCCGCGTTTACCCGCGCATTCTACTCCTGCGCCCGCGGCAGGGGAAGCGCCCCCCTTTCACCGCGCCATCCCCTTCAGCGCCTCCCGCGCCGCGTCGCGCACGATGGGCTCCCGGTCCTCGAGCGCCTCGCGCAGGAAGTCGAGCGAGCCGCGGTCCTTGCATATCCCGAGCCAGCGGATGGCGTGCGCGCGGTCCACGACACCCCCGGTCCGCGCAAGCGCTCGCAGCCGTGTCAGCGCGCTCGTGTCGCCCAGCACCGCGAGGGCACCGAACACATCCCGCTGGACCCGTGAGCGGCTGTTGCTGCTCGCCGCGCGCAATGCTGCCTCCGTGCCAGGCGGCCTGCGCTCGACCAGTATCTGGCACATCTCGTCCACCTCGAACAGCCCCCATCCCGCGCCCCTGGGTATGCCCTTGCTGAGGCCCTGCACCCACAGCACGATCTGACTCAGCGCATCTCGGTCACCCCGCCTGGCCAGATGCAGGGTCGCCTCAGACGAGAGGTACGGGCGGCGGCGCAGGGCCTTGTGCAGCAGATCGTCAATGTCCGGCGGATTGAGCTGCACGAGTCCTCGCAGCGCCCACTCCGCGCAGCTCGCGTCCCTATCATCCAGAGCCGCCCGCAGCGCCTTCGCATCCCCCGCGCGGACGTGGTTGACAAGTGCTATGAGCGCCTGTGCTCGCACTCGCTCGTCCCGGTCGTGGAGCCACCCCAGATGCTGGTGGATGACGGTGCCGTCATCCCCTTCCAGCATCGCCTGCACGGCTACGAGGCGGGTGGTCCCATCGCCAGAGCGGGATAGTCTCTTCACGCCGGGACTATCGCGCGCAGCCCCGATCTGGCCCAGCAATCGGGCCCACTCCTGCGCCATCTGGGGATTGGCCTTCGGGAGCTTGCCCTCCAGCAGCGGCGCCGCCTTGGCACCCAGCAGCGCCGCGAGCGCCTCACCCGCCGCCACGTGCACCTCATAGAAGGGGTAGGAGTTCCGCGTGCCGCGATAGGTCCAGTCCTCCAGCAGTTGCTTCAGCCGCGGGACCGACTCCTTGTCCCCGAGCACCCCCACCATCGTCGCGCCGGTCCTGCGGTCCGCCGGCTCTGCGCTGAAGAGCCGCTTTCGGGCAATCGCCAGGGCCTGGCTGCGGATCTCCCTCTCCTGTCCGGGCGAAAGCTGGAGCATCTGGCCGGTGGCAAGGGCGAATGCCAGGACCGTGCCCTGCTTCGTGATCAACGCGAACTCCGTCTGTCCGGGCCGGAAGAAGAACAGCCCGTCCTTGCTCCACCATAGAGAAGACACGGAGAGGTCGTACTTGTAGATCTCATCCTCGGTCAGAAGCTGCGCCAGCGTGTAGGACGCAAGGACGTTTCCGCTCGGCCCGAGGAAGATCAGCACCTTCCCATAGCCCACCCTGCCCCAGACATCACGCAGCACCACGTGCTTCCCGTCGCCGGTGATATAGGCGGCCACCGGCGCGGGGTGTCCGTATTCCGCCCCGGTATCCGGGTAGCGGACCGACCAGCGAGCCACGCGCCCGCGCTCGGTCTTCTCCTCCAGGGCAAGCGTGCGCTTGTCCACATCAACTCTGAGGATGAACCGGCCCGTGTCCGACGGGTATTCGCTCGGCGGCCGATCCCACTGGTCGGCGCAGGCGCCGCGCGCCAGGCACAGCGCGCCCAATGCCATCACCGCCCCCGCGGCGAGACGCCATGCTGCGCGGCCGTACGCCAGCCGTCTCACCCCTGCTCTTACCCAGCCTCGCATGTCACACCCCCTCGCCGGACGCCCCCTTACGCGAGGAAGGAAGCTCACCGGACGGCGCGAGACGCAGTACTGCCTTCACGAGATGATCACGAGCGTCTCTTCGACCACGACCCAGTCCTGGCCGATCTTCCTCAGGCGCATATCGTAGCCTGTCCCGTCTACCCCGCCATAGGTCGTACTGAGTTGGAGCTTGACCTCTCTCCCGTCCTTACTCCAGAGGAGGAAAGCATCTGCTCCCCGGTCTCGCATCTCTCTGCCGTCGAAGTCGTAGTCCGGCAGCCAAAACCTTATCATCCCAACGCCTTGCCGAATCCTGGCCGGCGGTACCTTGGCCAATGGGGGACTGGCACCATGCACCCGGGATATGATCAGCCAGTCCCACCCGGTCAACTCAAGGGGCTTGATCCCCTCCGGAAGCTGTACCAGGGCCGGAACCCCGCGGCCACCCTCGAACCTGAACCGCGCCTCGAACGCCGCAGCCAACACCTGCTCGGCCTCGCTCAGCCTGCGCGGAGCGGCGAGCGGGTTCTTGTCAACGGAGTCCTTCAGCCCATCGCCGTCGGTGTCGGGCTTCTTTGGGTCAGTGCCGAGTCGCTTCTCTTCCAGGTCAGTCAAGCCGTCGCCGTCGCTGTCCCGGCTCAGTTCGGGATCACCGACGAACCTCCGGAACCAATCCGCCTTCCCCAGTTGCTGGCGGGTCACGCCGGTGAACCTCGGTGCCCCCCATCTGCCCGCCTCGCGGCGGACGATCCACAGGTCGTAGCGGGACCCCAGGATGTCCGATGCTACGAGTCCCCAGAGCACGCCGTCCTTGTCCTTGCGAGTGGCCAGCAGTTCCAGCGTGCGCCACGAATCGCTGTTGGCTCTGCCTAGCTCGTCCAGCCGCATGAACTCCGGCAGCGGCGGAACCGTGCGACGGCTGTCCTTCTGCGCCAGCACGGCCTTCAACCCGGGCTCCCCACCCGTACGCGCCAGGTTGACGTAGGCTTCGTGCCGGATTCTCGGGTCTGCGTTCGGGTTGGCCATTTGCCGCATCAGATAGCCAACCGCCCGGGGGTCGTCCGATCGCGACACCGCGGCAAGCGCCAGGAAGGTGGGGTTCCCAGTGTAGTCCCAGTTCGGCCGCTCGGTAGCCAGGATGTGCAGGAAGACCGGGATGGTCTGTCTGTCATCGCCCTTTGCCGCTAGCCACTGGAGCACGGCGGACCGGGAATCGCGGTCCTTCGCGATCGCGAGCAGCCGCAGCATGTCCGGAGTATGTCGCCGGGTGGCGATATCACCCAGTATCCCCATGGCATCGGCGAATTTCTCGTAAGCCTCGTAGGTCCCATCGCCACCGCTCTCGCCGGCTACCGAGGCCTTCGCTGCAAGAGCTCGAATGCGTTCCTGTACTGCGGGGAACAGCGCTGGAAACGCTTGCGGCCCGAGTCTCCGGAGGGATCGTCTCTCGTCGTCAGTGAGGTAATCGAGACGACTGACTAGTCTGCCTGCCAGCACTCGATGCCAAACGACACGACCCGCCCACACACCCGTCATGACGAGGGCGACCGCCGCCAAGAGCCGCCAACGGACGCGATGCGGCCCGCCGACTGCGCGGTGAGAGTGAGGCGGAGTGGAGCTAGTGCAGGACACTGAACCCCTCCATTGGCGACCCTCTTCCTGACGGTGACTTCACAGGTTGACGCCCGGGCCCGAGTAGCGTTGATCTGTATTCTACGCCGACCGCGGCAGCAGGGGAAGGCTAGCGCCGCCGGGTTAGGAAGGCTCTCGCCACCAGGATGAAGCCGCTCACGAGGAAGCTGGCGCCCAGGGTCCAGAGGAGGATCCCCAGGGTCCAGGAGGCATCGCGGGAGCAGGCGAACCAGAAGCAGCCAAGACCACAGGACAGCAAGGACGCAACTACCAGCCAGGAGATCAGGCGGCGGCCGAGGCTGGGGCTGCGCACGCCATCGGCTTCGGCCACATCCACCATCGCTATCCAGAGCCCCCAGTTGCCTGCCCTCTCGTTATACCAGGCGAGCAGGTCGCGGAGGGCACCGAAGAACGCGCGCATACTCAGCCCCTCTCCCGATCGCGCCGCCTCTCCGTCTGGCCAGGGCAGCCGATCAGAGGACTGGCCGCTTGCATTGTACGCCGGGGACGGGGGGAAGAGAAGGTGGACGGGCGATCAGGGGGCACCGCGGAGACGCGGAGAGGGATGGGACAGGAGGCAAGTTCACCCGCCTAAGGAGGGCTCCTGCCCAACTGAAGCCGGCAGAGACCGAAGAAGCGCAGGATCCCCGCTGAGGTCGGGCCAGACGGTTGGCGGGCAAGCCTTAGAGAAGCGCGGGGGCTCTACTCCCCCTCATCCACCGCCCGGCGGATCATCTCGGCCCGCAGGCGGTCCATCTGCGCCTGGTCCTTGCGCGCCGCGGCCTCGTCGAACTGCTCCTCGATGGAGACCGGCAGGTTCATGTCCCGGCGCAGCAGCTCCACCAGTGTGCGGAGGTGCTGGCTCATGTGCCCGCACAGCTCCGCCTCTTCTCCCCCCTCCTCCCCGTACTGCTCGGCGTGCTGCTCGCCGAACTGCTCGATGCTGCGCTGCGCGCGATAGAGCACGGTGGCGGCGTGCTCGGCCTCGTCGTGGGTCAGGTCCCACAGGGCCTGCCCCACCGTCCGGTCTCGCTCAATCCAGGGCCACCACCGCAGATAGCTCCACTTGGAGGCCTCCCCCGCGTTCGAGCGCGAGATCAGGTCCCAAATCCCCAGGTTGTGCTCCGCGTCCTCCCGCGCCTGCTCGAAATCGCTCATGAGGAAGTCGAAGTTCCGGCGCACGTAGTACTGCCAGGACTCCTCCCGCAGCGCGGTCAGCTCGTCATCGCTCAGCACCAGCGCCTCACCAGGCCGCGCGTGCAGGTGGAAGTCAACCAGAGAGTCCTCTCCATAGGGGCGCTCCCCATCCGGCCGGCCGGTCCGCTCGTACTCCTGGCTCAGCAGGACCTGACCTCTTACATCGCCGGTGGGGGAGAGCAGAGTGCACCCCTCGACGAACGCGATCAACTCCCGGCCGAACCGCTCCACGCGATCCACCACCAGATAGCGCGGGTCGCGGAAAAGGCGCTGGATGAAGGCGCGGATGCTGGCGGGAAGCCCGTCTTTCTCCTGCTCCTCGGATTGGCGCACCCAAGCCTCCTGCCCGCACGCCGCGGCGCCGCGCGCTCACTTGGCCCCCATGACCTTCGGCGCACATCGGCCCTTTCCCCTCCTCGCCTTGACCCTCCTGGGGTGGGGTGCTATCCTCACGGAACTTCCTTCCCTGGAGAGAGCAATGAGGCGTCTCCTGCGCGCTATCCTGGTCCTGGCGATCTTGCTGCTGAGCATGTGCGCCGGCTCCGCGGCGCCTGCGCGCGCCATCTTCCCCTTGCGCGACGTGCGACCCGGCCAGCGCGCGGTGGGCAAGTCGGTTTTCCGCGGCACCAAGATCGAGTCATTTCACATCGAGATCATCGGCGTCCTGCGCAAGTTCGAGGGAACCAGGAGCGTCATCCTCGGCCGTATCCTCGACGGCCCGGTCGTCACCCGCAAGAGCGGCATCATCATGGGCATGAGCGGCAGCCCCGTTTACATCAACGGCCGGCTGGCCGGCGCCATCGCCCTGGCCTGGAGCTTCAGCAAGGAACCGATCACAGGCATCACCCCTATCGAGGACATGCTGCAGGCCTGGCAGCCCAAGCCAGCCGCAAATGCCCCCGCGGCCACTGCGGCCGAGCGGCTGCCTTCCCCCCTGCATATCGGCGGCAAGCTGATCGAGCGCGTCCGCATCGCCCCCAGGCCCGCCGGCCCCGACCCCGCCGGGGTGATGACCCTCACCCCACTTAGCGGCCTCGTGCAGGCCTCCGGCTTCAACCAGCGCGCGGTGAAGCAGCTCTCCGAATTGCTCTCCCCCTATGGGGTCCAGGTGGTGGCCGGCCCCGCCGGAGGCGAGGAGCGCCTCCGGCCTCCCCTGGTACCAGGCGCTGCGCTGGGGGCGCAGCTCGTGGGGGGCGACCTCGACCTGACCGGCCTTGGCACCCTCACGCTGATTGAGGGAGGGCGGGTGCTGGCCTTCGGCCACTCGCTGCTGGAGCTGGGCGAACTGAACGTGCCAATGACCGGGGGCTATGTCTACGATATCATGCCCAGCGTCCTGATCTCGGAGAAGATCATGTCTCCCACCCAGGTCGTCGGGAGGGTGATGCGGGATACGCCGACCGCCATCGCCGGCGAGGTGGGGACGCCAGCAGATCAGGTTCCCATGACCATCGAAGTGGCCGATCGCGACCTCGGCCGGTCGCGGCAGTTCCGCCTCCGGCTGGCCCGCATTCGCGAGCTCTTCCCCTCGCTCGCGGCGACCTCCGTGATGACCGCGGTGGACGAGACCCGCGGCCGGAGCTCCCGCGGCGGAGTGCGCGTGACCATAGAGCTGGCGGCCGAGGGCCGGCCCACCATCCGCCGAGAAGAGGTGGGCTACAGCGACGGCGATGCCGCGATGGTAGCGATGGCCGCCGTGATGAGGCCGCTGGCGGTATTCCTCGACAGTCCATTCGGCAAGCTGCGCTTGCAGCAAGTCCGCGTTCGGGTCGAAGCCCAGGAGGAGCGCAAGACCGCCACTATCGAGCGCGTCACCATCGCCCAGTCGCGCGTCAAGGCCGGCGACGAGGTTACCCTCAGCGTGATCCTGCGGCCCTACGGAGGCGATCTGGTCGAGGTCCCGGTGCAGGTGAAGCTGCCGGCCGACCTTCCCCGCGGCGCGGTGCGGCTGGTCATCTCCGGTGGCGGAGATGCCGACCAGGCGCGGGGCTCAATCGGTGCCCCCTGGCCCGCGCCAGTATCGCTCACCCAGTTGATCGAGCGCTATGTCTCTCAGGACCGGCGACAGGACCTGGTCGTTCAGGCCGCGCTGCCTCGCGGCGGGGCCGCGCTCCTGGGCGAGGAGCTGCCGGATCTCCCGCGGGGCGCGCTCGAGGCGCTCCGCGCGGTGCACCCTACCGACCTTCGGCCGGCCGCGTCGGTGATGAAAGTGATCGTCCCCACCGAATGGGTGCTCTCCGGCCGGCAGATGGTCAGCCTCTCGGTCGAGAGCCGACTGGGCGCGCCCGGTCCGTCCGCGCCGCCGCAGCCCGAGGGCCCGCCCCAGCCGGAGGCACGCCCGCAGCCCTCCCCCAGTCCTCCCGAGGACGACAGCGGAGGTGATGACGAGGCCGATCTGCTCCTGTCCGGGCAGGCGATTGCAGATTCGGCTCTGCCGATAGCTGCCGCGCCTCCCGCGCCGCCGAAGGGGAAGCCGGCCCCTCAGCCCGCCGCTCCGCCCAAGAAGGAAGAGGAGGCCAAGCCCCTCACCCGCGCCCCCCAGACCTGGGTCCAGCAGGCCAGGAACGACTATGCCCGCGCCAAGCTCACCGATGTCGCCATCGCCAGTGACGGCCGCCTCTCACTCGGCCTGAGCCGGACCGAGCTGGGGAAGATACCGGCCGCCCTGATCTGGTCCATCGCAGTCCGCGAGGGCGTCACCTATCTTGGGACCGGAACCGATGGTGTGGTCTACCGCGTCTCCGCCGACGGGCAGGTATCGCGGTTCTTCGCCACCGGCGAGATGAACGTCCACGCGCTCCTCTTCGACCACGACGGCAACCTGTGTGTCGGCACTTCGCCTCGCGGCAAGCTCTTCCGGGTGGCGCCCGATGGGGCGGGCAAGCTCTGGTATGACGCGGACAGCGAGTACCTCTGGTGCCTGACCCAGGCCCCGGACGGAACCATCTTCGCCGGCGCAGGCTCACCCGCCAGGGTCTACGCCCTCCGGCCCGATGGGCATGCGAGCGTTCTCGCCGCACTGCCCGCGACGAACGTGCTCTCTCTGGTGCGCAGCCCCGGCGGCGATCTCTATGCTGGCACCTCGGACGCGGGCGTGGTCTATCGCGTCCGTCCGGACGGCTCGGCCGGCGCGGTGCTCCAGGTGCAGGGCCCGGAAGTGAGCGCGCTCGCGCTGGACGGGAAGGGAAACGTCTACGCTGCCGCCTCGCCCTCTGGTGACATCTACCAGATTCCCGCGCAGGGCCTCCCCAGGCTCTTCTGTCAGACCGGCGAGAAGGCGGTCTACGGGCTGGCCCTCCTGCCGGGCGGTGACCTGGTAGCTGCCACGGGGCCTTCGGGGCTCCTCCTCCGCGTGGGGCCGGACGGTGAGCCACAGCTCGCCTTCCGTCCCGAGAGCGGAGTGGCCACCGCACTCGCGGTGGCCGACGGCGCCGTCTACCTGGCCAGTTCCGCGCCTGCCCTCCTGCGCGAGTTCGGGCCCGACCATGCGCCTTCGGGGACCCTCGAATCGTCCGTGCTGGAAACCGGGCGCGCGGCGCGCTGGGGCCGGCTCACCTGGACGGCCGAGACGCCGGAGGGCGCCGCGGTCGCGACCGAGACCCGGTCCGGCGACTCCTCCGACCCCGATGACCACTGGGCCGCCTGGATCCCTGCCCCCGACGGTGCCGTCGTCAGCCCCCCCGCCAGCCACCTCCAGTACCGCCTCACCCTTACCACCAAAGACGCGAAGCTGACCCCGACCGTGCGCGAGGTGCGTCTTTCCTACCAACCGGCCAATCGGCCGCCGACTGTAGCCCTGAAGGCTCCCGCTCCGGAAGAGCGGATGGCCAAGAAGTACACCATCAAGTGGGAGGCCCAGGACCCGGACAAGGATACTCTCACCTATGACCTCGCCGTCTCCCGTGACCTCGGCCGCGCCTGGAAGGACGTGAAAAGGGGGATCGCCGAGTTGAAGTACGATTGGGACACGACGCCCACCTCGGAGGGCCGCTGCCTGGTCCGCGTGACCGCCAGTGACGCTCAGAGCGAACCTCAGGACCCACAGCAGGATGCCGCCTCAGTCGTGGCCTGGGTGGACAACACTCCCCCGACCGTGATGCTTCTGCGCAGCTCGCTGGCGGTGGGAGATGACCGCCGCGCCCGCGTCACCGGCACGGCCACCGACAAGCTCTCGCCGCTGCGCAGCGTGGAATATCGCGTGGACACGGGTGAATGGCGCTCACTTGCTCTCTCGGCGATCGAGTCCCTGTTCAGCGAGTTCTCGGTTGCCACCGACCCCCTCAAACCTGGCAAGCACACCCTCGAGGTGAGGGTGTTCGATTCCGGCGGCAGTGTGGGAAACGACAAGGTCGAGATCACGGTCAAGGAAGCTGCCAAGCCATCCCGGCCGACCGCCGCCAAACCGGCCCCAGAGGCCGCCGCCAAGCCACCCGAGAAGCCCGCCGCGCCGGCCCCTGCGAAGTAGCGGCTATCGCTCGCGTTTCGACTGGCCCCGCCGCAGCCTGAACCGGCGCGCCAGCCAGCGCGGCCGGCGGAGGGCGGCCGGCGGCACCGCCTTCAGCTGGACGTAGATGTCGCGCGCGGTTTCGGCGTCCACCGCCACCTGCCCATTGCCCAGGTCCAAAACGAACGACGGGAACCGCTGCCGGAGGGTCACCGGAGTGCCCGGTACCGCGCCCATCGCCAGCAGCCGCGGCACCAGGTCCCGTCGGCGGCCCTGGATGTAGGCGATCACCCCCGTCTGCCCGGGCGCCAGGTCGGCCAGAGCTGAGACCACCTTGCCGGCCGCATTCGCACCCGCCCGGCAGCACGCCCCGGGCGGGATCGGGCTTCCGTGAGGGCAGACGCGCGGGTGGCCGAGCAGAGTGCAGACCTGATCATCAATCCCCCGCCGCAGCACGTGCTCGAACCGGCAGGCCGCCTCCGCCATCAGGCCCTCGCCCACGCCGAGCACATCCGTCAGCAACCTCTCGGCCAGTCGCTCCCGCCGGATGATCGCCGCGGCCTCCGCCTCTCCCGCTTCGGTCAACGACACCATCCCTGAGCTCTCCGCGATCAGCCCGGCCTCCCGCAGCTCCTTGCGCGCTGCCTCGTCCCCCGCCAGCTCGCGCGCGGCCAGCTCGCCCCGGCCGCTCGTCTCCCGCTCGGACCAGACGCTCGCCAGGGCCTCTTCCGCTTGCTCGCTCAGCTCCAGCTCGGGCATCAGATTCGCACCCGCGAAGCCGTCAGTATCAGGTTGAGCACATAGCCCACCCCGAAGGCGAGTGGCAGGATCACGCTCGTGACCGCCAGCGCGGTCCGCAGCCCGCGCTCCTTCTGCATCACCAGGAACTGGGCCAGGCAGGGGACGAACAGCGTGATCGTCACCGTCGCCACCACCAGCGACACGCCCGAGATGCCACCGCCCGCCAACACCTCGAAGAGTCGCGCCGCGCCATAGTCGCGGCGGATGAAGCCGAACAGGAACGAGTCGGCCGCCGCGCTCGGCAGCCCGAGGGCATGGACCAGCGGATGCAACGCCGCCAGCACCAGCGGGAACACGTGCGTCAGCTCGCCCAGCCAGATAACGACGCTCACCAGCAGGAAGAGCGGGATCACCTCCGCCGCGTACCACTTCAGACGGGCGTAGGTCTTCCGCGCAACATTGCGCACCAATGGCGTGCGCAGCGGTGGGATCTCCAGGTAGAAGCGCGACGCCTCGCCCGGCAGCAGATGGGCGGCCAGCGATCCGGAGACCAGGAAAACGGTCAGCACTACCCCCGTCCAGATCAGCAGACCCAGGGGATGACTCGAGAGCAAGCCTAGAATCACCCCGAGCTGTGCCGAACAAGGGATAGCCAGCGCCAGCAGGAAGGTGGCGAGGACGCGCTCGCGCCGTGTCTCGAGCACCCGCGTCACGAGGGTGGCCATGGTGTCGCACCCGAGCCCCAAGACCAGCGGGATGACCGCGCGCCCCGACAGCCCCAGCCGCTTGAAGACCCTGTCCACTAGCAGCGCCAGGCGCGGCAGATAGCCGCTGTCCTCCAACACCGCGAATACCACAAAGAACGCGCCGACTAGCGGCAGCACGATCGCCAGCGCGTAGCGCGCGCCCAGGGTAATCACGCCGTAGTCGCCTACGAAAAGGGACGACCAGAGCGGCCACGGCAGCAGACGCTGGAAGAACGCAGTGACGGCCGGGTTGACGTAGTGGCCGAACAGCCTCTTGTCGAGCAGATCCACCAGCACCCCCGCACCCAACCGACCGACCACCAGGTACATCAGGTAGATGACCCCCGCCAGGATCGGCAGCCCCGCCACGGGATGAACGGCGAGTCGCCCGAGCGTCTCCGCCAGACTGGGCCGTATCCTCTTCTCGGTCTTCCGCAGCACCCTCCCGGCGACGCGATCGGCTGCCTCTTGCCGCGCCATCGCGATCGGCAGAGCCACTCCCTGCGGGTAGTGCGCGCTCGCCTCCGCCACGATGCGGTCGATGTCGGCCAGGGCCCCCGGATCGGCCGCCCTCACGCGCTCTCGCGCCCCCGCGTCCCGCAGCAGCAACAGCAGCGCCAGGCTCCGAGTCGAGATCCGATACCTCGCGCGCAGCAGGGCGGCGATCTGCGCGATCGCCGCCTCGATCGCCTGGGGATACGCCACGGAAGTACCGGGGGGAACCGGCGCCGGGCCGGCTAGCACCGCGCGAAGCTGCTCTATGCCCAGGCCCGTCGCAGCCGCGGTCGCCACCACCGGCAGCCGCAGCTCGCGGCTGAGCGCCGCCACATCCACCGCCAGGCCGGCGCGGGCCGCCTCGTCCACGATGTTGACGTCGAGCGCCAGCGGGATCTCGGCCTCGACCAACTGCAGGGTCAGCGGCAGCATCCGGCGCAGGTGCTTCGCCTCCACCACGTGCAGCACCAGATCGGGCGGATCGTCCAGCAGCAACTGCTGAGAGACCCCCTCCTCCTCAGAGAATGGTGCCAGCGAGTAGGCGCCCGGGCTGTCCAGCACCTCGAGCAGCACGTCACCCACCCGCGCCCGTCCGCGGGTAACCTCGACCGTCGTGCCGGGGTAGTTGGAGACGACCGCATATGAGCCCGTGAGCTGGTTGAAGATCGCGCTCTTCCCCACATTGGGCGAGCCGAATAGCGTCACCGTGCGCGTCTGCAGGGCTGGCGCGAGCGGGCACGCCTCACACCCGCACCCGCGCCGGCCGGTGACTATCCCCCGCAGCAGTTGCAGCGCGCGCGCCGTCATGTCAGCTTTCCCGCCCCCGAACCTGCACGCGGATCGTGCCCGCCAGCGCGACGCCCAGCGTATGGGTCTCCCCGCCCGATTCCAGCACCAC
>Ga0315281_10004278_pt1 | contig 20746 bp, 22 predicted proteins | sample YL17G07_0_MG_FD_204540 | JGI IMG/M metagenome (GOLD analysis project Ga0315281, IMG submission 204540) | Sediment microbial communities from Yellowstone Lake, YNP, Wyoming, USA - YL17G07_0 | ecosystem: Environmental > Aquatic > Freshwater > Lake > Sediment | place: USA: Wyoming | collected...
AGTGTTAATCACTCTACTCTGTTAGATATTTTACGCAGAAAGATAAAAGATAATGACCTATTATGGTTATTAGAAAAAATAATAAAGGCAGTTCCAGAAGATAAAGGTATACCAATAGGCAATTTGACAAGTCAATTTCTTGCTAATGTCTATCTCGACCCTTTAGACCATTACATAAAAGATGATTTACGTGTTAAATATTATGTAAGATATATGGACGATATAGTTGTTCTTGCCAATGATGTTGATTATATTAAGGAAATCTTGAATCGTATTAAATCATTTTTATTTGAAAAATTATACTTGACCTTAAAAGAACAAGCTGTTTATATAAATAGACGCTCAAATGGGATTAGCTTTTTAGGGGCAAGGGTTTATCCTCAGCTAATGAGGATAAAAAGGAGCAGTCTTAAAAGAGGGCTTACAAAGTTTAAATTGAGGCGAAAAGAGTTTAATGATGGTCTGATATCAGAAGATAATTATATGGCAAGTATGTCTAGCATTATAGGACATATTAGATTTTTTAATAGTACCGCTCTTAGACAATCTTTGGGGCAGGCAGGAATCTGGCAGTAACCGTGTTATACGTGGTGGCAGTTGGAACAACAATGCTGAGAACACTCGTTGTGCTAACCGTAACAACAACACACCCGATAATCGTAACAACAACATAGGTTTCCGTCTCATGAGTACAGGGGATTATGGCAGAAAATACGGTGTTTAAGGATGCCGAATCAGTCCATCTTCCTGTCCAAATGTCTGTTCCAGCACGATCTATAAATAGGTCGTCAAATAGTAATGGGCTGCGCAGGGCTGGTAGATTATATATTGAACGTCCTGCATGGCTTTATTTTGTAGATTGAACTAATATATTTGTGAGACAGTTTGGTTTTCATAAAGAAGCATTGAACGAAGCCGATGAAGCGCCAATTTTTGAGAAGAACTAAAAAAGGACTCGGTAGAATAGTTTTGAAATATTGGATTTTTATTAAGTTTTATGATATAATTTAGTATCTGATAAGATGGAGAGTAAACATGTCTTTAAAAACAAAACAAAATGACTTAATCCAGATTCAGCAATATATAACTGATAAAGAAGGACATAAAATATCTGCTATCATTGACATTGAGGAACTAAATAGATTATGTGATTTGATAGAAGACCTGATAGACCTTAAAGCTATTGATGAACGTATTGATGAACCAGTTGAAGATTTCATTGCCTATATTGAAAAAAGAAACCAATCTCTAAATGTATAAAATTGAGATCAAAAAACCTGCCACAAAAGAAATGGACGGCATCAATGACCCAGATTTCACAAAAATTGCTGAGACTATTTTAAACTTGAGAGAAAATCCATATCCTCATCCACAATCTAAAAAATTGAAAGGCGAAGATAAGCGTAGATTACGAATAGGGGATTATCGTATTGTTTATACGGTTGATGAGAAACAAAGGCTTATTACAATATTTAGAGTTTGTCAAAGAAAAGATGTTTACAGATAATATACTCAAGTTTCGCACCCCACCTGCTCATTGAAAATGAGTAATGACGATAAAAATATTTAATCGAATCAACTATTTGCATAAATTGTTTATATATTGAATCTTGTATATTTACCTTACTTGACTTATTATAAACCACATCTGTTATTAATTCAATGGCTATTTGGTTTGCAGAGTCATAAAATATTATACCAGCGACACGTAATCTCAAGGTTTTTTAAATTCCCCTTTTTTAAAAGGGGAATTTGAAAAACCATCACTGAATATAATCTATCCTTCTACATATGTCCCGCTTCATCTTCAAGCTCTTCAAATGTCTTACCAGCATTAGATTTTTTATCGCCTGTCTTTTTTGGTTTTTCAGAGTCAGTTTTTTCAGGGCTGGGTTTTGAAGGCTCAGATTTTGAAGACGCAGGTTTAGCAGTAGTTGTTTTTATAGGAAGTGGTTTTTCAGAATCTGTCTTTCCAGAGTCTGACTTATTATAGTCAGTCTTATCAGGTTCTCCCTTTGGCGGAATCGACTTTGCAAGTATTGCTTTTTCAGACTCAGATTTCTTAGCGGCAGCCTTTGCGGAAGAATATCTTGAGGATGCTGAACCGTTACGAAGTTGTTTTGCGGAAGTATGCTTATTAGAACCAGACATCTTTTGTCTAGTAGTTTTTTCTACTGATAAATCTTCATCTATATCTTCTGATACCATCTCACTTTTAACCTGCTCAATAGGTTTTTGAATAGCAGGTTCAGCAATTATTTTATCAGCTGGTTTAATAATTGGTTTTTCAGTTGTTTTTGCAGTTGCTTTCTCAACTGGTTTTTCAGTTGGTTTAGCAGTTGCTTTAGCATCTGTTTTTTCAACTGGTTTTTCAGTTGTTTTTTCAACTGTTTTTTCAGTATCTATTTCCTCTGCATTTTGAGTATTTAACCATTCAAGCCACTGTGAAGGTTTGTCATAATTTAGCCCTGTGATGGTTTTAAGGGCAGAGATAATTACTCCTCTATCTCTATATTTTCTTCTTTCAATTTCACCAATCAGTGGCTTTACACTAGGCATGCCTATCTTTATTAAAGATTTTGCAGCCACATAACGAATGCCTGATTTATCATCTTCAAGCAGAGGAATTAGATAATCAACTGCGCGTTTGTCTCCAATCTTGCCAAGCGACTCTATAGCCTCTATCCTTACCCTTAGGTCTTTGTCGTGTAAAACTGTGATTAAGTCATCTACCATAATAGGATTTGCATTTCTCCCTGATTCATAGGCTGACTTCCAACGTTCAAATACCTTTTCACTCTTTAGCCCGCCCTTTAAACGTTTTATCTCTAATTCTTTATCAGAGAGGACAGGCGCTTCATCCTTGCCTTTAGCTGACTGAGCAATTGTAACTGGTTTTTTCTCTGAGACAGTCTTATCACTTTCTATTTTGCTGGTCTTAACGACTGCCTGCGGCGCAGTATCTTTCTTAGATTCTTTGGTATCTAATTGTTTTATCTCAGTAGAGCCTTCCAATATCTTTGGCTTATGATATTTCTGAGGCTGCTCTGCTTCAACTACTTTTTCTGGCGCAGCATCTGTAGCGCAAGAAATGGGAGTATCTAAATATGAAATAAAAACCAAAAGGAACGGGATTATTATCAATCGTTTTAACATATGTTCACCTTAATGCCTTGCTGTGTTTAGGGCGCAGCGCCCATTGATTATAACCTAAAATACTTTTAAAAACTTTTCACCACAGAGAAGAAAGTGAAAAGTGAAAAACTAAAAGTGGAAAGTATGTAAATAAAATAATCTTATTAACTGTTTTCACTAGTTTTACTCTGTGTCTCTGTGGTGAATTCCTTTTCTTTTTTAAAAAATCATAACACATATCTTAACACAATAAATCCGCCTATAAAAAGCGCGGTAAATATTATAAGGAGGAGATTAAAATATTTATCAATAAATACCTTTATAGGAGCGCCATATATATAGATAAGAGCGCTTACAAGAAAAAATCTTCCACCTCTGCTAAAGATTGACGCTATAACAAATGTAGCAAAATTAATATGAAAAAAACCAGCGGCTATCGTGAATACCTTATATGGTATAGGTCCAAAACCAGCTACAAATATTGCTAAGGCTGCATTTTCTTCAAATTTATGCTGCACATAATGAAATGTATCAAGCCCTACGAAATGAAATATTATCTTGCTGCCAATATCCCAAAACTTTAGACCTATATAATACCCTAACATCCCCCCAAGCACTGCTGCTACTGTGCATACTGCCGCATAATAAAATGACTTTTTAGGTTTTGATAGATTTAGGGCTATTAACAACACATCAGGAGGTATAGGAAAACATGAGGATTCAGCAAATGATATAACAAAAAGCGCAATTGCCCCGTATGGAGTGTCTGCCCAATGTAATACCCAATCATATAATCTTCTAATTATCTTCATTATAGAGTTCTCCTATTTTATCAGACATCTGACTATCTCGCCAATGTACATCCTATGGTAGTCTTTGGTTTCATAATTATCTGCAATGGTTGAATCAATAAAATTAGATGGATTAATATCTTGATAATAAATCTTGCTGCATTCAATTACTAATCTTGCCTGATTGAAATAAGGCGCGCCTCCAAAGACAGGCGTAAGTCCTGCATTTGATATCTTATCAATATCCCTTCCAGAGTGGTTTCCACAATATAAAAGCGCATCTCTATATTTTTCTTCAAAGAAACATAATGTGAATCTTTGATTATTTTCTATATATGTAAAGGTATGCCTTTGCGGTCTTATCACACAATAACATATCTTTTTGTGCCATAGCGCTCCAAATCCGCCCCAATTTGCGGTCATTGTGTTAAAATCAGAACTGTCGCCTGCTGTAATCAACATCCAACTATTACCGATAAGTTCAAATACATTATCCGTAATCTGCTCAGGAAGTATTTCTTTAAATTTCTCCATATTATAACCTTAAAAAGACAACTCTTGAAGACGCTGCGACTGATAATGCGTTGAAAGCCCGTCTAAGAGGTCTATAATATCTCCTTCAAGCACCCTGTCAAGTTTATGGAGGGTGAGATTTATTCTGTGATCTGTGACCCTGTTTTGTGGAAAATTATATGTGCGAATCCGTTCTGATCTGTCGCCAGAGCCTACTTGAGATTTCCTTGAGTCAGAGCGTTCCTTTTCAATCTTTTCTATCTCAAGGTCATAGAGTCTGCTTCTAAGCACCTTTAATGCCTTAGCCCTGTTTTTAATCTGAGAGCGTTCATCTTGACATTGAACTATCAATCCAGTTGGAATATGTACGATTCTAACCGCTGAATATGTGGTATTGACACCCTGACCGCCAGGCCCTGAGGCGCAAAATGTATCAAACCTGAGATCAGCGTCTTCTATCTTTAGATCTATCTCTTCTGCCTCTGGCAAAACGGCAACGGTTGAGGCAGAGGTATGAATCCTGCCTGACCCTTCGGTTACTGGTATCCTTTGAACTCTATGAACACCGCTTTCATATTTTAGTCTGCTGTAAGCGCCTTTGCCTGCAATAGAGGCAATAATCTCTTTATATCCGCCAAGTCCGGTAGGGTTTGATTCAATTATCTCTACCTTCCATCTCTGAGTCTCTGCATATCTTGAATACATCTTTAAAAGGTCTGAAACAAATAATGCCGCCTCTTCACCGCCAGTGCCAGCCCTTATTTCTATAATGACATTTTTATCGTCACGTTTGTCCTTAGGCAAAAGCATCAATTGTATATTGTTTTCAATATTGGGGATAGTGGTCTCTAATTCAAACAACTCTGCCTTAGCTAGATCAATCAACTCATTATCACCGCTTTTAATAATCTCTTCTGCCTCAGCCTTTTGCCTTAAAAGAACCTTTAATTGCTGAATGAAATTAACAATTGGCTCTAATTCAGAGCGTTCCTTTGAATATTTCTGGATTTTTTTATGGTCAGCTATTACGTTCGGATCAGAGAGTTTTTCAATGATTTGATCGTATTTTTTTTCAATATCATTTAATCGTTCAAGCAGCATTATTTATTATTTACCGCCTTGTTGACTAGTAGATTCTAAGGCGCATATATTTCTGCGGGCTTTACTTACAGCATCCTCAACCACAGCGTCTTCCGTATCAACTACCATGACCTGCTTTAAGGCAGCAAGGGCAACTTCCAGTTGGTCAACACTTGGCTGTCTAGTTGTCAGCATCTGCAGCATTAATCCAGGTTTTATGAGAAACCTGATGATTGGGTTAGATTGAAATTTCGCAGATAATTTTAATATCTCATAAGAGATTCCAGCAATCAATGGAATAAGCACAACCCTGCTGCCAAATTTCTCATAAAATACCCAGTATTTTGGAATAAATGAAAATACAAGTATGCTTAATATCATCACTATAAATATAAAACTTGTGCCGCACCTAGGGTGAAGTGTGCTGAATTTCTTGATATTATCAATAGTCAAGCCATTTCCAGACTCATAGGCATAAATCACCTTATGCTCTGCCCCATGATATTCAAATACCCTGCTCATTTCCTTCCATAATCCAATCAAGATGATATATATTAGAAATACTAAGACCCTGATTATACCGTCTACTAAATTAAAAATAAGCGAACTATCTGTTATTGAGGACATATAAATCCCTGCAACCTTTGTCAGATACAGAGGCATCAGGATAAATAACAATACTGCCAGTATAAATGATGAGACAACGGTTGCGGCTATTGCCAGTGGACTCATGGAATCCTCTTCATCATAAGCCATTGACGCAGAGAAATTCAACGCCTTAACCCCAATAGTAACTGCCTGATACAGGGCTACTACACCGCGGATTATAGGGAGCTTTAATGTTTTAGGCAATGGCGTCAGAGGTTCGTCTTTAACCAGAATCTCGCCTTTGGTGTTTCTAACAGCCACAGACCACTTCTTATCAGACTTCATCATCACGCCTTCAATGACTGCCTGTCCGCCTATCTTCATTTTTTCTCCTAAAACTTATAAATTACAGAAAGTGAAAAGTAGGGGCAATTCATGAATTGCCCCTATAAAAATTTATTTAAATTAAATGTTTCCTATTTTTAGTTTTTCACTAGTTCTTAGCATATTTTTTATTGAATTTGGAGATTCTGCCTTCAGTGTCCATTATTTTTTGTTTGCCTGTGTAAAATGGATGACAGACTGAACATATCTCAACATGCACTGTTTTTCTGGTTGATTTGGTAGTAAATCTCTCTCCGCATGCGCAGGCAACAACGGTTTCTTTATACTCTGGATGTATTCCTTCTTTCAATTTAAGCCTCCTAATTTTGTTATTCAAGTAATATATAATAGCATAATTAAATTAAAAACTAAAAGTTAAAAACTAAAAGTTATTCTATCTTTACTTTTAACTATGATTTTTTCTATACGATAGAGTATTATTATATAAAGAATTTTGAAAAATGGAGCAGACAATGATTGGATTTATTGGCGGCGGGAATATGGCTGCTGCATTAATTAAGGGTTTAATATCAAGAGGGGTTAGAGATATTATGGTCTCTGAACCAGATTTAACTCGCTGCGCCTTATTATCTAATGAATTTAAAATTAAGACTGAATTTAATAATAAAAAATTAGCTTCAACATGCGGCATATTAATACTTGCAGTAAAACCGCAGATTATAACTGGTATACTTGATGAAGTAAAAGACTCTCTAAATGATAATACTATTATAGTGTCAATTGCGGCAGGTATAACTCTGGCTCTGCTCAAAGATAGATTAAAAAAACAAAAGATTGCAAGGGTTATGCCAAACACCCCTGCCCTTGTGCTTGAAGCAATGTCCGTTATATCATTTTCAGATATGATGTCAAAAGAAGATCAGGAAAAGGTAATAAAACTCTTTGAAGCTGCAGGAAAGGTATTAGTCCTGCCAGAGAGTCAGATGAATTCGGTTACCGCACTTTCAGGGAGTGGGCCAGCGTTTATTGCGTATTTTACAGAGGCAATGATTAAAGGCGGGATTGAGCAGGGATTAGATGAAAAATCCGCTAAGATACTTGCCATTCAAACTCTAATTGGCACAGCAAGATTACTTGAAATAACGCCTCCAGATGTATTAATCAAACAAGTTACATCTCCTGGCGGAACAACAGAGGCAGGGCTGAAGGTTTTAAGAGAACGTCATGCAGATGATATTATAAAAGAGACTATATTAATTGCCAAAAAAAGAGGTGATGAACTTGGAAAGACCCCGAAATAAAAGGAGAGTTTAAAAAAATGTTTATAGTTGGAAATCTATTTGGCGCTCTTGCAGAGATAGTAAATGCGATCTTGGAAATCTATACATGGATGATCATTATTTCTGCCCTAATAAGCTGGGTAAATCCTGATCCTTATAATCCGATAGTAAGGTTTTTATATAATGTTACAGAGCCAGTTCTATCTCCGATACGCCGCAGGATTGGCACGTTTGGGGGATTTGACGTCTCTCCTGTAATCGTGCTTTTGGCAATTACATTTATAAAACATTTTATAGTTGGCACGCTTATTGGAATTGGACAGAGGATGAATTAGATTTATGATTTATGAATTAAGATTTATGATTTATGATTTATGATTTATGATTTAAGAATTAAGAATTAAGAATTAAGAATTAAGAATTAAGAATTAGATTTAAGAATTAGATTTAAGAATTAGATTTAAGAATTAGATTTAAACAATGATTTATTTAAATGCTTTTAAATCATAAATCATAAATCATAAATCTTAAATGTTTTTAAATCATAAATCATAAATCTTAAATGTTTTTAAATCATAAATCATAAATCTTAAATGCTTTTAAATCATAAATCATAAATCTTAAATCTTAAATGTTTTTAAATCATAAATCATAAATCTTAAATGTTTTTAAATCATAAATCATAAATCATAAATCTTAAATGTTTTTAAATCATAAATCATAAATCATAAATCTTAAATGCTTTTAAATCATAAATCATAAATCATAAATCTTAAATGCTTTTAAATCATAAATCATAAATCTTAAATGTTTTTAAATCATAAATCATAAATCATAAATCTTAAATGTTTTTAAATCATAAATGTTTTTAATTATCTAAATATAGGAGGATTTTTAAAGATGCGTATAACGCCGCTTGATATACAACAAAAGCAGTTTCCAGTCAAATTTAGAGGTTTTGACGTTGAAGAGGTCTATGCCTTTTTAGAGGTTGTAAGGGAAGAGATGGAAGACCTGCTTAGAGAAAATGCCTCTCTTAAAGAACAACAATATTCCCTTGAATCTCATATGAAGGAATATAAAGGCATTGAACAGACCCTCAGAGACACCTTAGTCACAGCTCAGAAAATGGTAGAGCAGCACAAGGCAAATGCGCTGAAAGAGGCTGAATTGATGCTAAAAGAAGCAGAGCTTAAATGTGACGATATGATGAGAGACGCACAAGAAAAAGTAGTAAAGATTCACGAGGATATAGTTGATCTCAAGGGCATTAGAAGACATTTTAAGGAAGAGATAAGACGGCTAATTGAAGGTCATATGACCATGCTTGAATACGATAAAGATAGAGAGGAAGAGAGCGGTGATTTTAAATAAAAGTGAATAAATATTCCACATTAAAAGGTGTCTGCGATATTGTCCCTCCTGATGACAGGCTTTGGGATTTTATAGAAGGAGTGTCTAAAGAGGTATTTTCTATCTATGGATTCAGGAATATTCGGATTCCAATCATAGAATATACAGATTTATTTAAACGAGGCATTGGGGAAGGCACGGATATAGTTGAAAAAGAGATGTATACATTTTCTGACCGCTCAGGGAGAAGCATTACCCTTCGTCCAGAAGGCACTGCCTCTGTTGTAAGAAGTTATATTGAAAACAATCTCTCATTACTCCCATCTCCTCAGAAGTTCTATTATCAAGGCCCTATGTTTAGATATGAAAGACCTCAAAAGGGGCGGCAGCGTCAATTTTATCAGATTGGAGCAGAGGTCTTTGGCTCTGCAAATCCATCAACTGACGCAGAGATATTCTCTATGCTTGAGATGTTTATAGATAAAGTCGGTCTAAAGCCGCAGGGCGGCACCCATATAGATACTCAATTACAGATAAATTCAATAGGTTGTCCGACTTGCCGTCCAAGTTATATAACTCTTCTTATAGAGTTTTTCTCTAAACATAAAGATAATCTATGTATAGACTGTCAAGGCAGGCTTCAAAAAAATCCCCTTAGACTTCTTGATTGTAAAAACGATGGATGCTGCTCTATAAAAAAGTATGCGCCTATAATAACGCAGAATTTATGTAATGAATGTTTAATCCATCACAATAAATTAAAACATCTATTAGATTTACAAGGGATTTCATTTATAGAAAATCCGCTTATTGTGCGGGGGCTTGATTATTATACTAAGACTGCCTTTGAGATAACTGCTGAGCATTTAGGCGCGCAAAACACCCTAATAGCAGGCGGGCGTTATGACAATCTTGTTGCTGAATTTGGCGGGGCAAAAACTCCAGCGATTGGATTTGCCATTGGTATAGAGAGGCTTGCGTTATTATTAAAGGATAATGAGATATCTAATTCCCATATCCCTTTGATATATTTTGCAGTGCTTGGAGACAAGGCATTAGACAAGGCGGTTATTCTCTCTAAAAAATATCGGCAGGCTGGAGATTGGGTAGAGATTGGCAGTCCAACGGATTCTCTAAAAAGCCAGATGAAAAAGGCAGATAAATTTAATGCAGAAAGTGTTATTATTATTGGCGAAAATGAAATAAAGACTGGGATTGCTATAAAGAAAAGGCTGGTTGACGGGTTTCAAGAAGATTATAATCTGGAGATATAATAATTTAAGATTTAAGATTTAAGATTTAAGATTTAAGATTTTAAAGCATCTTAATAAATTATTTTTAAATCATAAATCTAAAATTTAAAGAGGATATAATGATACAAAGCATGACAGGATATGGCTCATATGAAGAACAAGGGATAAAGGTAGAGATACGCTCTGTTAATAATAAATTCCTTGAAATCAATTTGAGAGGGGCTAAGTATTTTTTGAAATACGAGCCGAATTTTAGAAATCTATTAAAGCAGCATTTCTCACGCGGTTTTTTTGAGGTAACACTTAATCTATCTTCAGGGCAGTTTAATGAACTTCATATAGATGACAGATGTGTTGCAAACATAGTGGCAACGCTTAAAAAAATAAAAAACGACCATAATCTATCGGGCGAAATAGATATAAATACCGTGCTTTCCTTTAAAGATGCCTTGATGACACAAGATATTAAAGTGGATGAATCCTTGCTTATGGAGGTCTTTAAACATGCAATGGATGATCTATTGACTATGAGATTGAAAGAAGGACTGCATCTAAAAGAAGAGATGTTGAAATACATAGGGATATGCAAGGCAATTGTGCAGGATATTATTGTTACAAATGCTGGTGTATCAAGCGGACTTAAAGATAAGTTATGTTTAAGGATGAAGGAATTAATAGGTGATATAAATATAGATCAGACAAGACTGCTTCAAGAGGCTGCATTATTATCTGATAAGGCTGATATATCAGAAGAGTTGACAAGGACTAATAGTCACCTTGAGCAATTTACTCACTCTTTGCAGCAAGGCGGGAAGATAGGAAGAAAACTTGATTTTATCTTACAGGAATTAAATAGAGAGGCAAATACAATAACCTCAAAAACAAGTGAATATAAGATAAGCGCCCTTGCGGTAGAGTTGAAAAATGAGATAGAGAAATTAAGGGAACAATCTCAGAATATTCAATAGCGATAGAGGAGATGGTTTAAATATTTTAAAAATTTAATAAGGTGGCAGTAACGACAAAGTGATTTATTATGCGCATTCAGAAAATAATAATAAAGTAAAACATCAATTAGCAGACCACTTAAAAGAAACCGCAAGACTTGCAGAATCATTTACATCTGATGAAACCTATAAATCTATATTTTATATGACAGGCTTATTGCATGATATTGGTAAATATCAGCCAGAATTTCAAAGATACCTGTTTAGCTTAGGAAAACATGCAAAAGTGCCTCACGCCTCTTGGGGCGCAGGATATGCGAGAATTCTTCGCTATCTTGAGGTTTCAATGGCTATTGATGGTCATCATAAAGGCATACCGGATAGGGCAGATTGGGATGGTGATACTGAGGTTTTTAAACAGGGAGATGTAGAAGGATTTGATAATGTTATCAATTCCTTTAAGGCTGATGCAGGACAATTTATTAAAAATTACTGTTCTTTTCCATTTAATATTGCTGATGAGTCAAAACGTGAAGTATTCATAAGGTATTTATTTAGCGCATTAACTGATAGTGATTGGCTTTCTACAGAGGAGCATTTTGATCTTGAAAAGTATAATCTGCGTAGCGCTGTTTCATTATCGATAGATATAATGATTAATAAATTGGAGGATGAATTTTTAGGGAAATCAAAAGTTGGAGATATTAACAGATTGCGAAATGAAGCTCGGAATCATGTTCTTCAAGGAGCAGGCAGCCCATGCGGATTTTATTCATTATCTCTTCCAACAGGCATGGGTAAAACTCTTATATCTATTGCATGGGCATTAAATCACGCAAAATATAATGATTTAAAAAGGATAATAATTGTTCTTCCCTATACAAGTATAATTGATCAAACCGCTCAAAATTTAAAATCTATTTTCGGGTCTGATTGTATTCTTGAACACCATAGCAGCTATAACGAAGATGATTTTGAAAAAGAAGAAATCTCTGAAAGCTGCTCAATAATTCAACAACGTAAGAAACTAGCCTGTGAGAATTGGGATTATCCTATAATAATAACTACAACGGTGCAATTCTTTGAATCATTATTCAGTAATAAACCAAGGCGATGCAGAAAGATTCATAATATAGCTGAATCTGTGGTAATATTTGATGAGGTTCAACTACTTCGCAAAGAGATTATATTACCAACATTAAAAATGTTAGAAGACGTTAAAGTTATTATGAAAACTTCTTTTTTATTTTGTACAGCTACACAGCCAGCCTTTGAAAAGAGGACAGGATTTGATGGAATAGATACTATTACGCCATTGATTGACGACCCAGCAAGATTTTATAAGAAAACTAAACGTGTTAAATATAATCTATTAAACGATTTAAATCCTATTAGCGAGTCTGAATTATTGTCATTAGTGAGGCAGGAAACTGCATCAGAACTTGTTATTTTTAATACAAAGAAAGATACATTAAAATTTTATAAAGCAGTCCAAGGCATTGATAGTTGGGGAAAAAAGTATCACCTTTCAACCGCAATGTGTCCCAACCATAGAAAGGATGTAATACAAAATATTCGCAATGACCTGAAAGAAAAAAAGAGGATATTGGTAGTTTCCACCCAACTTATAGAGGCTGGCGTTGATTTTGATTTTCCAGTTGTCTTTAGAGCTATAGCGCCTCTTGAATCTATTATTCAATCCGCAGGACGCTGTAATGTGAAGGCGCTTTAGGTGAATTAGGCGGGAATGTGTTTTTATTTAAATTAGAAGGTGACAGTATGCCTGATAAAACATATTCTGCCTGTGCTGGACATGCTGAGGAGATGATTAAACAAAATATTGATAGATTGCATGATTACAATGTATTCAAAGAATACTATGCTCAAATTATACAGTTGTATTTTGAGCCAGATAAAAAAAATATTAATGAATTGCGCAATAATTTTAAATATAAAACTATTAATGAAAACTATAAAATAATAGAGAATGTTACTGAAGGATTATTTATCTATAACTATAGTAAAGAAAGCATAGAGCTTTTTGAATCAATTCAATATAAAGAATTTTTGTCAAGAGAGGATTATCGAAAAATGCAGGCTTTTACAGTTTCAGTATATAAAAATTTCATTTATAAGAATATTGATATGACTAAAACTATGAAGCAGGGATTTACAATGTGGTGTGGCAATTATGATACTGAAACTGGTATTTCAATATCCCCGATAGAAGTTGATAAGTTAATAGTTTAAATAGGAGGAGCAGATGCTTGACAGTAGAATTGCAAGAGTCAAAGTGAGCAGTGATTATGCCTGTTTTACAAGGGCAGACCTAAAGGTTGAACGTATGACATACCCATGTATGACGCCATCAGCAGCGCGAGGAATACTTGATTCTATTTTATGGAAGCCAGAGTTTCAATGGTATGTAAGAAGGATATTAGTATTAAACCCGATCAAGTTTTACTCTGTTAAGAGAAATGAGATTAAATTTGATACAGGACGCAATCCTATTTTGATTGAAGAAAAACACACTCAACGCAACAGCATGATATTAAAAGATGCTGCATATATCATAGAAGCGTCAATTTTTCAAAAAGAAAAATCTAATAAGAATATGCCTGAAAAATATATCGGAAGAAAGGGAATTGATGCTGATAAAGACGGGATATTTGTTCGCAGAGTAAGAAAAGGACAATGCTGGCGCAGACCTTATCTTGGAATGAGGGAGTTTTCAGCAGATTTTATGGAACCTGATGGGAAGGAATTACCTATTGAAGAAACAATCCCTATTGGAAGCATGTTGTTTGATATATTTTATAATAATGGCAAGCCTGAACCATTATTTTTCTATGATGTGGCAGTAAGAAATGGGGTTTTAAATTGTGAAGTTCCAGAAAATGATAAAATGATGGCGTCAAGTCATCATCAACCTCCTATGGATAGCGAAGTATCCGCAGTCATTTATAATTTTAATCAGAAAGAAGAGTTAGAGGAGGAGGATGAATGATAAAGGAATTAAGCGAACTGGGATTAAAGATTTGTGAAAAAAAATATGGAGAATGGAATAATGTTGCTCTCAAAGAAGAATTTATTTCAATAGAGATTGTAATTGATAATAATGGTAATTTTTGTAGTTTTCAGCATGTTGATAAGATGACACCAAGAGCGGAAGCACTCACTTCAAAAAAAGGCAAGGCTCGTCTATTATTGGATAAGGCAGAAGAGGTGCTTTGCTATGGAGATAAACCTGTAAGTAAGCATCAGTTGTTTTTAGAAAAACTGAATCTATTCAGAGATATTTCAGTATTAAATCCTGTAATTGCATTTTATGAAGAGAATAAAATCAATGGGGTAGGTAAGGCAGTTCAAGAGTTTGAAACTCAGATACCAGACGAGAAAAACAGAAAAGGCAATATCGCCTTTCGAATTCAAGGCATGAGTAATCGTATTCACGAAGAACCTGATATTCTAAATAGAATAATCATTAGATATAAAGAAACATATAAGACTGAGAAGACCTGCTCAATTTGTTGTAAAGCGGACTACCCTGTCGAAGATATACCTCACGGCATGATAAAAAAAGTGCCAGATGGTCAACCAAGCGGCTGCGCCCTTGTTTCGTATAATGAAAAAGCCTTTGAATCATATGGACTTATTGGAAATGATAATTCTTCAATTTGCACAAATTGCGCTAAGGCTTATGTTGAGGGTTTAAATTGGCTTTTATCTAATGGGAATGAATGTGTAGATATAAATAAAAAGGGAAAAGAAAAAAAGACCTTCAGGTATACTAATCGTAAAAACTTTGGGTCGGATACTGCGATGGTTTTTTGGACTCGAGAAAATAAAAAGTTAAAAGAATTAGATACCCTTGAAAGACCAACGGAAGACGAAGTCGCAATACTGATTGAATCTGTGGTATCTGGGGCTAAAAAGTCTCTTGAACCCGATTATTTTTATTCTTGTACGCTTTCAGGCTCTGCATCACGAATTTTTATACGTGATTGGATAGAGATCAGTCTTTTTGATTTTAGAAAGTCAATTGCAAAATGGTTTATGGATATTGCAATTGGGGAATATAACTCTGATCAAAAGAAGATTAAAACACATTATGCGCGGTTATATAATCTTGCAAAAAGTTGTCAAAGAATAAACAGTGATGGCAGTATAGATGATAAAGATACTTCATGGTCAAGGGCAGCGGTACATTTGTGGAACTCTGCATTAAAGAATTCCCCAGCGCCCTTATGGATATTAACAAAAGTGCTTCAACGTGCGCGCGTAGATAAAAATGGGCTTACGGCTGATAGAGCATCATTGATTAAACTTATTTTAAACCGACATAAAGGAGGAGGTGATTTTATGATTAAGGAAGAAATCCAAAAAGAGAATAGGTCTACAGCCTATGTTTGCGGTCAGATTTTTGCAAAGATGGAAAGTATTCAGTATCACGCATTAAAGGAGAGAAATGCAGGAATAAAAGAGAAATTTTTTACCTTTGCAATGACTATCCCAGCTTCTGCATTCGGACGTTTGTTTAACCTGAATTCAAAGCATTTTACAAAACTAAAGAGCGATAAACCAGGACTTGCAGTAAACCTTGATAAAGAATTGCAGGAATTATGTATAGGCATAAATAGTTTCCCTGCAATATTTTCTTTAGTGGAACAAGGTCAATTTGCAATAGGTTATTATCATCAAAGACAGGCGCAATTCAGTAATATTAAAAATAATGAGGAGGCTCAAAAATTGTCAGAACCTCTGGGCTTGTTTTAAGGCGCAATTCAGTAATGTTAAAAATAACGAGGAGGCTTAAAATGATTGAGACGATAAAAAATAGGTATGATTTTATATATTTCTTTGACGTAAAAGACGGTAATCCAAATGGTGATCCAGATCAGGTTAATCTGCCTCGCATTGATACTGAAGATCAGCATGGATTAGTTACAGATGTCTGTATCAAGAGAAAGGTTAGGAATTATGTAATGCTTGAGAGAGAACTTAAACCTCCATTTGACATTTTTATTAGACAGGAACAGGTTTTAAATACGATTATTGATGCTGCTATTGGTGAGAAGATTTCAGAACGTCAAGGTGGATTATGTCAAAATTATTTTGATATTAGAACATTTGGAGCTGTTTTATCAACTGGGAAAAAAGGAGCTGGTACGGTACGCGGACCAGTACAGTTTACTTTTTCAAGGTCTGAAGATCGAATCTTTCAGGCTGAACATTCAATTACACGCTGTGCTGTGACTACAATAGAAGATGCAAAGAAGCAGGAAAATAGGGAACATGCCTCAACATTCGGCAGAAAATCAACTGTACCATACGCGTTATATAGAATGCACGGATTTATTTCTGCAACTGATGCACAAAAAACAGGATTTTCTGAAGAAGACCTTAAACTATTATGGAAATCGTTAATCAATGCCTTTGAACACGACAGAGCAGCGGCTCGGGGCGAGATGAACCCTGTTAAACTGGTTATATTCAAGCATACCAGCCATTTAGGCAATGAACTTTCAGGGCGGTTATTTGAACGTGTAACAGTAACAAAAAAAACTGAACTGCCTCGGAAAAAGGGTGACTATAATATAGATGTAAATAAAGATAACATTCCACAAGGAATTGAGATTAAGGTCTGGCCTGAAGAAAATGTATACTGAAGAAAATCTTCTTCCACTATCAGCCCTTCAGCATATAATTTTTTGCGTGCGTCAGTGCGCCTTGATACATATTGAGGGAATTTGGACGGAAAATTTATTTACAGCTGAAGGCAGGATAATTCATGAACGAGTTGATTCAGGCAGTAGTGAAAGCAGGAAAAATATCAAGACAGCTTTTAACGTTGCATTAAAGTCACTATCCTTAGGCTTAACAGGCAAGGCGGATGTTGTGGAGTATCATAAGAATATAGATAAATGGCAGCCATTTCCTGTGGAATATAAACGCGGGAGATCTAAAATAGACAATTGCGACAGGGTGCAGTTATGCGCTCAAGCTATGTGTCTTGAAGAGATGTCTAAAACTCAAATTCCTGAGGGCGCAATATTTTATGCCAAACCGAGACGAAGGGAAAATGTTATATTTGATGAAAGATTGAAGGAGGAAACAATAGAGACTGCGAAAAAACTTCATGCTTTAATTGATTCTGGGATTACTCCACTGCCTGAATATAATAAGAGATGTGAAAGCTGCTCATTGGTTCAATCCTGTATGCCTAAGAGAATAAGCCAACGTTATTCTGTTATGGACTATCTTGAAAATGCGGTGAAACAATAATGAAAAGACATTTAAACACCCTATATGTTACGACACAGGATAGTTATTTATCAAAGGATGGAGAGACTGTAGTCGTTAAATCTGATGATAAAGTCATAGTTAAGATTCCGATACATACATTAGGAAGTATTGTATGTTTCGGAAGAGTTTCGCAGAGTCCTGCACTATTGGGATTATGTGCAGACAATGGCGTAGCTATAAGTTTTTTAACTGAATATGGACGTTTTATTGCAAAGCTTCAAGGCCCAGTATCTGGAAATGTATTATTAAGAAAGGCGCAATATCGCCTTTCAGATGAGAATAACGGCTCAATTATAGTTGCAAAGGCTGTATTAACTGCCAAATTATCTAATTGCCGAACAGTTTTAAGGCGAATGTTAAGAGATCACCCAGAAAATCATGGGGCAAGCGCTGTAGAAACTGCCGCAGATAAATTAACTTCATCGTTAAAAAGACTCCAATATGCAGTATCGCTTGATGAGATCAGGGGGATAGAGGGCGATGGGGCGCATAATTATTTTATGGTCTTTGACAATCTGATAACATCACAAAAAGATGAATTTTATTTTAGAGGGAGAAACAAGCGTCCGCCAATGGATAATGTTAATTGTCTCTTATCATTTTTGTATACATTAGTAATGCATGACATTCGTTCTGGGCTTGAAACTGTGGGATTAGACCCTGCGGTAGGATTCCTGCATAGGGACAGGCCAGGACGACCAAGTCTTGCGCTTGATATATTAGAAGAATTTCGACCATTTCTTGCAGACCGTTTGACTCTTACGATGATAAATATTTCACAGGTTAATGGTAAAGGATTTAAAAAAGATGCTAGCGGTGCAGTTTTAATGAATGACGATACAAGAAAGACGGTTTTAATAGCTTATCAAAAGAGAAAACAAGATGAGATAATGCATCCATTTTTAAATGAAAAGGTTACAATAGGGTTATTATTTCATGTACAGGCGTTATTATTTGCGCGTTTTCTTAGAGGCGACTTAGATGGTTATCCGCCATTTATCTGGAAATAAGGTTTAAGAAAGAGAGAAATATGCTTGTATTAGTAAGTTATGATGTCTCAATAGAGGAAGCTGGAAAACGAAGGTTACGCAGGATAGCAAAGATATGCGAGGATTTTGGGCAGAGGGTTCAGTATTCAATCTTTGAGTGTATAGTTGATCCAGCGCAGTGGACAGCAATGCGTCAAATGTTGATTGAAGAGATTAATATAGAAAAAGATAGTTTAAGATTTTACTTTCTTGGCGCAAATTGGAAGCATCGTATAGAACATATAGGCGCAAAAAGTACATATGAACAGGATGGTCCCTTGATTTTTTAGTAGTGCGAACCTATAGTAAACATATTATGTTTATGGAGTTCGCAATGTTTTAACTGGTTAATAAATAATGATAATTTAAAAATGATCTTTGATAACCTATAATCAAGATGTATTTTTCAAGAGATTCGCATAAATGGCTTTGAAAAGCCTGTATTTTCGGTAGATTTAAAAGGTACTGTCACCCCTTGCACAGGGGTGTGGATTGAAACGGGATTCGTTGTCACATTATCCTTCTCGGTACAAGTCACCCCTTGCACAGGGGTGTGGATTGAAACATCATTACATGGTTTTATGTGTGGTGGATCAAAGTCACCCCTTGCACAGGGGTGTGGATTGAAACTTATCGATAGATGGTCAGGCAGGTTGCCAAAAAAAGTCACCCCTTGCACAGGGGTGTGGATTGAAACGTCAATTTCGGTGTGTGTGTGTGTGTGTAAAGGATGTCACCCCTTGCACAGGGGTGTGGATTGAAACAAAAATAAACTCGTGCAGGCTAAAAAGATAATTTCGTCACCCCTTGCACAGGGGTGTGGATTGAAACACATAATACAATCTTATCAGAGACTTTGTCCGAAGTCACCCCTTGCACAGGGGTGTGGATTGAAACTGAAATAGATTCTGTACTCTAAATTGTTCAATCTGTGTCACCCCTTGCACAGGGGTGTGGATTGAAACTGATATAACCAGTAAACAAAATTTTTGAGCATTGGTCACCCCTTGCACAGGGGTGTGGATTGAAACTTTACTTCAAAAGAAATCTTCATTTTTACAGCCTCGTCACCCCTTGCACAGGGGTGTGGATTGAAACTTATTAGTATTGACACCAAGGGAAGATGTACAAAGTCACCCCTTGCACAGGGGTGTGGATTGAAACAAGTAATCTGTGCGCCTTCTTGTAAAATACAAAGTCACCCCTTGCACAGGGGTGTGGATTGAAACTTATGATGGTTCCCTCTGTGCGCTGGAAGTTTTTTAGTCACCCCTTGCACAGGGGTGTGGATTGAAACTTTTGTAATCCAATTTATTAACGGTTCAGGCAGGGGTCACCCCTTGCACAGGGGTGTGGATTGAAACTTATGATGGTTCCCTCTGTGCCAATATACATTAGGTCACCCCTTGCACAGGGGTGTGGATTGAAACATTGTTGTTAGTGTCATAAGGCTATTATAAACTAGTCACCCCTTGCACAGGGGTGTGGATTGAAACACCAATAAATTAGGTTTGCCGCATACAATGACAGTCACCCCTTGCACAGGGGTGTGGATTGAAACATTGATCAAACAAGAGCTGAAAGAAGGGAAAAAGGTCACCCCTTGCACAGGGGTGTGGATTGAAACTTGCTTAGTTCAGTTAATAGTACATTATGTACGGTCACCCCTTGCACAGGGGTGTGGATTGAAACATATTTAACTATTGTTATATAATCAATCATAACGTCACCCCTTGCACAGGGGTGTGGATTGAAACCAATATTATCCCCGCCAGAGCCGATAATAAATTGGGTCACCCCTTGCACAGGGGTGTGGATTGAAACTACTTCAAAAAATCACTTAAAACTACTGCACAATCGTCACCCCTTGCACAGGGGTGTGGATTGAAACCGCTAAGCTACATTCACAAAAAATCTATTAAGTGTCACCCCTTGCACAGGGGTGTGGATTGAAACTTTTAAAGAAACATCTTATAACTGGATGTCAATGTCACCCCTTGCACAGGGGTGTGGATTGAAACATTAAATGCGGTCTCCATACTAATTTAGTTTGAGTCACCCCTTGCACAGGGGTGTGGATTGAAACATTAAATGCGGTCTCCATACTAATTTAGTTTGAGTCACCCC
>Ga0315281_10004279_pt1 | contig 20745 bp, 20 predicted proteins | sample YL17G07_0_MG_FD_204540 | JGI IMG/M metagenome (GOLD analysis project Ga0315281, IMG submission 204540) | Sediment microbial communities from Yellowstone Lake, YNP, Wyoming, USA - YL17G07_0 | ecosystem: Environmental > Aquatic > Freshwater > Lake > Sediment | place: USA: Wyoming | collected...
AGGCGGCGTGCACGACGATCGCCGTCACCGCGGGCTTGATGCCGTAGAGGATCGCCGCCACCGCGGGCACGCTGCCGAAGGAAATATAGATCCAGGTGAGCAGGATCAGGATGAACATCGAGGGCAGCACGAACAGCGTTCCCGCCATCACGCCGCCCCAGGTGCGGTGCATCATCCAGCCGATGTAGGTCGCGAGCTGCGTCGCTTCCGGGCCGGGCAGCACCATGCAGTAGTTGAGCGCGTGCAGAAAACGCCGCTCGGAGATCCAGCGTTTCTTTTCCACCAGGTCCTGATGCATCATCGCAATCTGCCCGGTGGGGCCGCCGAAGCTGATGAAGCCGAGCTTGAGCCAGTACCAGAACGCCGTGCCGAGCGAAACCGGAGCCGGAGCGGATTGGTTGTCAGCCGGATCGATCATGCGATCAGCAACAGCTTGAATGCGGCGATCGCCATGACCACTGCCAGCGTTATCAGCAGGTAGCGTTGGCGCAAGCGCTCCAGCCCGAGCCAGGTTCCGAGCAGTGCGCCGCCGATTGCGCAGGCGGCGAAGATCGGCAGATTGATCGGCAGCGAATCCACCATGCCCGCGCCGGCGACGAGCGCGGTGATCGAGTTGACCAGAATGAACGGCGCGGAAATGCCGGCGGTGGATTTCGGTCCCGCCCATCCCAGGAACAGGATGGTCGGGCTGAGGAAAATTCCGCCGCCCGTTCCGGTGAGTCCGGAAAGCAGGCCGATGACGGCACCGATGAACACTGCCGGCAGCTTCCTGACGTTAACCTCCCCGTCTGCAGGGAGCTGGGCCACGTTGATCGCACGCCAGGTGAGATAGAGCGCCGAAACCAGAAGCACGACCCCAACTGCGGCGTAATAGCCGCCGGGGGAGAGTTTCTGCGCGCCGCCCAATGCGGCAAACGGAACCGAACCGAGGAGGAAAGGCCATAAGCCGGACCAGGAAAAAAAGCGGGCGCGGCGGAAGCGGTACGCGGTGAAGGCGGCAACGACGATGTTGAGCGTCAGCGCAGTCGGCCGCATGACTTCGGGTGCCAGGCCCAGCAGCGCCATCGCCGCGAGATAGCCGGAGGCGCCCGCATGCCCGACCGTGGAATAGATCGTCGCGACGGCGAAGAACAGCAGCGAGAGGAAAAGAGTGTCGTCGATGCTTGGCATTGTGCGATATTACGCACCCTTGGCTTATCATGCACGATGTGTTCATGAAAAAAGCGAAATCCTGTCGCTGCCCGCTGGCGCTGCTCGCGTCGGTGTTTCTCATTGCACTGGCGATGCCCGCCTCGGCGCGGGACATCCGGCTCGCGACCACGACCAGCACCGAGAACTCCGGGCTGCTCAGGGTTCTGTTGCCGAAATACGAGGCGCGGTGCGGCTGCAAGGTGCATGTGATCTCGGCGGGCACCGGCAAGGCGCTGGAATTCGGCAAGAACGGCGACGTCGACGTGGTCCTCGTTCATGCGCGTGCGGCCGAAGACAAGTTCATGACCGAAGGCCATGGCGTCAATCGCAGGGACGTGATGTACAACGACTTCATCCTCGTCGGGCCGAAATCGGATCCCGCCGGCATACGCAACGCCAAAAGCGTGATCGAGGCGTTCAGGATGCTCAGCCGTGGCGGCAGCCGATTCGTTTCGCGCGGCGACAACTCGGGCACCGATCAGATGGAGAAAAACTACTGGCGGGAGGCGGGTGTTTCGCCCAAAGGCGGATGGTTCGTGTCCGCAGGCCTCGGCATGGGCGAGGTGCTGACCATGGCGGGCGAGATGCGGGGCTATACGCTGACCGACCGTGCCACCTATAGCGCATATCGGGCGAAGACCGGCCTCGATATCCTGTTCGCCGGTGACCCGAAGATGTTCAACCCGTACGGTATCATCGCGATCAGCCCGAAAAAATATCCGATGCTTAACCATACCGGCGCCATGGATTTGATCGCCTGGATCACCTCCGCCGAAGGCCGGCAGGCGATCGCCGGGTTCACGCTGCATGGCGAGCAGTTGTTCTTTCCGACTCCGGGTGCGGCATGAATCCGGTCCAGGTGACCACCGACGCGTTCGCGCTGCTGTTCGGCGGCGACGCCGAGCTGTGGGGTATCGTTTTCGTGTCGCTCAAGGTTGCGATTCTCGGGCTGCTCATTGCGGCGCCGCCCGGCATTGCGCTGGGCTACCTGCTCGCCATGAAACGCTTTCGCGGCCGGCGCGTGCTGGTGGTTTTGCTGCAGAGCCTGCTCGCCTTTCCAACCGTGGTGGTGGGGCTGGTGCTCTACATGCTGCTGTCGCGCCATGGACCGCTCGGCGCGTTGCAATTGCTGTTCACGCAGGACGCGATGATCATCGGGCAGGCCATACTCGCCTTCCCGATTCTTTCGGCGTTCACGCTGTCGGCGGTTCAGGGTGCCGACCCACGGGCGCATGAGACCGCGGTCAGCCTCGGCGCAGGTCCGTGGCGGGCGGCGCTCACCGTTCTGAACGAAGCGCGCTTCGCGGTGATGGCGGCGGTGATCAACGGTTTCGGCCGCGCGATTTCCGAGGTCGGCTGCGCACTCATGATCGGCGGCAACATCGCGGGGGTAACCCGCAACATCACCACCGCCATCGCGCTGGAGACCAGCAAGGGGGAATTCGCCCAGGGTATCGCGCTGGGCCTGGTGCTGGTCGTGCTGGCGCTCGGCATCAATTTCTCCATGGCGCTGCTGCAAGGCGAAGGCGGGATGAAATGAGCGCGCTGCTCGGCCTGCGCCGGCTGCGCAAGCTCATCGGCGGGCGAGCGATGCTCGATCTTGGACCGCTCGCGCTGGAGGCCGGGCAAGGCTATGTGCTGACCGGCGACAACGGTTCGGGAAAAACGACGCTGCTGCGCATACTCGCGGGACTCGAAGGCGCGGAGATCGACGGGCTCGAATTCAAGGGGCGTGGCGTGAGCGGCTACCCGGATTGGCTGCGACGGCAAATCGTCTGCGTGCACCAGGATCCGTATCTCTTCCATACGTCGATCGCCGCCAACATCGCCTACGGGCTCAAGGCGCGCGGCAAGGGCGGCGCGGAACGCGAGGCGTTGGTGCGCGAGGCGGTGGAATGGGCCGGGGTGGACCGGCTTGCAGCGACGCCGCCCGGGAAGCTCTCGGGCGGGGAGAGGCAGCGCGTGGCGCTGGCCCGCGCCAAGGTGCTGGGCGCGCGCGTGATCCTGCTCGATGAGCCGACCGCCAATCTCGACAGCGAGGCGCGCGCGCAGACCATCGCTCTGATAGAAAAAATGTGCCGCGACAACGTCGCGGTCGTGGTCGCCTGCCACGACCGCGAACTGATCGAACTGCCGCATGTGCAGCGGCTGCACCTGGAGCGCGGCCGTCTGGATGCAGTGCCGTAGCGGATAAGCTCGCGCGCCTCGACCGCGCAGCCCGAGGCCGCTGGTAGAATGCTCGCCTGCATGCCGGAATAACGGACCGGGCATGCTGATCGTGTCTGCGGTTCAGTAACGGGGTTAAGAGATCCGGACTCGGCTCAACAGCCGGATCCCGCTGGGGGAAGATGAAGGTTTTTGGATTCGCAGGCTGGTCGGGAAGCGGCAAGACGACGTTGATCGAGCAGCTCATTCCCCGCTTCGTGATGGAAGGCTTCAGCGTGTCGCTGATCAAGCATGCCCACCACGAGTTCGACATCGACGTGCCGGGCAAGGACTCCTACCGCCATCGGCATGCGGGCTGCAAGGAAGTGCTGGTCACCTCCGATCTGCGCTGGGTGCTGATGCACGAACTGCGCGGCGCGCCCGAGCCGACGCTGGAAGAGCAGATCGCGCATCTTTCGCCGGTGGACCTGCTGCTGATCGAGGGCTGGAAGTGGCACGCCATGCCCAAGCTCGAGATTTACCGCGAAGCCAACGGCAAGCCGTTGCTGTATCCGGAGGACAAGCACATCATTGCCGTTGCGAGCGATGTGCCGGTCGACACGGCGCTGCCGCGTTTCGGCATCGATGACCATGATCGCATCGCCGAGTTTGTACTGAAATCAACTGGACTGAAATGAACAAGGGAATGTTTTCGGTGGACGAGGCGCTGGCGCAACTGCTCGCCGGCGCGCGTCCGGTCGCCGAGGTTGAGGAAGTGGAGACGTTACATGCCACGGGGCGGGTGCTGGCGCGTCCGCAGCAGTCGGGCATCAACGTGCCGCCGCTGGACAACACTTCGATGGACGGCTACGCGGTGCGCGCCGCCGAGTGCGCGGGCGGCGAGGCGCGATTGACGATCTCGCAGCGCATTCCCGCAGGCAGCATTCCCGGACCGCTTGCGGCCGGCACCGCGGCGCGGATTTTCACCGGCGCGCCGATTCCGCCGGGGGCCGATGCGGTGGTGATGCAGGAAATGTGCGCTGCCGAAGGCGATCAGGTCGTCATTCGTCACCAGCCCAAACCAGGCGAGTGGGTTCGTCGGGTCGGAGAAGATATCCGCGCGGGCAGCCGGATTCTCGAGGCGGGTTTGAAGCTGCGGCCGCAGGATACCGGCCTTGCCGCGTCGGTCGGCATTGCGCGACTGCCGGTGTTTCGGCGGCTGAAGGTGGCGGTGTTTTTCACCGGCGACGAACTGGTGATGCCGGGTGAGCCCCTGCCCGAGGGCGCGATCTACAACTCCAACCGTTTCACCATCACCGGGCTGCTGCAGCAGTTCGGCTGCGAGGTCGCCGATTTCGGCATCGTTCCGGACAGCCTCGCCGCCACGCGCGACACGCTCAGGCGCGCCGCCGCCGAGAGCGATCTCGTGCTCACCAGCGGCGGCGTTTCAGTGGGCGAAGAGGATCACGTCAAACCCGCCGTCGAGGCCGAAGGGCGGCTCGAGATGTGGAAAATCGCGATCAAGCCCGGCAAGCCGCTGGCGTTCGGGAGCGTCGGCAAGGAGGGGAAATCCGGGCGCATTGCCGCCTTCATCGGCCTGCCCGGCAATCCGGCTTCGGTGTTCGTCACGCTCGCGATCCTGGTGCGCCCGTTCATCCTGCGCAGCCAGGGCGTTACGCAGGTGGAGCCGTTCGCTTATCCGATGCGCGCCGATTTCGACTGGGAGAAACCCGACGCGCGGCGGGAATACCTGCGTGTAAAATTAAACGCTGCCGGTGGGCTGGATCTGTTCCCGAATCAGAGTTCGGCGGTGCTTGCCTCCGCTGCATGGGCCGACGGACTCGCGGACAATCCGTCCAGGCAGGCGATACGCCGCGGCGATAGGGTGAAGTTTCTGCCGTTTGCGGAACTGTTTCGGTGAAGTGCGCTCAGCAGGCTGTGAGACGATGATGAAGCTGCTCTACTTCGCAAGACTGCGCGACGAGCTCGGGTGCGCCGAAGAGAGCCTCGTGCTGCCTCAGGGCGTAAACACGGTCGCTGCGCTGCGCTCGCATCTGATGGCGCGCGGTGGTGTCTGGGAACAGGCGCTGGGCTCGAACGGGGCGCTGCGCGTCGCAGTGAACCAGGATATCGCACAGCCCGTCACTGCGGTCGGACCGGACGACGAGGTGGCATTTTTTCCGCCCGTCACCGGGGGCTAGAGCGACCATGGCGGAGGACTGATATGCCGGTTCGCGTTCAGACCGAGGACTTCGACTCAGGCGCCGAGATCGCGCGGCTGCGCCAGGGCAACACTAAGGTCGGGGCGGTGGCGGCGTTTATCGGCGTCGCGCGCGATGTCAACGACGGCGCTTCCATCGCGACGCTGTCCCTCGAGCATTACCCGGGAATGACAGAAAAGGCGCTCGAGGGCATCGTTGCCGAGGCGCGCTCGCGCTGGCGTTTGATCGATGCGCTGGTGATCCACCGCGTGGGTGAACTGAAACCCACCGACCAGATCGTGCTGGTGGCTGTGACCAGCGAGCATCGGGGCGACGCTTTCGCTGCGTGCGAGTTCGTCATGGATTTTCTCAAGACGCGCGCCCCGTTCTGGAAAAAAGAGGCGACGCCGGCGGGGGCGCGCTGGGTCGAGGCCAAGGCCTCCGACGACGAGGCCGCTGCGCGCTGGCAGGCGTCGAAGGCCGATGTCGGCTAGCGCGGTCGCGGCGGTAGGCATCGGCGCTGCGCTGGGCGCCTGGATGCGCTGGGCGCTGGGCAACGTGCTCAACCCTGCGTTCCCGACGCTGCCTCTGGGAACTCTTGCTTCCAACCTGGTCGGCGGCTACCTGATCGGACTGGCAATTGCCTTTTTTGCCGACAACGCCAGCGTGCCTGCCGAGGTCCGGCTGTTCGTCATCACCGGATTTCTCGGCGGTCTGACAACCTTTTCAACCTTCTCGGCAGAAGCGGTGACGTTGCTTGCGCGTGCGCAATACGCTTGGGGAACGGCGCTGATCATGTCGCACCTGGCAGGCTCAATCGTCATGACGATCCTGGGCATTGCGACCTTCAACTGGATCAAGAACTGATCATGCGCGGAACCATTCTTCGATTCTTCATGCATGAGGGAGAGCCGCACAAGGGCGAACTGCTGTTCGAATGGTTGCTGGAGGAAGCCAAGCGCCTGGGGGTGCCGGGCGGTTCCGCCTTCCGCGCGGTTGCCGGCTACGGGCGCCACGGCGTACTGCACGAGCAGACTTTCTTTGAACTGGCGGGGCAGTTGCCGGTCGAGGTGGTGTTTGTCACCAGCGCGGAACACGCCGATCGCATTCTGGCGCGCTTGTCGGCAGTGGGAGTGTGCGTTTTTTACGCGCGCTCCGAGGCGGAGTTTGGCGTTACTTCAGGAAAGTAACGCTACGGGCGGCGGGGGACCCGGGGCCGCGCCGGTCGTACGCCAGCTTGGAGGAGGAGGAGGGGCTGGCGCGCGATCGGCGCGGTCGGGTTCGGTGACGGCTGCGATCAGTTGCAGATGAGCCGGTTGCTGCGCTCGAGGTCGCGCAGGCGGCGCTCCAGGTCGGCGTGATCGGTCGATTGGGCGAGGTAAGCTTCGATTTGCCGGTAGTGCGCATCCCTCGATTGACGTTCGAGCCAATCGCCGACCGACCGGAATGCGGTCGAGATCGCGCTGATCAGAACCGTCCAGCCCTTGAATTCGGCACGACCGAGATCGGCGCTTTCGAGGGCACTGACTTCCCGGCGCGCAACACCGGCGCCTTTCGCCAGGCGGGCCTGAATACTTGCGATGACAGGCATGGTATGAATCACGCTGTCGCCTTCATAGAGTGCTGCGGTGAATCCCATGATTGACTCCTTTAAACCTGCTCTAAGCATAAAATGTTGCACTGCACACCCCACTGTATACGGCCGATAAGACTGGAATTCCAATCGTAAAAACAAAAGCTTCTAATAGCTTTCGGTTATGTAGTCGATAACATGTTGTTGCAACGCAGTATTTCAGGCAAACGTATATACTAGGCCGCTATATGGAGCTCTATCAGCTGAGGACTTTTGTCACGGTGGCCGAAACGGGCCATCTGACCCGGGCCGCCGACCGCCTGCACATCAGCCAGCCGGCGGTGAGCGCGCAGATCAAGGCATTGGAGGAGGAATTGGATGTGCGCTTGTTCGAGCGCGGCCCCGGCGGCATGACGCTGACGCATGGCGGGACGCGCCTGCTCGAGCAGGCGACGAACGTGTTGACTGCGGCCGAGGCGCTGAAGCATGTCGCCAAAACGCTCAAAGGGGAAATCGTTGGGCGGCTCCGGATCGGCACGCTCAGCGACCCGGAATTCATTCGTCTCGGTGAGTTTTCCAACCGCACGGTGGAGCGCTTTCCATTGCTGGAACTGGAGTTCCACAACGAGGTTTCCGGGGCGGCGCTCGATGCGGTTCGTGACGGGGAACTCGACGCGAGCTTCTACGTCGGAGAACTCGCGCATCCCAATGTGGTCGGACTGGCGTTGCGCGAGATGACTTTCTGCGTCGTCGCTCCGGCCGCGTGGGCGGACCGCGTCCAGATGGCTGACTGGACCGCGATGGCCGCATTGCCGTGGATACTCATGCCATCGAACAGCGCCCACAATCAGCTGGCGCGGGCGCTGTTTCGGAAACACGGCGTCGAGCCCGCCCGGCTGATCGAGGCCGACCAGGAATCCGTGATTGCCAATCTCGTGGTCTCGGGCGTGGGCGTGTCGCTGTTGCGTGAAAGCCTTGCGCTCGAGTTGCAGCAGGCCGGCGAGGTCTGCATCTGCGAAAAAGCGATGCTGCGCACGACGCTCTGGTTCATCTATCTCAGGGAGCGGGCGCAGGACCCGCTCATCCAGGGGCTGGTCGAACTGCTGCAGGAAACCTGGGCGCCTGCCAAAGCCGGCGAAGCCTCACCGTAGCCGGGCCGGCCGCGCGCTGCAGCTTGAAATGTCCGGGAACAGCCCCAGTTAAGGGGCAACGATCGCGTATCCGCGGTATCGAACGGGACACTTAGCCATGCGGCTGGACAAACTGACGACCAAGTTCCAACAGGCCTTTGCCGACGCGCAGAGCATCGCGGTCGGACAGGACAACCAGTTCATCGAGCCCGGACATCTGCTGCTCGCGCTGCTGCGGCAGGAAGACGGCGGCAGCGCCTCGATACTCTCCCGCGCCGGGGTGAACGTGCCGCGCCTCACCGAGGCGTGCAAGCAGTCCGTCGAGCGGCTGCCCAAGGTCGAGGGCCACAGCGGCGAAGTCCAGGTTTCCCGCGATCTTTCCAATCTTTTCAACCTGACCGACCGCGAGGCGCAGAAGAAAGGCGATCAATTCGTCGCCTCCGAGATGTTCCTGCTCGCGCTCACCGGCGACAAGGGCGAGGCGGGCCGGCTGCTGAAGGAGGCCGGCGGCACACGGGCAGCGATCGAGCAGGCGATCGTTGCGGTGCGCGGCGGCGAGTCGGTCGGCAACCCGGAAGCCGAAGGCCAGCGCGAGGCGCTGAAGAAATACACCATGGATCTCACCGAGCGCGCCCGGGCCGGCAAGCTCGATCCGGTGATCGGGCGCGACGACGAGATCCGGCGCGTCATCCAGATCCTGCAGCGGCGTACGAAGAACAATCCGGTGCTGATCGGAGAGCCCGGCGTGGGCAAGACCGCGATCGTCGAGGGGCTGGCGCAGCGCATCGTCAACGGGGAAGTGCCCGAGACGCTCAAGAACAAGCGCGTGCTTTCGCTCGACATGGCGTTGCTGCTGGCCGGGGCGAAATACCGCGGCGAGTTCGAAGAGCGGCTGAAATCGGTGCTGAAGGAACTCTCCGCCGATGCCGGTCAGACCATTGTTTTCATCGATGAGCTGCACACCATGGTCGGCGCCGGCAAGGCCGAGGGCGCGATCGACGCCGGCAACATGCTGAAGCCGGCGCTGGCGCGCGGCGAGCTGCATTGCGTGGGCGCCACGACACTGAACGAATACCGGAAATACATCGAGAAGGATGCGGCGCTGGAGCGCCGCTTTCAGAAGGTGCAGGTGGGGGAGCCGAGCGTCGAGGCCACCATCGCCATCCTGCGCGGGCTGCAGGAGAAATACGAGGTGCATCACGGCGTGGACATCACCGATCCGGCGATCGTCGCCGCGGCGGAACTCTCGCATCGTTACATCACCGACCGCTTCCTGCCGGACAAGGCGATCGACCTGATCGACGAGGCGGCGGCGCGCATCAAGATGGAGATCGATTCCAAGCCCGAGGTGATGGATAAGCTCGACCGGCGCGTGATCCAGCTGAAGATCGAGCGCGAGGCGGTGAAAAAGGAAAAGGACGAGGCTTCTCAGAAACGCCTGGCGTTGCTGCAGGAAGAGATCGTCAGGCTCGAGCGCGAATACGCCGATCTCGAGGAAATATGGAAGGTCGAGAAATCGCAGGTCGCCGGCTCGCAGCACATCAAGGAGCAGCTCGAGAAACTGAAGCTCGAGATGGAGGCGGCGAAGCGGAAGGGTGACTGGCAGCGGGTCTCCGAGATGCAGTATGGCCGCATCCCGCAGCTGGAGGCGCAACTGAAGCAGGCGGACACGGCGCCTGCCGTGGGGAAAAAGCCCCGGCTGCTGCGCACCCAGGTCGGTGCCGAAGAGATCGCCGAGGTGGTTTCGCGCGCCACCGGCATTCCGGTGGCGAAAATGATGCAGGGCGAGCGCGACAAGCTGCTCGCGATGGAAGCGAAGCTGCATGACCGCGTCGTCGGGCAGGACGAGGCGGTGCGGCTGGTCGCCGATGCCATCCGCCGCTCGCGCGCCGGGTTGTCGGATGCGAACCGGCCCTACGGTTCGTTCCTGTTCCTCGGGCCCACGGGGGTGGGCAAGACCGAGCTCTGCAAGGCGCTCGCGAACTTCCTGTTCGACTCCGAGGATCATCTCATCCGCATCGACATGTCGGAGTTCATGGAGAAGCACTCCGTGGCGCGGCTGATCGGTGCGCCGCCCGGTTATGTCGGCTACGAAGAGGGCGGCTATCTCACCGAACTCGTGCGCCGCAAGCCCTATTCGGTGATCCTGCTCGACGAGGTCGAGAAGGCGCACCCGGACGTATTCAACGTGCTGCTGCAGGTGCTCGACGACGGGCGCATGACCGACGGCCAGGGCCGCACCGTGGACTTCAAGAACACGGTGGTGGTGATGACCTCCAATCTCGGCTCGCAGATGATCCAGCAGATGACCGGTGACGACTACCAGGTGATCAAGCTCGCGGTGATGGGCGAAGTGAGGACGCATTTCCGCCCCGAGTTCGTCAACCGGATCGACGAGATCGTGGTGTTCCACGCGCTGGACGAGCGCCATATCCGCAACATCGCCAAGATCCAGTTGACCTACCTCGAGCAGCGGCTGGCGAAGCTGGAGATGAAGCTTGCCGTGAGCGATGGCGCGCTGACCGAACTCGCCAAGGCGGGGTTCGACCCGGTCTACGGCGCGCGGCCGCTCAAGCGCGCCATCCAGCAGTCGATCGAGAATCCGCTGGCGAAGCAGATCCTCGAAGGAAAGTTCGCCGCCAAGGACACGATCCAGGTCGACTATTCAGGCGGCGCGTTCCGCTTCGACCACGCTGCCGCAGGGCATAAAGAGCGCGACCGTTAGCGGGAGGGTGGTGTCTTGCGAGGCTATCTGAGCCTCTGAGCAACTGTGCATAAGTATCTGTAAGTACCTAGAAAAGCAGGTGAAAAGGTCCCCATTTTCAGGTTAGACTGCCGATAATCTCCTTTAGACTGGAATACGGCGCACCCCTATAGGGTGACGTCGTGCGAGCACTGGAGAATCGGGGGGTCGGCTATGCAATCACCACATCAAAATGTGCGCCGCATCGCGGTATTGGCGGCGACACTTTTTCTCAGCAGCGCAGTCGCGCAGAACACCAGCGTCTACCTGCATCCGCAGGCCACGTTCCGCTGCTGATGGCGAGGACGGATTAGGCCTTTAGCATGCGCAGAATGACCGTGAACTGAGAGCATGCAAGTACGAACTTTATTGCAGTGGATTGCCGTCGTCGCCGGGCTCGCGGGGCTGTTTTTCTCCGTTGCCGCGCCCGCTCAGGTACCTCAGGAGCAAGTGGCCAAGGCGCGCATTCTGTTCAATTTTGCGCGCTTCGTGGAATGGCCGGAGGCGGCGTTTCGCAACGGCAACCAGCTGATGCTGTGTCTTCTGGCCGGCACCGATCCGGTCGGCACGGCGCTCGAACCGCTGAAGGGTAAGGTCGTCAGCGGTCACCCGATCGAGCTGCGCCGCCTCAAGGCGGGCGATCCGCTCAAGACATGCCATATACTGTTTGTGAGCGATTCGGAGAAGCGGCGTATTGACGCGATCGTCACCGAAGTGCGCGGGGCTCCGGTGCTGCTGGTCAGCGAGATCGACAACTTTCTCGAGCTCGGCGGGATGATCCAACTGGTCGCGCTGGACAATCGGGTCCAGTTCGAGATCAACCTCGGCGCAGCGACCAAGAGTGGACTGACAGTCAGTTCCAAGTTGCTCAAGGTCGCCGCCAGCGTGATCGGCGGTCGCTAGGACTGGCGATGGCATCAGTTTTATCTCAAGGCTCGATCAAGCGCAAGCTGGTGCTGATCATGATGACCACGACATTCCTAGTGCTGGGGCTGACGGTGATCACCTGGCTGGTGAACGAGTTCATCGACGCGCGCAAGATCACAACAGAAGAGCTTACGACGCTGGCCCAGGTGGTGGGCAGCAACAGCACTGCGGCATTGACTTTCAACGATTCCAAGGCGGCAACGGAGACGCTCGCTGCCCTGCGGCACAGGCCGGACGTCGTATTTGCGGCCATCTTTGCCAAGGATGGAAGTCTGTTCGGCAGTTATGGCAGTCCGGGCCCTGACATGGCGCAGCGGACCGAAAACGCGCGAAGGGAGTTCGAAAGCTGGCGCGCGAAACGGGCGGCACCCTCGATGACGGACACCGATTACTGGGAAGAGATCGAGGTGATCGCGCCCATCGTGATCGACGACGAGGAAATCGGCACTATTCTCATCGAATCGACCTACGAGCGATTGCTGGCAAAACTCTGGCGCACACTCGGCGCGGTGGCACTGGTCATGGGGGCGGCATTGCTGTTCGCGCTTTACCTCGCTGCCAGATTGCAGAAGGTGATTTCCGCTCCGATCGACGCGTTGCTCAGCACCATGCGGACCGTCGCAGCCCGGAGCGACTACTCGGTTCGGGCCGAGAAGAACAGCGACGACGAACTGGGAACCCTGGTCGGCGAGTTCAACGGAATGCTGGAGAAAATAGAGCAGCGGGACCGCGAACTCGCCAGCGTGACGGGACGCCTCAACCTCGCGCTGGAGGGCTCGGGCCTGGTGCTTTGGGATTCGGACACCGCGAACAGGCGCATTTATCTGAGCGAGCGTTGGGCCGAGATGCGGGGCGGGGCGCCAGGACCAACGGTGATTCCCGTGGACGAGTTCCACGCGCTGGTGCATCCGGATGAACTCGCCCAGATCCAAGAGGTCGCAAGCAAGACGATGGCGGGCGAGACCGCCTTCTTCGACGTGGAGCACCGCGTGCGCAAGGGTGCGAACGAGTGGTTCTGGGTCCATCGCCGGGGCAAGGTGGTGGAGCGCGATGCTGCCGGCCGCGCCTTGCGGATGACGGGCACCATGGGCGACATTACACAGCGCAAACGGGACGAGACCGAGTTGCGGCAGGCGAAGGAAGCGGCGGAGGCGGCCAACCGCGCCAAGTCGCAATTCCTCGCCAACATGAGTCACGAGATACGCACGCCGATGAATGGGGTGCTCGGCATGACGGAGTTGCTGCTCGGCACCGAATTGGGAGAGCGCCAGCGCCGTTTCGCCGAAACCGTCCACGAGTCCGGCCGCGCGCTGCTCACGATCATCAACGATATTCTGGATTTCTCCAAGATCGAGGCCGGAAAGCTCGAATTCGAGACCGTCGACTTCGACCTGCGGCAGTGCGTGGCAAGCGTGATCGATCTGCTGTCCGAGCGCGCCAACGCCAAGCGCCTGGAACTGATTCTGGACATCGAGCCGACACTACACACCCAGTTGCGCGGCGATCCGGGCCGCCTGCGCCAGATTCTTTCGAATCTGGTTTCCAACGCGATCAAGTTTACGGAGAAAGGCGAGGTCGTCGTGCGCGTGCAGCAGAAGGACGTGCAGGCCGATCTGCTCAGAGTGCACATCGAGGTGAGCGATACCGGCATCGGCATAGCTCCTGCGGCTCAGGCGCGCATTTTCGAGGCATTCATCCAGGCCGACGGCAGCACCACGCGCCGCTACGGCGGCACGGGTCTGGGCCTGTCGATTTGCAAGCAGCTCGTCGATCTTCTCGGCGGACAGATCGGCGTGACCAGTGCCTTGGGTACCGGATCGACATTCTGGTGCGATATTCCCTATGCGCGGCAACCGCTGGCCATGACGCCGCTGTTCCATCCGCCTGAAGTGCTGCGCGATCTGCGGGTACTGGTCGTGGATGACAACGCCACCAACCGGGAGATACTGTGCGACCAGCTTGGCCGGCTCGGGATGCGCTGCGACGGAGCCGCAGACGGACTGGAGGCGCTCGACAGGCTGCAATCGGCGGCGTCTCACGATGCTTATCGAGTGGCGATTCTGGACATGCACATGCCGGAGATGGATGGTCTGGAGCTTGCGCGGCGGCTCCGCGACCATCCCGTGCTGCACACGCTGCAGACGATGATGCTGAGTTCGGTCGGCAGCGACCCGCAGGCGGTGACGATTGCCGAACTCGGCCTGCGCCGCGTGCTCGCCAAGCCTGTCGATCTCGGCCAGCTGCGCCAGTGCCTGATCGAGATTGCCGCGGGCGGCGGGCAGGTTCCTGCCGCAGTCCGGAAGCCAGGCACGGAGGCTCCGAATCCGCTATCTCGGATGAAGCTGCTGGTGGTCGAGGACAACCCGGTCAACCAGTTGGTCGCGCAGGAAATGCTGGGACGCCTCGGATGGAACTGCGACATCGCCGACAACGGGCGGGAAGCGGTGGAGGCGCTGCGGAAAGGAAGTTATGCCGCGGTGCTGATGGACTGCCAGATGCCGGGCATGGACGGTTTCGCCGCCACGCGAATGATTCGGGAGATGGAGGCGGCTGCAGGTGGCTCGCGCCGGTTACCGATCATCGCGGTGACCGCCCATGCCATGGGGAGCAACCGGGAGCAATGTTTTCAGGCCGGGATGGACGGTTATCTGGCGAAACCCTACCGGCGCGAGGATCTCCAGCAGGAGCTTGACCGCGTGATCTCGCCGGCGCTGGAGGCCGCCTATGGCGCTCAGGCAAGCGATGCAGCAGACGCCGCCGCCGCGGTGGGCCGCGAGCCGAGTGCGGACCTGAGCCTGGACCACATGACGATCGATGGCATCCGCGGGCTCGAGCGGGCCGGCTCAGCCGGCGCATTGCGCCGCCTGGTGGCAATTTACGTTAAGAACACGCCGCGGCTGCTACAAGCTCTCAGTGCGGGAGTAGCGGCTAGCGATACCGTCGCGCTTCGCAACGCGGCGCATTCGCTCAAATCGAGCAGCATGAATATCGGTGCAGCGAAGCTCTCGACAATGTGTCGCGAACTGGATTTCAGCTGCAAGTCAGGGTTGTCCATGGATGCAGCCGCCCGGATAGCTGCGATCGAAGTTGAATACATGCGGGTCAGGCAACTGCTGATGGCGGAGGTTGAGGGAGAATCGGTTTGAGGCCATCGCTCCACACGGCACCGCTGGTTCTGATCGTCGACGATGACGAAGGGGCGCGGCTGCTCGCCGAGATCACGCTCACCGGCGCCGGTTTCCGCACCGTGCAAGCATGTGATGGCAAGGAGGCGCTGGAGGTGTTCCAGTCGGGCGCGCCGGACATCGTGCTGCTTGATGTCAACATGCCCGGCATGGACGGATTCGAGACCTGTCGCCGGTTGCGCAAGCTTGCCACCGGCGCGACGGTTCCAGTGCTGATGTTGACCGGGCACGAAGACGTCGAATCGATCGACCGGGCCTATGAGGCGGGTGCAACCGATTTTCTGACCAAAGCCACCAACCGCGCCATCATCGCCTATCGGGTGCGCTATATGCTGAGGGCGAGCAGGGCAGTCTCCGAGCTGGCGCGCAGCCAAAGAAGCCTCATCACGGCGCAGCGCGTAGCGCGGATGGGGAGCTGGGAGTGGCGCGCGGATGCCGACCGGTTCTTCCTTTCCGAGGAAATTCTGCATATGTTCGGCCTCAAGCCCGAGGATTTTTCCGGGACTTACGCCGACTTCATGCGCTACGTTCATCGCGACGATCACGCGGCGGTGCGTGCGGGGCTGAAAGCGGCCATACGCGGCAGACGGCCCTACAACCTGCACCATCGTGTCGTGATGCAGGACGGCAGCGTGCGGCGGGTGCATGCCCAGGCGGAAATCGAGCTCGGTCATAACGGGCGCGTGGCGCGTATCTGCGGCACGGTGCAGGATGTTACCGAGCGGCTGCTGGCCGAGGACAAGATACGGCGGCTCGCGTACTACGACAGTCTGACCGCCTTGCCCAATCGCACCTTGTTCCGCGAGCAACTCACCCGGGCCCTGGCACAGAGCAAACGCTGGGGCGGGATGGTTGCCGTGATGTTCGTCGACCTGGACAACTTTAAGCGCATCAACGACACACTCGGACATTCCGTCGGCGACCAGCTGCTGACGGCCGCCGCCGAGCGGATCGCAACCTGCGTGCGCAGCGGCGAGACCGTCGGCCGCAACATCAACGACTCCCTTGCCGGCACCGATGCAGACAACGCGTCTCCGGTTGGCTCGCACGTCGGTCGGCAGGGCGGGGACGAGTTCACGCTGTTTCTTTCCGATCTGGCACAGCCGAGCGACGCGGCCCGGGTGGCCCAGCGAATTCTTGGCGCGATGGAGCGGCCGTTCTCCCTGGGACGGCACGAGGTCGTGGTCGGCGCGAGCATCGGCATCGCGGTGTCGCCGGACGCCGGCGACGATACGGAAACCCTGCTGCGCAATGCCGACGCGGCCATGTATCACGCCAAGGGACTGGGCCGCAACAACTACCAGTACTACACCCATTCGATGAACGCCGAGGCGATGCAAAAACTCTCGCTCGAGACGGGCTTGCGAAAGGCGTTGGAGCACGGCGAATTCGTGCTGCATTATCAACCGATCGTCGAGGTAGCCAGCGGCAATATCGTCGGCGCTGAGGCGCTGGTGCGCTGGCAGCATCCGACCCTGGGTCTGGTTGCACCGATGGATTTCATTCCGCTTGCCGAGGAGAGCGGATTGATCGTGCCGCTGAGCGAATGGATTCTGGACACGGCATGCCGGCAGGCGGCTGCCTGGCAGCGCGACGGCTTGGCGCCGCTGAGGGTCGCGGTCAATCTGTCTGGAGCGCACCTGCGGCAGCAGGCGGTGCCACAGACTGTTGCCCGGGCGCTGCAGGCGGGCGGACTCGAACCAAGGTGGCTCAGGCTCGAACTGAGCGAAACGATGATGATGCGGGATGTTGATACGACGCTTCCCATCTTGCACGAGCTTCGCGACATGGGCGTGCATCTCGCGGTGAACGATTTCGGGATCGGCTATGCCTCGCTCATCTACCTGCGTCGCTTTTCCCTGCTCACGCTGAAGATCGATCGCGCCTTCGTGCACGACCTGCCGGACGATCCGGAAGTGGCAGCCATTACGCTCGCCGTGGTTGCGATGGCGCGTAGCCTGAAACTCACTTTGGCAGCCGCAGGTGTGGAAACGCGGGAACAGCTCGAATTTCTTCGGCAACAGGGGTGCGACGAGTATCAGGGAGATGTGTTCAGCGCTGCGTTGCCGGCGCAAGCGTTCTCGGAATTTGTGGCGCGCTGTTCCGGCGCCGCGGGAAGGGCTGCGAAGGCATAGCGCGTCCTGCCTAGGCGCGCGGGCCGTGATCAGCGCGCAGGGAGAGGGTCGGCTATTTGCAGCGCTAACGAGTCGCCGAGTCGTGTGTCAGCTCGTACCGCCCGCGAGAGCCTTGTGAGTTCCTCCCACAGTCCTTTGGTGTCCCGCCTGAAGACAAGGTCGAGGCTCGCGTCCATCACGTGCCAATAGTTGTTTTCCAACTCTTCGCGCAATTCCCCCGGGCGCCAGAAGACGGTACCGGCGTAGAAGCGGGCGTCCTGCGGCTTCTCCTCGATGATGCGGTCGACGCTGGTCGCGGTGATTGCGAGGAACAGATCTTTGATGACAGCGAGCGAGCCCTGGCCGGGGCTTTGCGGGCTGCGGATCAGCGCGAACACTGCCTGCTGCGACACCGGGCCGCCGAAGTAGACGGGCTCGGCCACTTTTTTCGACGCTAGATGGTCGGGAAACAGGTCGGCGAGCGACTGTCGCGTCGGGCGGTTGAGCATGAGTCCCACATGGTGGCCGTTTTCGTGCGGGATGGCGAGGATAACGGTCTGGCGGTAATTCGAATGGGTAAGCTTGGCGGTCGCAACCAGCACAAAGGCGTCATTGTCCTGAGTGGGCTGCCCGAGAGCTCCGGAGGCGGTGAGCAGAAAGCCGAGCGTAGCGAGGACGCTGGCAAACAGCGCTCTTGCGGGCCTGGCAACAGGGAACGGCTTCATCGGCATATGATAACGGTTGCGGCGCAGAAGCACGCACCATGTCGCCGCCTCATAATTGGGGGAGAAACCATGTCCGTGATGCACCTTATTCGTGTCATTGTTGCCGTGTCGTTAGTCTGCGGCCTCGGCTTGGCGCAAGCGCAGAGTTATCCGAGCAAACCGATCCGGATGCTGGTGGGCTTTCCGCCCGGCGGCCCGACCGACGTGGTCGGGCGCATTATCGCCGAGAAGCTCGGCGAGCAGCTTGGCCAACCGGTCTTGGTCGAGAACCGCCCCGGCGCTGCCGGCAACATCGCTGCGGAGCAGGTTTCGAAGGCCAGCCCCGACGGCTACACGCTGTTGTACGCATCGAACGCCATCGCCATCAGCCCAGGACTGTATTCGAAGCTCGGCTTCGATCCGCTGAAGGATCTGGTGCCGATCACCGAGGCCGGGACAGGATCGCTGGTGTTTGTCGTCCATCCCTCGGTGCCGGCGAAAACAGTCAAGGAATTCATCGAGTATGCGAAGCAGCGCCCGGGACAACTCAACTATGCCTCATCCGGCTCGGGCACGATCACGCATCTGGCCGCGGTGCTGTTCTCGCAGCAGACCGGCATCCAGACTCAGCACGTTCCCTACAAAGGCAGCGCACCGTCGCTGGTCGATCTTGTGGCCGGCCGGGTGCATTTTCTGATGGGGGCGATCAACACCGCGGTGCCTTTCATCAAGGACGGGAAATTGCGACCGCTTGCCGTCACCGGGCTGAAACGCTCGCCGGCGCTGCCCGATGTCAAGACGCTCGACGAATCGGATCTGCCGGGTTTCGAGGCGGCCAATTGGCAGGGCGTGTTCGCGCCTGCGGGCACGCCTGCGGCGATCATCTCGCGTTTGAACGCCGAGTTCGTGAAGGCGGTGCACAGTCCGGAACTGAGGCCCAAGCTTGCGCAGCAGGACATGGAACCCACCGGCCCCGCGGTGGAAGCCTTCGGCACCGCCTTCCGCGAGGAGTTGGCGCGCTGGACAAAATTGGCGAAGGAGGCCGGCATCAAGGCCGAGTAAACGCACCGACGGTGCGTTCGATGCGGGGCGCGTCGGCCTTCTTTTCGCATCTGTGATGCGGGCGCGCTCCGGCAAACGCAAGGCTATGGTAGATTTTGACAACGAACGATTGAACTCGCATCGAAAAGGGAGAGCTGCATGACTACAGAAGTTCGGGCGCCGCTGGCGGGGAAGGTTTGGGAAGTGCTCGTCGCCGTGGGTGCGACGGTCGAGGAAGATGACGCACTCCTGGTTATCGAGGCGCTGAAAATGGAGAACACCGTGTACGCCCCCTCCGGCGGGACGGTCAAGGAAATCAAGGTGAAGAAGGGGGACAGTGTCGAGGATGACGACGTCCTCCTCGTGATCGAATAGGACAGGCCGCGATGAATTTCGAGCTGACCGAAGAGCAAAGCCTGATCCAGGACACGGCGCGGCGATTCGCCGCGGAGGAAATCGCGCCGACACTGGATGCGGAGGAGAGCAAGCACGAGTTCCGTGCCGACCGCGTCGCCAAGATGGGCGAACTCGGTTTTTTTTCGTGCGCCCTGCCCGAGGAACTGGGCGGCAGCGGCATGGGCTTCATGGCCTCGGTGCTGATGGCCGAGCAGATCGCCAAGGTGTCGGCGTCCTGGCGTCTGCCGTTCAACATGCAGAACCTGGGACCCTCGCTGACGGTGACCAAGTTCGGCACCGACGGGCAGAAGAAGAAATATGTCCCCGGCTGGGTGGCCGGCACGCAACTCGGTTTTTTCGCCATGACCGAGGCGAACACCGGCTCGGATGTCTCGAGCATGAAGACCCACGCGATCGACCGAGGCGACCACTGGGAAGTCCACGGCAGCAAGATGTGGATCTCGCAGGCGCACGTGGGCGATGCCGGACTGCTCTATGCCTATACCGACAGGGAAAAGGGCAACAAGGGCATGACGGCTTTCATCATCGAGCCGAAGAAAATGAAAGGCTGCACCGCGCGCCCCATCGAAACCAAGCTCGGCCTCAAATGCGCACCGACCGGAGAATTCGCGTTCGACGGCATGAAGGTGCCCAAGGAGAATGTGCTCGGCAAGCCTGGCGACGGTTTTCGCATCTGCATGTGGCAGTTGAACCAGACGCGGCTGGGCTGCGCGGCCGGCGCGCTCGGTGTCGCCGGCGGCGCGCTCGATCTGGCCATCAAGTACGCCAACGAGCGCACCCAGTTTGGCAAGCCGATCTCGCAGCATCAGATGATCCAGGCGCAGATCGCCGAGATGGTGGTCGAGCATCAGGCTGCGCAGATGCTGGTGTATCGCGCCGCGTGGTTGAAGGACCAGAGCAAGCCGAACCAGTACGAGACCTCGGTCGCCAAATATGCGGCTTCCGAAGCGGCGGTCCACGCCGCGAACGAATGCATGAAGATCTATGGTTCCTACGGCTTTTCGACCGAGTATCCGGCCGAGCGCTTCTACCGCGATGCGAAGTCGCTGCAGGTCGTCGAAGGCACCTCCAACATCCAGAAGATCATCATCTCGGGCATGGCACTGGGCTTCACGCCCAATCGCGAGTAGCGCTCGCGGAGACAAAGTAGAAATCGCAGATCAACGCTGCCGCGCGAAGCCGTCACTAGAGGAAAAATCAGCATGAGACCGTATTTCGAAAAAATGCCCGGCTTCGGCAAGGCGCTAAAAGAAAATCGCATCACGCGCTCGAAGGAAAGCCGGGCAAAACTCGAGGCCGTCGAAGCGGAAATCGCGGCTGCAAGGAAAGTGAGGGAGGGTGTCGGGATACCCACGGCCAAGATCAACGAACGCG
>Ga0315281_10004280_pt1 | contig 20739 bp, 15 predicted proteins | sample YL17G07_0_MG_FD_204540 | JGI IMG/M metagenome (GOLD analysis project Ga0315281, IMG submission 204540) | Sediment microbial communities from Yellowstone Lake, YNP, Wyoming, USA - YL17G07_0 | ecosystem: Environmental > Aquatic > Freshwater > Lake > Sediment | place: USA: Wyoming | collected...
TTTCTTGCCGTTGCCTGGTAAGCACCCCCTCCGACTAAAAATCCGTAGCGGCCGTCAAGATCCGTTATGGCAGAAGAAATATCTTTGCCTTGAAGGTCTTTCAGAGCAACATAGGCCGGGTCTAAGGGCAGTTTTGTTACGGAATCATAAACTACACCCCAAGGAAGGGTCTTCTTTTTCAAACCAAAGGCGGTCAATAAAAGGCTGATTATTCTGGTCGGGATGAAAAATATCTTAATAATCGACACTGTTTCTACCACCGCTCCGGCGGTTGAGATAGCTTTGGTAATTGCTGATCCTGCCGGCGTTTCAATTATTTTTTTAATTACTTCTGCGCCAGTTTTTATGGTATTTTGTATGCCTGTAACAATAAGCGGAATAGTTGTTCCGCAAACACCGCAGTCGCTAGAACATGACGAACAGTCTTCAGATGATTCGCAGGAACCGTTTCCGCAGACAGGCGAGACAGGAACGCATGTTTTGCAATCTGTAGGACAATTATTGCAAGTTTCACTTCCACTACATGTGCCATCACCGCAAGTAGGCGGACAGGCACCACAATCGGAAGAACAGGATCCGCAGGTTTCAGTTCCATTACAGGATCCGTCTCCGCAAATAGACGGGCAGACGCCACAATCAGAAGAGCAGGACACGCAGGTTTCAGTTCCATTACAGGATCCGTCGCCACAGGCAGGTAGGCAGGCGCCACAGTCGGCAGGGCAACTCACGCAACCCTCATCGTCGTTGCAAGCTCCATCTCCGCAATAAGATTGAAGCGTATACTGGCTTCCGGTCATCCCGGATAAAATATTCGTTCCACTGCCGTCATTCGCCAATACTGAACCTGAAGAAAAATTTAAAAAAGCGGTTCCCGCTGTTTTTGCTTTGAAAGTAATACCAATAACTTTTCCCGAACTGCCATTAAACCCGGGGTTAAAAACAATGCCTTCAAAATTAATCGTGCCGGCTGAATTGGAAAAAGCCGGCTCTTGCGCCCAAAAACTTATAATTGAATCGGTTTTGGAGAGAGAAACAACTTCTAATTTGTCTTGGGGAAAAGAAATAGCGCCCGAAGCGGCATTTATCGCCTGATCGGTGCTTGAGACATAAACCGCTGCAGAAAAACTCTGCCCAATATTATAAGAGCCGGTAGAGGGGGAAACAAAAAGAGTCGCTGCCCAGATGGAATTAGCAGAAAATAAAAAACAGAAGGTAGAAAATAGAAATAAAATTATTGATTTTTTAACTTTCATTTTTATTTTTTTATTTTTGATTTAAGAATCTTCCAAACCACATAACCAAGAACAACACCTATTATAATTATGCCCCAAACCCACCATATCTCATACCAACCGAGAGGATATTTTGGCAAAACTATCGCAATTCTCTCGTTCCCCGCCTTATCAATCGCTTTAACATAGATATAACTTTCTAATTTCTGGTCGCTTAAAAGATAAGGGCTTTCTGCGGTTATCCATCTTATATTTTCTATTTCCTGTTTTCTATTTTCTGATACTTCATAGTGGTCAATGCCAGAACCCTTGTCCTGAGTGGCAAAAACCAAAAACCATTTTCCGCCAAAAACCGACTCATCCTTATTAACCTCCGGCTGGAATATTTCCGGTTGGTCGTTATCCTCAATCTTCGGCGTTTGAATCTCGGGAGCGATTTCAGAAATGGAAAAATGCATATCAGGCGCTTTTGTCTCGGCAGCCGTTCCCTTTCCGTCGTTTAAAAGTGTTCTTGAATTCGTTACCCCGATGACACCACTGCCTGTTTTTTTTGCTAAAAAGATTGCTGAAAAAAGAAAGTTTTTATCCCCGATAAAACCGCCGGGCGTTATGCCGCTAAACTTAATTTCGTTTTTATTAGTATTAATGTTGGCATCTATCGACGGGACAACAGGTCTTTCAACCCAAAAATTTATTATAGAGTTTCCATCCCTAATCTCTTTTAATTCCAGCAAATCCGTCGGAAAAACAATTTTGCCCTCTACCGCATTTATATTTTCACCCTCAGTGTCTAAAGCAAGATCAACTTGAAATTGTTGGCCAATACTAATTTCTTGGGTTTGGGGTGTTAAATTAAATTGCGCAGCTTGCGCTCTGGCGAAAATGCAAAATGCAAAAATTAAAATGCAAAATGACAATGCAAAATTTAAAATTATTCTTTTTGATTTTTTATCCTTCATTTTGATTTTTAATCTTTGGTTTTAACTTATCCCGTCCAGAAGTACGCCATTATTGAAAAATCCACCAAATCAATTTTTTCGTCTCCGTTTAATCTTTCTGCTTCGGTTAATTTGAAAATCTCGCTTAAGGGCCTGTTGTACCAATACGCGGCAATGGAAAAATCAACAAGATTTACCCGGCCGTCATTGTTCAGGTCTCCTTTAAGCACTCCTTCTGTCGGAGCAAACACGGTTTCAGTTGAAACCAAGAAGCCGATGGTGTCGCTAAAAGGACTGGCTTCGTTTCCTTTTATCCCTTTTGATTTTGCATAGTGCTGCCCCATTGCCAAAGGACTGGTGTCAAAGTTATACAGATAGACGCCGTTATTGTCGGTGTTTGTGCTAATAAGAACTTCTCCGTTGGAATTGACGCTAATAATAACTTGCCCTTGGGGAACGCTTTGCCCGGAAATAGCGATGGCGTCGCCTTTCTTCACCTCGCTTTTGTCAACGCTTATCGTGGGGGATATAAAAATTCCGCTTATTGTGGCTGTGTTGCCACTAATTATAAATAGAGGAATGTTAAAAAGAGCGGAATGGTTTCCGTTATTGTCTTCACCGTAGAGAGAGAAAGTATAGTTGCCGGAAGATAGGCCGGTTAGAGAAACGTTGAAATTGGCGTCTGATCCGGCAATAGTCGTAGTTGCTATTTGACCGTCTTTTAAAACCGTGATCTTGCTTAAAGGATAAGCGCGACCATCAAAGTTTACTCCGGTTTGAGATAAAACACCTTCTCCATTTCCTCCGCCTCCGCTGCCGTTATAAGAACAAGCCCAAGTGTCAAAATCACAAGACGCTTTGCAAAAGAGCATGCCTCCAATAAAGCCCAGCGATGTGCATGATGCGCCGGCCAAATCCGTGCCGTCGCACTGTTCCCCTGTTTCTTTAATATTGTTCCCGCAGACAGGTAAAATTTCAGCTTGAAAATTGGGATTTGAACTGGCCAAAATACCTTGCGGAACAAAATTTAAAACACAAAAAACTGATAGAACCAGGAACGTTAGTATTTTCTTTTTGTTTTCCATAAATTAATATTTTAATCTTTAACGGCTTTAAATCGCGGTTATTGTCAGGGTCATATTAATGTAATAGTCGCTGGCGGCCGGCTGCTCTTTAGGTATGGTCTGGGAAACGGCAATTCCGGTAGTGTCCCAATAACAACTGGTGCCGGCAGAAGCCCCGGCGGAGAGGATGGTGATGTCATCGGTTGCGCTTTCCGAATATGAAGCTGAAGATCCAAGCGTAAGGCCGGTCGTGTCGCATCCGCCTTGAGGAGTAATAGTTGCGCTCAATGGATTAACTGTCATTTGGCCTCCTAAGCTGTCAGGGTCAGCCCCGTCTTCGGCACTGGCTGTCGGGTCGTTGAAATCGTAATCCGTGCCAGCGCTATTCCAAAAAGCGGTTGGTCCGCTGTCAGCCGCCATGGTTAACGACCACTGCGGATTAGTTGTCGTATTCTCGACCCTTATCTTTTGGTCAGAAACGCCGAAAGTACCGCTGGCGGTTTGATAAATAAAGGAAAAGATAACCGATCCCATTGCTATCGTCGGACTGCCGACAGGCGTTCCGCCGGCGTCAACAATATCAACGGTTAGGGCACCCCCAAAATTCCAGTTTGTGTTATGGCCTCCATTTATGTTTGTTCCGTCGGAAGCATTAATAGTTGCATATCCGGCAGCATTGGAATAGGACGCTGAAACATAGGAAACTGATTGGGTCACGCCGGTCGTACTGACGTGCAGTTGCCAGGCAGAAGCTCCGGTTAAAGGAGCCAAAGTTAAAAGCTGGCCCACAGTTCCGGTAAAGGTCAGCGAGCCATTGTCCGCGATTGATTGAGCCACGCCGCTCTGGAATGAAACCGTCCTGTTGCCACCGGTGATTGCCAATCCGTAAAAAGTATTTGCGCCGCTGATGCTTTGCGCTCCGGTTCCGTTAAAGGCGACGGTCCCTGTCCGAGCAGTAAAGGCGCCGTTATTAACCCAGTCTCCAGCCACGGCAAGCCCGTAATTACTTGCGCTGACGTCCAAGGTGCCGGCGCTAATAGTAAGAGCGCCATTGACTGCGGTTGCCCCTGTAAGGGTCTTTGTGCCGCTGCCCGAGACGGTGAGGTTATAGTAAGTAGCTGTTTTGATATTCTGGTCGCCGGCGAGCATGTAATTGACCGTATTGCCTGTTGCTGACGCTGATAGGGTGCCTGTGCTGAGCGCCGATGCATTGTTAACGTTAAGAGTGCCGGCGTTAACAGTCGTGCCGCCGGTATAGGTGTTGGCGCCGCTTAGGGTCCAGGCGCCCGTGTCGTTCTTGACAAGGCTGGTGGCATTACCGCTTTGGTCTTTAATAACAGAAGCTAAATTGCCACTATTGGAACCGGCAAGGATAAGAGTGCGTACGCCGGTACCGGATGTGCTCATAGAGCCTGTGTTAGTAAATGTCAAAGTTCCGGTACCCGAAGAATCAATGGTGAAGTTGGGCGTGCCGAGGGTAAATAAACGATCAGTGCTTGCAGTGCCTCCGGTATACTTGAGCGTACCGCCAAGCAATTTTAAGTTGGTGGCAGTGTTGTTAGAAGCGCCGATACTACTGGCAACACCGCCATCGGCCATTATTGAAACGCTAAGGATGCCGGCATTGATAGCAGTGCTGCCGGTATAGGTGCTGGCGCCAGACAAGGTAAGCGTTCCTACGCCGCTTTTGATAAGGTTTTGCGCGCCGCTAATAACGCCCCCGACAGTGAGGTTACCTCCGTTGACAGTAATAGTGACATCAGCGGTCATGGCCACTGCCCCGGTGCCAAGATTTAAATCATTTGTGCCGGTAAAAATGAAGTCGCCGTTCCATACCTGTGCGTTGTCGGTTGTTAAGGTGATAGCAGCGCCGCTGGTATTATTTATTTTCGCGTTATTTTTAATAGTGAATGTGCCCGTACCGAGCGCTGAGGCATTATTAATATTAATAGTCCCTATGTTACTACCTGACCAGGTTACGCCGCCGGAAAAGGTGTTAGCACCGGAAAGCGTAAGCGCCCCGAGCCCGGTCTTGGTTAGGGTGCCTGTGCCGATTATAACTGCGGAGATAGACATATCATCAACAGCTGACCCATTGCCGATAAATGTCCTGATGGCGCTGCCTATATCAAGTTTACCGCTAATAGTGGCACCGGTAACACTGGAACTGCTAGTAACATCATCATTTAACACAAGAGTCCCCGAACCCGTAGCAATACTGCCTCCGTTCATACCAAGTGTACCGGTAAGAGTAAGATCGCCTCCTCCCGTAGTAACACTGCCACCGATTACAGAAAGGGCCCCGATGTTGTCAGAGTAGCCGGCAAGGTCAAGTGTAGCGCCGGCTGCTAAAATCCTTACATCGCCGGTGGAAATAACATTACTGGCGCTGTATTGCAATGTGCCCGCGCTTATGGTGGTAGTTCCGGTATAGGTGTTAACGCCGCCTAAAATCAGGGTGCCGGCACCTGCTTTGGTTATGTTGTTTGCGCCAGCGCCAATGATTCCGTTTATTGTAAGATTACCGCCGTTTACGGTCACCTGACGGTTTACGGTTATGGTCAACGCGCCAGTCTGCTGGATAAGATTGTTTGTGCCGGTGAAAGAAAAGTTAGCATTCCAGGCTATCACATTTGAAATAGTTATGTCGCCGCCAGAGGTATTATCTATCGTGCCGGCACTCGAGATAGTGAATGTTCCTGTGCCCAGGGCGCTATTGTTATTAATGTTTAGTGTGCCTGTACTACCTAAGGTCGCGCCTCCGGTGTAGGTGTTAGCGCCGGAAAGAGTAACTGTGCCACCTGCGCTTTTGGTTAATGCAACACCTATGCCGCCAAGAATCGCGCTGATGGTGCCGCTTTGAACCGCATAAGAAGTTCCTGTCAGGATTCCTGTTGTGCCGGCAATGGTTCCGCTTGTAAGAGTGACTGCACCGACGGTGTCTGAGTAGCCGTCAATATTTAATGTGCCTCCGTCAACCGTTACTGCACCGGTAGCAATTACGTTATCCGCTCCGTATAAAAGTGTACCGGCATTTATATTAGTGATCCCAGTAATGGTGTTGGCGCCTTTTAAGATAAGCGTGCCAGCCCCTGCCTTGGTAAGATTGCGTGCGCCACCACCAATAGCTCCTCCTATAGTGAGACTTCCTCCACTGACAGTAACGGAGTAATTACCATTCATCGTCACTGCGCCTGTTTGCTGAATAAGATTATTTGTGCCGGTGAAGAAAAAGTTATCGCTCCAGGCTATCGCATTTGAAATAGTTATGTCGCCACCAGAGGTGTTATCTATCGTGCCGCCTGAGATGGTAAATGTATTTGCACCCAAAGCGTTATTGTTATTGATGTTTAGCGTGCCTTGGGTGAAGGTCACACCACTGGTAAAAGTATTGCTGCCTGATAATGTCTTAGTCCCGCTTGTACCACTGATTGTTACTGCACCGGCGGCGGTCGTATTTCCTGTAAGTGTTACTATACCTACAGTATTGCTTATTGCGAGAGTGCCATTTGTCGTAAAGGGCGCGATACTCGCTGTAACAGTTCCGTCGAGCGTTACATTGTTAGCGCCAAAGTTTAATGTTCCGCCACCTGTATTAGAGAGATTCCCTCGAATTGTCAGGCTTGTGCTGGCGCCTGCCGTACCAGTACCGCTGAAGGTGATGTTCTGCCAGGTAATGCCTCCGAGAATCGTCGGGTTGTTATTTGTATACTCGATTGTGACACCAGCAGCAGGCGCTGAAGGGTTTATTGAATAGTTGCTAGCGAACGTAGCAGCATCAACCACCAGCGTCCCGGCAGTTAAAGTAAACGTGCTGCTTATAGTAAGTGTGCGACCATTTGGAAGGAATTTTCCGCTGTTTTTGTTGAGTATAAAACGACAAGAAAGGTTGGCGCCAGCACCCATGGTTTGGTCAGCTGTTCCATTGGGCGTTACGTTAAGTCTATCGGGGAAGGTAAACGTGCCTGTAAAATTCCAATTTCCTGTGAAATTAATATTTAGAGTAGTGGCAGCGGTGTTATTTGTTGCTATATCTCCTGCGCCGGCAATAGTGCCAGTAGTACCAGTAACTGTAAGTGTCCGGGCAGCGCCATTGCCGAGAGTAGTAATACTCCCGGTGCCATTAATAGTTATTGAGCCGCAGGCCGCATTAACGTTTACCGTGACAGTAACGCCGGCGTTAACCGTTACGTCATCAGACGAAGTCGGCACAGCATCCCCGCCCCACGTGGCAGTATTGTCCCAGTTTCCGGTTACGCTCGCTGTGCGGATAGCGGCCTTGGCTTCTTGAGAAAATAGCAAACCCGAAACAATGAAAATTCCGATAAACGCTATTTTGGTTATATTGTTTTTCATTTTAATCACTTGATAACTCAACTACTTTTAATTATATCTTGATTATATTATAAAACACATTTAATTTTTAAAAAATACTGCCGGGTTAGAAAAATTCTGTTCATAGTTATGTATTAAAATTATACTATTCACCAAGAATGCGGCATATCTTATTTTTTAGCCGGCGGAACCTTAATTTTTTTTCCCAGTTTAAGAGCATAAGGCGCTTTTAATTTATTTGTTTTAGCAAGCAGTTTCCAAGAAACATTAAATTTTTCAGCCAAAGTTTTTATATCCTCGCCTGCCTTCACTTTATATTCAACCCAGTTTTTCTTCATCCAATTTTTGCGTTTTTGCGAAAGCCAGAAAAGAAATACACCAAACGCGATAAGTAAGAGAACAGCGGCTTCTATTGCCAGCCCCGCAGCTGTCGGAAAACTAAAAAACCAAACCGATGGCCCCTTAAGCCGCGTCAATTTTTTACCGCTATTTTCCCCCACTCCTGCTTCGGAATTTTCATCGTATTCCACGAAAAAGCTGGAATGATACCATCCGCCCCAGAACGGTTTTTTGAGTTCAAAATTCCAATCCGATGTGTCGCCACGCAGAATCGAATACTGCCCGCCGTGCGTAATATAGGCTGAACCAAAGAAATACCGCGTTACCACCTGTATGTTCGCGTCAATGGAGACATTGCCAAGATTTTTAACTGTTGGCTGAAGCAAAAAACTGCCATTGCCATCGTTTTTACGCGCTACATTAAATCCGACAATTTCCAGCTTTCTTTCAAGTTCTCCCGGAATAGTAATGACAACCCGCATCCCCGTTCGGAATGACAAACTAACACCGCTTTCTCCTTCGGGCTTCGCCAGTTTTTCCTGTATAACAATACAACCATTATGCTCACCAACGCTGGCATTTTCAGGCACAATGATTGTGAAAGGAACGAGTTCGCTTTTCCTCGACTCAAGCGTTACTTCTGATTTCTCGAGCGTAATCCACGCGCCAACATCGTCTTTTGTTTGAGAAAGCTGTTCACAGGCAAAAGCGCCGCCCGTTGATGGAGTAGAATCAACAGCATAGACCAACATTGTTTTTTGCTCGGCTGTATTATTGACTACCAATACCCCCTCTTCTTGAGTTTCGCCCGGATTAAGCGTGTGAATAAAAATGGATTCGGTACGGGGATTGTCTGCCTGCGGGTAAGCCGGCCGACCGCCAATGCCGCCGTACTCAATCGCAAAAGCATTATTCGCAAAAACAGCAAAAGTTAATATTAGCAAGCTAATGCCAAAAAACAGCATCGCCTTAATTTTGATACTTGGGTTTTGCACAATTTTTGGCCCCGTAGTAAACCGAGTTTTTTGAGATTCTACTACTTGGATTAATAACTCTTAGATAGCAACAATGGAAAGCACCATGTTGATATTGTAGTCGCTAGCGGCCGGCTGTTCTGCCGGAACTTTTTGGCTGATGCTCACTCCTTGTAATGTCCAATCTCCGATATCGCTGGAACCCGCGGCTCCCGTAAGAATGGTGATGGTGTCGGGACCGCCCTCGCTAAAAGCCGCTGAAGAACCCTGTGTAACATTACTTGTATTACAGCTCAAACATTGGCCCACAGCTAAGGTCGCGCCAGATGGATCAACCGTCATCTGTCCGCCCACTGCGTCGCCGGCATCCGCGCCATCGGTGCAGCCCGAACCGGTCGGGTCATTAAAGTCAAAAGGCGTACCTGCGCTAGCCCATACATTTGTGGTGCCTGACGCTGCCAAAGAAACCGACCAACCGCTATCTGACGCGTCCGGATTTTTAACATAGATTTGTTGAGTAGAAGTGCCAAAAGTGCCGGTAACGGTTTGACAGCTCCAACTGAAAGGCGCCGCACCCATCGCCATTGTGGGACTTGGAACTGACACATAACTGCCGTCCACAATATCTACCGAAAGCGAGCCCGGATTAATTGTCTGGGTGAAGTTTGATGTTGATGATGCCAAAATATAGGTGACACCACCCAATCCTCCTATCACCACAACCGCGAGTATCAACCTAAAGGCTGTATTCAATTTTCTAAGTGTTTTATTAATCATTTTGTGTATATAATTTTTATTAATCCTTCCTGTAGTGAGCTTTGCTCTACTACTGAAGTTTATCCGACCTTTTATTTGTTATTTGATAATCTAATTATCGCTAGTTTAATTATAAAACCAATTCCACAAGTTGTTAATTAGTTATCCACAGCTCAATTATACTATTATATCAACACCCATATCAATACCAGTAGTTATCCACACCCTGTTTGTTTATATCTTATCACATTTTTTACAAAATAATAAGAATAACTGTTTTTTTCCTTCGGCAATCGGGCAAAAAAGAAGAGAGCGGTTAAGCGATCAACTGGTTGAGTGATCAAGTGGCGTTAAACCTTCATTCTTTTGAAGGCGTAAGTGCCAATAAAAATAACTACAAGAAGAAACGCAGTTATAACTCCCAAATCAAGCAAAAGACTGAATTGAGAAAACCCCAAAATAACATTCCTTAAAGCATCCACACAATAAGTCAGCGGATTTGCAAGAATAAAAGGCGCCAACCAAGAGGGCAGTTTATTTATAGGAAACAGGGCGCCGGAAAGAAAAAATAACGGGAACAGCAGAAAACTTGAAATCAGTTGAAATCCTTCCGGGCTTTCCATAAAAGAACCTATTATCAAACCTACGCTAACCAGACTGGAAGTCGTAATAAATAAAATTACCAGCGCGAGAAAAAACGAAACAATATCCAGATGAAGCCCTTGGATTATCCCTAACCATCCAAGAATTACTCCAATCAGCAATAATATTGTTGATTGAATCAGGGCATCGGTTGCCCCGCCGATCATCTTCCCGATAAATATTGTTGTTCTGGAAATCGGCGCAACCAACACTTCTTTTAGAAAATCTATTTTCCTGTCCCAAACAATATAAACTCCAAAGAAAATGGAAGAAAACAAAGCCGCTTGAGCCAGAATCCCGGGATAAATAAAAGATTGATAATTAGTTCCGGCAATAGAAATACTGGATCCCAATCCCCCGCCGAAAACCAAAAGCCAGAGAATCGGGTTTACTATTGAAGATACAATCCTGGATTTCTCTCTCAAAAAAACTTTAAACTCCCTATACCATATTGCTAAAAATCCGCTTTTTTCACTCATGTTTTTCTTTTATAATTTATAATTTTTTGGCTCCAGCCGCCTTCAGGACTTTCATCTTTTATATCCTTGCCGGTGTAATGCAAAAATACGTCGTTTAAAGTCGGCAGATGCACCTCCACCGATTCAACCTTGCCAATGGTTTGCAATATCTGGGAAAGATGCTTATTGGCGTCTATAACCGTTAGAGAAACCAAATCGTCTTTGACCTCTACTTTTTTTACAAATTCTAATTTTTTAATTTCCTCCAAATTGGGATTGGCTGTTTTTATTGTTACAACGTCTCCGCCTATCACCTTTTTCAATTCTGAAGGGCTGCCCAAAACCACAATTTTTCCCGTATCTATAATAGCCGTTCTATTGCAAAGCCGGTCTGCCTCCTCCATATAATGAGTTGTTATTATGACCGTCATTTTTTCTTCTCGGGATAGTTTTTCTATATATTTCCAAATATGTTCTCTGGATTGAGGGTCCAACCCAAGAGTCGGCTCGTCTAAAAATAATATTTTTGGATGATGCATAAGCCCCCGGGCCAATTCCAGCCGCCTTCTCATCCCGCCGGAATATTTTTTTACTAAATCGTTTTTTCTGTCAGTAAGGTCAACCAAATCAAGAACTATTTTTATTCTTTCTTCCCTTAAAACCTTGGGCATGCCGTAAAGCATTCCATGAAGTTTTAGATTTTCATAGCCGGTTAAAATATCGTCGGAGCTCGGGTCCTGAAAAACTATGCCGATTGATTTCCTGACTTTGGGCTGTTCGGAAACGATTTCAAAACCATTAACCTTTGCCATGCCCGATGTTGGCTGTATCAGCGTCGCCAGCATAAGAAGCGTGGTTGTTTTGCCGGCGCCGTTTGGACCTAAAAGGCCGAAAACCTCCCCTTCTTCAATATTAAGATTGAGGTTGTCTACTGCAACCAAACTATTATATTTTTTCGTCAAATTTTTTGTTTCTATAATTGCCATATAACTATTGATTGATTCCTAATAATTCCACTTCAAATATCAGAGTTGCATTCGAAGGAATTACCCCGCCGACACCCTGGCTCCCATAGGCCAATTCCGAAGGAATTGTCAGTTTTCGCTTCTCCTCTACTTTCATGCCTAAAACTCCCAAATCCCAGCCCCTTATAACCTGACCAACACCCAAAATAAAAGAGAACGGCTGGCCCCTGTCAACACTTGAATCAAATTTCTGGCCGTTTTCCAAGGTTCCTGTATAGTGGACGGAAACCGTATCGTTGTTTTTCGCGGCCGGGCCACTCCCCTCTTTTAGAATTTCTACTTTCATTCCTTGTATTTCAAAATTATTAGTGTTTGGCATAGATTTATTTTCTTTTTTAATAATTTTAGGAACAAAATACGCAGCCGAAACCAAAACGATGATAATTATAATAACTAAAAATAATTTTTTCATGGTTTTTTATTTATTTAACGTCGGGTGTCAAATATTGAGTGTTCCGGGGTTAGGATTCGGACCTAAATACTGGGCTTCAAAGGCCCATGGCCTACCATTAGCCGACCCCGGAATGATTAATTTTGTTTTTTAATTCTCTTTTACCTTTTGCGGTTTTATAATATTTTTCTTTATTGTAGGCTTGATATTTATCTAAATATTCTTCTTTATAGATTAATATAAGCGGCCTTCTATTTTTAGTTGAAAACACCCTTCCCTTGTTATGATATTTAATTCTTTTTTCTATATCAGAAGTACAACCAACATATAGATTACCGTCTTTTTCGCTTTTTAATACATATACTAAATACATGGTCCTACCATTAGCCTCGCCCGTAGGCTGTAGCCTACTGGCTACGGCCGAGGGCCGACCCCAGAATATTTTGTAAATTAGCTGCTTTTCTCAGTTATGTCAACAATCGCTAATTCCAAAGGCAGCTGCTGGATTGAAGCGTATTTCATCTGATTCTGGCTGCCTATAAAAAGTTCTAGCATATTTTGGATTTCTTTTTCCTGAAGCTTTTGCGTCTGATTTTTTATCTTCTCAAGCTCCTCAACGCTAAACCCGGAAAACTCTGGAGTTGAAAATCCCGGATTTATTTTTGACAGCAGGGCTTGCCTCAAATAATATATCAAGGTTTTGACAAATTCCTGCAAATCAATTCCGTTATCCGCTAATTCGTTCAAAAATAAAATAGCGTTTTTTGCATCTTTTAAAATAAGGAAATCTACGAATTTTGAAATGTGGCCTATTTCAACAACGCCCAGCAACTCTTCTATGTCTTCGGTTTTGATTAAAGCGGTCTTGCCGGAAAAACTCAAACATTCGTCCAGCAAACTTTCCGCGTCGCGGAAAGAGCCGTGGGCGTTCAGGGCAATCAAAGACAGGGCCGATTTATCAAACCTTATTCCCTCTTTTCCGGAAATATATTCCAGTTTTTTTATAATATCCGATGTCTGAAGCCGTTTGAAATCAAATCTTTGGCAGCGGGAAATAATCGTTGGAATCATCTTGTGGATTTCGGTTGTGGCTAGGATAAAAACCGCGTGCGAGGGCGGTTCTTCCAAAGTTTTTAAAAGCGCGTTCGCCGCATCTTTGCTCAATTGATGACATTCGTCGATGATAAAAATCTTGTATTTTGATTTAACCGGAGAGAAGCGAATTCCGTCTCTTAACTCTCTGATGTCGTCTATGCCGCGGTGCGAGGCGGCGTCAATTTCAATCAAGTCCATCGCATTCCCCCCTGTAATTTCGAGACAAGAAGAACATTTGTTACAGGGTTCAAACTGCCCCTCTTTCCTGTTCCCGCAGTTAATGGCTTTGGCAAAAACCCTAGCAATGGTGGTTTTCCCCGAACCCCTTGGCCCGGAAAACAAATAAGCGTGCGAGATTGAGTTGGAAGAAATCGCGTTGGTCAATGTTTGGACCACGTGGCTTTGATTGACAACTTCGGCGAATGACTGAGGCCTGTATTTTCTATATAAAACTGGCATATTACTTTTTAAAAATAATAAATTTATAACATAGGAAATTCCAGATAGCGGCGCAGATTCCCGCCAGAACCACGCTTATCTTAGCCCAGATTTGGGTTGATACCCCGAATTGCGGACCCAAAATCCTGGCAAAAAAGAAAAATCCCGTAACATCTATTATAAGGCCAAAAAAAGTAACCAGCAAAAAAGCGATAAACTCTTTACTAATCCCTTCTTTTTTTGACTCCTCAAAAGTCCAGTATTTATTTCCTAAAAATTTCACAAAAACGGAAATCAAAAAAGAAATTCCTTTTGAAACGCCGGATATCATTCCAACGTTGAAACCAAAAATAAAAATTAGGAAATCGAAAATCTTTAGGTCAGCCAACATGGCTATTATTCCTATCAAACAGTATTTTACGAATTGAGACACAAAAAGAAATTTCTTCGCAAAAAAATCAGCAAGCCAAAGGGATATTATCGCCAGAACCGGCCCCAAAAATAAAAAAAACCACATTAAAATAAATGCTTTTTCTCCAAAAAATTCACTAAATACCAGAGCCGCCGCCTCCCCGGAAACAACTGCGATTATTATATCCAATAATTTCATATTTATAGTTTTTTAAGTTTATCATATATCGGTTTATTTTAAAAGATTCATATTTTGTGGTAGGATAATTTAATATGCAAGACGACAAAACCAAGAAAACGATTTTTTGGGCGAAATTATCCTTAGAAAAAGTGGACGCCTATAAAGACGGGCTGCTTTTTCTGTTTATCAAAAAATACTGGCCAAGAAAAATCCTGCCAAATCATCTTACCGCCCTAAGAATCGTTCTTGCTTTTTTTATTTTTATTCTTTTACTTCTCGGGTCGGCAAACCGATTCACCATAGTTTTTGCGTTCGTTATTGCTGCCTTACTAGATTTATTTGACGGAGCGGTTGCCCGAGCTTTGGATAAAAAAACAAACCTCGGCGCTTTTTTAGACCCTGTCGCTGATAAGATATTGATTATTCCCATTGCTGTTTACGTCTTAGTACAAAACCATTTTTGGCTGCTTGTTTTCTTAATTTTACCGGAAATTATTTCCGGTCTTTTTGTAGCTTATAATCTGACAAAAAAAATAACGGTGAAAGTAAATATCTTTTCCAAAACAAAAATGGTTTTGGAAAGTTTTGCCTTCGCTATTATTTTATTGAATTTTCCGGCAAAACCGCATGAAATTTCTATTGTTCTGCTTTACCTTGCTATATTTTTCGCTTTTTTGGGCCTGATTTTTAATATGCTAATATCTCCGCCGAAGCGAATATCCAACACCTATGTTAAAACTTTATAATACGCTTACAAGAAAAAAAGAGATTTTTAAGCCGCTTAAACCCAAAAAAGTGGGTGTTTATACCTGCGGGCCAACAGTATACGATTACGATCATCTCGGCCACGCCTGGAATTATACTCAAGCGGATATTTTGCGCCGAACCTTGGAATACAATGGCTATAAAGTAAAACAAGCGATGAACATAACAGACGTGGGCCATTTAACATCTGATGCGGACACCGGCGAGGACAAAATGGAAAAGAGCGCCAAGGAAAAGAAAAAAACAGTTTGGGAAATAGCGGATTTCTTTGCCAAAATTTATTTTGAAAACAGGAAAAAATTAAACCTTCTGCCTCCGGATATTGTCTGCAAAGCCACCGACCATATTAAAGAAATGATAGAGCTTATTGAATTGCTTCTTAAAAAGGGCTATGCCTATAAAATTGACGACGGAGTTTATTTTGATGTTCAGAAATTTCCGAAATACGGCCGGTTATCCGGCAATACATTAAAAAATATCAAGGCCGGCGCCAGAGTCGGAGTTAATCCTCAAAAACGTCATCCGGCAGATTTTGCCCTTTGGAAAATCACGCCAAAGTCGGTAAAGAGGCAAATGGAATGGAATTCCCCTTGGGGCAAAGGATTCCCGGGCTGGCACATTGAGTGTTCGGCAATGAGCATAAAATATTTAGATCCGAGTTTTGATGTTCATACCGGAGGCGAAGATAATATCTTTCCCCATCACGAATGCGAAATCGCTCAGTCCGAAGCGGCAACAGGAAAAAAGTTTGTTCGTTATTGGTTTCATCCCCGTTTCTTGAAAATTGAGGGTGAAAAAATGAGCAAGTCACTGAAAAACTTTTTTACCATCGCCGATATAGAAAAAAAAGGATTTTCAGCACTAAACCTCCGCTATCTTTTTTTAACAGGCCATTACCGCACCCCTTTTAATTTTACTTGGCAGGGTTTAAAAGCGGCTCAGATTGCCCTAAATAAACTTTATGAAATAGTTTCTTCTCTTGATAGCGGCAATAAAGGAAAAATTGATAAAAAATATAAAGAGAGTTTTTTAACTGCCTTAAACAACGACATAAATACACCTCAAGCGTTAAGCGTTGTCTGGCAGCTAATAAAGGATAAAAAAATTAAAAACGCCGAGAAGAAAAAAACCCTGCTGGATTTTGACAAGGTTTTAGGACTAAATCTTAACAAGATCAAAAAAACTGCCATCCCTTCTCCAATCAAAAAAATAGCCGCGGAGAGAGAAAAAGCAAGAAAAAATAAGGACTGGCAGAAAGCCGACGAATTGCGTAAAGAAATTGAGAAACTTGGCTACAAAGTTGAAGACACGCCGGAAGGACCGAAAATAACTAGTATCTAGTATCTGGCATCAAGTATCTAATATTTGGTTCCCTTGTTATTTTTTTTATTTCTGGTATACAAAATATGATGGCAAAAAAAGATTTACCCGAAAAACTTCCTCCTCAAAACGTTGAAGCAGAACAAAGTCTGCTCGGCTGTTTGATGTTGGATAAAGATGTCATTATTAAAGTGGCTGATTTTGTTAGGGCAGATGATTTTTATAAAGACATCCACAAGGAGATTTACCAAGCAATGATTGAACTCTACCAGAAAATGGAACCGATTGATATTCTTTCTGTAACCAGCCGCTTGAGAGAAAAGGATAAATTGGAAGAAATCGGCGGCCAAAGCTATCTAACATCTCTTATTAATACCGTTCCGACCGCCACCCACGTATTGAACTATGCAAAAATAGTCCGGGCAAAAAAAGTTTTGAGGGACTTGATCGGCGCGGCCGACGAAATAGGGCTGGCCGCCTTTGATGAAGCAGAAGACGTTGATGTTTTACTGGATAAAGCTGAAAAAACAATTTTTGGCATTGGCCAGGGATCGCTTACCCAGTCTTTTACGCCTATTAAAGATATACTGGAAGAAACCTTTACAAGAGTTGAAGAACTCTCAAAGCATAAGGGAAATATAAGGGGATTGCCTACTGGGTTCCGCGATTTAGATAATATCTTGGCCGGCCTTCAAAAATCAGACCTTATAGTTTTAGCTGCCCGGCCATCTCTTGGTAAAAGTTCTTTGGCTTTGGATATTGCCCGCAATGTAGCGATAAACGAGAAAATACCGGTCGGCCTTTTCAGCTTAGAAATGTCTAAAGACCAAATTGCAGAAAGATTAATTGCTTCTCAGGCAAGTGTTGGCTTATGGGGTTTACGCACCGGCCATCTTTCTTCCGAAGGCGAAGATAATGATTTTAATCGCATTCAACAAGCATTAGGGGTTTTATCCGAGGCTCCAATTTATATTGACGACGCCGGCACTTCAAACATCTTGCAAATGAGAGCAATGGCAAGACGCTTGCAGGCAGATAAGGGTTTGGGACTGATAATCGTTGATTACCTTCAATTAATGGATTCTACAGGCAGAAATTACAGCGCTGTCCAGCAGGTAACAGAAATTTCAAGGGCGCTAAAAGCCCTTGCTAAAGAATTAAATATACCGGTTCTGGCTATTTCTCAGTTATCAAGGGCGGTTGAAAGCCGAACGCCACAAATTCCCCGCCTTTCCGACCTCCGCGAAAGCGGAAGTATAGAACAAGATGCGGATGTGGTACTATTTATCTACCGCGAGGACAAGTATACGGAGAACACGGAAAAGAAAAATATCGCCGATATTATTATCGCAAAACACAGAAACGGCCCTCTTGGGAAAATTGAATTATATTTTGACGACCAGAGGGTGAGTTTCAAAAATCTGGAAAAAGAAAAATACGCAACAGAAAGCTAAAAGCGTAAAGCGAAAAACTAAAAACATTGCTTTGCGCTTTTCGCCTTACACTTTACGCTTCTAAAAATGTTTTCTCCATCTATCCAAAAACTTGTAGATTTATTCAGTAAATTCCCCACTGTAGGACCCCGAACCGCTAGCCGGTTTGTTTTTTATTTGATAAAATTGCCTAAAGAAAAAATTGAAGAACTAACCAGTGCCATCCAAGATTTAAATAAAAAAATAAAATTCTGCTCTTTTTGTTTCAATCCCTTTGAGGGTCAAGACAGCAAAAACGCTCTTTGCGAAATCTGCCGCAACCACGACCGAGACAGAAGCTTGCTTTGTATTGTTGAAAAAGAAACGGATTTGATTTCAATTGAAAAAACAAAAAAATACAAAGGACTCTATTTTATTTTGGGCGACACAATCGCAACCCTGAAAAAAAGCGACATTGAAAAAATAAGGACTAACGAATTACAAGAACGCTTAAAAAATCCCCAAGTTTTCGGAATAATTACGATTTTCAAAGAAATTATTATCGCCACCAATCCCACTCCAGAGGGCAAAGCAACAGCGGTTTTAGTTAAAAGAACTATAAAGGAAACAACAAAAAGCAACCCGATTAAAATAACTCATTTGGGTTTGGGTTTGCCGGTTGGCGGAGAACTTGAATACGCCGATGAAGAAACATTAGAGAATGCGTTTAATAATAGGTGTTAGGTGTTGGGTGTTAGGTACTGGAAACAAAAAAGGCGCCTGAGGCGCCTTTTTTGTTATTATTTCGATTGGTTATTGCTTTCTTATTTGCGCAAGTTTTTTAACAATCTCGCGCTTTTCCGCATAATTTCTGTATATTATCCAACCAATTAAACCTAATACCAATACCGGGATAAAAAGCGAACCCCAAAATAGACCCCCATCTAAAAGTCCTGTATTGACAGTAGTCGCGCCAAGTACTCCACTCTTAAATATATTAATTATCACGCCGCTTGTTGCAGAATTATTTCCGGTTCCCGTGCTGGACACGGTTACTGTGTTTGAAACAGTAGTCGGGCCAAAAGAGAAACTTTCGGATGGCGCAACTTGCGTAGAATAAATAAGGGTTTTGGTTTGGTATGGTCCAAGATCGCCGATATTTATTCCAGCTGTAATATTTCTGGAGTCAGCTATGTTATCGATAGTCAAATTATTCATTAATGTAAGAGCTACCGGCAAGTTGTCTTTTACAAGTACGTTATGCACGGTTTGATTAGTATTTGATCGGATAGTAACCATAAAGGTTAAGCTGTCTGAAGGACTTACGCTATTTATCGTTGAAACCCAATTTTGATTTCCTTGAGTTACATCTTTACAGGTTTTACTAACCGTAAACAGGTTTGAACCATTGTAAACAACGGTGCTTTGCAATGTAACAAATGTTAAATCTTGTCCGTAAACTAAAGTTCCATTTGGATTTTGAGCAACAGCTCTAAAATGATAGGTTGTGTTTGGATTTAATCCAATAATATTCTGGTTAAAATAATTAGAGCTGGTCATTAGTTGATGAACTGATTCGCTTCCATAATAGGTAGTTTGACCCCACTGGAACCAAACATGTACTGTTCCATTGTTCCAAAAAGAGTTTCCGCTTATGTAACCATTCAAAGTAGCCGTAGAAATATTAATGTTTGTAGGGCTTTCTGTTTGCACATTTATAACTAAGCCAGTGCCACCTATAGAAACAGTGGTACTGTCGGAATTTGAAATCCCAGAACTATTAGTAACCGTTAAAGTACAAACAACGCTTGTATTCTGGTAAAGATTAGAGGCATAAAAGGTTGGCTGCGCTATGCCGGAATTTGATAAAAATCCGCCGTTGCAGAACCAGGAGAAATTAACACTACCTCCGTTCTGGTTATAGCCAGAGCCCAATAAGACAACTGATTGATTGGGATCAACTGTTAAATCCGGGCCGGCATTGGCAACTGGGGTTGAAGACTGGTTAGTCACGTTGACGTTCATTGCGTCTGATGCTGAAACTCCTTGGTTATTGGTGACAGTTAAGCTGCAGCTATAGGTTGTGTTTTGACTGACATATGGAGCGGTGTAGGTAGGCTGGGCGATATTGTAGTTTGACAATGATCCAGCGCCGCAAGTCCAGGAGTAATTTAATGTTCCGCCATTTGAGTTAGAACCTGAGCCAAGTAAAATAACGGACTGGCCGGAAGCAACTGTAAAGTCGGGACCAGCGTAAACAACCGGGTTAGAAGACTGGGTGGTCACATTAACGTTCATTGCGTCTGAAGCTGAAGATCCTTGGTTATTAGTGACAACCAAGTTGCAGACATAAGTTGTATTCTGGTTAACAGTTGGAGCTGTATAGGTAGGTTGGGCGATATTGTAGTTTGATAAAGATCCAGCGCCGCAAGTCCAGGAGAAACTTACTGTTCCGCCGTTTGGATTTGACCCAGAGCCCAGTAAAACAACGGATTGACCGGAAGCAACTGTTAGGTCAGGACCAGCGTAAACAACCGGGGTAGAAGACTGAGCAGCCACATTGACGTTCATTGTGTCGGAGGCAGAAGCTCCCTGTTGGTTGGTAACAGTTAATACGCAGTTATAGGTTGTAGTTTGGCTGACAGATGGAGCGGTGTAAGTAGGCTGGGCGATATTGTAGTTTGACAAGTTTCCACCGGTACAAGACCATGAAAAAGTGACTGATCCACCATTAGGGTTAGAACCTGAACCCAATAGAACAACGGACTGGCCAGAGTTGACTGTTAAATCAGGGCCAGCACTGGCAACTGGGGTTGAGGTTTGATAATTCACAACAACGTTCATTGTGTCGGAGGCAGAAGCTCCCTGTTGGTTGGTAACAGTTAATACGCAGTTATAGGTTGTAGTTTGGCTGACAGATGGAGCGGTGTAAGTAGGCTGGGCGATATTGTAGTTTGACAAGT
>Ga0315281_10004281_pt1 | contig 20737 bp, 25 predicted proteins | sample YL17G07_0_MG_FD_204540 | JGI IMG/M metagenome (GOLD analysis project Ga0315281, IMG submission 204540) | Sediment microbial communities from Yellowstone Lake, YNP, Wyoming, USA - YL17G07_0 | ecosystem: Environmental > Aquatic > Freshwater > Lake > Sediment | place: USA: Wyoming | collected...
ATTTGGTAGTCGACAAAGAGGATCTGTAGAGACCTCCGGTTGGTCTCTTTCATCAGTTTTTCAGCCACCCAGTCTCCGAGAATTTCTTCACCTTCAGTAGTTCGATCATCAAAATAAGTGATCAAGATTTTTTTCTTTAAACCTGAAAACTTAGATTTCGATGGAGATACAACGAGGGCCTCCTCTTCTAAAGAAGACGATGGTTTTGTGGTAGTAGCAGAGAACTCTTTTTTAACTTCCTCCGTCCGAATGGGTGGAGTAGTAAAAGTTTGTTTTTTCGAGAGGTATTCATTAACAGGAATATAGAGGTATTTGGGTTGATCTTTCCCCTCAGAGGCTCTTGGGTTTAAGACCTTGACATATTCTTCCTTATCAATAATGACCACCTCTTTATCCAGCAATTCTTTCGTTTTTGCCATGTAAGGTGATCCCTTTTTAATCGGAAACCAGGATGGTCTGGAGCAAGCAAAAACGAAAAGAAGAATAAAAAGGAAAATAAAAATGAAAAGACGGGGTATGGTTTCTCTTGGGTTCATTTTTTCACTTTAGGAAAGTATTATAACTATACACTAAAATTATGGAAAAATCAATCCCAGGATTTACATTTTTTGTCATTTCTACTTGGCAGGGGAGGAAGGGTAAAAATTAATAAAACACAATTAAAACATCTTGTTAGGTATTCTCAGGAGTCGGAGGAGAGTTTTATTGGGGATGGGAGAAATAAGTAATTACTTTTTGCAGGTCTTCAGGGGTATCCACGCATAGGGGTTCGTAACTGACAGGGGTGACTTTGATTCGGTAACCATTTTCCAAAGCCCGAAGTTGTTCAAGTTTTTCAAGCTTTTCCAGAGGGGTAGGCTTCATTTTCGAGAACTGGAGGAGGAATTTCCGACGAAATACATAGATGCCGATGTGTTTGAACACCCTTTTAGGCAGAGGTCTATTCGTTCCAAAGGGACTGGATTCCAGTCGTCCAATATGGAGATCCCGGGGGAAGGGGATGGGAGACCGAGAGAAATAAAGTGCAAAATTCTTTTGGTCCACCACGACTTTCACGATATGGGGGTTAAGCCAATCCTTTGGGTCTTCTATCCTCGTCATTAAAGTTGAAAGGTCAAGGGTTTCGTCTTTCAGAAGGGGACGGATGGCCTCGTCAATGATCGAGCCCTTGATTAAAGGTTCGTCTCCCTGGACATTGACGACGATTTCGGATTTGAGTTTCTTGGCAACCTCTGCCACCCGGTCCGTTCCAGTAAAGTGAGTCGGGGAGGTCATGATTGCTTTTCCACCGAAGGATTTAACAGCCTCTATGATTCTTTGGTCATCTGTGGCGACGATCACTTCATCAATCAATTTCGATTGACGCACTCCCTCATAGACGTGCTGAATCATCGGCTTGCCGAGAATGTCGGCAAGAGGTTTCCCCTCAAAACGAGTCGAACCATATCGTGCAGGAATAATGGCAGTGATCTTGGTTTGGGCTTTTTTCATGTGATTTCTGTTTTAATTAAATCAGATTAGAATAGGCCTGTCAACCTCCTCTCTACCCCCTCTCCCCTTGCGGGAGAGGTCGGTACGAGCCGGTACGGCTGTCGTACCGACACTCGCAACCGAGATGGGGTGAGAGGGGGATACCACGCTGTTTTCCCCCGTTAACATGGCAAAAATATTAGTTGACTTCCCCGCACAATTTTGATAGAGTCCGTTACGTTCTGAGGGTGGGTTGTACCATAGTCCTTGAAGAAATTTGACAGCCAATAAAGATGTAGCCTCCCGACGGTTATTCCTGCTACGGTTCAGTCTTTTGGAGGAAACCATGAAATGGCGTTTCCAGAAGATGCCCCTGCAAAAGCTCTAAGGGGATTTTCCGCTCCCTTAGAGCCTTCCTTGATTTTGCACTCTCATTAAACGAGAAACATCTGGGTTGAAAGCGTATCTGCGCAGAAGGCGTTACGGTACGCAGGCGTGGCAATCCGGTTTATGGCCTGACTCCCCAAGGAGGGTAAGTTATGGAGGAATTAAATCCTCGGCTCCTCGAGTTTTTTACAACCAACTATAAACCAGGGATCATTGGGATTGTGGGGGCCAAAGGGATGATCGGAATGGCTATCAGGGAGGCCCAGAAGGCAGTGACGACAGATGGGAAAGCCTCCCTCTGGTCTCATTGTTTCATACTTGGGGATCTAAGGTTCGACCGAAGAGGCCCAGGTGGTGCGAAGAGTAAAAGCCCTTACCTATTCGAATCCGACCTTAAAATTAATCTTTTTAAAGCTCAGCTCAGGAATGGTGCCCAGGAGAACTGGATTGGGAAATGGTGCAGGGAGGACGTTGAAAATGTTGCGGTCATAGATTTTAGACTCTTAGAAGATCAGAAAGATAATATCCTTGCCACAGCATTACAACTCGTTGATGAGCAGGTGCTCTATCCCATCCATGAACTCCTTGGGACATGGTGGGCCATCATTACAAAAAAGCAGTGGCTTCCTAATCCCTTTGACGATCCCCATGCCATGTATTGCAGCGCTTTTACGAGGTACTGCTACAAAGAGGCGGGGAAAGACTTTCTCGGCAATGAGATCAGTGTTTCGAACACAACCCCTGAAGATATCGCCCAGGCCGGAATCAAATCAGGTGCCATAGAAATTTTTAGACCATGATTATATTGACATATGAAGATGCGACCTTAAATTTTACTCTAAATTTTACTTGTAAAAAAGGAAGGGAAATATGCCTGCTGATATCGCAAAAGTTGACAAAGTCATCGTTACCAATCTCACCGCTTTAAAGGGAAAATATGGCGTGCCTGGCTCACAAAAAGTTCAGGCCGCTGTTCAGGATTTGATTACGTCGGACCAAAAGCGCGGACTGGTGACACGTCTTTATCTGCTGGATGATGCGACATCGATGAAGCAAGTGGAGGCTCCTCAGGTTACGAAAGCAGCCGATCCCAAACAGAATAAGGAGGCTATCGATGCCATTTGCAGAGCCCTTGCGCCGGATTACCTTATGATTCTTGGCGCCATCGATGTTATTCCGCATCAAGACCTTAAGAATCCTATGTATTCGCCTTTGGATGATCCGGACAAATTCGCTTTTGGAGACCTTCCGTATGCCTGTGAAGCAAAATACAGCCAGAGACCCCAGGATTTTTTTGGGCCAACGCGTGTCGTTGGACGTTTACCGGATATTACGGGGGCTAAGGACCCCCAGTACCTGATTGACCTGCTCAATTTTGCCGCAAAGTATAAAAATAGTGATGTAAGCTCGTACCGCATTTACTTTGGGATCTCGGCGGAGATTTGGAAAAATTCAAGCCTATTGAGTGTCACGAGTATTTTTGGAAATGGATCGGACCTTAAGACAGTACCCCCGTCAAAGGACAAATGGCCTCCCGCCTTTTTGGGGCGACTTGCTCACTTCATAAACTGTCACGGCGCCCCACACGACTCTCGCTTTTTCGGGCAGCCAGCCAGCGGCGCTCAGGATTATCCGGTGGCGCTGGACGCCGGCTATTTGAACCTTAAGGTTACGGAAGGCACTGTCGTTGCCGCTGAATGCTGCTACGGGGCTCAGTTATTTGACCCTGCTCTTAACCAAGGGAAAATGGGAATCTTTAATACTTATCTTGGAAATAAGTCTTATGGTGTCTTCGGGAGCACGACAATAGCCTATGGCCCGGCTGATAGCAATGATGCGGCGGATCTGATCTGCCAGTACTTCCTGAGGAGTGTGTTGCGAGGCGCGTCCTTAGGGAGAGCAGCTTTAGAGGCACGGCAGGAATTTGTGCATAGGGCATCCATGTCTGAGCCGGACAACGTCAAGACCATTGCCCAATTCAATCTCTATGCCGACCCATCCCTGACCCCGATCAAACCGGCCCATGTTATCGCAGCTTTGCCAAAGGGTATCTCCGTCCAGGCCGCGGGAGACCTGCGCGTGGAGCGCGTTGAGCGCCGGCGCGATCTCTTTGGTCGTGGTATTGCCTTGGCTAAAAGCCAGCCAGTTATCGCCAAATTCACTGGCAAGGTGACCGATCCAGTACTGTCAGCTCTGGGCAAAAAAGCTGCTGAATACGGCATAGCCTTAGGCAGAACGTTGACATTCGATGTAAAGAAACCATCGGTATCAAAGTTGATGCCGCTCGGACTAATCGCCCAAGAGGTCTTTCCCAACCGGGTTTATGTAATTTTTCAGTCGGGCAAAGCCATCCAGAAGAAGACTGTAAGTAAAAGAAAAGCCCCAGGAGCGGGATCCGCGAATGGCCCGGCGGTGACACAGATTGTCGCTCTCATTGTCAAGGAGGCAAATGGCACGATCGTATCTACTAAAAAAACCTTCAGCAAAGGATTTATTACATAGCTGGTTTGAAGCAGGTTGCTGATAATCTGATGCGGGGGGTGATTCATAGTTATGTCTGAATTTGTCGGCAAAGTGACCAAAAAACTCTTCGGGAAAGGTTCCAAGAGCGAACATGAGGCAATTTATCTCGAGACGGAACACGATCAATATGTTTTGCGTCGACAGGGCGGTAATCCTTTCCATGACCCGGAATTGCATAAATTGGTGGGCAAGAAGGTTCGATGTATTGGCGTTGCTGACGACTATGCGCTGACCATCTCCGATTGGAAGGAAGTCGAGGAAGCGTAGGTCAAATAAATGAGTTCTTAACGCTAATATTTCAATTTGAGAATGTATTTTATTGTTTTGGGAGAATTGGGTGGAAAAGGTGAACGCTAAGAAAATAGACTCAGCCCAATTAAGACTTTAATTTTGTCTGACGTCAAGGGGAGACCCCAGTTACAAAACACTGCGGGCATGGTAAGGCAAGAAAGGCGGTACGAAGAGAGACACTGTGGGCAGCAAGAGAGAGTCGATCAAAAGAATAGCGAAAGGAGGTCTATGATGAGTTATCGGACTATAATTACACTTCTTGTTTTAAGTGTCGTGTGCTTTGGCTGTGCTCCTAAACTCAGTCTGAGAAATGATGTGTTTCAGGGTAAGCCACTATGGGAGTCGACTACCGTATTTCCGGAAGATCGCCAGAAATCAAGGGATGCACTCCATCTGTCGCCGGAGAAAGCCCCTGGCTTATATCTGCTGGTGGATCAGGTAATCCCTGAGAATCGTTCAGATTTTTTTACAGACAAACGCGAATCAGCAAAAGACAACTCCGATCTGATACCTGAAAGATGGGGTGAGAAACAAAGGCCCCTTCCGCCTGAGATAGCTCAGCTCAATGTAACAAAAGCGTATGTTCGTTCGTTGTTAGCTTCAACCAGACCAGCTTCACGCCGAACAAAGGCTTTGCCAGGGACAACGGTGCTATCATTAGATGAAAAACTAACGATTGGTGACTTCAAGGATTTCGGGCAGGCAATGATGAAGACGGGTCTCTCCCTATACCAAAAAGAGGAACAAGAGGTAAAAAAAGAGGGACAAGAGGTAAGAATGGACAAACTTTGGACCTTTCTTAATCAGCGAAAGCTTACTTGGGAAGGCATTGCTTATACTTACTTTGTAGCCTACTTTAGTGATGAGTTTGTTGATAGAACGGGGGGCACAGTTGGCAGACCGAAGTTGGGCGTCAAGATCACGAACGAGACGCTTGCTGGGTTTATCACAGTTGGTCTCGAATCAATATACGACTACGCGATGATTGGTGCAGAACAAATTAAGAATCCCGTGGTTTGGGAAGTTAAGAACGGCAAGGAAGTCTGGCAAACGGCAGGAGGCAAGAAGCCCACCCTCGTAAGTGTCACACAGATGCTGAAAGGAAGAACTGTGGATGACTCTACTGTGAAGTACGACTATGTCGTAGAGCCTCTCACAGATGATACCCAGCCAGGGATTTCGAAGAGGAAGCTCGAACTCATCCGGCTCCTTTCCGGCTTTGCTGGGGACATCTCCGGCTCCTTGAGCGACCTGATAGTAAGGGAATTTGGCGGGATCGATATCGGCTTCGTTATTCTCGGAAGAGTCTCGGTGGGAGACAACGACACCTTAGCAAAGCTCGTCCAGACGATCATTGATATTACGGCGCATCGATCCACCGAAGCGTTTGTGGCAACCTACCTTTACGACATAACGAAACCGGCTGTGAAGGGGCGCGTGCCGAAATGTGGAAACAAATCATCGGTGGAAAGATTGCTGGGAGCTTGCGAGTAAAGATGACAAGTAGGTGATAGGATCCAGGCACTGACATGGGGCAAGGTGGTTAGGACGACTAACGGACTATACCCGCAAGGGAAGATAACAGAGTGCTTGAGGTTATCACCCAAAGGCTACGCCCATCTCAAGCACTCGAAACGTCAGCCTGCATTGAATAACTCACATCCTATCAACAGAAGGAGGAAACTATGCTACAGTCGTTGAGAGTTTATAGTCTTTGCTTACTGCTTTGTGTCGCCGTCTTGAGTGTGGGATGCGCGACCCGCCCAAGCGCGCTACGCGCACGTTCCTGGATGACACCCTGCGATACCTGTATCAAAGGTGTCAAAAATTTCGTGGAGGTATCACCTGCCCTTTGGCGCGGTGCTCAGCCGACATCAGGAGGATTTTGTAACTTGAAAGCAAGGGGGGTTAAAACCATAATTAATTTACGGCATGACCACGACGATTTTCCATTGCTGAGTGGTACAAACTTCAACTACCTATGGATACCCGCGCGCGCTTGGCATCCGGAAGAAGAAGATCTCGTAAAATTCTTAAAAGTGCTCAAGGATGAAAAGAATTGGCCCGTATTCGTGCACTGCGCAGCAGGCAGCGATCGGACTGGATATAGCGTTGCTACTTACCGAATCGTTGAACAGAATTGGACAGCAGACGATGCAATTCACGAAATGTTTGACTTCAAGTACCACCCATGGTGGTTTAGGAACCCGCGCTTTTTGCGCGATAAAATAGAAGAAGAGAGGGAGTGTATTGTGAAAAAAGTTGAGCAGGCGCCCCCCCCGCAGCTTGTCAAAGCGGAAGGGATGTGCCCGAAGTAGCGTGCTCCTCAACTCAGGCGCTACATTTGTCGAGAAGGGAGGCAATTCATTAGGGTGTAGATGTGCCTGGTCTTGAAATTTGACAGAAGATTTTGGTGAAGTGTGGGGCGAATGCAGGATCAGGTCTTTAATGTTAGCGGAATTGGGTGGAAAAGGTGAAGGCAAAGAAAATAGGCTTGAGACCCATTGTTTGCTAGTATAACCGGGGTCTGGCTTGGATTTTGACAGATGTGTTAAAAGAAAACTCCTATTCCTCCATCATTCTACTTTGACGATCAAGGTTGAATCGTGATCAGGGCTATCGATTAATTCCGCTTCTTTTAGGAAAGAGGAATCGCCCAAGAGTTGTTTAAGTCTTAAATAATTTTCATACGAAATCTGAACAAACTTCAGACCATACATATATCCTTCCCAATCATCCCAATTGCAGATATCTTTCCAGATAATTTCGGCCACGCCTTTGAAATTAGACAATTCAAACCCCTTGGGGAATGAAACTTCAATATTTAGTCTCGTTTTAACAGGCATGTCTTTTATGGTTTGTATCAAAAGACCGGATTCACTTGCATCAAGGGTCAATCCAGGATAAACATTTGGCTTTTCGGCCATCTTAAATTGAAGGGGTAAAGTGACCTGGATTCTTGCATGTTTCCTTTTTTCTTTGCTACGAGATGAATCCTCCATGTTGCCCTCTCTCTGTTAAGATTTTTAAGACCCATTTCCTATTGCCTCACGATTGCTTGTGGCCTCATTGACGGAAACAAATTCATTCCAAAAATTTGCTGCAATACTAATGCCATGAGGTAGATGATTGATACACCTGTTGACTTTATTAAGTTTCCTTAAAATGCAGATTTTCAAAAAGATCAAAAAAGAGACCTTTTTTGTCATGATGGAGGAAAAAGTATAGGATGTTACAAAGGACTTACTTTGTCACAAAATAAAAATGGGTGCTTTCGGATAGCCGAGAATTGATCGATGTTTCTTTAAAAATACAGTTTGCCTTGACAACACGAAATATTCTGCTAACCTATCACATAAGCAACGTGCCAAATGATCGAGGATGGAAAAGGTTAAACCTGAGAAAAGAAACCTGACCTTAACCGTTGTACCCGGAGTACCGATGATCAAAAAATATCTTAAAAGGCTCATCATTGTGAATAAGGAAGCCATCCTCATGGAGGTCCTTGCGATAAGGGGACTGATGCAGCTTCTTATGAAAACCCGTAACACTGATGAAAAATGGACAAGGGAGGAAAAGAAAGAGATAAAGACCCATCTGAAAAACATAGCGAAGATCATCCCGGCCGTCGTTATCTTCGCTCTTCCCGGAGGTTCCTTTCTTTTACCTATGCTCGCTGAAGCCCTCGATCGAAGGAAAACCAGAAGGCCGATAAAAAAAGAAGATCCAGTGAACGCTAAAAAAATAGACTTGACCCCATGAAAAAAAGGAGAGGACGGACCATCCGGAGTTGCTTGTTCGAGCGGGCAGTCGTCCCATTTTTATGAGGAAAGAAGAAGGGAAAACGATTCACCGTTCGGGTTGACAAAACAGTGTCACTCCGCCCGGATCTATGGTAAGATAATAATAAATGCTGAGCACAACGGAGGTAAAGCAATGGACTTTTATACTATGGTACTAAGAAAAAGCGGTAACGATTGGGTAGCCTTGTGCTTGGAGAATGGATTGGTGGGACAAGGAGTGACAAAAGAAGAATCGATTAAAAAGTTAAAGGAAGCGATCGAGTGTTTTGAGGATGTTAGGAAAACTGAAGAGGGTGTGTATAGCGCGCCCATATCGATCAAGGAACTCCACGAATTTCTGACGATAGAGGGAAAAGAACTTGTCTCACAGACCTTTGAATTAAGGGCAGTTAATGCCTAAGAATATTCCTTCTCTAAAACCCAAGGAACTTGTCCGTCTGTTGGAGAAAGGGGGGTGCTCATTTTTTAGGGAAGGGAAAGGGGATCATTCGATCTACATTCGCGCCTTTGGAAACCAAAAGAGGGTGGTCCCGATTGACATGGGAGCAAGAGAATTGTCCCCGCCTTATGTCCTCCGCATTTTCAGACAGTTCGGTTTCACGGACGATGAGATCGAACGCCTTTTGAAGTAACTGCTATCTGGAACCTGACCTTGAAACTTGACAGAAGATTTTATGGGGAAGGTGAACGCCAAGAAAATGGACTTGACCCAATTAGTCCCGATAAATGAATTTTGAATGTTTGAGTCCGATCCCATGCTGTTGAACGAATTGTCACCCTCATCGGATGAAATTAAAGCGAAGCCCTGGGGATTTTGGGCGACCCTCGGGTTTTCCGCGATCATCTTCGCTCTCTTTTGTGCCATTCAAATTCTCGTTGTGACTGTCTTCCTCTCTCTCGCGAAGGTCCAGCATCCAGAATTGGATTTGGAGGTCTACACGAAAAGCCTCTCCTCCAATGGATTTTGTCTCGCCATAAGCGAGATCGTCTCAGGACTGATTTGCATCCCTCTGACTCTTTTGTTTACAAAACTTCGCAAGAATATTTCCATCAAGAATTATATTGGTTTTAGGGAGCCCCTTATGAGAGAGTGGGTCAAGTGGCTACTTATTCTGGCAGCATTTTTATTTCTATCCGATGCGGTTAGTTTACTCCTCCATCAACCGATCGCCCCTCCTTTTATGGTCGACGCTTATAAAACTGCTTCCTTTCTTCCTGCCCTTCTTTTTGCGATCATCATTGTGGCGCCGATTTTTGAAGAGATTTTCTTCCGTGGGTTCCTCTTTCAAGGGATTCGATACTCCCGATTGGGTCCCATTGGAGCGATTGGGATGACTTCCTTTTTTTGGGCTGTCATCCATCTACAGTACGACGTCTACACCATCACAACCCTTTTTGCCCTTGGCCTCTTGTTGGGAATAGCGCGACTTAAAACGGGTTCAATTCATCTTTTGATGGTCATGCATTCCGTAACGAGCCTCGTGGCTACGATTGAAATGGTTCTCTATATCCATTTTACCGGTTAAACATTCCACCCTCATCGAGCAAGTGGGGTCAGGGCGTGACATTGAGCAAATTGGCGACAGGTGGAATTAAGAAGAAGGCGCGAATATTTGGAGGCAGGTTTTTGATGCGTGCATTTCCGGAATTTGACGGAAAAGGTGGAAGCTAAGAAAATGGACTTGGCCTGAATTATGAATGTGAAGTCTTGACAACTGAAATGGAAAGCTTAATTCAAATTTCAAGGGCTGACGCCATCTTTTATAGAAAAAGAGCCAAAAAATGTACTTGACTTATTTAACCTATAGGTTAAAATGAATTTGTTGCTTGTTTCAAAAGGTTTCTATACTGTTTACGCTGTAGCGAAAAGCAGGGGACACTGCGAGTTGTTCGAATTTCTCGAAGGACTTGGCCAGACCCTTCAAAAAGATTCTGATCGGATGCTGGCTCTTTTAAGTAGAGTGGCAATGGAAGGGCCACCAAGAAACACAGAGATTTCCCATCAGATTAAGGGAAAATTATTTGAATTTATTCAGGGAAGGTTGAGGGTTCTCTGGTTCTACGACGAAGGAAAACTAATTATTTGCACAAGTGGTTTTGTTAAGAAGGGGCGGAAAACCCCCGGGGGTGAGATAGATCATGCGATTCAGCTGATGGATGACTATTTCGAGGATAAGAAAAAAGCGCAAATACAGATATACGGGGAAGAAGGTGTTTAAATGAAGAAAAAATCGTTTAAAGAACTTTTCGATCAGGCAAAGAGACGGGATACCTATTGGGTTGCCTCCCTCATTCTCGATTTTACTGAGGCACTCCATAAAATGATGGAGGCAAACGAGGTCTCCAGGAGCGAACTTGCACGACGCCTTGGAGTCAGCCCTGCTTATATCACTAAGGTACTTCGTGGCAATGTCAATTTCACATTAGATTCAATGGTGCGTTTGGCAAGGGCAGCAGGGGGCGAGGTCAGTTTTCAGGTTGCACCAAAAGCTCAGAAGAAAAGAAACAATTTTTATAGAAAACAAGGGATGAAAAAAGCCGCCTAAAACAAAGTTAATGAGAAGAATTCGAGAGTGTCAAAAATCTCAAAAAATATTACGGTTTACGGACACGTGACACGCCTGCCTGCCGGTAGGCAGGGACACCGACACGTTATTTTCTATGTAATCTGGTGGAAAAGGTGAACGCTGAGAAAATTGACTTGACCCCTATTATTACCACAAATCGCTTTCCAAGCTAAAGTGACAATTCCTGTCAGTTGTTTGCCTATCTGTCAGTTCTAAAACCTCCTCAATTTCAAAAGAGCTTGTAATTCTAGGGTATTACGTTTGGCATCAGAATTGCGTATTATACCGTGCGGAGGTGATTCCTTTGGATGAGAATCTATTTATAAAACTCGTAAATGACATCGAAGCTTCAGATGGATTGAATGAGGGGGATAAGGACCTTCTGAAAAGGTTAGCAAGGCAGGCGGCAGAAGTAGAGAGCGACGAAGAAAATTAGAATTAAGGAGTATGCAATCTTTTCGACCATTAACAGAATGTCGTGTGAAATCAATAGACGAAACCACCAAACACCGTTATGGGACTGTCAATTTTGAAAAGAGAAAACATCCAAGGTTCAATATCGACCTACCAGTAGAATATTACCAAATCGATTCGACCACTCATCATAATGGCCAGGCCATTAATGCGAGCGCAGGAGGTTTGCTTCTCTACCTTCCAGAGCAGATGGAAATTGGCCAATATCTGACATTGAAACTCTTTTTCACTTCTGGTTCTGAACTGAATACTACTGAAATGCTGGTCAAGGTGGTTTGGGTGGATATTCACCTGGAAAAAGATTGGGGGGATTATCGCACCGGGGTGAGGTTTATTGATATCTCCCCAGAGGATATGACCAAGTTGAAGAATTTCTTGAAAAGTCTTTTAGGCTGAACTCCACAGGTGCTCATGGGGAGGTGGTGCTATGAGAAGAGCTAGGATTCTATTGGCAATGGTTTTGGTGGTCATTCTCTTATTTGTTGGCCTATTGATTGCCGCACAATATAAATACGTCGGTTCTGCGAAGTCTAACAAGTATCATTATCACTCTTGCGAATGGGCATTAAAAATCCATCCAGATAATTTGGTGACATTTAAGTCAGCAAAACAGGCTTTGGAAGCTGGCTACGTTCCCTGCAAGGTCTGTAAGCCACCGACTAAATATTAGAAGCTTTTGATGTGAGTGTAAATCACCAATACAGGGGCAGGTCTTTGATATGGTAACTGTCTCTTTTAAGCTACAATTCCCCTTGACAACCCAAAATATCGTGGTAAGTTTTCACATAGATAGAGAGGTTCCTGAAGTCTGAGGATCAGAAGTAAGAAAAATAGTGTGTATTTATTTGTTATTTAAGGAGAATCAGAGAACCATCCCTAAATAAAGTTCTTAATATATAATCGCATGCAAAAGTTAAAGAAATATATCGCAAAAAACTCAAAATGGATTGCAATCTCAATTTTGATGGGGGCACTTTTTTCGCTATCAATAGTCCCTAAAATTCTTGTCGGATCATGGGTTAAAGCTATTTTGAACCTACGTCCATCAGCAACCTCTTTCCTGCTGATGGGTATTTACTTTTTCCTATTGTCTCTAATTTATAAGCCTTCTTTATCTTTTTATAAACGATATAGGAATAATTTCAGACTTGGAGAAATCCCATTTACCTATATAGACGCTCTCTCTTTATTCATCGCCTCATCAGTCACTACAGCTTTTATTTTTCACTGGAGACTTTTTGGAGATGTCTCTGTCTCAGGAGGACTGAAACCATGGTTAATAATTTTGGGCATCTCCTTACTACTTTGGTGCCTTGTAATTATTTTTAAAAGTCGATCACATAAGGTTCTACCCTCGCAATATTCGGCGGAAGTATATCCAGGCGATTTCTTTCCTGATGAGCCAATAACCAGTGAAAAAGATGACCTGCTCGACCGAAAGCCATTCGTCGGGGATCTATATAATCAAATCACCAAATATCCCTCTTCTGATTCGTTTGTATTTGGACTATATGGCTCATGGGGAGAAGGAAAAACCTCTGTGCTCAATTTACTTAAGAATAAACTTTACCTGAACGAAGGTATTATTGTTTTTGAGTATGGCCCATGGTATTTTTCGTCTCAAGATGCCCTGATTAAGGGGTTCTACGAAGGACTTTATGCTTCTTTAAATAGAATATTTTTTCTTCCCAATATAAAAAGAACTTTTATCAGATATCAAAAGATCCTTTCCTGGGGCCTAAAGGTCTCTGGAATTGACTTCAACATTGGACTAATCAATGAATCTCTCGAAGAAATGAAAGAGAAGATCCAATATTGGATTTCATTAACGGGGAAAAAAATAGTTATCCTTGTCGATGATCTCGATAGACTTCACGACAAGAGTGAAATCTTGCAGATTCTAAAAATCGTGAAACTTTCTGGACGGTTTAAGAAAACAATTTTTGTGCTCAGCTTTGACCCAGGCATTGTTTCTTCATGCCTAAAGGATGATATCTCAAAAGATCCTTTGTTTCTTGATAAAATTATTCAAAGTCCAATTCACCTTCCGGCAGTCAATCAGGCCATTATTGACAGATATCTCTTCTACTCTTATCCAGATCAAGGTCACGTATCGGGCATAGACCGGCTATTTAAGAATTTAGAGATTGGTCAGGAGAGGATTAAAAGTTTTGATAAAGATTTTCCTAACCTATATGAAAGTCAGATTAAGAGACTTTTTTCTACGCTCCGACAGGCTAAAAGATATTTGAACGGTCTATATTCAACATTGCCCGCAGTCAAAAACGAAGTGAATTTGCAAGATTTTCTGATTCTTGAACTGATTCGAATATTTTATCTTGATCTCTACGAAGATATCTGGGACCACCCATGGTATTATATTCCATCTTCATGGAGTACGAAATTGTACATTTCCTCTCCTTTAACTTTTACCATTGACAAGAAACAGAAACTCGAAAAGATAAGAGGACACATAAATGATATTGTCAGTAAGCAAAACAATAGTGAGGTATTGCTAGAACTCTTAAAAACAATTTTCTTTGTTGAAGTTAAAAATGCGATTGAAGGAAGAGAGGTTGGTTATGACGCTGTTGCAAATCAATACAGAGTTGAAAAAAGGATCACCCATCCAGATGTTTTTCCGAAGTATTTTATGATGAAAGTACCTCCGGAAGAAATCTCTGATGAAACAATAGAATCTCTTATATTTGCATGGGATTCAACAAATCCTGCCGACCTTGAATTTAGGGTGATAGAAGATTTCAAAAAGTTTAAACAAGAAAGGAAGCTTCTTGAGCTCTTGGATAAACTTCCCATATTTCTCCCACGATTTGAGACTCACATTGCGAAATCTTTTATCGGAGCAATTTATAAAAACATCCATCTTTTCTCGAAGGAGGGAAGAGAGAATCTTTGGCACTCGGAATTTGATAGAGCTGAATTCTTAATGATTCACCTTATTAATGAGAAGATAGAAAAAACGGAGATCGAGCCTATCCTGATAGAGATCATTAGAGACACCCCCTCTTTTGAACTTGCAGTTTTGGTTGTGTTAGGTTGTCGCAAAGAACGAGGAGGGAATCTCTTTACTATCTATGATAATATTAGAATAGAGCATTTACACCAGATACTCTCTGGAAGGCTTAGCCGCCATTTTATCGATGGTGGGAAAAACATTTTCGAGGAAGAAAAGGAGAACTTTGGTTTTATTCTTTATCAATGGGGGACTGCTAATCAAGAAGATAGGCAGAAGGTAAATGATTACGTATTCTCACTTATTGATAGCAATCCTAAATACCTTAGTAAGATCATTTCACGGTTTATAACAAATTGGGGTGAGCCAATAGGTAGAGAAATCGATTACGATGCTTTAATAAAACTCTATGACGAAAAAAGATTATATGAAAAGATTAAGGGGAATTATTCTAACGCTCACTCTAATCAAGAAGAGAAATCAGGGGTGGATTTGTTTATAAAAGTCTATGAAGAAAGGCAAAAATCCGCCTTAGGAATAACACGTCAAGACGCAAATAAACAACAATTTTTGCGCGCACTTAATAGTGGACGCAATTATTTTGAAAAAGGTAAATTTAATGAGGCCTTGGAAGAATTAAATCGTGCTCTTTTGGTAAAAGACTGGAAAGATGATCATGATTGGATGGCCCAAGCTAGGTACGAGAAATGGAAATGTCTTCTTGAAATGTCGTGGAATAATGGCAACCCGGCAAAAGAAAGTTTTGTGGAAGCATGCAAGTTGGCTGGTAATGAGGCGCAGATAAAAGCTTTGGTAGATTCTTCATATAAAGGCGGAACTCCCGATAGGGCACCTATTGAGCATTACTATTGCCTTTTTTATGTTCTGCAATGGTACTTTGCGGAAGAACCCGAAAGACTAAGCATAAGAGATAACTTTCTGCCTCATTATGAAATAGCTACCGGAGGTAATACTCCAGGCCGATCTGAAAAGATTACTGCCAGATGCAATGAGCTTCTGAATAGGATCGATTTAAAAACATAAATCTAAATCCTGCAGCAAAATTAGACTGTTTTAGATTGGGGCGCGGATATAGTTCATTTGCACGAAGAAAAGAAGTGTGGGGTCAGGCTTGCAATATTCCAATTTAGGAGAATGTAGGGGACAAATTCTTAATGTTAGCAATTAAGAACAGGTTTAGTTCTCTTGACGGAATTTGGTGGAAAAGGTGAACGCTAAGAAAATAGAATTAACCCCACTATGCAATACACTATGAAAAGCAAGAACCTCCTAAAGAAAATAGAGTTTTGGACCCTCGTGGCGGTGATGCTTGCAGGGGTTTCTAACTATTTCTTTGTGACACGCTTTGCTGTTAGAGAATATGAAGCAAATGCGAAGCTTGCCGAGACACAAATGAATAGGCTGAAATCTTCTGCTCAAAAGCTCCAAGATGACTTGACGTATGTTGCGAAACAGGCCGAAATATCGTTGTTCGAAGCAAATAAGAAACTGATTGAAAAGAATGTGGAAAGACTAGATTCCAGTGTTACCAGGCTATCAGACGAATTAGCAAATACCGAAAAAAGGGTAAGAATATCCTTAGACATTGCAACCTTCGTAAAAGACATTCAACCAAATTTGCAAATTGATTTATCAAAACAAATGTCACTCAGTGAAAATGAGTTGATTTTCTCTTTCGATATCAAGAACCTCGGAACCCACGTTGCTATTATAGAGGAGCCTCCGCTTTATCTTTCAATCCAGCCGATCTATTCAAACATTAAAATTGAGAAACTATCTTTTAGTCGTGACGATTATGAGTTGCAAAATATGCGAATTGGGCATGTTCCTGCAGGGCAACAGGTCAAACATGTCTTCCATGTTAAATTCAAAAAGGAACTTCATATACCAAATACAATTTACTATTATACGGAATTTCAAACAAACACAGACTGGTCAATAACCAAGCTGGCAAAAAGACTTCTGGCTGATTACATGAGCAATGATGAAATCGATATTCTGGCTCATAGGCCCTATAGCAGAAATGGTTCTTTAACTCTTCAACCTGAGAAACGCTAATAATGCAGGATCAGGTATTGGAAGAATTGGGTGGGAAAGGTGGGCACTAAGAAAATAGACTTGAGCCCCATTCTTGGCGAAGGCCAATGTTAAATGGCTGAAGAAGGTGAGACTATGGCAATAGTTTTCCAATATGGTTCCAATGTTTGTACAGCTCGTATTAATAGCCCAAAAAGGTTAAAAGGGGATGCCAGGCCTATTGAAAAGGCTCAGACAGTAGATGATTATGATATTGCGTTTGATGTTTGGAGTGATACGAATCAGTGTGCCGCAGCTGATTTAATCTCAATTCCAGGCCATAAAGCGTGGGGAGTGCTTTATGAGATCTCAGATGATCTAGTGAGAGGCAGCAAGGCCGATAGAAAAACTCTCGCGCAGATTGAAGGGCCTCGGTATGAAGAGAAGAATATTAGGGTCCGCAAGCCAAATGGCGATATAGTCGATGCTGTGACCTACTTGGCTCGTCCTCGTGACCGTCGTAATGATCTCCTCACAACGGTGTGGTATGTATCTTGGGTACTGTACGGCTTGCGAGAACACTGTGTGCCAGAAGAGTATATCGAACACGTCCAACAAGTAGCTATTCAGACCAATCAGAGAGTCGGCGGAGACGCACAGAAGCAGATTGCCCTGATAGAAACTCTTTAGCGGGTAACCCGCTACTCGGCTTCGCTGCCGCTGAATAGTGGCGTTGGAGCACTAGAGAGTAGAATGGAAAGCAAACTACTACAGCTTCTTCGGCATGAGGGTTCAGATCTTAAGACTGAATTCGAAAAGGCTAGCATAAAAGGCCGTGGGACACCACAAGAAGTCTCGGAGTTCAGGGAAAACTATTTCAAGAATTTTATTGCCAGGTATTTCCCCTTTCCCCATAGAATTGCAAAAGGAAATGTGGTTGATACGAACGGAAATGAATCTGCCTCGATTGATTGCCTCATCATAAATCCTAAACATCCCTACACGATTGATACGAATGAGAAATTCAGTGTGATATTTGCAGACGGTGTGGACGTGGCAATTGAAGTTAAGCCGGATATATCTGTAATAGATGAACTGCATCGAGGGTTGAAACAGATACAGTCTCTCAAGAAACTGACTCGCCAAGATTCACCGATATTGGCGCCGTCCAAAGTCAAAATGCCCAAACATATTGTGGAACACTCCAAGAAAATCCCTGCATTTATTTTTTCTTTGCGTGCAAAGCACGACCCTTTACTAACAGGACTTGATATCATCAGATATTACAAGGAACATGGAATTCCTCTAGAGGAACAGGTTGATTATGTTGTCATTAATGAGGTTGGAATAATCTCAAATTACAAGTATCCAGAGTTAACCAAGGCTGCGGATAAATCAACCGGCTTGTTCTTTGAACATTGGGGGGGCCATACAATTGCAGCTTTTCTTCTATATCTGAATCGTGTTTATCCTGCGAGTGCTACGCTTAGCGCGGCTGTGATTCCGAAATACATTCAGCAAATAAAGCCAGAGCGATTCGAAAAAATCTTGCTCAACAGTATAGATGACGTGTCAGGCATTGAAAAGTGAAATGGCACGCAAACCAAGGATCAGGTCTTTAAAGATAGAATTTTGAGAATGTACTTAATACTCTTAGCAGAATTTGGTGGAAAAGGTGAACGCTGAGGAAATAGATTTGATCCTCATGAATTCGCGGCGGCCATGAAACGGGCGTACTAATAAACTATTATTCAACCTATCTTAAATGAACTGGGAAATAGTCTGTCAGATTTTAGTCACTGTTCTGGTTAGCGGTGTTGCGAGTATCCTCGTATTGCGAATCGGGACCTGGGTTGCATCGCTTTCGCCGTACCGTGTTGTTCTGTTATGCACCGGCATGCTGTTGCTTGCTTTTGCGCTGGCAGTTAGTCCTTCGGCATACGTAGCGTTGATGCCATCGCCCAAGAGACTGGATGGACTGTATCGTCTGATTGACAAGGTCTTCATTATGTTGATCTTTGACGCATCTATCCTAGTTGCAGTACTGGCAGTTCTTATTGGTGCAGCTCCGAAAACCAACGCTCCTCACGATTCTTACTCTTTTTTTGACATGTTAGGTCCTACGCTAGGAGTATGTGGATTTGTAATTACCCTTGCGATCGAAGGAGGAACAACCTTTAGCGGCCTACCTTCAGGTCCTTGGGGTTTTCTATGTGTCATGGTCTTCCCTTCTCTAATGGTTGCCTTGTCGGTCCTCGCATCGAGACCGAGATTTGGTCAAAGCTCAGGATTGCGTCTTCTGAGCATGGCGGCTGGTGTCGGTGGTTTGAACTATGCAATAGGTTTTTCCTGCGGTTATTTCGAGGGAATACTCAGGATTCTCATGGCGGCACCGAAATAGTGGAAAGATCTGCTGCCAGGTCTTGAATTGTGAAATAAGATTTCTCATTTTCGGCAGAATTAGGTGGAAAAGGTGAACTCTAAGAAAATAGATATGTTTCGGCGGAGCATTGGGATCTGGGCTATTCTATTATGGCTTTTCTTTTTACCCCCTTTCTTGTTTGCCGGAGAGATCTATCGTTGGACAGACGATAAAGGGGTTGTTTATTTCACAGATGATTTCTCGAAAATCCCGCCTCAATATCAAAAGCAGTTTGAGAAGAGGGAGATGAAAGAGGAAGTTTACGAGGCAGACAAGAAGCAGACAATCCCGGGGAAACCTTCTATGACCCTACAAGGAAAGCCGGATCGGACGAAGCAAGATTTGGATATATACGAGAATAAAATAGAATCAAAGAAAGCGATTGAAAAAAAGATCGCAGGGCTGGAAGAAGAGATGAAGGTAGCAGAGGAACGGATCAAGCAGTTAAAGGAAACCGAAGAGTACCAACACTCTGTCACTCGATACCGCTACGATAAAGGAGGCCGAGCTAATGCTCCTATAGAGGAACCCCCTACGGAAAGAGAAAGATTGCAACTCAGAATCCAGAACATTAAAAAAGAGATTGCCGCTCTTGAAGAGCAGCTATCTCAAATCAAGCGAAGCCTTTAACGACTCCGGTTTTGCTAAAAAAAAGAGGAAAAAGAGGGTCAGGTCTTGCAATAATACATTTAATTTGAAGTTATATTAAAAATTCTATAGACCCCCAGTGCAAAAAACCTCTTTAAATCTTGCCCTTCACCGCTTCCAGGGATTCTACCCAAGATAATATTTTAAGCCTTCTTCGCAAAGTGCCCCGCCCGGATGGACAAGGATGATTGTGGAAAAGGGTTTCTTTCGAAGCTCCGACAGCGTCAGGTAGAGGGGGGTTAGAAGAAAATTCTTGGAATAACACAGGGTTGGAGTCGGCGAATTTATACTTAACAATTAGACGTCTAAATGTTAAATAAGATTCCAATGATTGAACTAAAGGTGGACTTCATTTCGATTAAACAGATTCACGATTTAAAATGGAAATAGAGACATAAACCAGTGACAAGTAGACTTGGGGTCAGGATTGAATTATTGAGATTGAAATTCTGGATCAGAGCTAAAATATACACCGGGCCTTGGAAACTTAAATCGCTGCAAGAGATATGAGCAGGAAAGAGAGAGAAGGTATCATGCGCAAGTTGAAGAAGGTTCCAAAATTCAGGAGTGAGAAGGAGGAATTGGAATTTTGGGCAACCCATGATTCGACAGAATACATAGATTATTCAAAGGCAAAAGGAGTATTATTCCCAAACCTGAAGCCATCGACCCGATCCATCTCCATCAGGCTGCCGGAGTCTCTGATTGAGCATTTAAAAGTTTTAGCCAATAAGAGGGATATCCCTTATCAATCTTTGCTAAAGATGCTTTTAATTGAGAAGGTGGAAGAGGAGTTCCACTCGGCCAAGTAGCTCTGTTGTTTTGTGAAGGGGTAAGGGACGCTGAGTTAGGGATTGAATATGGTTAAGATCTACGATGAAGAGATAAAGTCGGACTTCGATGGGGCGATCATTGATTTAGAGACCATTGGATATTTTGATGATAGATATGAGGATTCGAGACGATACAGAGATATTATTCCAGTAATATTTGGCTTTATTAATAGGAATGGAATTCCCAGGTTCAATAAGCAAGTGCAACACTTTTAGGTTTAGGACTTCCGCATTATGATTGCGGGATGATGCCAAAAACCTACAAACACTTAGACGCAAATGAAAGAGATATTCTCGCCGTCCTCAAA